>Ga0187809_10000649_pt1 | contig 17781 bp, 9 predicted proteins | sample NC_wetland_sal_i_8_FD_132415 | JGI IMG/M metagenome (GOLD analysis project Ga0187809, IMG submission 132415) | Wetland sediment microbial communities from Neuse River Estuary, North Carolina, USA - ASW_4 | ecosystem: Environmental > Aquatic > Freshwater > Wetlands > Sediment | place: USA: North...
AAAGCTTTCCATCCGACGCGCCTGGCACACCGACACCTCACGGTTTTGGCCGATGCCGGCGGTATTCCGAAAAGCCGGGTCGACGAAGTATTGGACATCGTGGGACTTGCGAGTGAGGCAAAGAAAAAACCAGGGAAGTTCAGTCTGGGTATGAGCCAGCGGCTTGGTCTCGCTGCCGCCATCTTGGGCAAGCCGAAGTATTTAATTCTGGACGAACCGGCGAATGGCCTCGACCCCGAGGGCATTGCGTGGCTGCGTGATTTCTTGAAAGATTATGCGCATCAAGGCAACGCGGTATTCATCTCGAGTCACCTGCTCGACGAAATGTCGCAGATGGCTGATGATATCGTGGTAATCGGGAAAGGCAAGCTAATTGCTAATACTTCGATGAAGGAGCTTATCACCGGCAATTCGCGCTCCAGTGTATTCGTGCGTTCGCCTAAGCTTGCAAAGCTCGAAACTGAATTAAAGACAAAAGACTTCACCTTCGAAAAAGCAGACGATGGCCTGAAAGTTACTGGCGTGGCAACTGATGACGTGGGCAAACTGGCGTTTGACGCAGGCATCCCCGTGCTTGAACTCGCCAGCCGAAATGCGTCGCTTGAGGAGGTATTCCTGGAATTGACGGAAGGCGCAGAAGAATTCCATACTAATGCGAAAGGTGGCAAGTCATGATGGCTGCAATCAAGGCGGAGTTCCGCAAACTGCTTACCGTACGCAGTACGTATATATGGACGGGATTCATGCTTCTGCTCGTGATATTCATCGCCTTTTACCCTGAGGGGTGGCGTCTGAATGGGGCACAATTAAGTGATCCCATGCAGTTGACTGATGACGTGACCGGCGCGCTCAATATACTTGTTTTCAGTGCGGTTATAGCCACACTGCTTATGACACACGAGTATCGCTACAACACTATTATGTACACGCTTACAAGTAGCCCCAGTCGCAGTCGCGTATTGTGGGCTAAGCTCATCACGATCAGTACCTATGCGCTGCTCGTGACTGCATTAGTCGCGGTCCTATCTCCACTCATGAGCTATTTGGGAGTGCATGTGAGCGGGCATAGTTTGGTGCCACAGACTATTGACTATGGCAGCCTTGTTTGGCGTGCTTTGTTCTATGGCTGGGCGTACATTGTCGCGGCGTACATACTAGCGGCGCTGATTCGAAATCAGATCGGCGCGATCGTAGCACTCTTCGTTATCCCTACCGTTGAGCAGCTTTTAGGCGTATTGCTCAAGCATAACTCGGTATATTTGCCCTTTATCGCGCTTAACGCGGTTACGCAGCAGCCGAGCCCTGATCAAGGAGTCATAAGTCACGGCCGGGCCGCAATAGTATTTGGCATCTACCTGATAGTCGGCTGGATTATCGCGTGGGTCCTATTCCTCAAACGTGACGCGAATTAGTCTGGTTTATTAAAGTATAGCTACTGATTTGATAGTTTGGTGTGCTACAAGCAGACCGCCTGCAGACCGGCTAAGAGTATTCCAGCGCCAAGAGTACTCATCAGGGAAATTGACCTCTGCTTGCAAGCCACGTCCCGCTAGACTTCGGTAGGCGCCGATGCTCATGCCGAACCCTCGTTGAGCTGTCTCAGGTGTCGTGCCGTATTCTCCGCCGTTGACGAATTTTCTGGGATGTACGGCGTTGAACTTCTCGCCCACGTACCTGAATTGGTCTAACTGCTGGTTTAGACCCTCTACGGTGCCGACACGAGCAAGTTCGGCAACCTCCAAATACGGGCCCGGATCACGACCGGCCATCTGCTCCTCAATCGCAGCTGTGGTGAATGCTTCAACCAATAATTCACCCATCATTGGCCAGGATCGATTTTCATTTGTACTTTCATCCCAAAGTGGCTTACCGTACATTCGTTCATGTATTTTCTCGACGAATCCGTCCTTTACGCGGTCTCCGGTCTGGCTCGGGTCACCGCTCCATTGTTGACCTGAGACACCTGCTGATATAAGGAACCCATGTTCTCTAAGCAATGCGTCACGGAACGTATTGGCCAGCTTGAACTTTCGGTCGGGCGGGACGATACCACCGACTAGCAACGGCAACGCTTGGGCCGCGTGAAGTGCCATTGTAGGCTCGCCATCTTGGGTTAAGTCCGCGTAGTACCCGTGCTCATCATCTATGTCCACCCAGAAGCGTCGATTCAGAATATCCGCAAGTTTGGCGGCCTCCCTGTCACGGCCTGCCATACGCAAGCTATGAATCATGTTGGCCTGCAGGTGAGCTGGTGCGATGTCAGTCGTTCTGATAGTTCCCAGGTGCCTGTAGTCCCCGAATTCCCAGTCTGCGAAATCTTGCCATTCGCAGGCGGCTCGTATGTCTGTCATAAGCTTGGCGAATGCTTCTTCAGAAGGCGAATCACCCAACACATCTCGGACTAGCTTTGCATCTTCTCCGGCAGATTCAGAACGCAAACCACGAAGCGTGGCAAGATTTGGCTTGACGTCACTGAAATGTCGAAAAACTATGTCGTGCTGGGGGCCAGCCAAGAGCATCTGCCGACCACTTACTGCGCCTCTGTCATGAGTTACACCTTCCAGATACAAACGTCCGCGCATCCAGAAGTTGATCTGTTTATTGATCGGCTCTCGGTAATGAGCTACTATGTCTTCCCATTCCTTGCCATGGCCATGAGCCGCTGCAAAACGCTCTACTGCGTATGGAAGAGTAAGAGGATTTGTCCGGTCAAGTGCATCACCATTGAAGTTCGGCAGCATGCCACCGAACAGGTTGATGAGGTATACCTGGTTCTCTAGCGCGTCGTGAGCACCTTCCAAGTCACCGATATTTACCCTACCCATAATTACGCCGTCAGTATCGGGCGGGAACATATTAGTGAAGCGTGACCCTGGGACGTCGGCCGGCTTGGGCAGTCGTATGGACCGCGGGCTGTTGTTGCCTTCTCTCCGGAGTTCTTTATCCATGTAGGTCAAATAATGCTCTACCGATTCGTCGGACCTTATGTCGCGGACAGGTAAATACGCGTCTGACATATCAACATTTCCGAAAAAGTAGTCCCGCAAGCCTTGGCCGGACGCTTCGGCGGGGCCTCGTGCAGCTCCTAGTTCATCCAACGTTCGGCCGCCGAGTACCCTTGCATTAGCTGCCGCGAAGCCATCGATTTCTCGCATGGCTTGATGATCGGGTCGTAGGTCGACCAGAAGTCTCATACCTTGGTAGCCAATATCTCGCACCCGCATTAGCTCAGCAGGATCAATTTCCCCGTCCACCAACACTTCGTGTAATGGTAGCTCTTCAAGGGGACAGTCTAGTACCGATACGCGTTCCAAGTTACCCATATGTTCTTATCTTAAAAGTGAATAAACTTTCCTATTAAAAGAAGTGCACTACCATAGTATTAGCCGAGAACGCTGCCTCATGTCGCAGCCCAGTGTTATCAAGTCCTTGTAACATAAAAAGGCCGATCCACGGCCGTTTGAGGGTCTAATAGACTAAGTCAGATATCCCACAGCGAGACTGTTAGATTTCTTACTGTGTAATTAAACACTATACTACGCTTTGCAAGGAAAACAAGCGTCTATAACTAAGGCTACCTAACTTTAACAGAGGTAATAACTCGTACAATCAATTTTCGTGTGGTGGGGGCGGCTGGACTTGAACCAGCGACCAATCGGTTATGAGCCGACTGCTCTAACCACTGAGCTACGCCCCCTCGTCGAAGCCTACGGTCAAGTCTCGTTTTGGCTGACGCCAAAAACTTCGTTCCCGACCTACGCGTTTCCTCTCAGAACCGAATTCAGTCGCTAACGCTCCATGGTTTGCGATTCTGGTCAACGCGCTGGCTAACAGAGAAGAGTATACCAGATTTGTGAGGCTAGTTATATAATGATGATACATAAGCGCATGATAGAAAAACTCAAACAATACAAAAACCATCCCTATGTGCAGCAATTCCGCGACGTCCGCGCCGTAGGGTTGGCGATTTTTGGCGTAATCGTGCTACTTATAAGCTGGAGCGGGGCCAAGGCAATTCAGACTAACTACGACTTGCAGAAGCAAATTGCGCAATTGCAGCAGGAGAACCAAGTTTGGCAACTGAAAGACAATAATTTGCAGTTACAAAATGAGTATCTCAACACCGACCAGTATTTGGAGCTGTCAGCCCGGCAAAACTTTGGTTTGGGTGAACCGGGTGAGAAGGAACTAATAGTGCCCAAGAACGTGGCACTGGCGCATACCACTAAATTGAGCACCACATCGAGCGTGACCAGGGCGAGCGGCAAACAACCGTTCTACCAGCGCGACTTTGAAGCCTGGATGAATTTCTTCCTGCACCGTCAGCAAGCGGCAGATTGACACGGTATAGCCGCGTCTGGTATCGTATGGGTAACGAATCAAGTCTTTGATTTGCTGTGTACCGCGGGGTGGAGCAGCGGCAGCTCGCGTGGCTCATAACCACGAGGTCGCAGGTTCAAGTCCTGCCCCCGCAACCATGAAGAAATAACAGATTGAGATTCACAGGCGTGTGGGTCTCTTTTTTATTGCCACCTCTGTAGAATTGGTTCCAGTCCTGCTTGGTTTTTGCTATTATTGCAATATGAGTAGTATAGAGGAGCTCCAACGCCTAATCACTGAATTTCGCGATGCGCGAGACTGGAAGCAGTTCCATAACGCTAAAGACATGGCTATATCTCTCGTACTAGAGGCTTCAGAATTTCTAGAACACTACCAGTGGAAGTCTGATTCAGAGGTAGAAGAACATACTACAAAAAATAAAGAAGCGGTTGCCGACGAGTTGGCAGATGTATTGTACTGGGTGCTACTTTTGGCGAACGATCTTGATATCGATCTGTCGATGCACCTTAAGGCAAAGATGAAGAAAAACGAAGCAAAATATCCCATTAATGCCACAAAGGGCAATCATAAGAAATACACAGAGCTGTAATGCCGAATCTCATAATTCAGCCCGCAAGTAATAAGAATGCTTGGAAGCACTATACTGACACGGTTTTAAATCCAGTTTCGTTAGATCGTATACGACGATACCTAGACATGACAACCGCCCAACGACTAGAGGAGTTGTATAAGGGCGGCGAAGTACATGTATGGGGCTTCACTCCCGGCACCAATAATAGCAATGTGGCTAAATGGGATAGGATTAAGCCAGGAGACGTAGCGCTCTTTCTTAGACAAAAGCTAGCATTTGCTTCGAGTATCGTAGCTCTTAAGATCCGTAACCATGACTTGGCAGTGGAACTCTGGGGGTATGATGACAAGCAACGGACTTGGGAATACGTATATTTTCTGGATGAAATACAAAACCAGAAAATTCCCTACCTAGGCCTAAACGAACTGCTCGACTACGAGCCGGATAACAACTTTCAACAATCACTTGTGCTCGATGATGAAAAAGGGGGCACTGTGATCGAGGCGCTTGGGCTAGAAAGTGCAGTCTACGAGCCAGCTCCAACACGTGACGCCTACCTTAATGCCGTTGCGCCCTCCGAGGAAAGTACCCTAGATCGAGCGGTGAATAGTAAAGCGCGTACTGAACAAGCCTATCTGCGGTATGTTAATTTTAGGAATAAAAAATACGCAGAGTGTGGCATCTGTCACCGTGAGTATCCTGTTTCCTTTCTTGTTGCGGCGCATATCAAGATGCGTAAATACTGCACCGACACAGAAAGGCGTGATTATGAACATATAACAATGCCGATGTGTAAATTTGGCTGCGATGAGCTATATGAAAAGGGATACATTGGCGCAAATGAAAAGATATTTGTAGTGAGAGACGAAAACTTGTCTGCACCCGTTTTAGATTATTTGTCATCTGTCGATGGCAATAGCTGTGACTATTGGGGGGCAAATACTTATGCATATTTTGAGTGGCATAACGAGCGAATGAAGATAGGTAGCTAGGCTCTAGCAGTGACTGCCTCGGTTCTAGCATTGCTTGGTAGAGTAACTCAACAGTGCTCCACCCCTAGAGACCTCTTTCCATCTGGCCAACTCCGATAAGAGGTGGTTCCAATTCGACTGTACCTGGGCAACCAAGCCTATTCAACCTCTGTTCTTGTGGCAGAGGTTTTTGTTTGCTCAGCTTACCAAAGGTGTTGTTAGGTTCCAGTCCTGCTGGGTTGTAAATGAGAATTATTATGCTTATGATTAGATTAATATGGAAGAACCGTCACAACTTACTGAAGAGCAAAAGCCAGGTAAACTAAAATCAATCCTTCTAACAATATTTGCGCTACTTCTTATAGCTGCAGCGGGTGCTGGGTCATACTATTGGCAGCATGGAAACGTTACAAGTGCAAATCAGAAAATAGCCACATTAGACGCTCAGCTATCTCAACTAGGTAAATCGACAAGCACATCACAAACCTCAGCCGGTAATAGTAAGAATGTTCACTTCGTTGAGAGTGTAGGCTTTCCACTAACGGGCGCTAACGGAACAAACAGTAATCAGTTTTTAACTAAACTCGGCGTACCTAGTTATTTACAAGCAGTAAGGGAAAGTTCAACCATTCAAAATCAAGGCACAGGATTTAGTCTGTTTACAGACGGCACTTCCAATAATGAATTAGGTAGATGGGAGTTAGGCCAGCCGACTTACGATCAAGACAATGGTGGCGAGCCTTCGGAGATATCACTCATCGCTATTAGTAATGGTTGGATAAACTCTACGAGTACAACGGCAGGCCAGTCAACCAATAGTTATTCTTATAATAATCCACTCGAAACTCCTGCTCAGAAGCGGCAATTTATGACAACGCTTGCTTCTGCTACGGGTAGCTGCGCAAAAGATCCCAGTAAGGGTTTCACAATAAAGAGCGGCAATTTGGCGGTGTGCTATACTTTCCAGTATCCTGATCATGCCTATGCTACATACGATCCACAAGTAATTTTAGAGGGGTATGGAGACTTTCACGATCAGCCAGTTATCCTGGTCGGATTTATTAGCATATACGATTCAACCGTCGAGACTGAAAGTGCTGCAGCTAGGCAGCAAACCTCACAAGAAGTTCTTAAAGGGAAAGTCCCACCTCAAACCGCACAAGATCAAGCGGCTATAATATCAGCGCTTAAACAGACCACGATCACCGTGAGTCCTAACCCTAATCAATAAAAAGCTCACAGCTTCTAGTACTGCTCGGTAGAGTAACTAGTCAGGCGGCCACCTCCATTGAGTTACTCCCACCTGCTTAACTCCGACAAGATAAGGTTCCAATTCGAATGTACTTGGGCAACTAAGTACAATCAACCTCTGTTATGACGGCAGAGGTTTTTGTTTATTGAAAATCCCTTAAGAAGTTAACTGGTTCTAGTATCGTTTGGTACTTAAGCCGTGCGCCATTGCTGAAGCTCTAGTTATTGCATAAGTGCCTTACAATCACACTACAATAATAATTTTTCAGCAGACAATTACTTGACAATAAAAAAACTCTACTTTACAATAGTCTACATATGGAAAATGACATAAGACAATTAGTTTTGAAACTAGTAACTTCACAAGAGCGCGTGAAGGCTCAAGATATCCTTAATGGTTTTGCAAAGGGAAGAGAACCTAGTAGGCAATACTTGAATACTGTAATCCAGTCTATGGCGCGAGAAGGCCTTATAGTCAAGGGCGGAAGCACAAGAGGCGCCTTTTATGTTAGCCCTCAAAACAGAGGACTCGCTATCGGCCTAAGTCGAGTAAAGGTAAGGGTGACTAATGAAGGCTTAAAAGAGCACGAAATTATGGACACTATAAAAAACAAGGCTTTGTTTTTCCCTACGCTTAAGCAGAATGTTCAAGATATTCTCAACTTTGGGTTTTCTGAGATGCTTAATAACGCCATAGAACACTCAGAATCAAAAAGCATTGAAGCTAACATCTACAAGACTAAAGAGTACGTTTGTTTCGAAGTAAGTGATACGGGTATTGGAGTATTCCGAAGTATCTTGATGAAAAAACATCTAAAGTCCGAGCTAGAGGCAATCCAAGACTTGTTAAAAGGAAAGACAACAACTATGCCCCAAGCTCATAGTGGAGAAGGAATCTTTTTTACGTCTAAAATGGCCGACCTATTTGTATTGGAAAGCTTTGAGTACGCACTCAGGATAGATAATGAGATTGAAGACTTATTTGTTGAGCCTTTGAAGCCGGTAAAAAGAGGCACGAGAGTACTCTTTAAGATTAAATTAAACTCCAAGCGTCACACTACGGAAGTGTTTCGGCGATATGTGAGCAATCCCGATACGTTAGCATTCGATAAAACTGACGTGAGCATTAAGCTCTACACAATGGGTACAATACACGTTTCACGCTCTCAAGCGCGACGTGTATTGAATGGGTTAGATAAATTTAAAAGTATCGTCTTAGACTTTGATAAGGTTCCGACAGTCGGTCAAGGTTTTGCTGATGAAATTTTTCGGGTATTCCAAAACAAGCACCCTGACATTGTTATATCTTCAGTCAATACAAATGAGGCGGTCCAGTTTATGATTGAACGAGTGAAGAATACGAATTAACGTATAGTTCTAGTCTGCTGCGGTGGAGTAATTATCTAGTGCCACACCTCTCGATAACTGCTTCCAACGACTCAACTCCGACAAAAATAAGGTTCCATTAGGGTAGCCTGTATAGCCCTGTTGATCTGTTGAATTTTATCTCGGCACCAACGATTGCACGCTACTACACGCTCGAGGCGGCAAGACGGCCGGTAAGGACATATATAAGCGTAAGCTCCGCCAGACTTTGCTATTATTAATCTATGAAGCGCGCAGTGATTGTCCATTGCTGGGGAGGGGAGCCAAATTACGCTTGGTATCCGTGGGTTGCGAAGCATCTTGAAGCCAAAGGCTTTAATGTATCCGTGCCGGAGATGCCCGACTCCGAGGAGCCGAAGCTCGACAAGTGGCTGCCGCACCTCCAAGACGTTATCGGCGAGCCGGACGAAGATCTAATACTAATCGGTCACAGTCTCGGGTGCGTGACCATTATGCGCTATCTCGAGACGCTGACCGAGAAGCAGAAAGTCGGCAAAGTTATTTTTGTGGCAGGGTTTACTGACGCAATCGGCTTCAAGGAGCTGGAGAACTTTTTCGACAGACCGATTAAGTTTGAAAAGATTAAGACAAAAACTGCTGAAGGTTTCGTAGTGATCCAGTCGGACGATGATCCTTACGTAGCGGAGCAGTACGGTACGCGGCTTGAAGAGGAGCTGGGCGCCGAGCTGCTTATCAAGCAGGAGGTCGGCCACATGTCCGGCTCAGTCGTGGATAAAGATTCCTGCACCGAACTGCCCGAAGTCGTGAAAGAGGCGACCGGTGAACCGGTGCATATGCCGAAACGGCACTTCCCCAAAGCGGCGCGTAATGCCTTGGTCAGTGCCTTTCTCCTGGTGATTCTCTTCGCGGGCGGCGGTTTGGCGTACACTTACTACTCAGGGAAAAATAGTGCCGATACTACCGCATCAGCTGCGGACGCTGCAGCTTCCGCTACTGCCGCAGCGAACCAACCCGTTCAAGCATCCAAGACATCCTCGAAGACCTCGGAGGGTGTAGCTATCAATCTACTATCGTCACCGGTAGCCCGAGGCACGGCAGCTTCCATGAGTGTGCAAACACTGCCATACTCACAGTGCACTATAGTGGTCACGTACAATAAAGTGCCAGCTCACGCATCAGGTCTGACAACAAAAACAGCTGATGATTTCGGAACCGCCAGCTGGGACTGGATGGTTAGTCCCTCGGCTCCGATAGGCAAGGGAATGGCCAAGGTAACGTGTACTCGAGACAAAAAGACCGCGATGGTAGAAGGTGACATACAGGTTACGGCGAAGTAGTAGCAGCGAACTGCTATCGATCAACGCTTGCTCGTGGGCTATTGCAGCGAATTGACGTATGCCACCCACTTAGTCGGAGGCAAAAGAGCAGTGGACTTCATAAGTACCAACAAGTGGTTTTTACTGAGGATCACTGATTGTGATTCATCTGCAAAAGTCGCGATGTATATGTCCGTGCCCGCAGCGGGGATCTTCTCGGTGGCCTTGAAGCTCTGGGCGAGTTCCGCAACGCGCTCCTGGGTACTCGTCTGGAAACCCGGCGGCAACGGTTGCTCACTGACGTTTATTGGGATATCGCCGATCTTGTCCGCATAGGCATAGACTGCGTTTTTGCCCGACGGACTCACGCGTGTCCAGCCGCCAAGATTCTGTATACTTTGGCCGGTAGGCAGAATGGTCGCATAATCTGGGGTTCCCTTTACTAGCCCGGGTGTCATAGAGGTCTTTCGCGGCGATGTGCTGCTAGCTGGGACTGGCGTAGGATGGTTTGCGGCTAACACGTGATAGCAGAAAACCACAACGAGAGCTCCCGCAAGAGCGCCGATGACACGTGTCCTCCGGGAAATTCCTATCTGCTTACGTCGCGCGTTTGCGAATAGTTGCTTTACGTCTGCCCAGGAACGCACTTTTGGTATGGCCGGCAGGGTGAGCCTAATCTCAATAATCTTTGTTTTGGGGTGCTCCACGAGCAACCTCGTCTTCGTCGGTTCCGGCCGCGGCAAAGATTGCGCCACAGTGGTGTGAGCGAGTAGCCTGCTGAAGATGCGCTCCCATACTACTTCCCGATTTTTTAGCGCCATCCGGGTATCGGTATTGGGCGCCTTTCTTTTCGCTACCGTACCGGGTCGACGCAGCAAACGTACCGCAACTTTCTCAAGCTCGCTACCGGCATCTTTAATATCCACCGGCACGACTGCTCGGATTGTAATCTGCCTGTCCTCGCGTACGATAATCTTCATGGCTTCTACTTATATATAATACTCGACTTCGCTAGTACGAGTAATACGGCGTGTCGTCTGGTTGTTGCAGCCCGCCGGTAAACGTTCGTCCGTGCATGAGGCGCTTGCTTGGATCGGCTGTAAATTGCAACGTGAGGTCGGTGATGGTCGGGCCGCGCGTGACATCGTCCGGATAGCCGAAAGCTTGTGAGCTGTCGACCGAAACATTGAAATAGAAGAAGCGGGCACAATCCGTGCTGTTGCCACTCCCATCCTTGGGGATGTATACACCCGGTGTTCCGAGTGTGACATTCCCAAAGCTTGTCTCTTGCCCCCAGGTCGTCATAGCGGGTGATGTACACAGCGTAGTAGTGTTCGTCATGGAGCGGTACTTCAGCCGCCATTCGGCGCCAATCGAGTTATCCAGACCGTTTAGAAGCCAGTAGTTCGGGTACACATCGGAGTCGGTGTCGATCATTATGGAATACTTAGCAACCTGCGGCTGTGAGAGGATAGAGGACGAATAAATACGGTTACTTGAGCCGACGAAGCTGGTACACCCGCCCCCAAGCACGTATGCTTTGCCGTTGTTGTAAACGGCAGCATCACCATATCTGCCTCCTGCGTAATTTTGGTCCGCCTGGTACCACTTTCCGACTCCCGTAGGGTTATTGCCACTTGCAACCGTAGTATTGGCGCTGATCGGGGCGATCAGTGTGATGGGGTCACACCATGCGCTGGCAGACCTGCCGCCGACTATGTACATGTACCCGTTGGCAGCGAAAGCATCGCCTTGGGCGAGTGGTCTTGGCAGGCTATCGGTATACGACCAACTACCTACGCTTCCGTTCGTGGTACTGATCTGGGCGTATTGCACGTCACTGAGGTAATTCGAGCCGTCGAAACCGCCCATGACGTACAGGTTGTTGGCGTAGGCGACTGCCGTGTCACCGCCGCGAGCTACGTTGAATGACGTCGCGTTGGCTGTCCAGGCGCTCGAGATGTCTCCGCCGGAGTTGAGCTGGGGGCTGACGTAGATGCCCGAGCCATAACTCGGTGTGCCGTAGGTAATGATGACAAGCCCATTGGTGCCATCGGTACCACTTGAGCTGGTAAGGCCACCCGTGCCGCCTTGACCTGCGCCCCCTCTTGAAGAGTCGCCTGAGTTTCCCGGAGCGGTACCGCTACCGGCGGTATCGGTTGAACTGGAGCAGGTAGCCGTACATATGAAACTGGAGCCGCCACCTCCACCACCGCCACCGGCGTCGCCAGCTTGCGAGCTGGAGCCACCGCCTCCACCGTAGTAGCCACCGGCACCGCCACCTCCACCTGCATAACCATTACCACCGACGTCGCCTTCACCTCCGCTGCCACCGCCAGAAGTTCCGCCATTGCCCATACTACCGGTACCGTCGCCACCGCCTCCACCGTTAGCGCCTGCGCCCCCGGAGAGTGAGCTACCGCTGGTGCCATTATCTTGGCCGCCTGTACCACCCGTGCCGCCTGTGCTCTGCGTGCCGCCACCTCCACCGTTGGAATTGCTGGATGCGCTACCAATAACACCGGTTGTACCACCACCGGCACCGCCGTTACCCCCAGGTGTTGTAGAAGAGTTGTCGCCGCCACCTCCACCCGCGCCGCCTGCTGCCACCACAAGCTTGGTGCCGGTCGACGTTGTGACGTCAGAGTAGCCACCTCCGCCAGCACCATCACCTGAGCTGTTGCCCCCACCTCCGCTACTGAAATTGCCATGACTGCCGCCCCCACCGACCGTTACGTCCAGCGTATCGCCCGGGTTTACGCTCAGGGTGCTCTGGGCAAAGCCTGCACCTCCACCGTCGCCGCCATTGCCGCTTGTGCCGCCACCTCCACCACCGCCACCCCCACCCCAGGCTTTGACGGTTACGGAGGTAAAACCGCTCGGTACGACGAATGTGTTGGTTCCGGGAGTATTGTAGCTGACCTGGCCGCCGCTGCCGCTGTTGCCACCAACAACATACAGTCGATTATTCCAAACTGTTGCTCCGAAATTCGTCCTGGCTTGCGGCAGGCCATGGCTTGCCGTGCTCCAGGAGCCGAATGTGCCGTAGCCGTACCAAGTGGGGTCACTTGAACTGTAAGATTGTGCAGAGCCGGCGGTCTCGAAAGTTGAAGGTGTATTCTCGTTGTTGTATTCAGTCGTAATCCAGCCCGCTGTCAGTGCTGTAGCCGAGTTGAGTATGCGTACATCATCTATTTGTCCGTTGAAGTATGAGGTAGTTGAGGCAGGGGGGTTGGGCCAACTAGTGTCATATCCTGCGCCAATTGAGACGTAATTAAACGGTCCTTCGGGCGTACCGCTGGCGGAGCCGACGAGCGCCCCATCCAGGTAGAGGGTCTGGGTAGAGCTAGTCTTGTTAACGGTCAGCACGGCATTATGCCAGGCGCCGTTGTTGACAGTGCCGCTGGAGATGAGATTGGGGACACCTCCGCTGTAGATGCCGCCGTGCAGTTTGCCGGTGGAGTCTACATAGAGCATCGGGTCCCACGAAGAAGGCGTTGAGCCGATAGCTTGATTTTGCTCCGAGAACAGTACTCCGCTAGATGACGTCTTGAACCAGAGCGAGACCGTAAAGTTTCCGGAAGAGGGCAGTGTGACTGACGGGACGCCAATGTACTGGCTACTGCCATTGAAGCTGGCACCACCGTCAATTTTACCAGTCGTAGCTGTAGCCCCGTGATTCGAACCCGGCTGATTGTTTGAGGTCGAATCGCCCGTGGATAGCGTCGTGCCGTTGGGCAAATGCCAGACGTCATTGTAATTCGAGTTCCACGTCCCATTTACGTTTCCCTGGAAAGTACTGATGGAGCTGTTGTCATAGTACAAATAGATCTGAGTGTCGGCACCGTGACTGAGCGTAGGAACATTCACCCAGGCGATAAGCTGGCCGGTAGAGCCATCGTAGTGCTCCACTTCATACTGGAGCGGCGATTGGCCATCGCTGCCGGTAAACATCATGTCGTAGCCGTTGCTATTCTGGATGTTTCCGCCGTTGGCGGTAGTTTTGAGTGCGTTCTCAGTCAAGGAGACCAATACCGGGTAGGTAGTCAGATCGGCCCCGCCGGAGACTTGGGAATGGTTTAGTGTGATCGGCTGTCGATATAGATATCCTCCTCCGGAAGCTCCCGGCGTGGCGTAGTAAACCTGACTTTGGGCTAGGGTTGAAGCGTCTTGGCCCCCGATATAGTACACTGAGCCACCAGCGGTTTCTAACTTGCCGAATGCTCGTCCGGCAGGAAGGTCTGCGCCGGCATTAGTCCAGGTCCCGAGCGTGCCGTCTGTGTTTATGACTGCCCGCTGGACATTAGCCGTAACACTGGTGCAAGTTATGTTCGTGCAGCCACCAGCAGCATACATATAGCCATTGAGCACGGTAGCGCTTAAACCGATCCGATCCGGAGCAGTTGCAAAGCTGCCGGATGAAGCGGTATAACCGGCCGGCGCTCCGCTGTCATTATTATAAATCTGGAATGTTTGCACCGTAGCCTGCATGGTTGTACAACTATCTGGAGGCGATCCCGCACTACAACCACCAAGCGCGTAGGCGTACGAGCCGTGGACGGGCATACTCGTTCCCCACACGGGGTTAATTGAGACGGCTGATGTATGAAAGGGACCGATGCTGCCGTCACTGACGTTTATTTCCGCAAACTGCACCGTGCCCAAGACGCCATTCGCGCTGTCGTAGCCGCCTACGACATAGATATATCCGTTATATCCGTAAGCTTGAGCAAACTCACTCGTAGCCGCCGTATGATTGGACGACAGCGCCCAGCTACTGCCGCTCGCCGCAACCACATTATTGTTATTGTCTATCTTGGCGTAATATACAGTATCTAACTCGCTGACACTGGGCGCTTGGCCGCCAATCAAATATATATAGTCCGCATACTCCGCACCGCCCATACCTGCCAAACCGGCGCCTGACGCTCCCGATACGGTTCCGATTTGCAGTTGGCCTGTCGTCGTACAGCTGCTTACGGTGGTGTCTGTAAGGATATTGCACTTATATACTGCACCGGTGTAAGAGTTGCAACTCGCGTTGCTTGTACTGGAACAACCGCCAAATATAAATAAGTTGCCTGGAGCCGTACCCGCGGAGGCGGGGTTGGCGCGAACGTAGGCAAAGTCGTATGCGACGCTTGTAGCGCCCACACCTCCGCTCCCACTCAGGGTCTGTGAATTCCAGCTGTTCAGGCTGCCATCGCTATTGGTGGTTGTATAGAAAATTCTATTCGTGTTACCGTTGCCATCCATCCCGCCCACCACATAGATAGTGTCGCCAAAGACGGCGGTCGCACCGGCCGCCACGCCATGGTTGCCGCCAGGGTTACTCCGTGTGATGGCGTTGGTACTATCGACGCACCAGGCACCGGCTAGCGTGTTGCCGTCTGCCGTACAATTCGCTGGCTCGGTAAGCGTCCCGTCGCTATTGACTTGTATATACGCTGTATTATCTGACGTTTGACGGCAGTTGTTGGTAATACAGCCGCCCGCCAGGTATAAGTAGCCGTCTATGATCGCTGTTACGCCAAGCGCATGGCCTATCTGGCCCGAACCAGTACCTATAGGTGGTAGGTTACAGTTGTAAGGATTGCTGCCCGAACAGGGCGCGGTGCCACTGCTGACAGACTGCGTTACTGATGATACATCACCTTCTTGATCGATAGAGCCATAGTTTACAGTGCTAAGCGGCGAGAGACACGCTCCGGTCGAAGAGCTTTGAAGCGTACATCCGCCGATCTCGTATATATAGTTACGCCAGGCTACGATGTTGTGGCCCATCCGTCCGTCAGCGACCGCGGCATCGGTGCTCCATTGATCCAGGCTGCCGTCGGCATTAATGCTGGCCAATTGGGTATCTGAAGCCATCGCGCTACAATAGCCGTTGCTGTCCGTGGTCGTACACCCGCCACTGACATAGATATAGCCACCCCAGCTAGAAGAGAAATTACCCCCTTCGGTCATACGGCCGCCAGTCAAGCTACTGGTCTGCGTCCATGAATTCAACGTGCCATTACTGTTGATATAGGTGTAATACACGCTACTGAGCGGCGCCCCACCAACCGAACTAGCCCCTCCCATTATGTACAGTCGGTCGTTATATGCCTGGGCTCCATAACCGTAATCGGCGTACGGTAAATTGGTTTGGGCAGACCAACTGCCGAGCTTGCCGGTCGCCGTAATGTCCGCCACTTGCACGCTATTGGATACCGACACTACACCACCGCTACTGGTTTTTCCGCCCATAAGATACATCTTGTTGTTATATGCGACTGCCACGATATTGCTTCGGGGAGACGTCAAGTCGGTATCCCGGTACCAATACGTCCAGGTACTTTTGTCAGTGCTGCTCGGGTTCCAAAGTTGCGGCTCGCCGTTGGCGCCAAGTTTAGCGATGTAGACAGTTTGGCAAATACCGCCGTCGCCCGTGCCATTACCGGTCGTGCAGCTGCTGTCTTCGCCGCCGATTGCAAACAAGAACCCGTTATATGCGACCAATCCGAGCGAGCTACGTGCCGCCGGCAAGCTATAGGCAGAGGTCGTGCACCAGCCACCACAAGTACCGCTGCCAGGATTGGCGCTATCGATGGCACCAGAACTAGTGTCAAATTGTGCCCACGATACGTCGGATGTATTTGTGGAACCCGTTCCGGCAGTAATAACGACCAGCCCGTTAGTCCCGGTCGTGCCAGTATTGCCAACGGTGCCGCCGCCACCTCCGGTACCCGCGCCGTTATTTGCGGGGTCTCCGGAATTCCCAGGTGAGGTACCGCTGCCCGCAGTATTGGTAACGCTGCTGCCGTTCGTATAGCTGGAACCACCACCTCCGCCCGCACCACCACCGTTGGTGTAAGCGCTACTACCGCCGCCGCCACCGTAATATCCGCCACCGCCACCACCGCCACCACCGTAGCTGCTTGAAGTTTCGGCACCGCCGTTAGCACCGCCTTGTTGCCCACCGGTCGCGCCGTTGCCGTCCGCTCCTTGACCAGTCCGACCATCGGCACCCGCACCACCAGTGAGAGACGCACCTCCGGTAGCAGTATTACGGCCACCTGATCCCGCAGAGCCGCCAGTCGATTGCGTACCGCCACCACCTCCTCCGGCTGAACCCGAAGCACCGCCACTAACACCGCTTGTGCCGCCGCCCGCACCGCCACTGCCACCGTCAGCGTTTCCATTGCTGCTGTCTCCACCTCCGCCACCCGCACCGCCGGCAGCGATGACAAGCGGCGTGCCGCTATAGCTTACGCTTGAGTATCCGCCACCTCCACCGCCATCACCGGCAGCCCGGTTGTTGATATTACCGCCACTGCCACCTGCACCGACGTACACGTTGAGCGTCTCACCAGGCGTTACCGTGAGCGTTGACTTTACGTATCCGCCACCTCCACCGGCACCCCCATTGGTTCCCGCTCCGCGGTTGTTACCACCGCCGCCACCACCTCCACCGGCACCCCAGGCTTTGACCGTTACGGAGGTAAAGCCTGACGGCACCACGTACGTCGCGCTACCTTGCGTGTTAAACGTACTGGTCGAACCGTTCGGATAGTTTCCGCCGGCAGTGTAAATGTATCCGCCTGCCACGGCCGCGCCTTGCTGCCACATGGCATTGTTCAAGCTTTTGGTCGCATTCCAGGAGTCGAATCGAGCGCCAGTCGTTTTGCCCTTTTCAATCAGTTCGTCGGCGGTGTCAAAGTCGATATTCGTTTCATTATTGCCGTCCATGAACTGCTGCGCGGTTGTTACGTACACGCTCGGGTCAATCGTTAGTGGGTATTGTGCCTTTTTGAGTTCGGTGATGTTGACCCTCAAGTCATTTCCTGTAAGCGAATACTTGGCTTTAACCGGCGTTGGTTTGTTGTTGAGCTGTCGAATGGAAGGTGCAGGGATGCGGAATAGGAGCGTGTTTTTCGGCGCTTTCAGCCGGGCCTTTTTGAGCAGGGCAGCATCCTTAGCAGTACTGGTGCTTACGTTGCCG
>Ga0187809_10000650_pt1 | contig 17777 bp, 10 predicted proteins | sample NC_wetland_sal_i_8_FD_132415 | JGI IMG/M metagenome (GOLD analysis project Ga0187809, IMG submission 132415) | Wetland sediment microbial communities from Neuse River Estuary, North Carolina, USA - ASW_4 | ecosystem: Environmental > Aquatic > Freshwater > Wetlands > Sediment | place: USA: North...
GCCGCCATGATCGAGTGGACGCCGGAGCAGATCGACACCTACATCGCCAAGCACTATCCGCCGTACTGGCTGAAGGTCGATCTGCCGCACAAGATCGCGCACGCCCGCTTCGTGCAGGAGAACGACGCGCGCGGAAACACTTTGGCCACGATGACCGGGTTCGACGAGAACCGTGCCGTCACCGAGCTGACCCTGCTCGCGCCCGACCATCCCTGGCTGCTGTCGATCATCGCCGGCGCCTGCGCGATGGGCGGCGCCAACATCGTCGATGCGCAGATCTACACGACCACGGACGGGCGCGCGCTCGATACGATCTCGCTGTCGCGCGAGTTCGACCGTGACGAGGACGAGCAGCGGCGCGCCGCCCGGATCGCCGACACCATCGAGAAGGCGCTGCGCGGTCAGTTGCGGCTGCCGGAGATGGTCGGCAAACGCGCCGCCCCGAAGGGCCGCATCCGCGCCTTCGCGCTGGAGCCGTCGGTGACGCTCAACAACCAGTGGTCCCACCGCTACACGATGATCGAGGTCACCGGCCTCGATCGCACGGGCCTGCTCTACGAGCTGACCGCGACGATGTCGAAACTCAATCTCAATATCGCCTCGGCGCACGTCGCGACCTTCGGCGAGCGCCTGGTCGACGTGTTCTACGTCACCGACCTGCTCGGCGCCCAGATCACCTCGCCGACCCGTCAGGCCGCCATCAAGCGGGCGCTGATCGCCCTCTTCACGCCCGACGAGACAAAGCGGCCGGTTCAATAGCGGCCGACCCTGCTCACACCGCTATCACTCTGAATTGACGTTGGTATTTCTATGCCGCACGGCATGGAACCGGCGGGAATTCTCGTGCGTTTTGGAACCCGAATGATGTTGGCTGCCGGGGGTTCTCGTCGGCAGGCCTTTCAAATCGGATCGAAACTTTTAGCGGGACGTCATGGACGCCACGACAGAATTTTTGCCGCGCGCCAGCACCGGCGTGGACGGCCTCGACCAGGTATTGGGCGGCGGCTGGGCTCGGGATCGCATGCACCTCCTCGAGGGTGCGCCGGGCACAGGCAAGACCACCATCGCGTTGCAATTCCTGCTCGCCGGCGCCAAGGCCGGCGAAACGGGGATCTACATCTCGCTCGCCGAAACAGAGCACGAACTGCGCGACGGCGCCCGCTCGCACGGCTGGATCATCGACCCGTCGATCGAAATCTTCGAACTTGTGCCACCGGACAGCGTGCTCGATCCCGAGCAGCATCAAAGCCTGCTTTATTCGTCCGACCTCGAGCTGGGAGAGGCGATCACTCGGGTCTTCGAGGCGATCGAGCGGGTGCGACCGCAGCGCGTCATCATCGACAGCCTGTCGGAGATCCGGCTGCTGGCGCAGAGTTCTTTGCGCTATCGCCGCCAGATCCTCGCGCTCAAACATTACTTCGCGAAGCATCACTCCACCGTCGTGATGCTCGACGACCTGACCGGCGAGACGAACGACCGCGCCGTGCACAGCATCGCGCACAGCGTCACTCAGCTCGAGCAGCTCGCGCCGGTGTACGGGGCCGAGCGGCGGCGCCTGCGCGTCGCCAAGTGCCGCGGTCAGTCGTTCCGGGGCGGCTACCACGACTTCGTCATCGGCGCCGGTGGCGTCCAGGTGTTCCCGCGGCTGGTGGCTGCCGAACAGCGCAAGGGCTTCAGCGGCGAACTGCGCAAGAGCGGCATCCCCGAGCTCGACAAGCTGGTCGGCGGCGGTCTGCCCGCGGGATCGAGCACGCTCGTGCTCGGTCCGGCGGGTACCGGAAAGACGCTGCTGGTCATGCAGTATCTGCGCGAGGCCATCAAGCGCGGCGAACGCGCGGCGTTGTTCGTCTTCGACGAGGAGCTCGGCCTGCTGTTCGCGCGAGCGAAGGGCCTGGGCATCGACCTCGAAGGAATGCGCGACGGCGGAAAGCTGGTCGTTGAACAGATGGACGCGGCGGAGCTCTCACCGGGCGAATTCGCGTACCGCGTACGCAATGCGGTCGACGGCCAGGGCATTCGCACCGTGGCGATCGACAGCCTCAACGGCTACCAGGCATCGATGCCGGAGGAGCAGTTCCTCACCCTTCACCTCCACGAGCTTCTGCAGCACATGAATCGCCGCGGTGTCGCGACATTCCTGACGCTGGCTCAATCCGGCATGGTCGGCGAGATGAAGTCGCCCGTCGATCTCACCTACCTCGCCGACAGCGTGGTCATGTTGCGCTACTTCGAGGCGCTCGGACGCGTGCGGCGCGCGATCTCGATCATCAAGAAGCGCGGGGGCGCGCACGAGGATACGATCAGGGAATTCCGTATCGACGGCAAGGGAATCCACGTCGGCGAGCCGTTGAGCGGTTTCCAGGGCGTGCTGCGTGGCGTGCCGACCTTCGTCGGTCAGTCCGAGAAATTGATGGGGCGGACTTGAGCGTCACCTCACCGCTTCCACTCGAGCGCGCGCTCATCCTGGCGCCGCGCGGCCGCGATGCGTTGGTCGCGCGCGACATTCTCAACGACGCGCAAATCTCGACCATCGTCTGCCGCGACCTCGATGACATGCTGCAGCAGTTGCGGCGCGGCGCGGACATGGCCATCATCACCGAGGAGGCGTTGCGCGGCGATACGCGCACGCTCGCGGGCTGGGTGGCCGCGCAGCCGCCGTGGTCGGACTTCCCGTTCATCGTGCTGACGGAGCACGGCGGCGGCGTCGAACGCAATCCGGAAGCGGCCAAGCTCAACGCTACGCTCGGCAATGTGAGCCTCCTCGAGCGTCCGTTCCACCCGACCACTCTGGTCAGCGTCGTGCTGACGAACATGCGCGGCCGGCGCCGGCAATACGAATGCCGCCGGCTCAACGAGGAACTGGAGACCCGCGTCCAGCACCGTACGGCCGAGCTCGCAACGGCCAACCGGCAACTCATGTCGCAGATCGAGGAGCGCGAGCGCGTCGAATCGACATTGCGGCAGATGCAGCGGCTGGAAGCAGTCGGCCAGCTCACGTCCGGCGTGGCGCATGACTTCAACAATCTGCTGACTGTGGTGCTCGGCAACATCGGCTTCATCGAACGGGCGCTGGACAATGCGGGAATCGATGGCAAGACGACGCAGCGGCTGACCTACATGCGGGCCGCGGCCGAGCGCGGCGCCAAACTCACTGACCAGCTGCTGTCATTCGCCCGTCGGCAGCGGCTAGAGCCGAAGGTGGTCGACCTCAACGAGACGATTGCCGGCATGCGCGACCTCCTGCAAAGCACGATCGGCGGTAGCGTCACCATCCGCACGCGGCTCGCGGGCGATATCTGGCCGGCGCTCGTCGATCGCACCCAGCTCGACATTGCGGTGCTGAACCTGGCGATCAACGCCCGTGACGCCATGGAGATCGGCGGGACGCTGGAAGTCGCGACTTCGAACGTGCGGCTGGGCCCGCCCAAGTCGGCGGAGGAGCCGACCGCCGGCGACTACGTCGCCATCTGCGTCAGCGACACCGGATCGGGTATGAGTCCCGAGGTGCGGGCCAAGGTATTCGAGCCGTTCTTCACCACCAAGGACATCGGCAAGGGCTCCGGCCTTGGATTGAGCCAGGTGCTCGGGTTCGCCAAGCAATCGGGCGGCGGCGTGCGCCTCGAATCCACGCAGGGCAAGGGGACGGCCGTTTACATTTATCTGCCCCGCGCCAAAGCGAGGCCGGACGCCGCCACGAATGCGGCCGGCGAAGCGCTTCCGGCCGTGCGGCCCGGCGCCGGTATCCTGCTTGTCGACGACGACGGCGCGGTCCGCGACGTGACGGCAGCGATGCTGCGCGAGATGGGATACAGCGTGGTGGAAGCGGCCAACGGCGAGGCGGCGCTGGCTCTGCTCGACGGCCGCCGCGACATCGATCTGGCGGTCATCGACCTGGCCATGCCCGGCATGAGCGGCGCCGAACTGGCCCGTCAGGTGCACGCGCGGCGCCGCTCGCTGCCCGTCCTGTTCGTCACCGGCTTCGCCGAACGTGAAGCGCTCACCGGCGTCAGCGACCGCCAGATCGTGAGCAAGCCGTTCGTGAGCAGCGAACTGCGCGAAAAGGTGCGCGCAGCATTGACGGCCCCGCCTTCCCGGACCGACCAGATCCGCTAACCTGCCGCGCGACGCGGTTTCAACACCCGGCTGCGCCCGACGAGCTCGGCGTAGGCCTCGATCGGCTCGGGCCGTCCGGTCAGATAGCCTTGCACCTGATCGCAGCCTTTCCGCAGCAACAGCAGGTGCTGCCCTGCCGTCTCCACACCCTCCGCCAGCACCGGGATGCCGAGGCTCTGCGAGAGGTCGATCACGGCCCGCACGATAGCGACCGAATGCTGGTTGGTCTCGAGGTCGCCGATGAACGCCCTGTCGATCTTGATCTTGTCGAACGGGAAGGCGTGCAGATAGGACAGGGATGAGTAACCGGTACCGAAGTCGTCGAGTGCGATGCGCACCCCGAGCGACTTGAGCCGGCGGAGCACGGCCAGCGCACGCGCCGAGTCGTCGATGAGCACGCCCTCGGTGATTTCCAGTTCGAGCCGCTCGGGTGGCAACTCGGTATCCAGTAGCACCGAATGCACGAGACCGGCGAGATCGCGGTCCCGGAACTGCACCGGCGACAGATTGACGGACACCGTCAGCGCCACCGGCCAGCGCGCGGCTTCCCGGCACGCCTCGCGCATCACCCACTCGCCGATCGGGTGGATCAGCCCGCTTTCCTCCGCGATCGGAATGAAGACCGACGGCGGCACCGCACCGCGTCCGCGGCAGGTCCAGCGCAACAGCGCTTCGAAGCCGACGGTTTCGCCGGCCATCGTCTTTTGCGGCTGATAATGCAGGCTGAGTTCGCCGCGCTCGATCGCGCCGGCGAGGTCGAGCTGCAGGGCGCGGCGCTCCCGGGCGCTCTCGCCCATTTCCGTCGCGAAGAACAGCATGCCGCCACGCGCCTTCGCCTTGGTCTGATAGAGCGCCATGTCGGCGTTGATCATGAGCGTCGCGGCATCGGCACCGTCGCGGGGATAGAGCACAGCTCCGATGCTGGCCCCCACCGTGATCTTGCGGTCGCCGATCGCGATTTCCTCTGCGAGCGCTTTCAGCACGTCCCGGCCGGCGCTTTCGGCCGCGGCTGGCTGGGTCTGGCCCGACACGATCAATGCAAATTCGTCACCGCCCAGGCGCGCCACAAACGCTGTACCGGCGGCCTGCTGCAAGCGCTGCGCAACCTCCCGCAGCAGCGCGTCGCCGATCGCATGACCGTAGGTGTCGTTCGCCTCTTTGAAGCCGTCGAGGTCGAGCGACAGCACGGCGAGTGCGCCGCCGGATTGCGCCTCACGCGCAATGGTCGATTGGAGCACCTCGTTGAAGGTGGTGCGGTTCGGAAGGTCGGTCAGCGCGTCGTAATGCGCCATCCGCGCAATCCGCTGTTCCCAGCGGCGGCGATCGGTGACGTCCTCGAGCACGGTGAGCAGATAGCGCGGACGATGCGCGTCGTCCCGCACGGCAAAACTCTTGCCGACGGCATAGCGGACGCCGTTGGCCGGCGTATGCACCTCGTGGTCGGCGACCACGATCGGCTCGTCCGACCGCAAGGTCTCGTTGTTCTCCGCGACGATGAAGTCGGCCCGCTCCTTCGGATAAATGTCGGCCACGACCTTGCCGATAAGATGGTCGCGTGAAACGCCGAAGAGATCCTCGCAGGCGCGGTTGATCAGGCTGTAGCGGCACCCGGCGGCGTCCTTGGCGCCTGGCGGCACGTCCTTGACCAGGATCGGCACCGGCACGTTTTCGACGATCATGTCGAGGAAGCTCTGCATCTGCCGGATGCGCTCGGCCGAGCGCTGGTGCTCCGTCATGTCGACGTGCGAGGTCACCCATCCGCCGCCCGGCATCGGCTTGTTCTTCACCACGATGATGCGGCCGTCCTTGAGGTGGTGCGTCGTCTCCCGTACCTGCCCACCCGCGATCTCAGCCAGAAGCTTTTCGACGAACCTGTCCGGATGCTCGAACGTGCCGGGTTGATAGGTCCCATTTTCCAGCCGCATGCGAAGGATGTCGTTGAGCGTAGTCCCGCGCGTCAGCGCGGCGCGAGAGAGCCCGTACATCTCCAGATAGCGCTCGTTGCAGATGATCAGCCGGCCCTCGCTGTCGAACATGGCCAGCGCCTGGATCATGCTGTTGAGCGCGGTGTCGAGGCGGCGGTTCTGCGCCTGGACGTCGCGCCAGATGTTGCTCGCCATGCGCCACGAGAGCGTCGCGATCAGGAGCACGATGAGCGCCGCGCCCCCCGCGACGTAGATCGCCGCAAACTGCCAGCTGTCGAGCGCATCCCTGAGCCGCCGCGTGACGACGATGGAAAGCGGGAAATGAGCGAGCTTGCGCCCGGATATCAGCAGGTCGCCACGCGCCGTCAGGCCTTTTTGACGGACCGTGCCGTGACTCGCGTACGCCAGCAGCTTGAAGATGTCACGACGAGCCAGCGAGTGGCCCCGCAGGCTGTCGTCGCGCGGAAAGCGCGCCATCTGGACCGCACGCGCGTCGAAGATGCCGATGGAGTGGTCCTGATTGCGCGCGACGCTCTGGAAGTAGTCCTCGAAATAGCCGAGCTTCATCGTCCCGAGCACGAACCCAATGAACTCGCCGTGCGGGCCCGACAAGCGGTGCGCCAACCCCATGACCCACTGCCCGCTGACTGGGCTGCGGACCGGGTCGGCGATCAACAGAGTCGCCGCCGGATTCGCCTTGAACCGCGAGACCAGATCCGTCTCGCTTGCGATGTCGGGAATCGGCCAGTAGCGGGAGAAGTTGACGAGCCGCCCGTCGGCGTCGACGACGATGAGCGCGTCGACATGCGGCAATCCCCTTATCTGCTCCTTGAGCCGGCGCTGGGTCTCCTCGTCCGACATATGGCGCGACAACTCGTCCGCACTCGCGATGCGCAGTCGCGCGACACGCTCGATCACACCGGTTTCCAGAAGCTCGATCGACTGGAAGGTGCGATCAATCTGCTCGCTCAGGGCGAGAGCGAGGCTTTCCATGTCGCGGCTGCTCTTCGCGATCTGCTCCTTGCGCAGGTCCCACAGGAGCGTCCAGACGCCGGCGATGATGAGCACGATGACGAGCGCGCTCGCCGCCGCGACCCAACGCACAGGGTGTGATCGCCAGGGCGACGCCGAAACGACAAGGTCGGCTGCCGACGGCGCCCGCTTGCGCGTGGCCGGCCTCGACAGCCATTTTTCGGTGAAGGACCGCGGAAGGAAACCGATCGACATACACGCATGATCGGCGACACCTATTCAAAAGTTCCTAAGTCTCGTCGAACACATGGATCATGGTGTAACCGGGCTTAAGCCGGAATGTCTGGCACCCGACATGCGAAGGAAATGGGCCGCGTTACCCGGCATGGATCCATGTCGCCGAAGACGAAGAGCAGCACAATTTGAATGTGCAATCGGCCTATGCCGAATTTGACAAGAACACGAGCGTCGACCCGGACGAGCGCGCCGGTCTTCGTGCGTGATCGCGGCACCTGACGGTTCGCGCACCGCCTTTTGTGGACGCGTTCGGGCATTTGAATGTGACCGGTGCAAACACCGTCACATGACCGTCGCATCCTCGATGCGCGCCAATGCTGTGAACGTCCTCCACACAAAAACATGGTTAACGCCCATCCTAATACCAGCGACTGCGAGGAACTCTCCGTCAGTTTGCTTGCGAAGCGAGCATCGATGGTTAAGATAACGTTAATTCGTGGTGCAGGTGTCGGGGCGTAGTCATGGCGACGGTGGTTGTGCAAGCGCCAAAGCGGAGCTTCACTGCACCGCAGCCGTCCGGCGATGTGCCGCACCTACTCTCCGCGAGCGCAATCGACAGCAACGAAGTCGACCGCTATTGCCGCGTTGCAGCCGAGCTCGAGGCGGGCCGTCGGCAGCTCTCGGCGTACGCCGGGAAGGCGGTCGCGCTGCTGTTCTTTCAGCCGAGCACACGAACACGCATGGGCTTCGAAGCCGCGGCGGTGGCGCTCGGCGCGTCCGTCATCGGCGTCGACGACATGTCGGCGTCACGCTCGAACAACCGGTCCGGCGAAAGCCTGGAGGACTGCGCTGCGGTCGTCTCGCGGTTCGGCGACGCCATCGTCGTTCGCCATCACGAGGTTGGAGCCGCCGCGCGCATGGCGGCAAAGTCGGTCAGCCCCGTGATCAACGCCGGTGACGGCTGGAACGAGCATCCGACGCAGGCGCTCATCGACATCTTTTCGCTTCGACGCGGACTTGGCACCATTCGCGGCAAGAGCATTGCGTTTGGCGGCGACCCGCGCGGGCGGACGGTCAGATCTCTTGCGCATTTGCTGCGCTTCGAGGCACCGCGCGAGATCGTGTTTTGTCCTCCGTCCTATTACGACATTCCGCGTGACGTGCTGGAGATTTTCGCCGAGGCGCAGATCCGTTGCCGCCTGGTGACCGACATCAGCTACGCGCTGACCGAGTGCGACGCGATCATGATGGCCCCGTATGACATGTCGGATATCGGCGAGCCGGCCGCGTCCGGATACGTCTCGCCGAAGACGACACCGGCGACCCACGTCGTCACCGCGGAAAAGATCGTGCGCCTCGGGTCCGAGGCGCTGATCTATCACCCGCTGCCGCGGCACGACGAGATCGATGCGTCGTGCGACAACCTGCCGAACGCGATGTATTTCGAACAAGTCCGCCTGTCGAAGTTCATGCGGATGGCGGTGCTGGAGCGCTTTCTCACCGGGCGTTGAGGCCGACCGCTCACGACGCAATCTTGCGAAGACGACCCGTCGCGAGGCTGCGTTCTGCCACGGCCTCCGCACCCCGCGGCGCGATCGGAGCGCCGACCACGTCCAGCAGCTTGTCTGCCTGCATCGGCGGGCAGAACAGGAAGCCCTGCACGGCCGTGATGCCGAAGCTCAGCATCCGCTGCAGTTGCTTGTTCGTCTCGATGCCTTCGGCGACCAGCTCGATGCGGAGGTCGCGCGTGATCTTGGCGATACCGCCGATGATGGCCGCCGTGCGCGGCGATGTCTCGACGCCCTGCGAGAACTTGCGGTCGATCTTGATCTTGGAGAACGGGAAATCGTTGAGGTAGGCAAGCGACGAGAACCCGGTGCCGAAGTCATCCAGCGAAATGCCGACGCCGAGACCGCGCAAGCCCTCGAGGATTTCGAGCGCCGTCGCCGAGTCCTCGATCAGGACGGACTCGGTGATTTCCAGCTCGAGCCGCCGAGCCTCCAGCCCGACGCTGTCGAGCGTCCTGACGACCAGATCGACCAGTTCGTTGCCACGGCGGAACTGAACAGGCGACAGGTTGACAGCGAGGCTGATGTCGGACGGCCAACGCGTCGCTTCCCGGCATGCGGTCGCCAGCACCCAGGCGCCGATGGAGACGATCAGGCCGGTCGACTCGGCGATCGGAATGAACTCGACGGGGCTGATCTTTCCGCGCTTCGGGTGATTCCAGCGCAGCAGGGCCTCGCAACAGATCGTCCGTCCCGAACGCGCGTCGACGATCGGCTGATAGACCAGTTCGAACTCGTTCTTCTGCAACGCGTGCTGAAGGTCGTGCTCGAGCTCGATACGACGATCGTAGCGCTCCGTGATCCCCGCCGTATGGAGCACGATCTGCGCGCGGCCCGTCTGCTTGGCCTCGTACAGGGCCAGATCGGCATTGCGGAAGAGGACGTCGAGCGTCGTACCGGCCTGCGCGATCGCATAGCCGACGCTTGCGCCGCAGAAGTGACGGGTGATGCCGACCGGGATGGGCTCGGCGAAGCTCGTGAATATCCTGCGGGTCACCGCGTGAATCTCGTCGTCGTTGGCATCCGAGAGCATGACGATGAACTCGTCGCCGCCGATGCGCGCGACCTGGTCCCTCGGACGCACCGCGGACCTGATCCGATCGCCGACCTTCTTGAGCACCACGTCGCCGGTCTGATGACCAAACGTATCGTTCACGTCCTTGAACCGGTCGAGATCGATCAGGACGAGCGCGACGCTCTCACCGGTCTTGGCGATGCTCTCGAGGCGGCTCTGCAGCGACTCGATGAACGCCGACCGGTTCAGGAGGTCGGTCAGCGGATCGCGCTGCGCGATCAGCTCGATCTTGCGGAAGGCGGCGTGGCGCGAAACGATGTTCTCGAACACCGCACGGCAGATCATGACGATGCTGACGAACAGCACGGTCAGGAAGAGCGCCAGAACCACATGCACGATGCTCGCCCGCACCAGCAGCGCCGCTGCGAAGGGGACGGCCGTGAGCGAGACCTGCCCGACCGATATGATCGGACGGCTGGCGTTGCGCGACGAAATGCCGGCGATGTAGCCCATCACGCAGCAGTTCATCAGCAGTTCCGCATCGCTCTCCGGATGTTCGAGAATGGTGTAGGCGCCGGCAAGGCCGACGAGCAGCGCGAAGGCCCATGCGCCTGCGAGCGCGCGGCGCTCCCAGCGGACGGTGGCGGCGCTGTCGTCCGGGCAATGCCGCGCGGCACGATGCAGGACGATCAGGCCGTTGCGCACCGCGCCGACGACCAGGAAGCCGCCGAAGAACCAGCCATAGAACGCGTCGGCACTCACGATGCCGGTCACGGCGATCACGCCGAGCGCAGCAATCGTCGCGCCGAGAATCGACTTCGGCGTGCTGTACAGCGCCTGAACCAGCTCAAAATGCAGCTGCTGGTCCGGCGTCGACAAATCCAGCCAGTCTATGACTGCCGCCTTGGCGGTCGCGTGTTGCATTTCCCGTACCCGCCCGCACCACGATCGGTGCGACCCGTCGTCAAAACATTGACTTCTGTCGGCATTATCGGGGTCCATTGCTGGCGATTGGCTTTACGAACATGGTAAAGCCTTCGCCTACAAAGGCCGATCAACTGGTTCTTTGATGCTTGGGAGGCGGCTCCGGGCCGAAGTTCCCGCTTCAGGGCGCCAGGCGCCGGTGGACCGAGAGCGCAAGGAGGCTGATGGCGGCCGCGGCCATCAAATAGAAGCCCGGCGCGACGTTGCTGCCCGTCTGCTGGATGAGCCAAACGTTGGCGAACGGCGCGAAGCCGCCGAATATCGCGACAGCGAGGGAATAGCTGAGCGCCAGCCCGGTCGTCCGCATCCGGGCCGGAAAGAGCTCCGACATCAGCGCGGGCAGCGGCCCCATGTATGCGGCTCCGACGACCCCGAGCGCGATCTGAACCAGCAACAAGGTCTGGAGTGTCGGCGCCGCGGCCATCCATGCGAACATCGGGTAGCTGATCAGCAGCATCACGACTGCCGCCGGAACCATGATCGACCGACGCCCGAGCCGATCGGACAGCGCGCCGAAGGTCGGGACAAGGACGATCTGCAGCGCGCCGGCGAGCAACGTCGCGAGGAAGCTGCCGGCTTGGGGCAATCCGAGCTGCCGCATCGCAAAGCCCAGCATGAACAGAGTAGTGTACATCGCGACCGTACAGAGGACGACGACACCGATGGACACGAGCAGCTTCTGCTTCGCCTGTGAGAGGCTGCGGAGCGGCTTCCCGCGATCCGGCATCGTGCGGAACTCGACCGTTTCATCCATCTCACGGCGCAGGTAGTAGGCGATGGGCCCGATCAGCAGGCCGACAAAGAAGGGAATGCGCCAGCCCCAATGGCCCATCTGCTCGGCAGAGAGCACGTCGGCCAGAACCGTTCCGGTCGCAGCCGCGAGCACGGTGGTCAGGCCCTGACTGGCGAATTGCCAGCTCGCGAAATAGCCGCGTCGCTGCGGGTCCTGCTCGGCGAGGAACGCGGTCGCGCTGCCGAACTCGCCGCCGGCGGAAATGCCTTGCACGAGACGCGCGGCGACAACCACGGCCGGCGCCCAGAAACCGATCGCCGCATAGCCGGGCGTCACGGCGATGACCGCGGTACCGAACATCATGAGCGAGATGGCGAGGACGAGCGCAGCCTTTCGTCCGCGCCGGTCCGCGAAGGCGCCCAACACTATCGCACCGACCGGCCGCACGAGAAATGTAATTCCGAACGTCGCGAAAGCGATGAGCAGCGAATGAACTTCGTTGCCCAGCGGGAAAAACTGCTGAGCGATGTGACCTGCGAAATAGCCGTAGATGACGTAGTCGAACCACTCGAGCGCGTTGCCGACGGATGCCGCAGCAACCGCACGCCAGCGGCCTGATCGTCGCGGCTCTGTGGATGTCGCCCTAATCGCCGTTCTCCAGATCGATGCGTCGAACGATCTGACAAATGCCTGCGAAAGTTTGATAAATTGTTCTTTTGGCGCCTTGAAAAGACTCGCGAAAATCGACTGCGGCGTCGAAAGGTTGAACGCATTTGCCAATGCGACCGCCGGGACGGGGCGAAACACGGCGAAGTACACGCATTACGAGATTTCTGAAACCAGCTCACGTTTAGATTTTATAATTGATGCGAAAGAAGGCAGACGAATACGCGCCCGACTGGCGGACATATCATCGCGCCAACCCTGAATTACCGGATCAGACTTTCGTGGGGCGACCTTGTGTCGCCGGCGCGCTTCAATGCCGGTTCGCGCGCGTGGAAAAGGCGAAGAGCGGAAGCGGCGGGACAAGTTTGAACCGGCGCCTGAAGACGCTCTCGCCGATAAACACGGCGTGCATGAAGGCGTCGGCGATATCGACCATTCGCCACTCGCCGTCCACCAGCCACCACGCCTCCGAAGCGTTCATCAGCGTCGGCCGGTTGTCTAGGCTGTAGTGCTTGAAGTCCATCTCACCCTCGCAAGACCGAGGGCGAACTTGGGGGCATAAAGCCGGGCGCCGGATTGAGCCTGATCAATAGCGGGCGTTCTTTTTCGACGGTTCGGGCGGCGCGCCACCTCGGCTCTTAACGAGCCCTTAACCGGAGACCGCCGCCCCCCGCCCGGCGGCAAGTAAGACGCCCTTAAACCGGTGCCCGTAGCGTCAGCGGCGGGAGCGGCAGCGTGTTGAGCAGCCGCCGGGTGAAAAGGGACAATGGCGTCGGGACGGGGACATTCAGGCCCGCGGCGGGAGCCGGTATTCGATTCCCCGGCACCGCGCGTGAGCGCCGGCGAGCGGTCGTCCGGCGGCGGCAAGCCATCCGGCAAGCGGAGCAAGCGCGGCAAGGGGCAAAAGCGACAGCGCCGCCCGCTGCTCGTGCGGCTCGGCTACTGGGTGCTCGTGCTCGGCCTCTGGTTTGGCATCGCTGGCGCCGGCGCCATCGCCTGGGTCGGTGCTCACCTGCCGCCGATCCAGTCGCTGGAGATCCCGAAGCGACCGCCGACCATCGACATCGTCGACGACCAGGGCCACGCGCTGGCGCGGCGCGGCGACCTCGCCGGACCGCCGGTCGCCCTCAGGGACATGCCGCCTTACGTGCCGCAGGCCTTCGTCGCCATCGAGGACCGCCGCTTCTACGAACACTTCGGCGTCGACCCGCTCGGCATCGCGCGCGCCTTCGTCGCCAACGTCCTGCATCGCGGCGTCGCGCAGGGCGGCTCGACGATCACCCAGCAACTGGCCAAGAACCTGTTCCTGACGCAGGAGCGCACGATCACGCGCAAGCTGCAGGAGGTGCTGCTGGCGCTGTGGCTGGAGCGCAAATTCAGCAAGGCGCAGATCCTCGATCTCTACCTCAACCGCGTCTACTTCGGCTCCGGCGCCTACGGCGTGCAGCAGGCGTCCGAGATCTATTTCGGTAAGCCGGCGAGCCAGCTGACGCTGGCGGAAGCCGCGATGCTGGCGGGGCTCGTGAAGTCGCCGTCGCGGCTGGCGCCGACGCGCAATTATCGCGAGGCAGAGAAGCGGTCGAAGCTCGTGCTCGCCGACATGGCCGACCTGCGTTTCATCTCGCGGGCGAGCGAGCGGCTGGCGCTGGCGCAGCCGCCGCGCATCGCCCACAAGACCAATGGCGGCTCGGTCAACTACGTCGCCGACTGGGTCATGGACGCACTCGACGACATCCTCGGCCACGTCGACGAGGACATCGTGGTGCGCACGTCGATCAATCCCTCCATGCAGGCGACCGCGGAGCAGGCGGTCGACCAGGAACTCGCGGCCAAGGGCGCCAAGGTGCGGGTGTCGCAGGGCGCGCTGGTCGCGATGACGCCGGACGGCGCGGTGCGCGCGCTGATCGGCGGGCGCAATTACGCCCAGAGCCAATACAACCGCGCCATCGCCGCACGGCGGCAGCCCGGCTCGTCGTTCAAGCCGTTCGTCTACCTGACGGCGATGGAAAACGGCCTGACGCCGGACACGATCCGCGACGACAAGCCGATCGACGTGCGCGGCTGGCGTCCGGACAATTACGGTCACGAATATTTCGGCGCGGTGCCGCTGTGGAAGGCGCTGGCCTTCTCGCTCAACTCGGTCTCGGTACGCCTCACGCTGGAGATGACGCCGGCAGCCGTCGTGCGCACGGCGCACAAGCTCGGCATCGCCTCCAAGCTCGAGCCGAACGCCTCGATCGCGCTCGGCACCTCGGAAGTGTCGCCGCTGGAGCTGGTCGGCGCCTACGCGCCCTTCGCCAATGGCGGCTACGCCGTCGTTCCGCACGTCATCGACCGCATCACCACGCGCAGCGGCAAGGTGCTGTACGAATTCCCGCACGCGCAGCTCGGTCGCATCATCGACGCACGCTACGTCGCCATGATGAATTTCATGATGGAGCAAACGCTCGCCGTCGGCACGGCGCGGCATGCTTCGCTGCCTGGCTGGACCGCGGCCGGCAAAACCGGAACGAGCCAGGATTTCCGCGATGCCTGGTTCGTCGGCTACACGCCCTATCTCGTCACCGGCGTCTGGCTCGGCAACGACGATGGCACCTCGACCAAACACGTCACCGGCGGCAGCCTGCCCGTCGACATCTGGAGCCGCTTCATGCGTGAGGCGCACAAAGGCGTGCCGGTCGCTACGCTCCCGACCAACTGGAACGGCGGCGGCTTGATCTCCAGCCTGTTCGGCAACGGCGCGGGGCCGAACGCCCCGTCCGGCGAAACCGACGGTGCGCCGCCACGGCCGCCGGCGCCGATCCAGACCAGCAGCAACGCGCCGGCGCACAGTGGCGGCATGGACAACTGGCTGCTGAACAACCTGTTTGGCCGCCGCTAGAACTTCGCCGCGGCGCGCCGCACGCGGCGCGTGAGGATCCAGAGCACCAGCGTCGCACAGCCCATCAGCGCCATGGCGCCGGCCAGCGGCCACGCGTCGCGGCCGAGCAGCCACGCGACCAGCGCGCCGGAGACGGCGGCCGCGGTCTGCTGCACGAAGCCGAACACCGACGAGGCGGCGCCGGCGCGATCCGGGAATGGCGTCATCGCCCCGGCGATCGACTGCGGCAGCACCATGCCGAGCCCGGTGAGGAACACCGTCACCGGCAGCACCAGCGACAGCGACGACGTCAGCCCGAGCGCCACCGACAGCAACATCAGCAGCCCGCCCAGCGCCAGCATGCCGCTGCCGAGCCCGGCGACGCGGTCGAGGCCGAGACGGGCGACCACGCGCGCCGCGATGGTCGTGCCGATCATGTAGCCGACGGCGCCGATGGCGAAGACGAAGCCGAACACGAAGGGCGTAAGGCCGTACAGGTTTTGCAGCACGAACGATGCGCCGGACAACCAGGCAAAGAGCCCGGCATAGCTGAACGTGCCGAGGCCGAGATAAGCCAGGTAAACCTTGTTCGAGACCACCATGCGGTAGGACTGCAGCATCGTCACCGGCGCGCCGTCGCGTGCGGCTTTCACCAGGGTTTCCGGCAGCAGCGTCGACGTGACGAGCATGGCGAGCGCGCCGGCGGCCACCAGCACGATGAAGATCGCCTGCCAGCCGAAGGCCGTCTGCAGCGCCCCGCCGGCGATCGGCGCCAGCACCGGCGCCAGCGCCATCACCGAGCCGATCAGCGACAGTTCGCGGCCGGCGCGCACGCCCGAATAGAGGTCGCGCACGATGGCGCGCGTCAGCACCACGGCACCGGACCCGCCGAGCGCCTGCGCCGCGCGCGCGGCGATCAACATCTCGATCGAGGTCGACAACGTGCAGGCGAGCGAGGCGGCGCAGAACAGGCCGACCGCCGCGAGCAGCACCGGCTTGCGTCCGTAGCGGTCGGACACCGGGCCGTAGACGATCTGCCCGACGGCGAAGCCGATCAGGAAGGCCGACAGCGTGAGTTGCACCTGCGGCGTGGTCGCATGGAATTCGCGCGCGATGTCCGGCAGCGACGGCAGGTACATGTCGGTCGACAAGGGGCCGACCGCGGTGAGCGCCGCGAGCAGGGCCGTGAGAGCGAAGGTGCCGGGACGAAGCATTGCCAGAAACTGTCCTGCCGCGGCCGGGCTTGTTCCGGCCAGCCACGTCTTCAGAGAGGGAGAGACGTGGATGCCCGGGACGGGCCCGGGCATGACGAAGAACTACAGTTTGCCGCCTCCGATGACCAGTCAGGATTCGTCCGCGCCGTAGCGGTGCAGATCGCTGCCGTGCGCGTCGAGCCACGCCTTGGCGCGGACGACGTCGGGATTGATCTTTTCCACCAGCCGCCAGAAGCGGCGCGAGTGGTTCATCTCGACGAGATGCGCCGCTTCGTGGGCCGCGAGGTATTCCAGCACGAACGGCGGCGCCAGGATCAACCGCCACGAATACGACAGCACGCCGGTCGTCGAGCACGAGCCCCAGCGGCTCGACTGGTCGCGGATCGACACGCGCTTCAGGCTGACGCCGAGCGCGGCGGCGGCGGCGCGGCTCGCGCGCTCGAGTTCCTTCTTCGCCTCGCGCTTGAGATAGTCGCGCACCCGGCGCGCGACGTGCGGCGCCTCGTCGGCCACGCACAAAAGCTGCGCGCCGTCGTCGCCGCATTCGACCCAGACCGTGCCGCGCGCGCCGCGGCGGTGCTCGATCCGATGCTCGATGCCGCGCAGCGGCACCACGCCGCCGTGGGCGAAGGGCTGCGGCCGCGGCAGCCGCTTCAGCCGCGCGGCGATCCACGCGCCGTGCTTCTGCGCGAAGACGTTGGCCTCCTTCAGGCTGCCGCGCAGCGGCATCGACAACACGACCTCGCGCGTCGCCGCATGGATGCGCAAGGTGTAGCGCCGCGCCTGCGCGTGCCGGCGCACGCGCACCTCGTAGATTTCGCCGTCGAAGGCGACGGTGAGCGCCGACGGTTGCGGCGAGCGGCGGGTGAAGAAGTCGCGCAGCATGAGCGGAACGGGAACGATTCGGTCGCGGCCGCTCATTGTCGCGCGCGAATGCGCGCGGTCAATGGCCGTTGGAGCGGCGGCCGCCCTTGCCGGCGCCGTTGTTCGACAGCATGAAGTCGGCGATTCGCGGCGCGATCTCGGCACGGAAGCGCGAGCCGTTGAACACGCCGTAATGGCCGACGTTCGGCTGCATGTAGTGCACGCGCTTGTCGTCCGGGATGTTTGCGCAGAGCTTGTGCGCCGCTTCGGTCTGGCCGACGGCCGAGATATCGTCGTTCTCGCCCTCGACGGTCATCAGCGCCGTGCGCGTGATCGCAGCCGGCTCGATGCGGCGGGCACGATGCGTCATCTCGCCCTTCGGCAGCGCGTGACGCACGAAGACCGTGTCGACGGTCTGCAAATAGAACTCGGCCGAGAGGTCCATGACCGCGAGATACTCGTCGTAGAACTCGCGGTGCTTCTGCGCCGAATCGCCGTCGCCTTTGACGAGGTGCAGGAAGAGGTTGTGATGCGCCTCGATGTGACGATCGAGGTTCATGCTCATGAAGCCGTGCAACTGCAGGAAGCCGGGATAGACGTCGCGCATGAAGCCCGGATGCGGGAAC
>Ga0187809_10000651_pt1 | contig 17771 bp, 16 predicted proteins | sample NC_wetland_sal_i_8_FD_132415 | JGI IMG/M metagenome (GOLD analysis project Ga0187809, IMG submission 132415) | Wetland sediment microbial communities from Neuse River Estuary, North Carolina, USA - ASW_4 | ecosystem: Environmental > Aquatic > Freshwater > Wetlands > Sediment | place: USA: North...
GACCATTGCCTCGAACCCGGAAGCCTCGAACCCGGCATTGCCCCAGCGTTCGGCCAGGGTGACCACGCCGATGGGCAGGGAATCGTAGCCGATCAGCACCGGCCGGCCTTCGCTCAACCGCACCCATGCCAGCTCGGTTGAACCGCCACCGATATCGAACAGCAGGGCGCGGCGGCCGGCATCGGCCAGCAGCGGGGCGCAGGATTCCAGTGCCAGTTCTGCTTCCTCGCGGGCGGAGATCACGCCGATCGCCAGGCCGGTTTCCGTGCGGACCCGGTCCAGGAACTCCGGGCCGTTCGCCGCCCGGCGGCAGGCTTCGGTGGCGATCGCGCGCAGCCGGCGCACCGGGCGCCGCGCCAGCCGGGCGGCGCAGGCGTGCAGCGCACCAAGGGCGCGATCCATGGCAGTCTGCGACAGTCGTCCGGTATGGTGCAGGCCCTCGCCGAGCCGGACGATGCGGGAGAAGCTGTCCAGCACGCGGAAGCTGTCCCCCGACGGAGCCCCCACCAGCATGCGGCAATTGTTGGTGCCGAGGTCGAGCGCGGCGAACGCCGGTCCGGACGGACGGCGCTGTTCACCGCTCCCCTGTTCGGGGCGGTCCAGCCCAACCGAATCCTGACGCGCCATCATACCACATTGTTCCCGCCCGATGCCGGTCGGGGCAAGGGCGGAATGCGCGCACGGACCGGTTGTGGCGGAGATTTCACTCCTGTGGCAGGCACCATTGAATCCAGGACCACTCAGGATTGTGGCCTGGACTACTCAGGATTGCATCCAGGACTACCCAGGGAGGGGCGCGGCGATGGCCACGCCCCCAGCGAAGGGGTGGTCCGGGTCCGGCTCAGCCGCTCAGCGCATTCCCACCATGCGATCCCATTCGCGAACGAACTGGGCGTGGGTCTTCAGGAAGGCGGTCCAGCTCTTCGGCGCCAGCAGCTTGAAGTCGGTGATCGGCTGGCCGCCGGCCGGCGGCGGCACGTCGGCGCGCACCGAGTACAGCGAGGTGGCCTTCACGTAGGCGGTCTGTCCCGGTACGCCGGCGAACCAGTCCATGAACAGCTTGGCGGCTTCCGGATGCGGTGCGTGGTCCACCGGTCCGGTCAGTGACGGAGCGGCGGTGACGCCTTCCGTCGGGTTGACGAAGGCGATCGGCGCGCCCTTCGCCTTGAATTGCAGGTAGCCGGAATACTGTGCGTTGGAGATCACCATGTCCTGGCCGCTGACCGTGCGGTCGAACTGCTGCACGTAGGAGTCGAACGCACGCGGGTTCAGCTTGGCGAAATCCTTCCAGTAGCTGTCACCGTAAATCTGCTTCATCATGTACCAGGTCTGGTGCTGCAGCCCGGAATTCGACACCTTGCAGTTGATGACGTTCTTCCATTTCGGGTTCAGCAGGTCCTTCCAGCTTTTCGGCGCGTCCGCGGGCTTCACCGTGGTGGGGTTGTAGGCGATGCCGGCGACGATCACGCCGCCCCAGATGTATTCGCCAGCAGGATCGCTGCGATTCTCCGGCTTGAACGCGGCGTATTCCGGAGAGTCATATTTCATCCAGCCGCCGCGCTTCTGGAAATCCAGCACGAAGGTCATGTCGGTCAGCGTCAGTATGTCGGGCTGGTAGGTGTGCGCCTGCCGCTCCGCCATCAGCTTGGCGTACAGCGCGCCGGTCTGCAGGCGCAGGTAGTTGGTCTTGATCTTCGGGAACGCCTTGTGGAATGCGGCCATCAGTTCAGCCTGATTCGATTCCGGGTCCGGCGAATACAGGATGACGGAGCCTTCTTTCTCCGCTTCCGCGACATTGGCGCAGGTCTTGAAGCCGTCCATCTGGCGCGGGTGATCGCATGCGGCGGCCGGGCGCGCGTACAGCGCCAACAGCAGCGCAGCCGCGGACAGTGCGGCGGTATGGAACCGAGTCATCTTGTGTCTTCTCCCGTCAGGTTTTCGCGGCGCCGGGCCGTGACGCCACGTTTCACCGGTGGATTTGCTCCACCGTTGCGAGCTTAACCCCCGATTGCCGTCGTGTAACCCCTCAGCCCCGTGCCGAGGCTGCCGCGCCGGTGCCGGCGATCCGGCCGAAGGTGACGCCGGCGACGAGGCCGGTACCGCTGCCGTAATTGTGGTAGTACAAGCCGCCGACGATTTCACCGGCGGCATACAGCCCGGGGATCGGTGCGCCGGACGTATCCTCCACCTGCGCGCCGGTGGTGACCTTCAGTCCGCCAAAGGTGAAGGTAACGCCGGTGGTCACGCCGTAGGCGTGGAACGGCGGCGCATCGAGCTTCTGCGCCCAGTTGGTCTTGTCGACCGGCAGGCCGAAGGTGCGCAGCCCGTCATGCACATTGGGATTGAACGCGACGTCCGGACGCGGCGCCGCGTTGTAGGCGCGCAGCGTGTCCAGCACCGAGGCGGTATCGACGCCGGTGAGTTTCGACGCCAGTTCCTCCAGCGTGTTTGCGGTCTCCTTGGTGATGCGGGCGATGCGGTATTCCTCGCGCAGCAGGTGCACGATCTTCTGGTCGAACACCTGCCAGGCGAACAGGCCGGGCTGGCGCAGCACCTCGTGGCCGTACTTCGCATAGGTGTAGCTGTGGAAGTCCAGGCCTTCATCGAGGAAGCGCTGGCCGCGCGCGTTCACCAGCACGCCGAACGGGTAATTGTGCTTCTGGAAGCGGTCGCCGATGGACAGGTCGCCATAGGGTGGCGCGTTCATGTCCCACTGCACCGCGTGTGCGCCGGACCAGTGACCGGCAACCGCGGCGCCGATATCGATCGCCATGCGATGGCCGTAGCCCTGGTTGAAGCGGGTGCCGCGTACTTTGGCCAGGTCCCAGTTCGGGCCGAGATAGCGGGCGCGCATCTCCGGGTTGGATTCGAAACCGCCGCAGGCCAGCACGACGGATTTCGCGCGCAGGTCGAAGCTGCGGCCGCGGTGGCGCACGCGCACGCCCTGCACGCGCGCATCGCCGTGCAGCAGCGCGTAGGCGGTGGTGTCGTACAGCACCGGCACGCCGGCGTGCTCCAGCGCCGCATGCAGCGTCGGTACCAGCTGCGCGCCGCCGCCAAGGATGTGGCATGCGAGGCCGCCCCAGAACTTGAATTTTCCCTCCACCTTGAAGGCCTGGCGGCCGAGCGCCGGTTGGAACCGCACGCCGTGCTTCCGCAGCCACAGCGCGGACTGGTAGCTGTTGGCGATCAGCACGTCCGTCAGGTCGGGGTCGCAGCGGTACTCGGTCAGCCGGCCCATGTCGTCGAAATACTGGCCGTCGGTGTAGGTGCCGAAGTCGATCGTGGAGAGGTCCAGTTCCTTGATGTCGGGCGCCAGCGCGAGCAGGTCGTCCACGCCGGAATACACGAAGCGGAATGCGCCGCCGGTGAAGGCGGAGTTGCCGCCGCGCGCCTCCTGCGGTGCGGTTTCCAGCATGGCCACACTGGCGCCTGCCTCGTGCGCCGCCAGCGCGGCATTCGCCGCAGCGTTGCCCGCGCCGACCACGAGAACATCCACCGGCGTGTAATCGGCTGGTGTCATCGGCGTCGCTTTCCTGGACTGTTGGCGCGACGGTGTCGGGCGCGGCGGGGTGTGTCAATCACCCGGCAATGCGGGAGGCGCTCAGGGAGAGCGGTTCGGAGCATGCGGTCGGGGAGATTGCTGCGGCTCCTGTGGTGTCGCTGGATGCCGGTGGTAGTCCGGTGCGGCGGCGAAGCGCGTGCCTTCGCCGACCATGACAGCAGGGGCAATGCCTTCACGTACCACGGCACCGGTCCCGGCCGCCCGCCCTACGCCTTCAGCAGCGCCGGATCGATCGGCAGGTTGCGAATGCGCTTGCCGGTGGCAGCAAAGATCGCGTTGCACAGCGCCGGGATCGCCGCGGGCAGCGGCGGTTCACCCAGCCCGGTCGGCGCATTATCGGTGGTGACGAACTGCACCTCGATCGGTGCGGCCTGGCGCATCCGCAGCGGCGGGAATCCGTCGAAATTGGATTCTACCACGCGGCCCTTTTCGATCGTGATCTGCTGGTTCAGCGCCTCGCCGAATCCGTCGAGGATGCCGCCCTGGGTGATGTTCTCCGCCGCGATCGGATTGATCACATGGCTGCCGACATCGCCAACTGCCCACACCTTGTTCACCGTCACGGTGCCGTCCCTGGCCACCGTGGCGTCGACGACTTCGGCGAAATATCCAAGGTGGCTATAGTAGAATGCGACGCCCATGCCGGTACGCGGCGGTAGCGTTCGCTTGCCCCACGCCGATATCTCGCCAACCTTCCTCAGGACCGTGTGCGCGCGTCCCGTATCGAATCCCTTGCCGTCGCCCGGCAGCAGTTCCGGCTTGCCGAGCAGGGCAAGCTGGAAGGACAGCGGGTCCTGGCCGGCGGCATGCGCCATCTCGTCGATGAAGGACTGGAACACGAAAGCCAGCGCGTTGTCGCCGGGCGCACGCAGTGGCCCGGTCGGAATGCCAAACGGCATCAGCGTGGCACCGTAGGTCAGGTTGGGCACGCGCCGTGCCGGATAGGTATCGGCCTTCAATCCGGCCGAGGGCGCGAATTCGCCATCCGCGCCGAAGCTGATGAAATGCTGCTGCCAAGCAATCAGCCTGCCGTCCGCATCCACGCCACCCTTGAGGAAATGCCAGCCGGCAGGCCGGTAGAAGTCGTGATGCATGTCGTCCGGGCGGTTCCACAGCAGCTTCACCGGCGCGCCGGCGACTTTGGAGATCCAGGCCGCTTCGACCATGTAGTCGTTGCGCAGCCGCCGGCCGAAGCCGCCGCCGATGCGCGTCATGTGCACCGTGATGTCGCGCTCGTCCAGGCCCAGGGTCTGCGCCACAAGCCGGCGCCCGGGCTCCGGATTCTGCGTTGGCGCCCAGATCTCCGCCTTGTCGCCCTGCACATGCGCGGTGCAGTTCATTGGTTCCAACGTGGCGTGGGCGATGAACGGATACGAGTACGCGGCTTCGACTGTTCGCGCCGCGCCGGCCAGGGCCCGTGCGGCGTCGCCTTCGCGATGCAGGATCGTCCGCGGCTCACGCTGCCCCAGTTGCGCTGCCTGGCGGGCGAAACCGGCGCTGCTCTGTTCCGCGGTGGCGCCTTCGTCCCATACCACCTTGAGCTGCTGCCGCGCCTTGTCGGCGTGCCACCAGCGGTCCGCGACAATCGCGATGCCCGGCAACAGCCCGTCCAGCGCCGAACCGCCGGGCACGACAAAGGCGTGGCGCACGCCGGGAAATTTTCGGATCGCATCCAGGTTCGCGCTGCGAACCTTGCCGCCGAACACCGGGCATTTCTCGAATACCGCGTGCAGCATGCCGGGGACTTCGACGTCGATGCCGAACAAGGGCGCGCCGCGCACCACCAGCGGGCTGTCGATGCCGCGGACGGGGTGGCCGATGATGCGGTAGTTCCGTGGATCTTTCAGCCGGACGCCGGACAGCGCCGGCGGCCGCAATTTTGCCGCCTGGCCGGCGAGCGCACCGTAGCTCAGCACTCGCGAACTGGGCGCGTGGTGCACCTTGCCCGATGCGGTCGTGCATTCCCGCTCCGGCACATTCCAGCCGAGTGCCGCGGCCATCACCAGCATCTGCCGAGCGGCGGCGCCGACGCGGCGCATCGGATCCCAGTTGAGCGGAGTCGCCATGCTGCCACCCGCAAATTGCCGGCCGTACAGCGCGGGATTCAGGTCGGCCTGGGTGATGCGGACCTGCGGCCAGTCCACATCCAACTCCTCGGCAATCAGCATGGGCAGCATGGTCTTGATGCCCTGGCCGATCTCCGGGTTCTTGGCGACGATCGTCACGCTGTTGTCCGGCTCGATGCTGACGAACGCGTTCAGCCTGTCGCTGCTGGCTGGCTGCGTGCCTCGCGCCGCCGCCTTGGTCAGCATCGGAATACTGAAGCTGAGCAGCAGCCCGCCGCCGGCTGTCGCACCGGCTTTCAGGAAGGCGCGGCGGGATGTGGCACGATGCGCTGACGCGGATGTGCGGTCGCGCGGGGCAGGGGATTGAAGCTGCGGCATGGCTCAGGCCTTCCGTTTCGTTACGGTCTCGCCGAGCTGGCTGCCGGCGGCCTGGTGGATCGCGCGCTGGATGCGCAGGTAGGTGCCACAGCGGCAGATATTGCCGTCCATTGCCGCGACGATGTCGACGTCGCTGGGATGGCTGTTCTGCATCAGCAAAGCCGTGGCGGACATGATCTGCCCGGCCTGGCAATAGCCGCACTGGACCACATCGACGTCGAGCCACGCCTGCTGCACGCGTGCGCCGGCCGGCGTGGCGCCGATGCCCTCGATGGTGGTCACCGCGGATTTGCCGACCTGGGAAACCGGCGTCTGGCAGGCGCGCGCCGGTGCGCCGTCCAGATGCACCGTGCAGGCGCCGCACAATCCGGCGCCGCAGCCGAATTTGGTGCCTTTCAGGCCCAGTTCGTCACGCAATACCCAGAGCAGCGGCATATCCTCATCGACATCGACGCGATGTGCCGATCCGTTGATTTGCAGTGTGTATTGCATGACCACCCTCTGGTTTTCCGGGTCAGGCCCGGCATGCGGCATTGCGGTGCCAATGCGGAATTGGGTCCCGGCCGGCGGAGCACAAGATCCTGTGCCATTTCGTCACACGGGCCGGCAGCATGGGTACATGGTAGCACGGGCGCCCGGCAGTCCGGACCCATAGCAGTCCGGGGCACTGGGAAATGTGCCTTGAGCCATCTGCTTTTCCGGGCGCACACTCCATCATTCACGCGCCGGAGGAAACCCGCCATGGCTGACCGCATCAACCGTGCCATCGAACTGCTGCAGCAGGATCAGGCAATCTACTACGTCGGTCCGCACTCCGGCCATATCCTCACCTACGAGCAGGGCAAGCAGGACGCCGGCACCTGGGCCGACTACATCAATGTCGGCATGGAACATGGCGCGTTCGACATGACCGGCCTGGCCGAGTACATGCGCGGCCTGGTCGATGGCGGTCCGACACGTTCCGGCCACCGCACGCCGGCGGTGATCGTCGAAGCGCCGGTGAACGGCATCGACGAAGCCCATGTGCGGTTCGCCGCGTGGCAGTTCCGCCAAATCCTCGGCCGCGGCGTGCACGGCATCCTGCTGTGCCAGGCGGAGACTCCCGAAGCGGTGCGCGCCTTCGTGGAATGCTGCCGCTACCCGCATCACCTGGAAGGCACCGATCCGACGCTGCCTTCGCCGGTGGAGCGCATGAACGGCGCAGAAGGTACCCGCGGCGGCCGAGCACCCGACGGTCACCTGCTGCTCGGCGTCGGTGCACGCGGCCGTGGTTCGGAGGGCACCGCCGCACCGGTCTGGGGGGTGTCGCAGCTTGACTACATGCAGCTCTGCGACCCCTGGCCGCTGAACCCGCGCGGCGAGTTGCTGCTCGGCGTCAAGCTGGAAAGCCCGGAAGGCATAGCGCGCTGCGAGGCGATCTGTGCTGTCCCCGGCCTGGGTTTTGCCGAGATGGGACCCGGCGACCTCGGCCTGTCGCTCGGCTACACCACGCTGCAACGCGATCCCTACGCGCCGGAACTGCAATTGGCGCGCGACCGCGTACTGGCGGCTTGCCGCAAGAACGGCATCGCCTTCCTGGAAGGCGGCAAGCCGGAGAACATCATCCAGCGGCTGAACGACGGCGCGCGGGTGATCGCCGACCATCATGAGGAATCGGCGCGCCTCGGCCGCGCGCACCAGAAGCGCACGATGCCGGTGTAGCGGATTGCATCTCGGAGAATTCCTGCCGCACCTGCGCGACCTGGCCATCGCTTATGCGCTGAGCTTCTTCATCGGCTGGAACCGTGAACACGAAGGCCGCAGCGCAGGACTGCGAACCTTCCCATTGGTAGCGGTGGCAAGCTGTGGCTTCGTGCTCGCCGCGCACGCGGCATTCGGCCATTCACCCGACGCCCTGGCCCGGATCGTTCAGGGGCTGATCACCGGCATCGGCTTCATCGGTGGCGGCGCGATCCTGAAACAGGGAGAAATCGTGCACGGCACCGCGACCGCGGCCAGCATCTGGGCCACCGGCGCGATCGGTGCGGCGGTAGGGCTGGGCAGCTACGATGTCGCGGTGCTGCTCAGTATCGCGACCTTCCTGACGCTGCTGGTGCTGACGCGGTTGGAGCAGCGGCAGGAGAAGCAGAAATGAATCAGGTGCTCGGGCCTCGGGTCAGTCCTCGTGCCGCCCCCACCGCGCCCAGACGAAGCGGCCGATAAGTACCAGCAGCACGGCGGCGATCGCGAAATCCAGGTAGTGGAACACGGTGTGCAGCCGCGGGTCGCTGTCCCACTTGTCGCCGAGCAGCATGCCGACCCAGGCGAGCAGCAGGCACCATGGCCAGGAGCCGGTGAAGGTATAGATGTGGAAGCGCAGCGGCGGCATATGCGAAATGCCGGCCGGCAGCGCGATGAAGGTGCGGATCACCGGCAGCATGCGGCCGATCAGCACGGCCGGAGCGCCGAAGCGGGCAAAGAACCAGTCGGCGCGCGTCAGGTCATGGCGGCTCAGCAGAACGTAGCGGCCCCATCGCTCCACCGCGCGCCGGCCGCCGTAGCGGCCCACCGCATAGGCGACCTCCGATCCGAGATTGCAGCCCAGGGCGCCGAACGTCGCCACGAGAAACAGGTTCATCTCGCCTTTCGCCACCAGATAGCCGGCAAACGGCAGGATGATCTCCGACGGCAGCGGAATGCACGCGGATTCCACCGCCATCAATCCGATCAGCCCGGCATAGCCCGCAACCGTGAGCACCGTGATGATCGCGTGGGCAACGAAACCCGCGACGCTTCCGTCCATGCGTGTTTGCTCGATTCAATCCAGATGTGGTGACACGGCAGGTGTCGGGACGCGGCAGCGCCGTTTCGCGGCGCGCCTACAGCGGCGGCCTGTACCAACTCGGCCGCCGCTTTTCGCGGAACGCCGTGGTGCCCTCATGGCCTTCCGGCGAGAACCGCTGCGTCCAGCTTTCATGCGCCAGCATGGTCATCTGCCGTTCGTCCAGCAGCAGCCCATTGGCGCCCAGGAAGCTGCGCTTGGTCATCGCGATGGCACCGGGTCCGCTGAGGAACACCGCGTCCAGCACCTCGGCCAGCTTCGCTTCCAGTTTGTCGTTTGGCACCACCTCGTGCACCAGGCCGATGCGCAGCGCTTCCTCCGCGCCGAAGCGTTCGCCGGTCAGCGCATAGCGTCGCGTATGCCGCAGCCCCATCGCCTGCACCATGTGGGTGGAGATCGGCGTGGGCGCGACGCCCACCCGCACTTCGGTCAATCCGAACAGCGCGTCCGGCGTGGCGAAGGCGACATCGGCGCAGCACACAATGCCGCAGCCGCCGCCGAAGCAGGCGCCGTGCACCAGGGCGATGGTCGGCTTGGGGAACTCGTTCAGCAACTGCATGGCGCGGGTGGTGGCCATGGACGCGGCGAAATTCTGCTCGGGTGGGTAGCTGGCGGCTCGGCGCAGCCAGTTGATGTCGGCGCCGGCCTGGAAGTGCTTGCCGGCGCCGCGGATCACCAGGCAGCGCACCGCGGGGTCGGGCGTCAGCTGCTGCAATCCGGCAATCAGTTCGCCGAGCAGGTCCTCGTTGTAGGCGTTGCCGACTTCCGGGCGGTTCAACGTCACCGTGGCGACGCCGCGTGCGTCGATGTCCAACAGGACGAGGCCCTTCACTGCTTCCTGGCTCATGCTGCCACCTTGGCTGGATCGGTATTGGCCCCGCATAGCACAACGCCGACGCGCGCGCCCGCCGGCGGGGTGAAGCGGCCGGAGATCAGCGCCGCCAGGGCGGTGGCGCCGCCGGGTTCGGCGACCAGGCGGAAGCTGTCCCACAACCGGCGCTGCGCCTCGCGGATCGCCTCGTCAGGAACCAGCACCGCGGTGCTGACGAAGCGCCGGGCGAGCGGGAACATCTGCCCGCCGACCTGGCGGGCGCCCAGGCTGTCCGCCGCCAGTCCGCCGACCGGCGCATCCACCGGGCGTCCCTCGCGCAGGGCGGTATGCAGCGTCGGGCAGCCTTCCGGCTCCACGCTGACAACCGCGGCGCTGCCGGCGTACCAGGCGGCCACGCCGCCGATCAGCCCGCCGCCGCCGGTGGCGACCAGGATGTGGGTCAGCTCCGGCGCATCCAGTTCGAATTCCCGGCCGACGGTGCCCTGGCCGGCCAGCACGTCCGGGTGATCGTAGGCATGCACCTCCAGCGCGCCGGTTTCCTGCTGGCGGTCGCGGGAAGCGGCCAGCGCGTCGGCATAGGCCTCACCGATTTGTGTCACCTGCGCACCATAGCTGGCGATGCGCGCCACCTTGGCCGCCGGGGTGAGTGTCGGGACGAAGATTTCCGCGGGAATCCCAAGGCTGCGCGCGGCATAGGCGACTGCGGCGCCATGGTTGCCGCCGGAGGCCGCCAGCACGCCGGCGCGCGGGATCGTGGCGCACAGCAGCCGGTTGAACGCTCCGCGCGGCTTGAAGCTGCCGGCGTGTTGCAGCAGTTCGAGTTTGAGCACGACCGGAAAGGACAGGCCGAGTGCCGCGCCGGTATCGCGCAGCACGGGCGTGTGACGGATATGCGGAGCAATGCGGCATGCGGCAGCGGCAATATCGGAGCGGTTCAGCATGCGCCGGACGCTGGCATGCGGGGCGCTGGGGGACAAGGCTTCGCCGAAAGCTTTGCCGCAGCAGGGGAGGGCGGCGAAACAAGCTGCTTCCGTCACCAAGGAAGGGGGGAGCTTTCTTTCGCGCTGGGTTCTTGCCAGATTGTCGACCCATGAACGCCGCAAGGCAGGTTTACGCAAGCTGCGCCGCCAGGGGCGGTCAGGCTGTGCTGGTCACCGGGGAACCGGGGAGCGGCAAGTCCGACCTTGTGCTGCGTCTGCTGGACCGTGGGTTTGAGCTGGTCGCCGACGATCGTGTGGACATCGCCGCCGGCTATGCCAGCGCGCCCGCGGCACTGGCCGGCCTGCTGGAGGTGCGTGGGCTGGGAATCCTCCGCCTGCCCTATCTTCCCCGCGCCCGGCTCGCTCTGCTGGTGCGGCTGAGCGGCGAACCGGAACGGCTGCCGCTGCCGGAGCGCGATCCGGACCATGGCCTGCCGGTGATCGGCGTGCGCCCGGACGCCGCCTCGGCCGCGCAGCGGGTCGCACTGGCGTTGGACTGCGCCCTCGGCCGGGTCAGCCAGCATGCCGGAGCTTTCGCGGCATGAGTGTGATTCCACCGCGGCGGCTGCGCGTGGTGCTGGTCACCGGCCTGTCGGGCGGCGGCAAGGCGTCGGTCCTGCGTGCGCTGGAGGACATCGGCTACGAAGCGGTGGACAACCCTCCGCTGGAAATGCTGGAGGACATGATCAGCCGCGGCGACCGCCGGCTGGCGATCGGGGTGGACGCCCGCACCCGCGGCTTCGACGCGCGCCGGGTGCTGGACGCGCTGGACCGGTTGCGCGCCAACCCGGCGCTGCGCCCCGAGCTGGTCTATGCCTGGGCCGACGAGACCTCCCTGCTGCGCCGTTACTCGGAAAGCCGCCGTCGCCATCCGCTGGCGCCTGACGGCCGCGTGGCGGATGGCATTGCCGCCGAACAGGCGGTTACCGCCGCCCTGCGCGAGAAGGCGGATCTGGTGGTGGACACCTCCGATCTGCCGGTGGCGGCGCTGCGTCGGCTGATCGAGCGGCATTTCGGCCAGGACACCGAGCACCTGGAAAACAGCCTGGTGGTTTCGCTGATCTCCTTCGCCTATGCGCGAGGCCTGCCGCGGGAAGCAGATCTGGTATTCGATGCACGCTTTTTGCGAAACCCCCACTACGACCCTATATTGCAGCCTCGCACGGGGCTGGATCCCGAGGTCGGCGCCTACATTCAGGCCGACCCCGATTACCAGGTTTTTTTCGGCAAAGTGGCGGGGCTGGTCGAGCTCCTCTTGCCGAGGTTCGTGCAAGAGGGCAAGAAATACGCGACAATCACGATCGGGTGTACGGGTGGGCGTCACCGCTCGGTCTTCCTGGTCGAGGCCTTGGCCTCTCATCTGGCCGCCTGGGGTGCCAGCCTGGGGGCCGGTGAGCCGGCCGGTTCTGGCTGGCGGCTGCATGTGGCTCACCGCGAACTGGCCCGGGAAGGCCATGAAGCGGCCTATATGACGGAACGCCCGGTCCCGCGCCGGGGCGCAAGTGACACTGGTGAGGCAGCGCGGTCCTCCCCGGTTCAGGCACAGGAGGCCTGAGACACACGATGTGCGACCAGCAAGACAGCGGGCTTCGCCGTGCCGGAGCCGGTAGGGAAGTTTCTCCTCTTCCATGATTGGCATGGTCCTGGTGACTCACGGCCGGCTCGCCCATGAGCTCCGTTCGGCGATGGAACACGTCGTCGGCACACAGCGGAACGTCGATACGGTCTGTATCGGACCGGACGACGACATGGACGACATGCGCTCTGAGATCGAAGCCTGTATCCAGCGTTGCGATACCGGCGACGGCGTCGTCCTTCTCACGGATATGTTCGGCGGCACGCCTTCCAACCTGGCGATCTCCATGATGGAGCGCAAAGGTGTGGAGGTTATCGCCGGCGTCAACCTGCCGATGCTGGTGAAGCTGGCGAAGGTGCGGTCCAAGCAGCCGCTGGCCGACGCCGTGCTGTGCGCCGAGGAGGCCGGGCGGAAATACATCGCCGCCGCATCCCACGTGCTGCATGGCTGCCGCGGCAATGGCGGCGGGTCGTGTTCGTGAGGCAGCCGCCATGACGCCAAGTGACCGCTGACGCCCCGCCACCTGCCGGGGCCGAGGGCGGCCCGCCCGTCCTGACCCGCACGGTCACCATCGTCAACAAACGGGGGCTGCATGCCCGCGCCGCCGCCAGGTTCGTCATGGTGGCCGAGGGATTCGGCGCCTCGGTGGACGTGCTGCGCGACGGCCAGAGCGTCTCCGCCCGCTCCATCATGGGCCTGATGATGCTCGGGGCGGGCCGTGGCGCCACGCTTGAGCTGCGCGCCGAGGGCTGGGATGCGAAAGAAGCGCTTGACGCGCTCGCCGCCCTCGTCGAGGCCGGCTTCGATGAACAGCCGGACTGACCCGCCCCCGCCACAGCACCGCCGCCTGCGCCGCGCCCCCACCAGGGAGGAGGCGCCGGAGCGTATGTTCACCGGCCTGCCGATCTCTACCGGCGTCGCCATCGGGCCGGTGTTCGGCGCCGAGGAGCCGGTTCCCGAAATCACCCGGCAGAAGATCCAGGCCGCCGACATCGCCGGTGAGGGCGCCCGGCTGGAAGCCGCCATCACCCAGTCGCGCAAGCAGCTCGCCAAGCTGCGCACCCGGCTCGGCGTGCTGCCGGAGGAGAGCCAGGCCGAACTCGCTCCGCTGATCGATGCCTACATCCGCATGCTGGGCCCCTCCCGCCTGGTGCGCGGGGCGCGGCGGCGCATCGAGGAGACCCTGCTGTCGGCGGAAAGCGCCGTGGTGGAGGAATCCGAGGCGATCGCCACTGCCATCCTGGACCAGGCCGAACCGGGCCTGACGCCGGAGGACACCGCCAGCCTGCAGCGGCGCGCCGAGGAGGTGCGGGAGATTGCCCGCCGGCTGATCCGCAACCTGACCCGCGCCCCGTTCCGCAGCTTCGCCGCCCTGCCGGAGGGCGCGATCCTGGTCTGCGAATCGCTGCGCCCGTCCGATGCCGCGCTGCTGAATCCCGCCCGGCTGGCCGGCGTCGCCACCGAGGAAGGCGGCGTCGAGGGACACACCGCGGTGATGCTGCGCGCCCTGGGCGTGCCTGCGGTGCTCGGCGTCCCCGGCCTGGCGCATGCGATCCGTCCGGGCGAACTGGCCGTGGTGGACGGCACCGCCGGGACGGTCACCTTCAGCCCGTCGCCGCCCCGCTTGGCCGCCGCCCGCCGGGCGGTGACCGCCTTCGCGCGGGAACGCCAGCGCTATGCCAAGCTGCGCCGGCTGCCGGCGGAAACCGCCGACGGCGAGGCCGTCGAACTGCAGGCCAACCTGGAACTCCCGGTCGAGCTGCCGCTGATCGCCCAGTCCGGCGCCAGCGGCATCGGCCTGCTGCGCACCGAGTTCCTGTTCATGAACCGCGAGACGGTGCCCGACGAGGACACCCAGATGGAGAGCTATCGCTCCATCATCGACGCGATGAACGGCGACCCGGTGGCGATCCGCGTACTGGACTGGGGCGGCGAGAAGGATATCGAGGCGCTGTCCGCCGCCGGCATCGTCCCGGAAGTTACCGACCCGAACCCCGCTTTGGGCATGCGCGGCGTGCGCCTGCTGCTGCGCCACCCGGAGGTGCTGGAGACCCAGTTCGCCGCCATCCTGCGTGCCGCGGTGGCCGGCCCGGTGCGGGTGATGCTGCCGATGGTCACCATGGTGGCGGAAGTCCGCGCCGCCCGCGAAATCTACGAACGCGTCGCCCGCCGCCTGCGCCGCCGCAACGAGCGGATCCCCGACAAGCTGCCGCCGCTCGGCATCATGATCGAGACGCCCGGCGCCGCGCTGTCGGCCGACGCCCTGGCGCTGGAGGCCGATTTCTTCGCCATCGGCACCAATGACCTGACCGCCTACACCCTGGCGGTGGACCGCGCCGCGGCCGAGGTGGCGGAGCTGTACGATCCGATCCACCCCGCCGTCCTGCGCCTGGTGCAGTTCGCCACCGAGGCCGCGTTGCGCATGCGCATGCCGGTTTCCGTCTGTGGCGAGATGGCCGCCAGCCCGCGGCTGGTGCCGCTGCTGCTTGGCCTCGGCCTGCGCAGCTTCAGCATGAATGCGGCGGCGGTGCCGCGCGTGAAGCAGGCGATCCGCGCGGTGGAGATCGATGCCTGCGCCCGCTTCGCACGGCGAGTGATGGAGCAGGCGGATCCGATCCGAATCGAGGAACTGGTGAACGAGTTCAGCCGGACGGGGTGAGACTACGTGTTCCCCCTCCGCCCCTTGGAGCGGAGAGGGTCAGGGCGAGGTGGGGGAACCCCCACACTTCCGATTTACTTCCGGAACAGACGCCTCGCCCGCAGTCGCTCGTCAAGCTTCTCGCCTTTGGTGTTGGCATGGACGCCGCACCTCACTCTGTCCCTTTCCGTCCCAGCGGACGGAGACCGAACCCGCCCACGATTTCCGGTCAAATCTGCCAAAGTGAGAAGTGCTGCCCAGGGCGCGCAATACCTTCACCGCGATGCCGGGATGCCCCTCGTGTTGGCTGGGTTGAATCGGTCGGATAGCGCGGTGAACCATGTCGGGCACATTTCGTTCTAGCCACCCCACCATTTCATCCACCAGAACCCCACGGAAGCGTGAGTCCACAACAGCAAACCACCGACCAATCCCGCGCCGTCTCCCGCCAACTTGGCGTCGGTAGATTCCACCGTGTCCGCCGCTTCGAACGCCTACTGCGCCGGCGCGCGCGGACCGATATCTGGTTCCCCCACGTCCCGCTGTTCCTGATCGTCGGATGCCTCGGCCTGCTGCAGATCCGTCACGCCCTGGGCATCGGCTTCATCGACCACGTTACCGCGGCCGACATCCTGACGATGTCGAAAAGCGCGCTTACCGCCGTAGTGAACGGGGCGCCAAGCGCCACGGCCGGCGTGTTTCTGGTGGTGATGGCGTTCGGGCTGCTGACGCGGTCGCGGCTTTCCTGGGTGATCGCGGTGATGGCCGCGGCGGTCAGCGCGATGCTGATCTGGCTGGTGTGGCCGGGCGCGCCCGCCGACAAAAGCGGCCTGCTGATCTACAACGCGTTCGCGCTGCTGATGCTGCTGGCGGCCGGCGGCGCCTTCACCCGCAGCAGCCTGACCAGCGCGTCGCTGTTCGCCATCGCCAGCATCGTGATGTTGGTCGCCTACGCCGTATTGGGCAGCTACCTGCTCGGCCCCGAGTTCAAGCCGCCGATCGCCGACCTGGTCACCGCGCTGTACTACGCTGTGGTCACCATGACGACGATCGGCTACGGCGATATCGTGCCGACCACGCCCGAGGCGCGCATGTTCGCGATCTCGGTGATGATCCTGGGCATCACGGTATTCGCCACATCGGTCAGCGCGCTGCTGGTTCCCATGATCAACCGCCGCATGGAGCGCCTGCTCGGCGCGAAGGAGAAGGACGTGGCACGCAGCAATCACTACGTGATCGTCGGCGACAGTTCGCTGGCGCGCAACACCTACAAGGAGCTGGCCGCGCGCGACCAGCAGGTGACCTTCGTGCTGCCGGACGGTACCAAGGCCGGCGGCGAGGACCGCGACGTCGTGCTGGGCGACGGCAGCGACCTGGACGTGTTGCGCCGCGCCGATGCGCAGGATGCCAAGGCGGTGCTGGCGCTGAGCGACGACGATTCAGAAAACGCCTTCGTGGTGATGGCGGCGAAGGAGCTGTCGGATTCGTTGAAGACCGTGGCGGTGGTGAACGACGGCCGCAACATGGCGCGGGTGAAGCGCGTGCATCCGGATGTCATCATCGCGCCGCAGGTGCTCGGCGGCGAGCTGCTGGCGATGGCGCTGTCGGGGGAGACGGTGGACAGCGACATGCTGATGCAGCAGATCATGCAGGTGTCGGGGTAGGGCGTAAGACGTCATGGCCGGCGCAGGCCGGCCATGACGTCTTCCTCATCCCGGAGGCACCATCAGCAAGACGTGGATGGCCGGCCTGCGCCGGCCGGCCATGACGCCGGCGCTACTCCTTCACCGCGCCGGTCATCGAGGACACGTAGTACTCGACGAAGAACGAGTAGATCAGCGCCACCGGCACCGAGCCCAGCAGTGACCCCGCCATCAGCGAGCCCCACTGGTACACGTCGCCGGTGACCAGTTCGGTCAGGATCGCCACCGGCACGGTCTTCTTCTCGGTGCTCTGGATGAAGGCCAGCGCGTAGATGAACTCGTTCCAGGACAGCGTGAACGCGAAGATGCCGGCGGAGATCAGGCCCGGCACCGCCAGCGGCAGGGTGATGCGCCACAGGATCTGCAGCCGCGACGCGCCGTCGATCAGCGCGCATTCCTCCAGCTCGTACGGAATGGACTTGAAGTAGCCGATCAGCAGCCAGGTGCAGAACGGCACCAGGAAGGTCGGATACGTCAGGATCAGCGACAACGGGTTATCGAACAGCCCAAACTGGAACACCATCGTTGCCAGCGGGATGAACAGAATGGTCGGCGGCACGAGGTAGGCGAGGTAGATCGCCAGCCCCACATGCTGCGCGCCTTGGAAGCGCAGGCGTTCGATCGCGTAGGCCGCCAGCACGCTGGCGAAGATCGACAGGAACGTCGCCGCGGTGGCCACCATCATGGTGATCATCAGCCAGCGCGGATAGTTGGTGTCGAACAGCAGCTTCCTGATGTTCTCCAACGTCGGCGAGTGCACCCAGAACGGGTTGAACTTCGCGTAGTTGTACATCTCGTAGTCGGGTTTGATCGCCGTGATCGCCATCCAGTAGAACGGGAACAGCAACACGATGATGAACAGCGCCAGCGGAATGTACACCAGCACCACGCGGCGGGCGCCGGAATCCCAGGACAGCCGCTCCGGCGCTTCATTTTTCCCCGTCGCGGCCTCAATCTCTTGCGGGGAATTGGGAACGTAAGCTTCAGTCATTGCCAGAACCCTGCTGCCACTTGCGCCGGCCGACGCCGAAGAAGCACAGCAACGTGGCGACGATCAGGAACGGGATCATGGCCACTGCGATTGCCGCACCTTCGCCGAGCTGCGTGCCGGGGATGGCGCGCTGGAACGCGAGCGTCGCCATCAGGTGAGTGGAATTGAACGGACCGCCGCGCGTGATCGCATAGACCAGCTGGAAGTCGGAGAAGGTGAAC
>Ga0187809_10000652_pt1 | contig 17771 bp, 18 predicted proteins | sample NC_wetland_sal_i_8_FD_132415 | JGI IMG/M metagenome (GOLD analysis project Ga0187809, IMG submission 132415) | Wetland sediment microbial communities from Neuse River Estuary, North Carolina, USA - ASW_4 | ecosystem: Environmental > Aquatic > Freshwater > Wetlands > Sediment | place: USA: North...
ATCGCATCATGCTCTTGTCCTTTGCTTGAGCATGATCATTTCGGAAAACCGGCGCCCGCTTTTCCGGATCATGCTCTATTGGCCGGATTCGATCTGTTTCAGGACGGTCTCGGGCTCTGTCTGGCCGAGCTTGGAGAGCGTCGCCGAATCCGCACTCACCTGCGCCGGGTTCGGGGCCGCCACCGTCTCTGTCGCCTGTCGGGCGGCGGCGAGTTCGCTCATCTTCTGTTGCTGCTCCGCCGCGGTGAACTGCGCCGTCGCCCCTTTTCTCGGCAGATTGAGATTGGGAAATTGTCCCGTCCCCTGCGCTCCCAAAGACGTGCTGACGGGGGGAGCCCCCGCGGCTTGGGACGAGCTGGAATTGGCGGCATGCGGCACGGCGTCGTCGATCGTTCCGGAGGCGCAGGCTGAAAGAAGCGTCAATCCCGCCAGCAGCGACGAGGCAAGGAACATGCGGCCCGTGAGGCCTGGCCGCTCAATGCTGCTTTTCATCTTTCCGATTCCTGCCGCGGTGGTTGGAATTCCATGAACCTCCTATGATATTATGGCAAGCGGAAGCCAAGTGAAAAGCTGGCGATAAATGGGCGGCTGATGTCCGGTACCGACGAAGAGCAAAAAGCGGAAACGGCATTCTCGATCGATCCCTATGTGATCAAGGATCCGGAAAAATTCGCGCTCAATGTTGCCCGCGCCGTCGAGCAATTGGGGAAGGCCGCTTCCGCCTGGGTCACACCGCGCGAAAAGGGCCAAGTCAGCGATTCGCTCGCAGGGCCTTACGCGGAGATGGTGAAGACCTTCTCCAAGGTGTCGGAATACTGGCTCTCCGATCCCGCCCGCGCGCTTGAGGCGCAAACCCGTCTCTTCGGCAGCTACATGGGCATATGGGCGAATGCGATCCGCCGTCTCGGCAACGACAGGGCGACGGCCGAAGAGGTCACTCCCGACCGCGGCGACAAGCGCTTCCAGGACCCCGAATGGGCCAGGAACGCCTTCTTCGACTTCCTCAAGCAGACCTATCTCGTGACGAGCCGCTGGGCGGCCGATCTTGTCGAGCGGGCGGATGGGCTCGACGAGCATACGCGGCATAAGGCCCGCTTCTATGTCGCCCAGATGAGCAACGCCATCTCGCCCTCCAATTTCATCCTGACCAATCCGGAGCTTTTCCGCGAGACCGTCGCCAGCAATGGCGAGAACCTCGTGCGCGGCATGAAGATTCTGGCAGAGGATATCGGCGCCGGGGGCGGCGAACTCAGGCTCAGGCAGTCGGACTCTTCCCAATTCGCGCTCGGCAAGAATCTCGCGACGACGCCCGGCAAGGTCGTTGCAAGAAGCGAGCTGGCCGAGATTATCCAGTATGAGCCGAAGACGAAGAAGGTGCTGAAGCGTCCTCTTCTCATCTGTCCGCCCTGGATCAACAAATTCTACATCCTCGACCTCAACCCGCGGAAATCCTTCGTCAGCTGGGCCGTCGAGCAGGGGCACACCGTCTTCGTCATCTCCTGGGTCAATCCCGACGAGCGACACGGCCGGAAAGACTGGAACGATTATATCGAGGAAGGCATCCGCTTCGCCCTCGACGCCATCGAGGAGGAAACCGGCGAGCGCGAGGTCAATGCGATCGGCTATTGCGTCGGCGGCACGCTGCTTGCCGCAGCGCTGGCGCTTTTCGCGCGGGAAGGCGACGAGCGCATCAAGACGGCGACATTTTTCACCACGCAGGTGGACTTTACCCATGCGGGCGATCTCAAGGTCTTCGTCGACGAGGAGCAGATCGCAGCGCTCGAATGCGCCATGGAGAAAAAGGGCTATCTCGAAGGCAACAAGATGGCGACGGCCTTCAACATGCTCAGATCGAACGATCTCATCTGGCCTTATGTCATCAACAACTATTTGCGCGGCAAGGAGCCCCTGCCCTTCGATCTGCTTTACTGGAATGCCGATTCGACACGGATGCCGGCGGCAAACCATTCCTATTACCTGCGCAATTGCTATCTCGAGAACGGGCTGGCTTTGGGCGAAATGGTCCTGGCGGGCAAAAAGCTTTCGCTGAAAGATGTGAAAATCCCCGTTTTCAACCAGGCTTCACGCGAGGACCACATCGCGCCGGCCCGATCGGTTTTCAAGGGATGCTCGCTTTTCGGCGGCAAGGTTGAGTTCATTCTGGCGGGATCGGGCCATATCGCCGGCGTCGTGAACCCGCCGGCTATGAACAAATACCAATACTGGACCGGCGGCAAACCGGAAGGCTCCTTCGAGGACTGGGTGGAAAAGGCAAAGGAGCATCCGGGCTCGTGGTGGCCGCATTGGCAGACCTGGATCGAGCGTCACGACAAGCGCCGTGTGGCCGCTCGCGGGGCCGCATCGAAACGCGCCGCGCTCGGCGACGCCCCTGGGACGTATGTCACGGTTCGTGTCTGATCAATACAATCATTGATCGAAAACCTTGCTACCTTGCGTTTTGCGGGTTCCAAGCCGGAATTTCCGCGTTTATCACTATCAATATGACTATTCCCTGCAGGGGCCTACCCGAGGGTTGACGGTCGACGGTACGCGTTGCAGTTTTCCCGCCGTTGATTTGCTTGTTCATCCTTCCCGGCTATCGGTCCGGGAACATTTGAGAAAGCGCAGTCCGCATTTGCCTGTAGCGCATCAAGGCGCTTTGGAGGTGTGGATAGGCGCTCAAAAAGAAGAATCCGGCGGCTGCAACATCTGAGCGCCGGCCATCGCGGCCTTCGGCGGGCGCGTTTCAAAAAGGGGAGAGGGATTGCCGGCAGGGAAAAAAGGCTCCGCTCACAATCCAGCCGTCGCCATCGGCCCGGCGCTTTTGTGCCTGTTCGCGGCCGCATGCACGCCCTCGGGCGGATCGTCGCTGGCAACGAGCGTCGCCGGCAACCCCGCGCCCACCATTCCCGCCATCATGGCGGAAGTCGCCTCCCAGGCGAAGGCCCCAGCCGCGACGACCCCGACAAGCGGCAGCCAAGCGAACGCCGTCGTGGAGCAGGCGGTTCCCCAAGGCGGCGCGGCGCCGACAGCTATGGCCTCATCCCCCGCTTCCCAAACGGCAGCGGCCGCGACGAATGACGACACCGTCCTGCCCGACCAGATCAGCTCCGTGCCGACGCCCAACCCCGCCGAGGCCGTCGTGGCGATAGCACAATCGCCATCGTCGCCGGCCCAAACGGCGGACGCGAATGCAAGCGGGACGGCAGGCGACGCGGCGGCTCAGACGGTCATGGCGTCCGCCCCCGTTCCGGTGCCGAGGCCCGCGAGCGCGGACGAGAGCGCACAGCCGGCCGCCGCTTCCGCCATGACGGCCTTCGCTGCGCCGGCGAAACCCGTGCAGCCACCGAAGAAAGGTTTCTTCGCCCTGCTCTTCGGCGGCACTTCGACGGCACAGAAACCGACAGCGCCCCAGCCGGCATCCTCCCCGTCGGCCCAGCCGACATCTCAGCCATCGCAGCAGACATCACCCTCGCAAACGCTTCAAGCAGCCTCCGTTCCGACCCCATCGCCTTCGCCGATCCCGCAGGGCGGCATAAAGCCAATTATCGACGAGAACGCGCCGGCAAGGCCGATCGTGCAACTTGCCTCCGCGCAAATACCCGCCTCCTCGCTGGCGGGATCGGGGCCCGCCCATTCTTCATCGGGGCGGGACAATGCGCTTCCGGGCGTCCGCAGCCAGTCATCGCTTTTCGAGATCACGCGCAAATCGGGAACGGGCGACGACAGCGACGTCGACATCAGCGAGGATGACAACGAGCCGGTCCGGGTCGCCTCCGCCGGCGGCCTCGCCCGGCTTGATCCGCACGGCCTGCTGCTGCAGCGTCAGACGGTTGAAACCGCCTGCCTGAAGCCCGGCCTAGTTTCGATCCTCAAGGAGATCGAACAGCATTTTGGCCACAAGCTGATTGTGACCTCGGGCTATCGCAGCCCGGTCCATAATGCAGCCGCGCATGGCGCGTTGAATTCGCTGCACATGTTCTGCGCCGCAGCCGACGTGCAAATGGAAGGCGTCAGCAAATGGCAATTGGCGGATTACGCCCGCAGCCTGCCCGGCCGCGGTGGCGTCGGCACCTATTGCTATACTGATTCCGTCCATATCGATATCGGCCCCGAGCGCGACTGGAACTGGCGCTGCCGCCGGCGGCACAGGCGCTGAGGTCTGCTGCCGGAGCGTGATCCGTAACGCACGCCGCTTTCCGGAAGGCCATGCTCAATGAAGAAATCGGATCGACCTTCCATCCTGCCCGCAAGCGCAGCGACCAATCCTGAAAAAACTTTTCTGAAGTCTCGCATGGTGGGTTGCCGCCCGGCGGCAAGCCCGATATAAGCCGCCCTGCCGCGCGCCCATCGTCTAGCGGTCTAGGACATCGCCCTTTCACGGCGGAAACACGGGTTCGAGTCCCGTTGGGCGTGCCAACGATTGGTATTTGCGGCCTCAAACCATAATGCCCTGGTATTCGGCGATTTTGCGCCCGTAGCTTCCCCTTACGGTGTCTCCGCCCTCGGAGTAAACGGCTTCAGTGACTGCTACTATGTCCAGGAGCGTGCCGCGCGTGCTGATATTCCAAAGGCCTAGACATTCGCAACCGCGATGGAAAGGGTAAGCAGCGGGTCAAAGGCGAACCGGTAAAGTAGGATTCTGCTACCAGAGGCGAACCGAACGCCATTGTTCCAAATTGGTGGTTTTTATCCACTCGGCCCTTGCATCGCATCCCCTGAGAATATAGGGCTTCTCCCGGTTCGGAGCGTAGCGCAGTCCGGTAGCGCACTTGACTGGGGGTCAAGGGGTCGTGGGTTCGAATCCCGCCGCTCCGACCATTTTCCCAAGGTCCATTCTGGACACATAGACAACAGTTTGTATCGAAGACAGAGGTAACTGTCCGGCCAGTGATACCGGGCGGCTCTCTCTTTCAGCGACCGGCCCGTTCGCCAGCCCCGATCAACTCAGCGCACCTGGTCGAGCAGCCGCTTGCATTCCAGCAGGTCGAACAGCGCCTCCTGCAAAAGCGCCCTGTTGTCGCGCGAAAGCTTGCCGCCGCCAGGTTGCACCGGGCCGTCATCGTCCGGCCGTCCGAGCCCGAAAAAGCGGCGGCTTGGCCTGACCTTCGATTCGCCGACGACCATCTCCTCCTCGCCGGCATGCGCGCGTGAGAGCTGCACCGCTTCGGGCGTCTGCGCCTGCTTGCGCTGGGCGATCGCCTCGACAGCCGCAAGATCGCCATTGCCGATCGCAACGAGGAACTGGTTGCCGTTCTCGCGCAGGAGTTTCTGCACGCCCTTGATCGTATAGCCCTGATCGTAAAGCATGTACTTGATGCCCTTGATCAGTTCCACATCGAGCGGCCGATAATAGCGCCGGCCGCCACCGCGTTTCATCGGCTTGATCTGGTTGAAGCGCGTCTCCCAGAAGCGAAGCACATGCTGCGGCAGGTCCAGTTCGTCCGCCACTTCGCTGATGGTGCGAAAGGCGTCCGGGCTCTTCTCCATGGCAACCTCCTTCGCGCCTCTCGGCACCCGGTCCATCCCGAACCGGTCCCAAATGGGCGCACCGAATCTGCCTTTCGATTCCAGCGGGTTGCGGAACGGATTTCAAGGCCCTGTTTCACTTGGCCGCGCCAATTCGGCATCTTTCCCCCGGATTCCGCGGAAAGACGCGCGTCATGGGCGAGAATGGCGCGTTACCGGGCCAAATCGATCGGTTTGGCGGAGTCTTGCCTATTATTTGGCGGCTTTCGCCCGGGAGGCCTGATGCGCGCCCAAGATGCGCTGCTTCAGCACATTCGACGCCTTGAACGTCATCACCTTGCGCGGAAGGATCGGCACTTCCTGGCCGGTCTTGGGATTGCGCCCGATCCGCTCGTTCTTGTCGCGCACATGGAATGTCGCAAAGGAAGATAGCTTTACCGTTTCGCCGCGCACGATCGCTTCGCAAATCTCGTCGAGAACCATCTCTACCAATTGAGCGGATTCCGTCCGCGACAGGCCGACCTTACGATACACGGACTCAGCGAGATCCGCTCGCGTTAATGTCTTCGCCCCCATCCGTACATCCAACCGTGGTGAAACAATGAAACCTGAAAAGAGCCAAGACGTTAGGAAATCACGCTTCCTCGGTCAAGGACTTAACTCGATTTGATTTTCGTTGCGCGTTCACCAGCGCAGGAGGACAGCGCCCCAGGTGAAGCCGCCGCCCATGGCTTCAAGGAGCACGAGATCGCCTTTCCGGATCCGGCCATCCGCGACCGCGACGGAAAGCGCGAGCGGCACCGAGGCGGCCGATGTGTTGCCGTGCCTGTCGACCGTGACGACAACCTTTTCCTCGGCGATGCCGAGCTTCCGGGCAGAGGCGTCGATGATGCGCTTGTTGGCCTGGTGCGGCACGAACCAGTCGAGATCCGAGGCGGTAATGCCGGCCTTCTCGAAGACCTGCTCGACCACATCGGTGATCATGGCCACCGCATGCTTGAAGACCTCCCGGCCCTCCATGCGTAGATGGCCTACCGTGCGGGTCGTCGAAGGGCCGCCGTCGACGAAAAGCTTCTCCCTGTGCGCGCCCTCGGAGCGCAGACTGGTGGCCAGGACGCCACGGTCGGAAATAGTGCCGGCCCCCTCCCCGGCTTCGAGCACCACCGCGCCCGCGCCGTCCCCGAAAAGAACGCAGGTCGTGCGGTCGGTCCAGTCGAGCAGGCGCGAGAATGTTTCTGACCCGATGACGAGCACACGTTTCGCCAGACCGCCACGCAAATAAAGATCGGCGGTGGTCATGGCGTAAACGAAGCCGCTGCAAACGGCCTGCAAATCGAAGGCGAAGCCGTGCTTGATCCCCAGCCGCTCCTGGATTTCAACCGCGCTCGCGGGAAAGGTGTTGTTCGGCGTGGAGGTCGCAAGGACAATCAGGTCGACATCCGCCGGATCAAGGCCGGCATGGGCCAGCGCGGCACGCGCCGCGGCTTCGCCAAGCGACGTCGTAGTCTCGTCCGGCTCGGCGATATGGCGCTGGCGTATACCCGTGCGCTGCACGATCCATTCGTCCGACGTATCGACGAGTCCTTCGAACTCCGCATTTTTCATGATGCGTCTCGGAAGGGCGGAGCCGACGCCACGTATGACGGATCTTATCATCGAAAAACCCCTAGCCGGCGCTCTGTCCGGCGGCGCCGTTGGCCTGAATCGCCAGTTCGGGGGGCGTTCTATCCGGCTCGTGCTTATGGAAGAAGGCGAGATCGCCGCGGATTTTCTCAAGCAGATTGCGCCGCACCATGTCGTAACCGAGTTCGACCGCGGCGGCGAAACCTTCATCGTCCGTTCCGCCATGGCTTTTGACGACGATGCCGTTCAAGCCGAGAAAGACCCCGCCATTCGTCTTGCGCACGTCCATCTTCTCGCGCAGCCGCTGGAAGGCATTGCGGGCGAAGACATAGCCGATGCGCGCCATCAGCGTACGGCTCATCGCCGCGCGCAAATATTCGGCGATCTGGCGTGCCGTGCCTTCGGCCGATTTGAGCGCGATATTGCCTGAAAAGCCTTCCGTCACGACGACGTCGACCGTGCCCTTTCCGATATCGTCGCCTTCGACGAACCCCGCGTAACGCATGAATTTGAGGTCGGCCTCCCGCAACATGCGGCCGGCCTCCTTGACCTCTTCCTGCCCCTTGATCTCCTCGACGCCGATATTCAGCAAGCCGACGGTCGGGCGGTCGATGTCGAACAAAGTCCGCGCCATCGCCGCGCCGAGAATGGCGAAGTCGATCAACTGGATCGCCTCGGCGCCGATCGTCGCGCCAACGTCGAGAACGATGCTTTCGCTCCTTATGGTCGGCCAGATCGCAGCGATCGCCGGCCGGTCAATATTGGCCATGCTCTTCAGGCAGAATTTCGCCATCGCCATCAGCGCGCCGGTATTGCCGGCCGAAACGCAGACATCGGCCTCGCCGTCTCGGACCGCCTGGATCGCCCGCCACATGGAGGATTTCCAGCGCCCGTGGCGCAGCGCCTGGCTTGGCTTCTCCTGCATGCTGACGGCGATCTCGCAATCGACGATAGCGCTGGCGGCCTTCAGCCGGGGCAGTTTCTCGACGACGGGTCGAACGATGTCGTCACGGCCGAAAAGGAGGAAATGCACGTCAGGGCGACGCTCCAGCACCCTTTCCAAGCCGGGCAATATGACGCCTGGCCCGTGGTCGCCGCCCATCGCATCAATGGAAATCCTGATCACGCGTTTCGTTTCTCTTCTTCCCGGACAGGCGGTCCGGCTTGATCGGGTGCGGCGAAAATACTGGTTTTACGCGAGCACACAACCGCGATTTCACGCAAGCGCATTGGTTTTCAGCGCTTCATCCTGAGGGCCGCGAGTTTTTCGGCGAGAGGACCCTTTTCGGCCGGCTCCGAATGGGGCGCCTCGGTTTCGAGGTGAACACCTTCCTTGCGCGGATAAGGATCGATCGCAAGCGCGAAATATTCTTCCGCCAGTGCGCCGACATCGATCGAATCGCCGGAAAAGGATTCGGGGCCGTCCGGGCCGTCCGCCTCAATCAGGATTTCTTCGCTATGTCCGGTGTGAATCTTCGCCAGCCGGGAATCTTCCGGCACGAAAAGCGCGGAAATCTCCGCCTCCACATGCGATTCGATCGGATCGAGGGACACCACGCAGGCCTGGACGATGTCGGCGCTCACCTGACCGCTCACTTTGACGCCGTCGCCTTTCCAGTTCGAAAGCGTCAGATCCGCGCGAAAAGACTCGACGCCCAGGAGGCCATGCTCCGCCGCCAGTTGGCTTCGCTGCGCTCCATCGGCCTCGATCGTCACGGGCATGCCCTTTTGCGGCAGCCGCACGACGCTGGCGCGAAAGGAGACAGGGCTGGCGGCGCTGTTCGTCATGATGTGCGAGCCTCATCGAAATTCGAACTGGGAAGCGGCGGTTCGCTGATGCGCGGTTCAGGAAAGTGCAACCGTCCCGAAAGTATGGCGGATACGGGTTGCTCCGTGAGGTCGTCCCATGCCCGGAACATATAGACGGCGAGTTCCGCCGCACCCTCGCCATTCGCCCGTTCCGGCAGCACGTTGCGCGCCAGCGCCTCACGAAAAGCGGCGTCGTCCCGTTGATCGAGCGCCGCGCCATATGCCATGGCACGGCCATAGAACATGCGCGCAAGCTTATTCATGCGCCGTGGAACGCCTTGGTCGCTGACACCCAATTCCCTCAACGAATGTTCCACGTCACGGAAGAATCCATCGGTCAATTCCTGCGCCGCCCCGCGGGCGGCGCCGCTCTCCTCGCGCAATCTGTGCAGGAAGAGGAACATGTGGAGCGACAGCATTTCGAACCGTCCGATTGGGGTATCCGGCACATTCCAGTGCGAATAAAACAGCGGCTGCCTAGCCGCCGCCACGATTTCGCTATAGAGGGCGTCGGTTATGGCCAGGCTGGATTGCCGGCCCGATCCGAACCATCTCATCAGCATGAAGGCGGCCTCCCACCACAAATTCCCCGATGCCCGCTTGTTGCATCGACGCAAAAGCTGGTTTACCGCTTTCGCGGTTTCCTTCAAGGCCGAAGCGGAAAAGGATTTCTATGCATTTGTTGTCCTCGCGGAAAATTTTCAAGGGAGAACGCCTCATCCTCGGCACGGGACTGGCCGTGCTCGCCGCCATTGGCCTGTCGGGATGCGCAAATACATTGAGGACGTTCAACGGCCATGAAACCTTCACCAGCGGCTACGTGATCGACCAGCAGGCGCTCGACATGGTGCCTGTCGGTTCCAGCCGCGAGCAGGTGTTGCTGGCGCTTGGTACGCCTTCGACGGAAGCGACTTTCGACAATGACGCGTTCTACTATATTTCGCAAAAGCGCGTCCGCAGCATGGCCTTCCAGAACCCTCACATCGTTTCCCAGCACGTGCTGGCGGTCTATTTCGGCCCGGATCAGAGGGTGACGAAACTCGCCAATTACGGGTTGAAGGACGGCAAGCTGTTCGACTTCATCTCGAAGACGACGCCGACGGGCGGCAAGGAGACGACCTTCCTCGGCCAGCTTATCTCGGGCCTCGCGGGCACTCCGCAATTGGAAGGGCAGCCCCGGTCGCACTACTAAAGGTCGCACTACTAGAGCATGATCCCGAAAAGTGGATGCCGGTTTTCCGAAAGATCGTGCTCGAAAAAAAGACAAGATCACGATGCGCTTCAACATGCTCGCACCGTGATCTGATGCGATACTTCACATCGGACGCAAAGAGCCCCGCGGAACTATCCCGCGGGGCTTCTTTTTTGACGTCTGGAACGTGCTGTCAGTGCGCCAATATGGCGAGCAGCAGAAGCGCGACGATGTTGGTGATCTTGATCGCCGGATTGACCGCCGGTCCGGCCGTGTCCTTGTAGGGATCGCCCACAGTGTCGCCGGTGACGGAGGCCTTGTGCGCCTCCGACCCCTTCATGTGCTTGACGCCGTCCTTGTCGGTGAAGCCGTCCTCGAAGCTCTTCTTGGCGTTGTCCCAGGCGCCGCCGCCGGACGTCATCGAAATCGCCACGAAAAGGCCGTTGACGATCACGCCGAGAAGCGAGGCGCCGAGAGCCGCAAAGGCTGAGGCCTTCGAGCCGGAGATCAGCAAGGTGCCGAAATAGACGACGAGCGGCGCCAGCACCGGCAGGAGAGATGGGATGATCATCTCTCGGATCGCCGCCCGCGTCAGCAGATCGACCGCACGGGCATAGTTCGGTCGCTGGGTGCCTTCCATGATCCCCGGATTTTCACGGAACTGCCGACGCACTTCCTCGACGATCGCGCCGGCCGCGCGGCCGACCGCCGTCATCGCAATGCCGCCGAAGAGATAGGGGATGAGGCCGCCGAAGATCAGGCCCGCCACGACATAGGGATTGGAGAGATCGAAGGAGATCGTCCCGATATTGTGGAAGTAGGGGAATTTGTCCCCGTTCGCCGCGAAATAGCGCAGGTCGTTCGAATAGGCGGCGAAGAGCACCAGCGCTCCGAGACCCGCCGAACCGATCGCATAGCCCTTGGTGACGGCCTTGGTGGTGTTGCCGACGGCATCGAGCGCATCGGTCGAATGACGCACCTCCGGAGGCAGGCCGGACATTTCGGCGATGCCGCCGGCATTGTCCGTCACCGGGCCGAAGGCATCGAGCGCGACGATCATGCCAGCGAGGCCGAGCATGGTCGTCACCGCGATGCCGATGCCGAAGAGACCCGCAAGCTGATAGGCCGCGATAATGCCGCCAATGATGACGATGGCCGGCAAGGCGGTCGATTCGAGCGAAACCGCCAGGCCCTGGATCACATTGGTGCCGTGGCCCGTGACGGAAGCCTGGGCGATCGACACGACCGGACGCTTGCCGGTGCCCGTATAATATTCCGTGATGATCACGATCAGCCCGGTGACGATCAGGCCGACAATGCCGCACACGAACAGATCCGTGCCGTTGATGACGAGGTTGTTGCCGGCCAGCGTTTTGACCGTACCGACATTGCCCCAGCCGATGCTGAGCGAGTTCGCGATGGCAAGCCCGACGATCGAGAGGACGCCGGTGGCGATCAAGCCCTTGTAGAGAGCGCCCATAATCGAGTTGTTGGCGCCGAGCTTGACGAAGAATATGCCGATGACCGACGTGACGATACAGGCGCCGCAGATGAGCAGCGGATAGATCATCACGGAGGCGAGCACCGGCGCTCCGTTGAAGAAGATGGCCGCGAGCACCATCGTCGCGACGACCGTCACCGCATAGGTCTCGAAAAGGTCGGCGGCCATGCCGGCGCAGTCGCCGACATTGTCGCCGACATTGTCCGCGATCGTCGCGGGGTTGCGCGGATCGTCCTCGGGAATTCCCGCCTCGACCTTGCCGACCAGATCGCCGCCGACATCGGCGCCTTTGGTGAAGATGCCGCCGCCGAGACGCGCGAAGATCGAGATCAGGGACGCCCCGAAGCCGAGCGCGACGAGCGAGTCGACGACTTCGCGGCTTGCCGGATGGAGCCCCATCGGGCCGACCAGGATGAGGTAATAGATGGAGACGCCGAGCAGGGCCAGCCCGGCGACGAGCATGCCGGTGATGGCGCCCGATTTGAAGGCGATTTCCAGCCCCGCCGCAAGGCTGTTGGAAGCGGCCTGCGCTGTGCGCACATTGGCGCGCACCGACACGTTCATGCCGATGAAGCCGGCCAGGCCTGAAAGGAAGGCGCCGATCAGAAAGCCGATCGCGGCGGTGCCCGACAAAAGCCACCAGGCGAGAAGAAGAACCACGACGCCGACGATGGCGATCGTCGTGTATTGCCGCGTCAGATAAGCCTGCGCCCCCTCCCGGATAGCGCCCGCGATCTCCTGCATGCGTGCATTGCCCTGGTCGGCCGCGAGAACCGACCGAGTCGCCCATATGGCGTAAAGGACAGACAGCACACCGCAAGCGATGACAACATAAAGCATGCCAGTCATTGATTGCCGTTTCCTCTGATTTGGTCCGCTGGATCCCCTCCCGGACCGTGTGGACGAGGCCGAAACCATGTGAGAACGGATTTCGGCGTCAGCCCGAATGTATGCGGAACGCGTGACAGACCGTCAAGGTGTCGTCGGGATCAACAAGGCTTTTCGCGAGGCGCCATGCCTGCGGCAGAATGTCAGGACGCGCGGCGTTCCCCAGCGCTTTCCCTGGTCTTCCTGAGAGACAGGGCGCCCAGCGCCGCGAAGCAGGCGAGAACGACGGGAAGAACGATCCAGTTCAGAACGTCCCAGCCATAGTCATTATAGACCCGCCCCGACATCAGCGAGGAAAAGGCGACGGTCGCGAAGAGCATCAGGTCATGCGTGCCCTGGACCTTGTTCTTCTCCGAGGGGCGATAGGTCTCCGCGATCATCGCCGTCGCGCCGATGAAGCCGAAATTCCAGCCCGCGCCGAGAAGGACCAGCGCCGCCCAGAATTGCCAGAGATGGATGCCGGAAAGCGAGACCAGCGCGCAGCCGACGAGCAGCGTCAGTCCGATGGCGATGATCCTCTCCTTGCCGAAGCGGGAAATCAGCTTGCCGGTGAAGAAGCTCGGCCCGTACATCGCCAGCACGTGCCATGAAATGCCGAGCGCCGCCTGATCGGTCGAAAGGCCGCAGCCGACCATTGCGAGCGGCGCGCCCGTCATGACGAAACTCATCAGCCCGTAGCTTCCCACCCCGCACAGGAATCCGACCAGGAAACGCGGCTGCCGAAGGATGACCGCAAGCGGCCGCGCATCATGGGTTTCGGCAGCGACTCCAGGCAGATCGTTCGGCAGGCGGAGGAAGGAAAGGATGACAAAGCCGATCGCGGCAAGGCCGATGATCGCGGCAAAGCAGCCCGCGAACATGACCGGCGCGAACAGTTGACGCGTCCAGATGACGGTCTGCGGCCCGATGATCGCAGCGAAGATGCCGCCCGTCATCACCCAGGCGATGGCCGACGCCTTGAACGCGCCCGGCGCATTGTCGGCTGCGGCGAAGCGGTATTGCTGGACGAAGGAATTGCCGCCGCCGACCAGAAGCAACGCCAGGCAGAAGAACCAGAAGCTGTCATGGAAGAGCGCCAGCGCGGCAAGGCCGCCGCCGCAGGCCGTCAGCAACAAGCCGCTCCTGAAGCCGTTCCTGCGCCCGATCGCGCGCATCAGCGCGGCGGCCGGCACCGCGCCGAGCGCCACGCCGACATTGAACCCTGTAACGGGGGCCGTCGCCAGCGATTTGTCGGCAGCCAGAAGATAGGCTCCCGCAAGTCCGCCCATGGAAATGCAGATCGACGGCGCCGAACCGACGACCGCTTGCGAGGCGGCGAGAACGATGGCGTTGCGGCGCGCGATATTCGGCGCGACCATCAGGACGGCGCCTTTCCGCGTCCTTCCCCGCGCAGGCGGCGTGCGACGCGGTCGAGCACGGCATTGACGAGCTTCGGCTCTTCGTCCGCGTAAAATGCCTTGGCGATATCGACATATTCCGAAACGATCACGGCGACGGGAACGTCGGCGCGCTTCATCAACTCATACACCCCTGCCCTCAAGATCGCGCGCAGGGTCGAATCGAGCCGCGAGAGCGGCCAGTCCTCCGGCAGCGACTGGCCAATCACCGGATCGACGGCCTTCTGGTTCTCCACGACCCCCGACAATATGGCGCGGAACCATTGCGGATCGGCGTCGCGATATTGCACGCCATCAACTTCCTTGCCGAGCCGGAAAGCCTCATATTCCGCGGCGGTTTCCAGAAGACCGCTGCCCGTCACGTCCATTTGGTAGAGCGCCTGCACCGCGGCAAGCCGCGCCGTGCCGCGCTTGTTGGCGGGGCGGGCATTTTCGTTCCGGCGCGGATCGGCCGCCATGTCAGACCCCGAACCTCTTGCGCAGGCCGATCATCGTCAAGGCGGCGCGGGCGGCGAACCCGCCCTTGTCGCCCTTTTCCCGGCGCGCCCTCACCCAAGCCTGCTCGTCATTCTCGACGGTCAATATGCCGTTGCCGAGCGCTATTCCCTCATCGACGGACAAATCCATCAGGGCGCGCGCGGATTCATTGGCGACGATATCAAAATGATGGGTTTCGCCGCGAATGACGCAGCCAAGCGCGACAAAGCCGTCATAATTCGTGCCGCCCTCCGTCGTGCCTTCGAGCGCAAAGGAAATCGCCGCCGGAATCTCGAGCGCGCCGGGCACCGTCACCACATCGTAAGTCGCACCCGCTTCGTCGAGCGCCGCCTTCGCGCCGCCAAGCAGGGCGTCGGCTAACTCGTCGTAGAAGCGCGCCTCAACGATCAGCAGGTGAGGCTTGTCTGCCATATCGGTCTCCGGGAAAAACGCGAAGCCGCTGACTTAGGCCGAACCGCCAGACCACGCAAGCCGTTTCCGCCTTGTCTTTACGCAGCTGGTGACGCTACCAGTTCGACAATTGATTTTGCGGATCGGATCAATGGCTGCTGCTATCATTACGCGCGAAGAGATTTCCCGGACGGAAGAGCTTATCCGGCCGCATATAAGGCACACGCCGGTTCTCTGGGCGGACATGGCGGATTTCGGCGCAAGGCCGCTTGCGATCGCGCTCAAGCTCGAATGCCTGCAGCATAGCGGATCTTTCAAGGCGCGAGGCGCCTTCGGGAACCTGCTTACCCGGCCGGTGCCGGAGGCAGGCGTGGTCGCGGCATCGGGCGGCAACCATGGCGCCGCCGTCGCCTATGCGGCGATGAAGCTCGGCATTCCCGCCTCGATCTTCGTGCCGGAGGTGACGTCCGAGGCCAAGGCGAAGCGCATCCGGGATTATCATGCCAATCTCGTCGTTACCGGGGCGCGCTACGCCGATGCGCTCGCGGCAAGCGAACATTTCGCGAAGGAGACGGGTGCGCTGCCGATCCACGCCTTCGACCAGCCTGAAACCCTGCTTGGCCAAGGCACGCTCGGCGCCGAGATCGAAAACGATCTACCGGGGATCGACACGCTTCTGGTCGCCGTCGGCGGCGGCGGGTTGATCGGCGGCATTGCCGCCTGGTTCGGCGGCAGGATCAGGATCGTCGCGGTCGAGCCGGAAGGCGCGCCAACGCTGTGGCGGGCTTTCGCCGCTGGCGCTCCGGTCGATGCCGAGACGGAAGGCATCGCGGCGGATTCGCTCGCGCCGCGCCGCGTCGGGGAATTGATGTTCCCGATCGCGCGGTCTTTCGTCGAAGGCTCCATCCTCGTCAGCGACGACGACATCCGCGCGGCGCAGCGGGCGCTCTGGGACAAGATAAGGATCGTGGCCGAGCCGGGAGGGGCGGCCGCCTTCGCGGCGCTCTTGTCCGGCAAATATTCCCCGGCGGCGGGCGAACGCATCGCCGTGCTGGTGTGCGGCGCCAACACGACCGCCGTCAATTTCGATTAAAGCATGATCCGGAAAAGTGGACGCCGGTTTTCCGAAAAGATCATGCTCGAACAAAGAAATACGTGCGGATGAGGTTCAATCTAACCGCATCACGCTCTAGCGGGGGTTTGGGCGCTGGCTCTACCCCTCCCGCGTCACATGCTCGGCATATTGCGGTAGATCGTCGGTGATGGTGAACCAGGGCGCTTTCGAGCCGACAAAGATGTGCGCGCTCGGCCGGATCGACGGCGCATCGACAAGCGTACCCATTGCGACGTGGACAAAAGCGCCCTCCCGCACGACGGAATAGAGCAACGAGCCGCATCTGCCGCAATGCGCATCATGCGTGTCTTCCTCCCCCACTCGCATCAGTTCCTCCTCGCCCGCGACGAGCCTCAGCTTTCCGCGTGCGATGCCGGCAAAGGGCTTGAAGGCCGATCCCGTCGCGCGCCGGCAATTGGAACAATGGCAGTTGAGCGCATAGAGAAACGCGTCATCGACGCTGTACTCGACCGCACCGCACATGCATCTGCCACGTAAGCTGCGGATTTCTGCGCCTCTCGGATCACTCATGGAAAACCTTTTGCTTTTTTGACGTTCCCCGTCATCCAGGATAGTCCGGCTGCATCTCGGGTTTCGCGCGGCGAAAAGCGTTGAGCGCCGGCAGCAATCGCTGCGGATTGAGTTCGCGATAGGCGCCGGCAGGCATGGAAGAGACCGGGACATAGCTTAAATCCAGCTGCTTGAGATAGAGCGCGATACGGACCCGCTACCCCACATTCGTGGGGTAGAGGAAGGGCGTCAGGTCGGCGGCCAGTGCTTCCTCTCCCCCGTCGAGCGGAGGAGAGGTGGCCGCGAAGCGGACGGAGTGGGGGGTCGAATTCCCTATGCAATTGCCTCCTATGTCCCGCCGACTGGCATCTTGTCCCCTGCTATTCTAAAAAGTGCCGATGCGGGGGGCGACGAGCATGCCAAGCTGGGACATTCTGTTCAATGCCTTCGTGACCCTGCTGGTGACGATCGATCCGCCCGGCCTTGCGCCGCTCTTTCTTGCTCTGACAAGCGGCATGAACCGCTCGCAAAGGCAGCAGGTGGCGATACGGGCGAGCCTGATCGGCTTCATCGTTCTCGCAATCTTCGCGCTCGCCGGCGCGGAAATTCTTGGAATCTTCGGCATCACCCTGCCGGCCTTCCGTGTCGCCGGCGGCATGCTCCTCTTCTTTATCGCCTTCGAAATGATCTTCGAGCGACGGCAGGACCGCAAGGAGAAAAGCGCCGATACCGCGATCACGCAGGACATGATCCATGACATCGCAGCCTTTCCGCTGGCGATCCCGCTCATCGCCGGGCCGGGGGCGATTTCGGCCACGGTGCTTCTTTCCGGCAAGTTCCACGGCCCGCTTTCCGTGCTCGGGCTGGTCGCCATCATTCTCGCCTGCCTCGTCATCTCCTATCTGGTCTTCGTCCTGGCGGAACACATAGACCGCCTCCTTGGCGTGACCGGCCGCTCGGTCCTCACCCGTTTGCTCGGCGTCATCCTGGCCGCGCTTGCGGTCCAATTCGTGGCGGACGGCATAAGGGCGCTGATCGCGGCATGACATACTCTCCCAGCCGCTTATCAGACCTCAACCGTTTGCGGCGGGCCTTCTGGGAATTTTCGGCCGCGGCGGAGCCTGCCTTCGTCGCCAGGACCGAGCGCGGCAACGAATCCTCGCGCTGGCTGCCGGTCGGCGCCTTGCCGCTCGTCCTGGTGCATTATTTCTGGACAAGAGGCGTCGGCGTCTTCGTGCGCGGCGCGCGCGGCACCAGAATCGGCCACGTCCGTGAATTGTCAATCGGCAGGGAATGGGGACCCTGGATCGGCGTACAAACGGGACCCCTTTGTGGAGCTCGGGGGTGAGCGCCCGACCGGGTGGAGCCGGTCAGGGTAGC
>Ga0187809_10000653_pt1 | contig 17761 bp, 30 predicted proteins | sample NC_wetland_sal_i_8_FD_132415 | JGI IMG/M metagenome (GOLD analysis project Ga0187809, IMG submission 132415) | Wetland sediment microbial communities from Neuse River Estuary, North Carolina, USA - ASW_4 | ecosystem: Environmental > Aquatic > Freshwater > Wetlands > Sediment | place: USA: North...
CTATGCGATATCATCTATCATTTCTACGACTGGAACATATCAGGATTTAAAATCTACGCCAATTCCAGTCGCAGCAGGGCTTCCTTATACGGTGAGTGGGATCTTGGATAGTAGTTCGCTGTCAGGAGGGCCAATCTATCTTAACGTTGATTGGTACAGTAATGCGGCGGCAACACAGAACATAGCCACTGACAGTAGCACTGTTGTTGGCAGCGGTAATGCGCCTACCCAAATAGCAAATACATTTGTTGCACCTGCTGGAGCGGTAAGCGCCACTGTAACCATCGTTATAAGTTCGGCGGCCACTGGAAAGGGCCGAGCGCGAAAAATAAAGTTTGAATATGGTAGTGTAGCAACTACATTCAGCGACGACTCCACGCTGAATACGGTGCAATATGCTCAGCAACTTGCAGGCGTATTTAGCGGCGTCGACAGTTGGCATTCTATCACTCCCACCGGCGGATGGTCTGCGGGGCCTTATAATCCGAGATATCGCAAAGATGCCAATGGATTTGTACATTTAGACGGCGGGATTGTTAATGGAACTGTCGGGGCGGTAGCATTTACGTTGCCAGCGGGATATAGACCCAGTCAAGCACAAAGAATTGTATGCTCATCCATAACTCAATCTAGCCTAGGCGACGAATCTTTTTTATCTTTTGGAGCAGATGGTACGTGTACAGTTAAATTGGCCGCTAACACCGGTGCTGGTGTCAGTTTGTCCGGTATCTTATTTCTTGCTGAGAACTGAAGTGGCTAATGGCTGCATTCATGAAGTGATGGCTGTATCTGTATTTTTTTGTGTTTTGAGTGAAAACAACTTTGGTAAGATAAAAAAACATTTCAATACAAAGAGTCCATGAGGCACCATTGAAGGCGAAATATATATTTGAATTCATGGAATAAGATTGTAGTAATAATAGGTTGAGTATAGCACGAAACGTAAAGCTACTAGTGCCAGACCATTCCCAGTGGATCACATAAGGAAGGACCATGAGAAAAGTCAAAAGGTGAACAGGGTAGATTCGTGCCATCCTCGCTAGGTAAAACGATCTTATATGTTTTCCGTTAGGAGATTCCAGCCGGTCTTGATAGTTATAAGCGATAATGAATCCCGATAATATAAAGAAAAAAGGAACACCGAGATATCCAATGTTCGCAACCTTCACCAACCAAGGAAATCTCACCAACATAATGTTACAATGCAATAAAAGTACCATAACTGCCGCAAAAATGCGCAACGAGGTTAACGGCTTAAGCAATGAAATCTCTCCTATGTTTCACACAGAATGTAACTTTATTCGACGTGATCAGACATTTTCCCTTCGATAATCTTTTGAATTTCCCATATTACACACTCTTCAAGCATGAGGGGGTAAATAAACTTTGCTCAAAGGATTGCTTTTTGCTTTGCCAATATCGTTCTTTTTGTGGGCGATGATCATTCTACCGGCTACGTCCATCATAAAATCGTATTAGTAAGAGCGGTCAAAAATTTTGAGTCATCCTTCGGGGTGACTTTTTTTGATGGACAGGAAGGGGTGCCAAGACAATATCACAGGAATGATATTCCATAATCTAAGGATTAAAGGAGGTCTAATAAATGGACGGATATATTGTTGATTCGAACGGCTACATGCTGGAGCCGGTTGTCGACCTGTCAGCTGCTACAAAAGATGGCGATACAGTAAACGGTCAAACGATTGTAGTTACGCGCTGTCCCGACGGCATGTATAAACCACAATGGTCTAATGGGGCATGGGTAGACGCTCAAGCGCCATCTGCAGCAGAGCTTCTTGCCCAAGCCCAGCAGACGCAAATTGCTGTTTTAACAGCAGCTCGCGATAGCGCAATTGCATCCGCGGGATTTACCTCGGCAGCAGATGGGACAAGTCGACAATATCGCTCTGATGCAGCAAGCCAAACGCTCATGGATCAATTAGCCGAGTCTATTGCGCTTGGCATCGAGCAGTATCCCCAAGCCTGGATTGCGGCAGACGGGACGCAGGTACAGTTTGCAACGGTTGACCAAGCGAAGCAATTCTTGCAGGATTTCGCGACGGCCAAAGCAGTACAATGGGCCAAATACATGCCATTGCAACATCAGGTAATGAGTGCTACCACTGTGGCTGATGTGCAGGCGGTGGTGTGGCCGGCAAGTAACTAAACAGCGGATTCTTAAGCGACGCCGAGAGGCGTCTTTTTTATGCCCAAAAATGGGGGTGAGGATTATGTTTGACTGTTATCCTGGTGACATTTTGATGTATGACAAGCCGCCAAATTTCTCGACCCATTTGATTGTTGACGGTGAGCATCTGGAGGATCCCGGCCAGTCAATATACTTTTATCACGTTGCTGTCGCATTAGACGCAAAAGCTAAAATTGAGGCCAATGAGCATAAAGTAGCAATTGCGGATATCGACTATGGCAACTTTCTGGTGTTTCGGCCGCCTATAAGTGCTGTTGATGTTTTTAAAGGGTTGGACGCTGTGAAGAAACTCGAAGGCCAGGGCTATGATTACCTCATGATACTGGATGACACCTTGCGCTTTGCGACGGAAAATCTAGTCCATCTACCGGATGATTGGGTAGCGGACGCAGAAACCCACCGCAAAATCTGCAACACTGTCGTGTACTATTATCTCAAAGCCGCCGGTCATCCTATACCGACCATGCCCCGAAGCCCAGAGGATGTCTACATATGGGTCAAGGATTGGCTCGTGCAAGGTGGTGGTCGATAGGAGGGAGGAACGGAATAGAAAGCAGGACAGGCCGCAAGGTCTATTTTTTATGTCTCTTTTGGAGGTGGAAAAGTGGAGAGAACGCGCATTGATTTAGCAAACCAATCGGAGCGAGAAATCCTCATGAACGTTGTACCCCGGCTGGAAAATGTCGAGGTACGGCAAGACAATTTAGAATCTGCAATGGGAACGCTCCGTAAAGATTTGAATGACACAGAAACTAGATTGGCCCAGAGGGTGGATGGCCGCTTTGACAAGGTGGACCAGCATCTTAGTTCTCAGGATGATCGGATTGATCTCGTAGTAGACAAGGTAGCCGAGAAGAAATCTAAATGGCCGCAGGGTGCCGTTATCTTTGTTACCTCCGCTAGTACGTTCGCGGTGATGACTGCGGTGGCCTTTGTTACACACATTTTTAACTTTTAGGGGGTGGCAGGCGTGCTAAATAGGATCATGCAGCGCTTTGCCATCTGGTTCGGTAGTCCTCAAGGAGTGGCGCAGACCTTCTTGCTCACCACGTTTGTTGGAATAGCGGAGCAAGTATGGCCTGGGTTGGACCCTCAACATTTCTTTTATATGTATCTTATGACTTATTATTCAACGGTCACGCAAACCGTGCTTGCGTATGCTTCCTCGCTTTCCACCGAAAGGTCCGAGCAGACATTAAAGCGCATCGAACAGCTGGAGCAAGACCAGCATCAGATGATGACCAACCAAACAGATATGATGCGTCTCCTGTTAGCAATGGGGAAACGCACCCATGAGGGCATCGAGGAGATCGTCGCGAATTTGGAGGAGGAGGCAGATGAAAAGATTAAGGTTGATTGATGTTCTCAACTTCCTGTGGGCGACGTTACACGATTTTGTCTATGTCGGCATTGCCGCCGGCGCATATTGGCTGTGGCACCAACCTACAGCGACCCGAAATAACTTGCTCCTAGTCGTTATTGTCGCGGCAATTTTCTTGTTGGATGCGGTCATCAATTATCGGCAGCACGCTAAGCTGGACAAACGATTGGACCGGCTCGAAGCCGTCCACCATATCGACGATGAAGTAGCAGAGAATGCCGCCAGAGCAGCCACACCCCACAGGCGATGGAGACGAAGGTAGTCAAAGATAAGGTTTCAGCAGCGCCGGAAGGTGCTTTTTTAATACCCAAAAATGAGGAGGAATTATCGTGGATGTTACCGTGATCAACGATATTATCAACGATGTGGTTGTATTGGGCGGTTTAGCAGGAACTTTATTTGGATTCGGAAAATCGAAATGGTTCCAGTCCGCTGTGAAATTCGTGGAGAAAGAAGAGCCAGAGATCGCCAAGGATGCGGAGAAAATCTTAGATACTCCTGTAGCGAAAACGGTAGAAGCGAAGCTGTCGAGCGAAGTGAAGAAACTGGCTCTCTCCAGCACGGCTCAGACCGTCATCAAGGGGATTGAGAAGGCTACCGATGGAGCTAAGAAGGTATACGGCGATTTAAGCCCTTCGGAGCAAGCAGCGGCCATTGCTTTTGTTAAAGCACATATTCCGGCATCAGTCCAAGCGACCGAGAAAGAAATTGTAGCGGCATTGCAGGCGGCTCCTGGACTGGCGGAGGACTTTGCAAGCGATCCTACGTTTGCCAAGGCCACTGAGTTAACACAACTTTTGACCAAGGCCAACGCACCGGACGCGCCGGAGCAACCTGCTCAAGCTGCCACGGCTCAGGCACCGGCACAACCTGCACAGGGGGCGCAACCGAATGCAGCCAAGTAAGCCCGAGTGGGCAAAGGGGATAGATGTCAGTAACAACAACGGAACCATAGATTGGGCTAAGGTGGCGTCAAGCGGCGTCACCTTTGCTTTTTGCAAGGCTACCGAGGGAGCTACGTTCCATGACCCCAACTTTGCCGCCAATTATGCCGGGATGAAAGCCGCTGGAATCCTTCGGGGTGCCTATTGTTTCGCCCGACCAGCCACTAGTTCGGCGGAGGATGAAGCTGACGCCTATGTCACCGGTGTGCTGGCGGCCGGCGGATTTGAACTGCCGCCGATGTTGGATCTGGAGGACGCGGGCGGATTATCAAAGGGTAATCTCTCCGACTTTGTCCACGCCTGGATGAACCGCGTTAAGGCCAAGACCGGACTACAGGGGATCCTCTATGTCAGCCGTAGCTTTGCCAACGACAACCTGGACAACTCCTGTGGACTCTATCCTTTGTTTGTCGCCGAATATGGGGTAAGCCAGCCGGGGACGTACAACACCTGGAGCAAATGGACGTTTTGGCAGTATACCTCGTCTGGTTCTGTGCCGGGTATCAACGGCAACGTAGACCTGGATTGGTATGCGGGGACCGTCGATGACTTAAAAGCACTTTGCGGCGCCGAGCCTCAATCGAAACCTGCAAAAGTACAAACAAAAGGGAGTGAGGATGTGCAGACACCATTGCTTAAACAGGGAGTAACCGGACACAAGAGCGCTGTAAAGGCGGCTCAGGGGGCTACGGGTGCCAAAGTAGACGGGATTTTCGGACCTTTAACCGCCGCCGCGGTCAAGAAGTTTCAGCAGGCTCATGGACTGGAAGCCGATCAAATTGTCGGTCCGCAAACTTGGGGTAAGATTCTCGCCTGATCGGTTGTCACTTTTTGTGTAAACTATAGTATGAATTTCTACGGAAAGTGTAAACTCAGCCCTCGGCCTATGGTCGGGGGTCTATTTTTTTTGCCCAAAATCGTGTAAAAACTTTTTGAAGGCACCGACCAGGGTACCTCCTTTAGAATTATCCCTCCGGCCATATCTCTTCAATATTTAGCCCCAATACCTTCGCAATTGCCCGGGCCGACCTCAACGTAGGTCCACTTTTCCCGTTTACTAGTGAACTCATGGCTGCGTGGGACACTCCTGATTTTTCTTCTAGCCATTTTTGTTTTAGGCCACGTTCCTGCAAAATTCGCTTCAAATTTGTCTTCATAGCTTGTCTCCAATATAAAAAAGTATTGTAAACGATACATAACTGTCTGACTTGCCAAATACATATTCAGCATGTGGGCCTTAGTTCCTGCGTTCCCCGGTTCTGCCTCCCTTGCGGGGAAGAAGTGGAACTCTGGAACTCAGTGGCGGGGATAATCCTAAGAAACGGAGTGATGAGTGTGAGCAGGGAAGACAAAAAACGGAAAGTATCGCCATATGTGCCAACGACAATCAAGCGGCATGTCCACGAACTGGCTGTTCAATTGCGAACGTCTGACGGAGATGCCGGGACTCGGTTAACCATGACCGCAATGAATGACTTTGGAATACTACAGCGGATGGGTCCCTATTTATCGCGTTCCTATGCATTCGGGAGCAGCCTCTTTGTCGGGCACCGGCACCATGAAAATCTGGATGAGTTGATCAATCCAGGCGGGGAAGTGCTAGAACGTCTACCTATGCGATTTATTTGGGACGACTGGTCTCTGCTCGATGCGCTCGGGTTCGCTCTCGGTCGGCCTGTGGCACATGCTGCAGCTGCACTCTTGAGGTTGGCCTATGCGGAGCCACGGATTGCACAAGCTATAGCGCCGGGATTCCATACTCGGTCAGAATACGCATTTCGGGAGGAAACGGCATGGGATTCTTTGATCCGACCATCAGCGTCCCGCGGGTAACTTATGCCAGGTTGCGTATGCTCGTGAATGAGGTAAGCTACATGGAAGATGGCGAAGAGTTGACGGGCTATGATTTGAGCGAAGCTGTGGACCGATTCGCGGCCAATGTGCTCAACGAGTATATCCGCCAACATTTTGAGGAATCAACGAAGGTTGCGGCTATACTAATTCATGAGAAGAGGAACCGTCGCAAATTGGAACAATTGGAGTAAAATAGAGCCATGGGTATCAATCTCAATGCGTTGTGCATGCAATATAATTGCAAATATAGTTCGCAAATAAACCGGATTTTCGCGTATTAGCTCAAGTTACTTATGAGGTGCTGTTTTTCCCGTCAAATCAAGGACTATTACAGTTTTATTACTCTAGATTTTCGGGGGCTGTTTGTACGACATGAGATTCAGGTTCTTGTGGGGGCAACCCCGTGGAGGTTCAAGTCCTCTTGACCGCACCAAGCATAGCAAGGGATTCCGGGATTTCCTCGGAATCTCTTTTTTCTTGTCTGCAAATAAATTGCAAATGTTCGGTTCCCGAAATATTATTTTTCGTCCGAATGGAGTCTAACTTGGTGGATGCGATCCGACAGATGATCCGCCGCTTGGCGCTGAATCGTGGGCAGCACATGGGCGTATTTATCCATTGTGAAAGACGCGGCGTAGTGACCGGCGCGTTCTGAGATAACTTTGATATTTTCACCCTGCTCCAGAAGGAGCGTGATGTGCGTATGACGTAGCCCGTGAAAGGTGATAGGTGGCAATTCGGATGCCTTGAGTGCCCGATACCAAGCATCGTCCAGCGTCCGAGGATGCAACGGTCTCCCATCCGGTTTGCACAAAACCAAGTCATTGTCTGTGTACAGCGTATCGGCATTATGTCGATCCCTGTCCTGCCGTTCTTGCTGTCTCTTCAGTTCGTTCATATCGTCTTCGGTGAGATCGATAACTCGACGGCTCTTCTTGCTTTTTGGTGGTCCGAAATCCGGCTTTCTTTTGACTCTAGCAAGCCTCTGTTTGACCGTGAGAGAGTTCGTATCCCAGTTTAGGTCGTGCCACCTGAGAGCGAGGATTTCGCTCTTTCTCATGCCCGTCATGGCGGCCAGATAAAATCCGATGAAGTACCTAGGCTCTTCCCTTTTCGCAATGTCCAGAAAGTGTATGACCTGCTCCAATGTCCAGACGGAAGCTTCCTGTGTGTCTGGCCTTGGGGGTTTTACTCGGTCTGCAACGTTGTGGGCGATAATTCCGTCTGCTACGGCCTGCTTTAGCCCCATGTGAATCAATGTGTGGATAAGTTCAACGCTGCGGTTAGAGAGGTGTTTCTCGTCCTGCAGCGAGGTATAAAAGGATCGCAATCGTCTGGGTGTCAGTTTGTTGACTTTGATTTTACCAATGCCCGGAATGATATGGTTTTGGATCGGCCTTTCATAGGACTCTAGTGTGGAGGCCCGGACTTGGGATGACTTGGCCTCTAACATGTATTTCATCAGGGATTCAATGGTCTCTATCTCGGCGCCCACACTGTAGAGCCCCTGCTGGGCCTCCTGCAATTTGTTCGGTAAATCGGCCTCGGCTATCTTACGAGTGTCATATCCGCTGAACCATTTATACTGATGCTTCCCCTTCACATCATCGTATCCAAGATAGAGGACAATGCACCATTTGTTACCTCGTTTACGTACGTGCCCGCGCATGTCTAATACTTCCTTCCGTCTTGCTTTAGATCAACAAGTACCAATCGTTTATCTTGAAGTCAGCATCCCCAATCAAATACTTCTTCACGATGTTCTAGCTGAGCAAATTCCGCTTTTATGATCCCGTCTAATATGCCAAGAATGATGAAATCATTTCTGTGAGGAGTAATAGGCTCAATTTTGTCTCCAGCAACGCGCAAAGTGGGTTCGGTCTCATATATGCCTTCAAGAAGCCGTATGGTCGCCTCATCGCCGAATGTTGCCAAAATAATTTGACACTCCATGTTGGGCCAGCGCTGTTCCCTAAAAACGGCGTAGTCTCCCGGGCACAAACCGAATGTATCCATCCCATCATCTTCAATCAAGACGCCAAAACGTTTATAGGGCGCATATGACTTCACAAGCAAATCATTTTCACTCGCAGTTCCACCAAGAATTGTGGTTGAGAGGGAAGGAACAGACCCCAAAATCGGAATTTTGGTTACTTCTTGCATTGTAATTTCTCCTTTCACAGGCGCGCTCGGCGTCGTGTTCCGATAACTTTTCCATCTTTGATGAGATATTCAACTGATTCATCCAACGGATGTCGGAATGAATAGTCATAACGTGCGCGTTCTTCGGCAATTCGTTGGCTCATTCGGTCTTCCATAGCAAGCGCTAATAATCGGTCCTGAAGCAATTGCAATCTGGTGTCCATAAAAAAGTCAGGGACGTCAAAGGTAAAAGCCAATTGTGATACTAATTGCTGTCCGTTGGAGGCCTGGAGAGAGCAATTAGCAATCATAAAAGTGGGGGCCAGAGCAAACAAAGCGAATTTATCTGCTTGGTACTCCTGTAATGCGCGCACATCATCTTTCATGAATTCCTGGCGGCCAGTGTGAAGCAGGACGTGCCCAAGCTCATGGGCCAGTTGTATCCGTTGCAGCTTTTGGGGAAGACGCGAATCGAGAAGGATAGAATACATTTGGTCATCTGTTTCTATGTGTTTGCTTTCACCTTCATAAAGATGAATCCAGATACCGGCGTCATAAGCGAATAGTTCAAGATCGATATCTTGTGGACATTGAATATTGTGGTTTTGGTACATTGAAATTACAGCGGATTCCAAAGGAGTTGGAACATATTTTTCGAGGGATTCGAACATACGACATGCCTCCAAAATAGGAACGTATGTTCGTATTATACTACAAAAAAGCAGTTTATTATAAAAAGAATGGGGAACAAAATGAATTCCCCATTATCCAACTAAAACCAATTCCTCTCCCATTTCAGAGATGTCTTTTGCTTCTTTTGAAATTTTATCTTCCAGTTTCACATACGAATCATCGCCAAGTCTAACTTCTGCTACTCTGTCATCGGATTTGGCCAGATATCGAAGCATTTGGCGAGCACTTATACTATCAACTATCTTTTCAGGATCCCACATCAAATGAAATCGCGCTTCATCTTCGAATAGCTGAAGAATACCTCTAGTTTTAAGAAACCAGTCATTTAGACGCTCTTCATTATTGGGTAATGTTTGAATCAGATGCCATACTTCATTTTTAAATACAAAATCTATTCTAGCTTTAGCCACCGGTAATTGTTTAGATGGGCGGATGGTAATATTCGACTTAATTTTTATACCCATCCATTGCTTCTCTTCAAATAGTTGCTTCACAAACTGTTTAGTACTTTGTGGCTTTGATTCACTTCTCAGAAATTGTTCACCTACATATTGCTTGAGAAGAGTTTGAAATATCTCATCATTATATCGAGTCTTAACAAATGTTGGTTCGCTAAGAGTTATACTATCAGGTAATAATTGCGTGACAAGGTTTAAATAGTTTTCATCATTAGATGCAGGAAGTTGAATTTCCCCTACCAAATTAAGGGCATTATCTCCCGTGTGTAACAAAACATATTCAATAAAGTCTTTATTAGCCCGATATTGTCGCAAGCGAGTTGCATCGGATGTAAAAGACTTTACTTTGACGTTGTCATCATCAATCAGTTTGAAACTAAATTTACCATGGAGTGGATTATGCATAATCAGCCCAACGTTAATTTTTTCACCACGAATTACATCTGGCTGAAATTGAACTACCGAGTACCAGTACGACTGTCGTTCCATTCCAGCACACCTCCATTGTGATCATCAAAAGCTCCATTTATGGCAAGATCGTCTATAATCATAGGGATAACATCTCGTTGGCGCAACAAATATTGTTTATACATATTAACTTGCAACTCACGGCCAGCACAAAACCATTCATCAGGAATTGTAGTAAACCATTGATCAATTATTCCCTCATTCAGTGTCAATAATTTATTAAAGGATTGAGCAAATGGGTTTGAGCTTGGATCTGGTATATGAATGAATTTATCTAATGCCCGAAACATGGGGCCAAACATAGTGTAAGACATCCCACGATTGTTGAAGAGAGTTTGTATGAACCAATTCACATATTGAGCGGGAGGCGTTATTCTATGTTGTAAGTATGCTATCTTCTCATTACACCACGTTGGGCTGAGAAAACAATGACCATGATCAATTGCAAATATAGTGCGCAAACCATTTCGTCTTGCCACTAACAAATTCCCAAAATTACCGAATCGATCAAAATTCCCTATAAATAGATCAAATACGATGATTTTTGCCGCATCTTCAGGATTAGAGATCCCTTCAAAGAAATTAGACCATGAACGTTTGACATAAGGCTTCCCAGTTCGGATCAAATTCTCAAAATCTCTCTTTAGATTATTCTCCGCGTCATTGAAAAATTTCGATGCAAAGTGCTTTCCAGGCCTAAATCGATGTTGAAATTGGAGAGCTGGAGCCATTTGAATGAAATCTCGATCAACGTTTATGATAGCACATTCCGGAATGGGTACTCCCATGAAGTCTGCAATATGTGCAGATAAAAGCTCTTGCAAAAACATCGCGTTCCAATGGCCTTCAGCAGTATGCTCGGTCTTCAGGAGGTATCTTGGAGAGTCTTGAGCATCTGCGATTACTACAACTGGCTTTGTTTTTCCACCATGGTCATCCCCAAGTTCTTTCACAAAGGCAGCTGCATCCAGAAATCTTGGTATCAATTATCTTCCTCCTTTCAGCCTTATCTAAAATCCCTTAATTCAAACTGACTTACCAGTTACTTTTGTTTCGGTTTCTTTGGTATAACTCGTCCAAAATCCTCGCCAGTAGCTCTGGCGCTTTCGTCTAACTTCCAACTCAATTTACATGGATTTTTCTGCTCACTGTGCTTTTCCCAGCATGTACTGTCACAGCCCAATAGCCTTTGGTGGTATTGGTTCCGACCTTCCAAGTCCATGTGACATAGCCCGATTTACTCTCCTTGTTTCTGTCCCGGGCGCCGGTCCTTTTCCCTCTCATAAACGACCCTCAGACTCTTTAGCCACTCTTGATCCTTCATAGCCTTTTGAAAGTCGTAAAACTGTTGTCCTGTGACATGCTTTTCAACCCAAGCGTAGAAATCTGCGTCCTCTGGTGGAACAGCATTGTCAGTCGGTCCTTCAGAGGCATAGGGATTGTCAGAACGGCCCATTAGATAATCGACGGAAACGCCAAAGAAATCCGCTATATTGTTCAACTGCTCAATGTTTGGTTCGCGAGTTCCATTTTCATAATTATTGATGGTTCTGTAGGTTACCCCCAGATGTTCCGCGAGTGATTTTCTTTTCACCTTGTGACTTTCGAAAAGCGCAGATAAACGATCAGAAAAAATACTCATAAAAACCCCTTCATACGCTTGACAAGAACGATACGTTCACATATATTAATCTATATAGGAACGATTTGTTCACAGTAAGCGAGGTGATAAATGATGAATCGTATTGGCCCCGAGTTAAGAGCACGCCGCAAACACAAAGGTCTGACTCAAAAACAGGTTGCCGATTTCTTGGGTCTCACGGTTAGAGCCTACCAATATTACGAAACCGGTGATAGAAGCCCAAATCTCGAAAAGTCCTTGAAACTTGCCGAAATTCTTGAGTTTTCACTGGATGAACTCTCTGTTCGTGATTGTACCACAGATGAGGAATCTGTGGATTCGGAATCTACGCATGAAATAGCACAACACACAGCATAGGAGGTGAGAGGGATGGACTTGGTTGTGGAGTTGGAAAAGCACGCCAAGGAGCTCCGTGATCTGATGCTACATGAAACCGATTATACAGATTATTTGAAGCTCCATGACGCTTACATTCAAACAATTGAGTTACTCGCAAAAATCAATTTTCAGGCGCTTTAACTGCTTTGTAAATTTCTTTGAATGCGGAACACACATCATTTACATGATTTTTAGTTATCTCTTGCGTGTTGGCGCCGGTCTGGCGGAACATTCCACATTCAATCATTTTGGCAACGAGTTGTGTTGTTAATTCCTTTGAGTCTGATGGCATTTTTAGTTCCTCCTTCCGTGAGTAATGGGTGGCACCAATAGACTTCATCGGGAGGAAAACAATTCCTGCAAGGAGGGGAGAAAGTGAACGAGTTAGTCCAGATGGACATGCTCCCATTGATGAGCGAGCAAGAATTACAACGATGCGAAACAACAATCAGCGCTGGCTTGCAGACGTATATCGAAGTCGGCAAAGCATTGACAGACATTCGGGACCGCAAAGGCTACAGGTTCCAATATGGGACCTTTGCCGAATATGTCGAGAGTCGCTGGAAGATGTCCATAAGCTCTGCATACAACCAGATTGCAGCGGCGCAGGTCGCAGAGAATGTCCAAGCGCTTGGACAAAATCTTGATTATACGAAGTCAACTTCTCTTTCACGGTTAAGTCCGGAGAAACAACGGGATTTCGTTGCTACCCACGATGTGGAGTCCATGACCAGCAGACAGCTTGACATTGCTATAAAGGCCCAAAAAGAAGCCGAGGAACGAGCCAATAAATTGGAGCATGAACTCGCAACGACGCGAGAACAAGCGGAATCGTTAACCGAACGGGCAAACATCATCAAGAAACAGAACGAAGAACTGAAACGGCAGAAGAATCCGGAACCGGTTGTCAAGGAAGTGAAAGTCGAGGTTGCGCCTGACAACTATCTGGAGTTGGTAACAAAGAACCAGCAGATGAACACCCGCATTGCTCAATTGTCCGGTGAAATGGACACCATTCGCCGCGAATATGAATCTAAGTTGCGCGATGTCCAAGACGGGGATGTGAAAGCCAACAGACGAGAATTGCAACGACTTTTGTCAGAGCAACTTAAAGCATTGGATTGGAATCATTCGTCGGCGTTGTTCCTGTTCCAGCGGCTCAATGGTAACGCTGAGGCCGTTCGGGCGGTGCGCGGATTCATGTCGGAGTATCAGGAAACAGTCCAAAGGCAACTCACTGCATGGCAAGCTGCCATGACAATTACAACGGGGGATGAGGAAACATGGCAAACGATTTGATGGACCGGCGTTTAGACAAGCTTGTGACTGTCACGGAGGCATTCGTTGGAAAGATGGATTCCTTCGACAAGCGAGTTACGAGCGTTGAAAACACCTTGGACCACTTCGCAATGATTCATAGCGGACAAGCCAAGAAACTGCGTATGGCGGCGAATGCTCGGGTTCGCTATTTACTTCCTGATTCAGAGCAATATAAACAACTTCGTTCCAAGTATTATTCATGGCTTTGGAATTATTACCAAGATGCATTCGGAGTTACTTCTTATACAGATACACGCCTGAAACATTATGACGCGGCGCTTGATTGGATTAAGAACTGGCAGCCATTGAAAGCTGTTCCTGCGGGAGAAATTCGGGAAGCAGCTATGGCAGCAGGGAAGTGATGAAGCAGCTACGTCGTTAGGCTAAGTCAGGCGGTGAAAGGGTGATTTCATGGCACGTAAGTTCGTATTTCACACGAAATATCACTATCCACTAGGGATGAATGCGGAACATGTTGCCGAGATCATGGGGATCTGTTTACCAAAGGCTCGCAATATTATCCGGCGTAAGGATTTCCCGAAATTCAAGGATGGCAATCGGATCGTTATTCCGCGGGATGCTTTCTTTGACTGGTTTAATTCATGCGGCGGTACGTACAACAAACAGGGTGACCATCATGCCGTATAGCTCGTTAAAACGTTACACGCCACTCAAACGGTCGCGCATGAAGCACAAGGGTCCGAGCAAAGCAGCTAGAGTGCGAGAGTTTAAAGCCTCGGTTCGGCAGGAAATTAAGGATCGCTCCTGCGGAATCTGCGAAATCTGTCGGCAACACGAGGCCGTCCATATCCACCACGTGGTTTATCGGAGCCATCAAGGCGGTGGGAACATCGAGAATGGCTTGCACCTATGCAATGCCTGTCACGCGGCGGTACATGCCACAGAGGCTATGAGACGGCACGCAGAATATGTTGCAGCTGGCCTAGTGAACGGAGAAGTGAAAAGCAACCGTGACCTGTTCATGTTCATGTGCTAATTCGTCGGCAAAGTCTTCAAGAGCTTCTTCGATGAAATTCAAAATCATTCGGGCACGAGTGGAGATTTCCATGGGAGTCATTCCTTTCAGGAGAGTGAGATTCTTGAGCAATTTCTTAGTGGGAACAGTAACAGAATATCAATGTGCCGAATGTGGCGTTATTGCTGAGACATTTTGTGAGCAATGCGGAAAACCAATTTGTGAAAACTGCGATGAATATGCCATGGATGCAGATGGATGCTATTTTCACCGCGAATGTTGGCCGGAATTATTCGACGATGTCAAACCTGATGCCAAATAAATGAGAATTGTTGAGCATCAGATTTCAGCGCCAATTGGTCGTCGGATGTCGGATCTGTATCTGAGAGAAATATCCGTGACTGGGCAGTGCTAATTACCGCTGGCAGCACATCTGTTCTTGGGGATTGGTATTCAGAGGTGGACATCATGGTCAAAGTTTGGGAGATACTTCGTTTCGTTGCTTTTTCTCCGTGGCCCTTGAAATACAGCTTTACGAGCCTTGGATGCCCGTCAATGATAAGACCCAGTTCTGGGGATGTGCGAACGAGAAGACTTTCAGTAGACCAATATGATTTTCCGGAATCGAACCATTCGGTTTTGTGCTTACGCATGAGCTTGACATATTGGTTTATCGCTTCGATATAAAGAGCCTTTTTCCGCTCATTAAAGGGAGGCATTAACTGTGGGAGCTTCTCAACGGCATATCCGTGGACATGCATATCGTGTATTGTGTCACGCAACTGTTTCCAAAAGTCTTTAGCAGGGTGATATGGTGGCTGATGCTTGATTTTCCGAACACAATTCACCCGGGAAGTTCCTTGCTGGCGAAGTGAAAAATCAACGAATTGAGTCAATGTGATTTCGATGCGATTGTCCACATTATGAACCTTCTTTCTTCGTCAACACAAAACATTTTGGATCACTCGTTGCCTTTGCTGGATTGATGATTGCCTTTGGTGATTTGTTGCTCGACAAGATATTCAATTTCTTTTGCGACTGAGCGTTTATTCTTTTCAGCCAACCTTTTTACTTCGTTGAAAAGATGCTCGTCCATTCGCAAGGTAAAGCGTTTTTCAGCCGACATCATTTACCGCCTTTCTGACGCCATATAGACACCATTATTGTAAGTCAGAAAGTCAAGAAAATAAACACCGATGACACTTGACGTCACTTAGGCGTCGTGATACTATTTGGTCATAGGGGGTGACGTCATAACGATGACAAATGACATGAGGGCTAGGCTGACATTGCGGATGAATAAAAGCTTGGATGAGGAGCTTTCCGGGCGTTCCAAAAGACTGGGGATCTCAAAAAATGCATACATCTTAATGCTTTTAACAGATGCGATGTTCCCCCAAAAATCCAAGGTCAAAAAACTAAGAGGGTGATGCATCACCAGCCGCCGGGGATGACGGCCACAGGCGAGGATGCCTGTAAAAGAAAGAGACTTGCTTAACTGTCCTTATTGTAATCGCGGTAACGGTGTCAAAGATACAGAGATTTGGGACAAAAAAGGGGTTGAGAGCGTTGTCCGTGGCACAAGCAATGAAAATCAGCATGACAGAAAGGCACATAAAGACTGATGAACTAGGTCTCCCGTACAGCGAAAGCATGGTCAGAAAGATTAAGTCAGGAGAGCGCCATGCAGCCAAAGATGTGGCACCACAAATAGCCGAAGCACTGGACCACTACGCGGTGCTATGTGAGATAGGCAGGGAAGCAACAGCAGGATTTGGGCCTGTGTATCTCAGCGGTGTGGACAAGCACCGGTCGGCCGGCAAAGAGTTGGGGCTTATCGAGTTAAAGGAAGCGTGGGACCATCTCGAAGAGATACGAACGTTGAAGCCACCTAATCAATTGACCAGTAAAGAACGAGACCATGTAAGGCATTGCTTAATGGAACTTTTGGACGCAGGGAACGCTTGCTACCACATATTCGGAAGCTTTTGTGAACAATACGGCTTTAGTCCTTTGCAATTGAGCCGGGACCATTACGCAAGACTTAGGGCAATGGGGTATGTCACAGATTGAGGGAGGCGAGTGAGTTGACGGTTTTAAGCAGCATGGACGTGTCAGAAATTCCGGTACAAGTTCCTGTCGAGCCACGAGAAGCAAGTGCGTACCCAAGGGAACAGGCAGAAGAAATCTTGCTGAGTCTGCAGTCGCTGAAGCATCAAGCAAGACGGGCTGTGTTGGACAACCAAGGGCTGGCTGAGTCTTACCGGCGATATGCAAAGTACGAAGCATACAAGTCTCAACGGTTGCTCTACGACGATTTGGCGGGGATTTACGCTACGCAGACTGTGTATCACGAAACGGTTTTTTCCCAAGTGCAGGACCTAGAAAAGAAAATACTCCAGGTTTTCGGCAACCCGGAGCAGCAATGAATATTCGGATACTGCTGTCAGTTTACCACACTGGCAAGGAGGTTTGAACAGTGAGCACTTACATTGATGCATTCCAGGTAGCCCGTGATATGGTCCGGCCTTTTATGGAGCTTCTTCCCATAAACCCTCCAGAAGGCGAAATTGTCGCACTGTGTGAGGATTGCAAAAACGAGCTGCACAACGGCGAGGAAGTCCTCATTTACGACAATATGGTGTTTTGTGACTGGCACTGCCTCAAGAGTCACCTGATAGATACGTTGGATATTCAATACAAAATGTTAGGAGAGGCTACAGAATGAGTGTCAATTTGATGCAAGCGGAAGAATTGCAAACGGTCAATCAGATACCGGAACGTTTTGAGGTTACAAATCTGCAATCTGCAAACTGGGTCCTGCGTAAGTTGCAGGCCCTAGCGGCTAAAGAGAATGAGATCAATCAATTGGCTGATGCCGAAATTAAACGTCATGAAGCATGGCGGGAAGAACAACTCAAAGGCATTCGCAGTCATCGAGAACACTTAGAATCCTACTTGATTGACTGGCACAAGCAGCTTTTGGATGAAGACCCGAAGCATAACAAATCGGTCAAATTGCCTTACGGAACGCTGAAGTCTGTCACCCGCAAACCCATTCCCAAAATGGCAGATGAAGAGAAAGTATTGGCCCATCTGAAGGCAAATGGTGATAGCCAATATATCAAAACAAAAGAAATCGTGAAGTGGAATGAGCTAAAGAAAAAACTGAAAAACGGGATCGCTCCAACGGGCAATCCTCTCAACCCATATCACGTTGTTGATTGGAATGGCGAGGAAATACCCGGCGTCGAGGTAGACCTGGGCGGAACAACGTTCGAAGTTGAGGTGAATGA
>Ga0187809_10000654_pt1 | contig 17739 bp, 23 predicted proteins | sample NC_wetland_sal_i_8_FD_132415 | JGI IMG/M metagenome (GOLD analysis project Ga0187809, IMG submission 132415) | Wetland sediment microbial communities from Neuse River Estuary, North Carolina, USA - ASW_4 | ecosystem: Environmental > Aquatic > Freshwater > Wetlands > Sediment | place: USA: North...
CAAGCCCATGACGCTGACCTTGAGTAACCCAAACATCACAAGCCACTCCCAGGTGTACAAGATACTCAACGGCAAGTTAGTCCCGGTTACAGCCACCGTGACTGACGGGAAGGCGGTTATCCAGTTCACCACCGATCCTGACTTTGTCATTGTTCAACCCACCACGTCGAGCGCAACGCAACCACCGGGCAGCGCTGTCAGTGGAGCGACGACCCCTGTTACGGGATTCCCTGCCGCGCCATGGGCTGCGGGAGGAATACTGGGGCTTTTCACCGGAGCGTTGCTTTTATGGAGACAGCGGAAACGGGGAGCAACGAAGGAATAGAATCGAGCGGGCCGGGAGGCTACGGTTGGCCACTTCCAGCCGCAGCCCCTGAGCCTTGAGGGTGACTCCGGCAACAGGTTAGGCCGTTGCATAGATATGTGGATAGTCACAGCGCAGTCATATGGTGAGACCCATCCGATCTGAACTTCGACTGTGAACCTACCGTGACCTGGATTCCAAATGAGTTTACACAGAACTATTGACAGATCCGCGCCAGAGGAAGGATTGGGGTGTCACCAAATGTGGGGGCATCCCCTTTGGGGTTACCAGGAGAGTCTCTTAGTGGTAAAGCGATTACAGCTCTATTGGGTTTGAAAGTCTCTCCGATTTACAATTATCTTGGTAGTAATTTCATTACCAAGCGGGCTGTATTGGAAATAACCAATTCAGATATGCAGACATATAAAGGTAAAACAAGGGTGGTGACTTTGGCTAACACTTCACGCGTGATTGGTACAGCCTATCAAAAGATGGATGATTCAGATACTTCCAATGATCCACATTTTAAAGATACAGGGGGCAAATGGGAAAATCCCCCTTGCTATGTCATAACGATAGAGAGGGCAACGGGGATGAATCTGCTCCTCGGTCCCTTTGCATCGTCCCCTACGGAGCCCGGCGGTCGCGTTATAGTCGTCGATGTTATTGATGCTACAAATGGGAAAATGCTGCTTGGTTATCAGATGGCAATAAATAGGAATGCGAAGTAACAGTCAAACATCCGCCAACGCGGCGCGCGCCACGATGTTGCCTCAATTGCCGGAAATGACTACCATAATAAAGACGGCAATACCAGCAAGATAAAAGGCCGCGAATGCAAGCTCCATTGGCCTAACGCGACTTAACACCGTTTGCAGTCTTTCCAGCTTGCGTAGGCGCTCCACAGGCTCTGTTGCCTCTAAAATCCTCCGTTCCACTTGCTCATTGGGCACTATCCGATGGGTATGAAACGCGAACGGATCCATTTGAGTTTCCCCCCCGCTAAACCACTGTTTTGGAACATGATACCACAAATGAAGAAGCCTGTATATAAGCTTGCAGACACATATATTTGTCTGAGATGTTACCTTGACAGACATAATAATATGACGTACGTTGTAATCAGAGGTGACACAGATGGCAGCCAAAATATCGTCCGATTTGCTGAGAGGGCACACGGATACTATCGTCTTGGGCATATTGCTGGAGGGCGATAGTTACGGGTACGAAATTTACAAGAAAATCATGGACAAAAGTGGAGGCCTTTATCAATTGAAGGAGGCCACGCTGTACTCCAGTTACCGCAGGCTGGAAGAGGACGGTTGTATCACCTCGTACTGGGGCGACGAAACCCAGGGAGGACGCCGCAAGTACTATCACATCACCCCCATTGGAGAACGGATGTACCAAAGCAACAAAGAGGATTGGGAATTTACGAAATCAATTATCGACAAGTTGATTTAGAGAGGGGCGATTGAAAGATGAAAGACCAAATTCGGACTCATGTCGACAGGCTGTTTGTCGGCATTCACGAAACCAAGCAGCTACAAGAGCTAAAAGAAGAAATCAGCACCAATTTGCTGGACAGGGTCAATGATTCTGTCGCCAGAGGGGTCGCCCCGGAACTTGCTTTTCACACTGCCGTTGAGGAACTGGGGGATATGACCGAGCTGGTTGATAGTCTGAAAGCAGCCTCGGAAACGAAATGGGCACATGGCTACCCCAGTCGTCCATTCATTGACAGAAGCCACGTCCTCGGCTACATCACCGCGTCAGTGGTTGTGCTTCTCGGGTTGCTGGTGGGTGGGTACAGCTACCTGCAAGAGACGTCAATTGCAACTGCCGTGCTGTACTTTGTCCCCTTTCTGCTAGTGGCTGTCCCTGTATTTATGTACTTCGGTCTGACCCAGGAAACCAGGCACGACTACGGCATGAGTTCACGCCGTTCTTTGGCCTACAGTCTGGCGACAGAAATCCTGATTCTGGGTCTGGCGGCATCAGCCCTGGAGTTCTATCAGGGACACCCTTGGAGCATGCTGATTCTGACGCTAGGGCCGTTCGTCATTGTGTCCGCAGTTATCTTCATTTACTTGGGGCTGACGGAGAAGAGCCGCCGAAAAATGGGATCGCAGTGGCAAGAGGAGTGGGTCAGCTACTACAGCGATCCCCATACGGCCATGGTTCGCGGCAGCATATCCGGTGCCCTGTGGATTCTTAGCATCGCGGCCTTCTTCATCATTGGCTTTGTGGGGAGCTGGGCATATTCCTGGATTGTGTTTGTCATAGCGGTGGGGTGCGAGCCTTTGATTGAGGCTTATTTTGCCGCCAGGAGAAAGCGCTAAACAACGGGAGGAAGGATAATGGATTTAGCCATTCAGACGCAACAACTCAAGAAACGTTTCGCACAGCGCGTGAAGGGCCGGGTGAAGTGGGTCGAGGCAGTGGCGGGCGTGGATATGGCGGTACAATCGGGAGAGATTTATGGGTTTCTTGGGCCCAACGGCGCGGGTAAAACTACGACATTAAGGATGCTTACTACATTGCTGCCCATGGACAGTGGAGAAGCGGTTGTAGCGGGGTTCGACCTGCGATCCCAAGCCCACATGGTTCGACGCCACATTGGTTACGTCAGTCAACTGGGTGGTGCAGACTTGAACGCAACTGGTTGGGAGAACCTGATTCTTGCAGGTCAATTATACGGAATGACGTCAACGCAAGTGAGGAACCGCGCAAAAGAACTTGTTGAAGTTTTCGATTTGGGCCAGATAGTGCAGCGGGGAGCAAGGACCTACTCAGGCGGACAGCGGCGCAGGCTGGAAGTAGCGCTGGGAATTATCCACCGGCCGGAAGTCCTGTTTCTGGATGAGCCCACCACAGGGCTCGATCCGCAGAATCGACACAACCTCTGGCAGCAGATTCGCCAACTACAGTCTACCGGGACAACGGTTTTTCTGACGACACACTACCTGGAGGAAGCCGACGCTTTGGCCGACAGGTTGGCAATCATGGACTCCGGTCGAATTATTTCCGAGGGTGCGCCGGACCAGTTGAAGCAGCAGGTTGCCGGAGATGTCATTGTCATAGAGGATTCATTCAATCCTAATCAATTGAGTTGGATGGCTAGGCTCCTTGAAAAGGAGGCTTTTGTACGGCGAATTCACACCGAGGAAGGGAAATTGCTACTCTACGTGGCCGATGCAGCGGCAAACATGCAGGAGGTCTTCAAGATTTTGCACCATCACAGTCTGCGACCGCAGCGCGTCTCATTGTCCCAAGCCTCACTGGACGACGTGTTCTTGAAGGCGACAGGGCGTTCGTTGCGCGATGTAGGCCAAGAGGGGGAAGGACAATGACGCTGGTACGGGATGTACGACTGCTGTTCTGGCGAAAAATGCGGGAAACCCTGAGGCAACCAGTTTGGATAGTGTCGGGGTTGTCAACGCCGTTACTGTACTTAGCCCTGTTTGATCCTCTATTGAAGGGACTTCATTCACCTCTGTTTGGCGGCGTTCATGGCAACAGTGTAATGAACGTGTTTGTCCCTGGAATTCTCGCTTTGATGGCCTTCGGATCGGGGATGGGCGCCGGTTGGACAGTTATTTGGGAACTGCAAAGTGGCGTAATTGAACGTTTCCGCGTAACACCAACGCGTCGTTTCTCACTGTTGATGGGTCCGGTGCTGCGCGATACTGTCATGTTTGTCATACCTGCAGCCTTGGTATTATTCGTAGCCCACTTCTTCGGATTTGACCTCCACTGGCTCGGGCTTATTATTCTCTTCATTCTGTACTGTATGCTAACGGCTGTCGTTTCTGCAATATCGGGGAGTCTTGGATTGGTACTGCAGGATATTGGCAGCCTGGCAGCCGCTGTCACAGGTTTGCAGTTGCCGCTCACTCTGCTGGCCGGAGTACTGTTGCCACTGTCCATCGGACCAAACTGGCTCAAAGTCATAGCTCATTTCAATCCAATGTACTACGTAGTGAACGCTTCCCGGGTTTTGGCAGCGGGCTCCATTCAAAATGCACAAGTGTGGCAAGCCTTTCTCGTCATGTTTCCATTGCTGGTGGTTGTACTCTGGTGGGCCACCCGCGTCTATGGTAAGGTTGTGGCATAATTTCGTCCTGCACGACTGTTTCAACTGCAGTGATACGGAAGGTCGCGTCGACAAGGTTGTGGATGGTACTGTCTGTCGCACTACTGTCACGCTGTGTATAAGCCGTTCTGAGGAGTGTTGGCATGTATATTCCAAAGGCTTTTGAGATGCACGACGCCGGTTCGCTAGCGGACTTCATAAAGCAGCACAGTTTTGGTCTGTTGGTGAGCTACGCGGGTTTACAACCCGAGGCAACCCACGTACCGTTTTTTTACGATTCCACGCACCAGGTTCTGCTGACACATTTGGCCAAAAACAATCCGCAGTGGAGAAACATCCAGGGGCAGCGGGTTATGGTGGTGTTTTCTGGGCCGCATTGTTATGTTTCTCCCTCGTGGTATGGCTTTCCTGATTCAGTTCCCACATGGAACTACGTCGCGGTCCACGTTACGGGGAACTGTGAAGTGGTGCACGAAGATACCGAGCTGGCTCAACTCCTTGAGAACATCGTCAAGTTCTATGAACCCGAATCGACTTTGCCGGGGCGCTCCAACGAAGCCTTCTACCAGGGCATGATGAAGGAAATCGTCGGCCTTCGAATTCGCGTTGAGAAGATAGAGGGCGCAGCAAAGCTGAGCCAGAATAAACCTATCGCTGTGCAGGAACGCGTCATTGAACGGCTGAAATCTTTGAACGACGCAGATTCTCTGGCGGTGGCAGGGCTTATGAGGGAACAACTGTCCGGAAAGAAAAATTAAAGGACAGCCCGCATAAGGAGTTGTACCCCTTGGCCGTCATTTCCGTTATTGGGGCACTCATGGTGGCACTTGTAGTGTATATGGTTTTTTCCAGAAAACACGCTGCAACGGGGTGGGTTGCGGGGCTAGGTCCCATTCTCTATATCGCATTGGCAATAGGAGTACTGTACTTGTACGTAACAGCTTCCGGCGGGGTCAGTTGGTCTAACCGCAGCGCGGATGCCTACATGATACAGCAACTGGAAAAAGAATACCCAAGCAGCACTTTTCGTGTCTCCGCCCATGCCTTTTGGCAGCCTAAGGTAGATTCCTATGAACTGGGCGTAGTTTTTACGTCGGACCCTGCAACGGAGTTCACATTTGTCTTGCTTCCGCTCCACGGTTACAGGATGCTCTGGTTTCAAGCGCCAACTAGCAGCAATGCAACTGTCATCGTGATTTCAGAGGGTCCGGCACCTGGTACCAACGCTGCGGGGTGGTACGCCAATCACCCTTCGCCTTCTTTTAAACCACTCACATAGCGGGAAAAACCCATGCAGCAAAAAGCCGGCAACAGCGGAAGTACTGGAACTGGTGCCGGCTTTGGTGTGCCCCCCATGGGCGTCGCAGAGACAGGTAACTAGGAGGAAATCCCGGACGTGCCGTCCGTCGTATTGGGGGCACCTGTATCAGTTGCAGGGGCTGCTGTTGCCGTGCCTTGGCCTGTCGATTGTGTAGTCGGCGCCGAGTTTTCACCGGCTGTACCAGTCTCCAGACCTGCGAGGAAGGCCTGTTCACTAATGCCGAGCATCTGTGCGGCTTGTATCAATGGATTGTTTTCATTTCCAATCTGCTCCAGAAGATTCACTAAGTCGCTGGTAGATGAACTTTGATTTGTAGGTAACAGACTGGTTAACGCTGAAGACAAGCTCTGGGACGTGCCAGGAGACGCATTCAAGTAGTTGGCCAGGGTGTCGCTGTTGGTAGGAGAAAGGTTGGACAGCTCCGATAAAAAGTCCTGGGTGGAGAGCCCAAGCGGGCTGGTTCCTGCCACCGTAGATGAGGTAGTCGGCGAAGCAACGCTGCTGTTCCCTGTGCCACCGCTGTTTTCAGCAGGCTCAGGGCCGGATGCATTGGCAGAATCCGAAGTCTCAGTAGAGGTTGGTGAGCTGTCTGCGGAGTTGGTTGCGGACAGGTAGCGTTGTACCAGACTGTTGACGACTGACGCGTTGGCTGGAATGGTGTTCACTTCAAAAACTCCTCCTTCAAGGCTTGTACGGCATTACCAATGTGGCGTCGTGGAGGCACTGGACTGCCGGCTTCTCATTTCTGTCATGAGCGTCTCCAGAGCTAAAATTCCAACGACTTCGTTATGAACTTCAGCGATGCCTTCCAAATAGTTACTCTCTATGAAATCCAGGTTGCTGCCTTCCGGGATTGGTCCTATATCGGTATTGGAAATCTCCAAGACATCGGGTATGGCATCAACCAGGAGACCAACGGATCCGTGACTGTCTGCTGCAACGATAATCCTTGAGTCATCTTTGTCTCCCTGTGCCTGAAGCCCAAAATAGGCGCGCAAATCGATGACCGGAATCAATTGATTGCGAAGGTGAATGACACCCCGTACATAAGACTCGGCTCCGGGAAGGTGAGTCGTGGGCTGCAAAACCTCAATAAATTGGACCTTGCCAATATCGACCCCGTACCCTTGTTCACCCAGCAGGAACTTCACATACTGCGTCATTCTATCACCCCTTGTTTGCATAGTACCACAAGCTTGCCATTCCTACTGCCTGCTCCCGAGAGGCGTTTCATGTTTTTTTATTTTTGGACGACAACAGTCATGGAGAAAGAGTCTGACAAGCTTTGGAAAGGCGTCCTATCAACAGGTAGTTTTGAAACGATTAGACGCACTGGAACGTCTTTGTGGTAGTCTCAAGGTGAAACGGCGAGGGTCTTCAGCAGCAGGTGTTCGACGGAAGTGATGAGGGAAAGGGGGACAACAGCTGTGGAATTTGATGCCATGGAACTGAGAGGGCAACACGTGCGAGTCATCCCAATGGAAGTGGGGCACATTGAAGCACTGTTTGAAGCGGGACAGGACCCGCGGATTTGGAAGTATATGTTCGTCCAGGTATCGACGTTGCAGGACATGCGGGACTTGGTTGAGCAGGCTCTGGCACAGCGGGATGCAGGAACGGAGTACCCCTTTGTGGTGGAGGACCTGCAATCCCGGCGTATCGTGGGAAGTACCAGGTTTCTCGACATTTCGCCAACCCACCGACATGTGGAAATTGGCTGGACCTGGTACACTCCGTCTGTGTGGCGCACAGCTGTCAATACTGAAACCAAATATCTCTTGCTCAGGCACTGTTTTGAAAGATTGCAGTTGATTCGAGTACAGTTGAAGACGGACAGTCGCAACGTGACGTCGCAAAGAGCCATTGAGCGCATCGGTGCTACAAGAGAAGGAGTTCTACGTAAACACATGGTTTTGAGAGGTTACGTTCGGGACTCTGTATATTACAGTATTCTGGATAGGGAATGGGAAACTGTCAAACTTGGGCTGGAGAAAATGTTGGACCCAATTCATTACAACCAGAGTTCACAGTGGAAACTGTAGCCGCTAACGCCTTATAATGGAGTTAGCCTTACAATTTACGATTCCACGAGGAGGAAATGCAAGAATGTACGATGTAGCAGTTATTGGTGCAGGCCCAGCAGGCGCGAGCGCGGCACTCTTTGCGGCGAAAGCTGGCAAGTCCACTGTGATGTTCGATAGCAATCAAAGCATCACCAGGAGAGCATGGATTGAGAACCACTATGGCGTCGAGAGCATTGAGGGCCCTGACTTGGTAGACAGAGGTAAGAGGCAGGCGGCAAACTTTGGGACGAAACTAGTCGATGAAAAGGTGACGGACATTCGCACGGGCGATGGTGTTTTCCAACTGGTTACAGACGGTGGCCAGTATGACGCTAGGCGTGTCATCTTTGCGACTGGGTTGGCTTATGATTTGGCCGAAAGAATTGGTTTGCACACAAAACTTGCAACGGAGCCCCGAATTAAGGCAGTCATTGAAGTGGATAGCCAAGGGAGAACCAGTATCGACGGCATTTGGGCAGCCGGAACGGTGGCTGGAGTCAGTGTTCACACCATCATTACGGCTGGAGATGGGGCGAGGGTTGCCATCAATATCATTAGCGAACTGAACGGGGAGAGGTACGTCGATCACGATGTTCTTAAACCGAAGGAGTAGTTTCCATGGGATTGCCGAATCACAGGCAGAATCCAGTTTAAGATAGGCATAGAGCTTTCCTGAGCCTTAATGAAGGAGAACCCCTTGGGGATGAGAAGGAGTGCGGTGAGTCACCGCACTCCTTCCTGTTACCCAAACTCTCCGAACTCCCCAAACTCTGTCCTTGACGGATTCCGACGCCTTTGTGTACTATGGACATAGTACAGTAATACAATCGGTGCGGGCCGACGGAAGCAAGGCGGGTTTGGCGAAGCGCACTGTCACAAGGCATTGAGCAAAGGTGGAGTTGTGATGTCCGTCTGGTTTAAAGTGTTCAGCAAGGATATCCGCATGTTGCGAACTGGGTGGTTGGCTCTTTTAGGCATTTCCATCATCATCTGTGGCGCTGCGGGAGCCGCGAGTTATTTTCACTGGGTCAATCCGGGAATGGCCACGGCCGTTGGAATCGTGGTGATTGTGGCTAATGTGTTTGTGTTTCCGTCACAGTTGTTCAAAGGATTGAACAAGGAGATGAAGGGAAGCCCATCTTTGTGGCTACGAACACCACTGTCAGGGTGGGCGATGCTGGGGTCCAAGTGTGCGGTTGGTCTGGTGATTGCCGTGGTCTTTCTGGCTGTCAGCTATGGTCTTTCGCTCTTCTTGTTTCATTTCGACCTTGCCCACGCATTGCCCAATCCGGAACTGCATTCCCAGATTCCCAGTGCAGGCAATGGGCTGAGTTTTTCGTGGGGTGCGAACACACCGACGCAACTTGCGCCACCGCAGTTCACCTTGAGGAACCTGGTATTGAATGAATTGCCGCTTATCGTCATTTATATGGCGATTTCGTTGGGGGCAATTGGAATCTATATTGGCCTATGGGTGAGTTTCATCTACACCTCCGTCCGTGCCGTACGAAATCGGCTGCGCAAATGGAGCTGGCTTGTTGGCCTAGGACTGGTGCTGATTGCCACTTGGGGCCTGGGCGCAGTGAAGGCCTCCGGGTTCTACCACCATCTGTTTGGCTGGGGTCATATCCCCTTTACAGCCCTGATTCCTGTAACATTGCCAGCGAACACGGCTGTTGAACTTGGCAATTCCATCACAACGTTAGATATGGGTTCCCTTGTATTCTACGTCATGATTACCGTCATCTTGTTCTTCCTGACTGGCCTGCTCATAGACAGGCATGTGGAGGCGTAAGGCATGGGAGATGAGTTTAAGTCCTCGCAGCCAATCTACTTTCAACTGGTTCAAAGAATCTGTAGGCAAGTCGTTCGGGGGGAACTGGCCGCCGGCGAGAAGTTACCTTCTGTTCGCGATATGGCCGTAGAAGCTGGTGTCAATCCCAATACAATCCAGCGTGTCTATACGGAGTTGGAGAGAATGAGGGTTGCGGAAACTCGGCGTGGGCAAGGGACCTTCGTGACCGACAAACGAGCACTGCTAAGTCAGTTGAGAAATGACCTGATGACCGAACAAATTACGGATTTCCTGCGCGATATGAAAGAGATGGGATTCACGCCACAGGAAATTGTCGCCGGTGTACAGTCATACTTGAACATGGACGGAGCCAATGAATAGGCTTCAGTAGGAGGATGCTATGGACACCTTAACCGTTGAACCGGAGCAATGCGTAGTTTCGTTTCAGGAGGTCTCTAAGCGATACCAAAGCAAGGACGCGGTTTCCAGCCTGAGCTTTTCAGTTCCGGCTGGAAAGGTAGTGGGTTTGATAGGGCCCAACGGCAGCGGGAAGACGACTACTTTGAAACTTATGACAGGTTTGCTCCGTCCCACCTGCGGCAGCGTACAGATGCGGGGAGAAGCCGTCACAAGAGCGGGGGCATCGCGGAGAATCTCGTATCTGTCGGACGACGCGGCTGTTTATTCCTTCTATACGGTCGGGCAGATGCTGGATTACTACGCCGGCATGTATGGGGATTTTGACCTGCAAAAAGCGACAAAAATGCTTTCGTTCATGAAGTTGGAGGCACACGAGGGCGTCCGCATACTATCCAAGGGGAATCTCGGTCGACTGAAACTTATACTGGCGCTGTCACGGCAAGTGCCACTGATTGTGATGGATGAACCGCTGTCCGGACTCGATCCGTTGGTACGGCAGTCCATCATGAAAGGACTCATCTCCTTTATTGACCTAGACAGGCAAACCGTTGTACTGTCCACGCACGAGGTAGATGAAGTCGAACCGTTGTTGGACGTAGTCTTGTTGTTGGAAGCGGGTCGCATTAGGGGAATGGCTTATACTGAGGACATCCGTGTGCGCTACGGTGAGAGCATGGTGGGCTGGATGCGAGAAGTATTAGAGACCTAACGCCTCTATTATGCGATATCTTTTGTTGTGCACGACCGTCATCATCAGCGCCAGACTGACCGGGCAGGTGTCGCATGAATCACTTTGCCCGAGTCAGTCGTCTGTTTAGTTGGGGGGGGAGACAATGAATGAGCCGTCATTGGCGGACAGAGATGAACTCATACAGAGGCTCATTTCAGACTTCGGTTCTGACATTTGGAACTATATTTTCTCCCTCACCCGAAACGTGGATTTGGCGGACGATTTAACGCAGGACTGTTTCGTTCGTGCCTACACACATCTCGAGACCTTTCGCAGAGAATCCACTATCAAAACCTGGCTCTTGAAAATTGCCCGCAATCTCGTCTATGACCAGATGAAGTCAGCCTCGTTCACGAGAGTGGCCGTAGCCCCTAAGGTGCCTGAAAATCTGGGTTCCACGTCGGCAGAGCAGGAAGCATTAAAGAACATCGTATCGGAAGAAATTTGGCGAATGGTTCTTACCCTTCCAGACAAACTGCGGGAAGTGTTAGTGCTCCACGCGCACCATGAACTGTCTGTTGCAGAGGTTGGGGAGCTCTTGGGCATCACTCAGCGTGCTGTGCGAACGAGGTTGCACAGGGCCCGAAGCATGATGCGTACTCTGTTAAAGGAAGGTGGTTGGAATGGATTGGAATAATAGTCATTGGGAAGAACACCTGCGTCAACCACCGATTCCCAATCAGCCCGATACAGATGAGATGCAGGCCAATGTGAAGCAAAAGATTGCGGAACTTGGCGGCAGTCGCGGCAGTAATACTGACGGCTTCCTTTGCGGCCACAGGTTACAGGAGGTTACCCCTGTCCATGCCCCAGACGCAAACGTCTACGACGGCGGGGACGGCGAGGCCCACGACGAATCCACACAGACGACCCACAACCCCACTGGCCGTGAACGAATAAATCGTACCGTTGCCGGCATGGCTGCAGTTGCAGCTGCTGTCGTCGCGGCGGTAGGGAGCTATACTATCGTTTCCACGTATCATCATGGGGGGCACAATGCTACGTCGCCACCAACGCCCCGACTCTCCACAACTCAAGTTCAACAGACCATCCGGCACATTGAGGCGGGGCACACAATCTCGAATATCCAGGTGATTCACAGTGGATTTTTCGAAGGCCATGAGTTTGCCTTTGCTTCCTATGAGGAAGATGGGAAAGTCAGCTATGCCAGTGTCACAAAGGACAAGGATGCTATGAGTACAGACACGTCGACCCCGTCTCTTAGCGGGAATGCCCCAATAAACTCCATGACAGCGGTCGCACAGGATGGGTTTCTTCTCGTAACTGGACTGGTATTGAAGACCTCGCACATTGAACGAATTGTCTTAGCTTTCTCCGATGGTACAGTAAAGCAAGTACCGGTGTCTGACGGGGGATTCTGGTTCACGGAGAAAGTATCGCCAAAGGCGCCTCTAATTTATGTAAAACACGTAGTTGGTGTAACGAGTACTGGCAGCATCATTGAGAACCAGGTCGCCTCAGTGATGCAGCAAGGGTAGGGCAACTCCTAAGGTTAACATGGATGTTGGACAACTGACGGGGGTGGCAGCGAGATGAAATGCTCGTTCGTTCAAAGAAATGAATCGCATCCACACGTCTTCATTAGAAATCCATTCATGACATCTGCTACCGCCATCGGGATAACTGCGTTGCTGGTCGGATGTCAGCCTGTTGTGACTCATCAACCTACGGTGAATCTCGCCGCAGCAAAGGCGGGTAACGTTGTTAACGGCACCTCTAATTCAGCTTCACCGGCTGTCGAAAATGATGTATTGCCTCCCAAACTGACGCCTTCTGAAGTTCAGCAAGAAATCATGAAGCTCAACCCTGGCCACACCGTTCGCAACCTTCATATCATTGCTTTGGCGAATTTCAATCACGTAGGATTTGCCTTCATCTCCTACGATGTTGATGGTAAGAAGACCTGGGGAAACCTGTATAGCTCTAGCCGTCGAGGGACGGGCCTCGGTACGTTTTCTTTAAAGCCGGCCAAGGGTCGGCCTTTACAGTATACGGAGTGGCTCGGGGAAGGGGGGTACAACTTCATTGCCGGGTCTGTAGCAGATGAAACGCAGGTTACTCATGTGGTCATTACCTTCATTGACGGTAAGGCGGCCATTGTTCCAGTCGAGAACGGGTATTTCTGGTATGCTGGAAAAGTGGGCTCGACAGACACGGACTCGTGGTCGAAGACCGTCATCGGCATTACGAACAAGGGTGACATTGTTCGTAACAAACAGAGTTAAGGCAGCGCCTCCGACAAAAGACGGATGCGGGGACAGTCCTTACGGAGGATGTCGGAATACTGTACCTTCGCCATAATAGAGTCACTGACATCTATGCAATGGAGGTGATGGCTGTGATGGATCGCAGTTATCGATGGAGACTTTTGGAGTATCGGCACACGGAAAAGCCATTGGCCTTCGACACCTATGTGTGGGCCCACGAGCCAGAACTGTGGCGACAACTGCGGGACGAGGCAGGCTTGGACGAGCGGACGACCGCGTTTAAGTCCGATTGGGAGCTAGCTGTGCAATTGATGGATTGGGTACATAGACTGTCAGAGCATCAGGGCTGGAACGAAGCGCCAGACCTCAGTGCACTAGAACTGTTGCGCGGCGCCAGGGCGGGGACAGTTACTTTCCGCTGTGTAGAGTTTGCACACATGCTGCAACAGGTCTGTGCAGCGTACGGGATCCCCTCCCGTGTGATAGGACTTCGCCGACCTCATTCCGAAGATGGCCTGGGAAAGGCTCATGTGGTAGTTGACGTCTGGAGCCAGCAGTATCGAAAGTGGTTGGTACTGGACCCCCAGTTGAACACCTATTACACGGATGCAAACAGGCGCCCGCTGTCTGCTTTTGACTTGCACCGTCGAATTCGGGCAAGGAAGTATGACGATATTTTGATGTCCCGGGAGCTTGGGCTACGGGAGGAATTTCGGGAGGAAGGAGTCGACGCAAAAGACAACCAGAAGCTGGAGGAGATTCAGGTCCCCGACGGATTCGATAGGCAGGAGGTCTGGGACTCGCTGCCTAACGAATCTAGTTTTGAGGGCTTTTCACAGTTTTGGGAGGAGTACTATTATCAGTTCGTTTTCCGGCAGTCGTATAGCCTGATTCGGCCGAAGAGTGTCACTGGCAGCTCAGGCGGCGATGAACTCTTTTATTATGATAGCGGCGAGATGCCTCCGATGGTGTTCCAAAGGATGAAGCAGGACTATCTTTTCACGTGTGATGCTACCCGAATTGACTTCCCCGTCAACGGCGTAGAGATTCAGTGGAGGAATTCCGTGCAGGACAATGAGACACTTGAGATTCACTTGAAGCATTGCATGCCATGGTTTCATCACTACGATGTCACCGTTAACGGCCGCAGTCAGACTTTGAAGGATAACACCCTGGAAATGCGCCTGCAGACGGGCGAGAATGCGCTATCCGTAACCCCCGTCAACTGGTTTGGACGGCGGGGATCCGAAAGTGTCGTACGTGTACTAATAGGGAGTCAGAACTAGGCAGGAGGGGCTCACGCGTCCCCAGACCCACTTACTGAGACGGGAAAGTCTCACAACAAAGTTAGACACGCCCTGTCAACGGAACAGCGTTTAGTGGTGGGAGGTTGCAATTCATAGGTCGGAGCGGAGTGACGATATGAGACCCTTCTTGAAATGGGCTGGGAACAAGTACCGCATCGTTGACAGAATACGTGAACTTCTGCCGCCGGGTAACCGTTTAATTGAGCCGTTCGCAGGATCGGCAGCAGTGTTTTTGAACACAGACTATGCGGAGAATGTTGTCAACGACTTAAATTCCGATCTCATTCACTTGTTTATAACCCTGAAGACTCAGGGACAAATGTTTGTCGACCAGTGCGAAACACTGTTTACTGCCGACAACAACACCGCGGAAGCCTATTACCGGCTCCGAAATGAATTCAACGAAACGGCAGACGGCTTTCGCAAGGCGTCACTTTTTCTCTACCTAAACCGCCATGGTTACAACGGTTTGTGCCGATATAACAGGGATGGCGGCTACAACGTACCCTTCGGGCGCTACAAGGTTCCCTATTTCCCATTTGCCGAGATGATGGCGTTTTACCATCAGGCTCAGACGGCAGAATTCACGGCAAAGGATTTTGAAACGGTGATGCGTGCAGCGCTGCCTGGAGACGTTATTTACTGCGATCCGCCGTACGTCCCGCTATCCGACACCGCCAAATTTACTAGTTACGGTCCAGGAACATTCGGAGTTCAGGAGCAACTGCGGTTGGCGAAGGTAGCGGAGGAGCTGTCACAGGCGGGCATTCCCGTCATCATCTCCAATCAGTACAACGAATTTACAAGATACGCATATTCAAAGGCCAAACTTTCCGTGTTTGAAGTACAGCGCTTCATCAGCTGTGACGGACAGAACCGAAAAAAGGCGGCTGAGGTACTAGCCCTGTATCCCGGAAAGAGATGACAACAAAATCAGCGTGGGGAAGGTTGGCGGCGGACTGGTAATGTCTGCTTGCAAGAGCGCCATGGTTAGGCTAGACTAGATTCAAACGTTTAAATAAATTTGAACGTTTGAAGAGAATTAACAACGAGGACAAAGGGCTCTGGAACAAGGAACCACAAAGGTGGCGACCGTCTTGAAGCAATACTTCGTGATTGAAACGTTGGAGCAACTGAAAACCGTGAGCGATCCGCTACGGATCCGTTTGCTCACATTCTTGGTTTTCCGGGAGGCAACGGGGAGTCAACTGGCCAATGAGATGCAGATGCCGGCTGCGAATGTCCATTACCATCTCCGCGAACTACAGGCCCACGGATTTCTGGAAGTTGTGCGCACGGAGGTCAAGAATGGAATTATCCAGAAGTTCTACCGAGCCACCGCCATTGACTTCGTTCTCAGGGAGGGACTGCTGCCATCCGGCACCGTGCAGTCCACCATGATGCAGGAGATTATGGCCAGCCAACTGCGCATGGCTGTGTCACGGGTCTACGAAACAGACGAACGTTTTTTTAAAGCCGGCGAGGGAAATCAGCGCAAACCACTGATACACGGAATCTGGGAGATTTCCGCGCCGCGCGAGAAGCTGTTGGCATGGCATGAGAAATATAGGCGCCTGATGAAGGAGCTCTCTGACTTGGAGGAACACAGTCTTGGCGAAAGTTCAGACGGGGAACTGTTTTTCATCGCCAGTGTGGGCTTTCTTACGGACGTGAAAAGCTTGCAGGTTGACGAGTCCGATTCTCTGTCTGCGGACGACATCAGAATAGACCCGTGCACTGGTGAGGCGATGGCTCATAAGGAGGAACACCCAGATGCAGACGAACACTGAAAGCGCAGAGATGCAAGAGACGCCCCACCAGCCCTCCTTTCGTCTGTGGAACCAACGAAACTTTATCAGCCTCATGCTTGGTACCGGTTTATCTGTGCTTGGCGACGGCGCGTATTTTATTGTACTAGGATGGTTCGTCCTCAGCGTGACAAAATCGGAATTCGCCCTTGGCACGACATTGACTTTGGCTTCCATCCCGCGAATCGTGTTTATGCTCGTAGGTGGAGTGGTCGCCGATAGAGTGAACCGGAAGCAAATCCTCGTGGCTTCACTGTTGCTGCGTTTCATCGTCCTCCTTGCTTTTGTAAGCGTTCTGATTTCGCTACACAGTGAGACGAGGCTGTGGACCATCGACTTAATGGCATTAGTGTTTGGAAGCATAGACGCCTTCTTTTATCCTGCCAGTAATTCGGTTGTGCCCAGTGCAGTTCCCGCTGCTGCTCTAGCTCAAGCTAACAGTCTCGTGCAGACGATTCAGCAGATAAGCACAGTACTGGGTCCGCTGCTGGCCGCTGCCCTTCTCTGGATGGGTGGATATGCAGTCATGTTTCTTTGCATTGCCATTGTATTCGGATTGAGTTCTGTCGCACTGTCACTCCTTCGGTTGCGCACCGCCATGAGCCCTGAGGGTGTTGCTGCGGCGGACACTAATGGAGGTGCCATGGGAGACTCTGGGGACAGCGAATGCTCCGGCGGATTACCAGGTCGAAACTGCTGCGAAAACAATGACGCGGTTGTGGAGGAACCACCCTCTTCCATGTTCCGAGATATTTTTGAAGGCATCAAGTACGTGAAGTCTGTACGCATTCTGGTGCTTATAATGGTGGTTTCACTGGGCATCAATCTGCTGTTCATGGGTCCCATCAATATTGGCGTGCCGACCTTTGTCAAAAGTATGGGTTGGTCAGGGGACGTATATGGTAGCTATGAGTCGGGCTTCGGCGTTGGGACTGTTATGGGTGGAATTGTAGTCATTCTCCTTAAGGGGCTTCGGGGTAGGTTTCGGTGGTTGGGTGGATTTGGTGTTCTGATGGGAGCTGGTTGCGCCGGAATCGGATTCGTCCATGTCCCTTGGGGTGGAATCGCATTGATGGCGGTTATGGGTATGGCCGTCAGCATCGTTGACATACCCATATTGACTTACATTCAGGCCATTGTACCGGCTGATAAACTGGGGCGCACCATGTCGCTGCTTACTTTAATGGGCGTTGGGCTGGTTCCCGTGAGTTACACGGTGTCGTCGTTTCTATTGCAACAGAACGCCATACAGGTGAAGGACCTCCTCTTGGTTTGCGGAAGTGCCATCGCCATTCTATTTCTGTGTATGTACCTGTTTCGGGATTTTCGCCAAGTGGAAAACCATCCGTTGTGGCGCAGTAGGATAGCCGCCGGCGGAAACGAAGCTTTGGAATCATCCTCACCATCTCTCTAGCCGGAAACAGTGTAGTAATAAGACTCGTACTGGGGCTAGCCCCACTAATTATGTACGGTCGGGTTGAACCCGACCACGTTTTTCATCAGTAACCAGGTGTAGTGGTGCAAGTCGTGACACTGTAGGGCACGAGCAGGATGAACAGAACGAAGATGATGAGAAACACCACTGCCCACCGCGTGTAGCCGCCGAATACTCCGTACATATTGCACCCTCCTTCCTCAGTTGTGCTGCAGTTTATGCCTATGGGAGG
>Ga0187809_10000655_pt1 | contig 17711 bp, 22 predicted proteins | sample NC_wetland_sal_i_8_FD_132415 | JGI IMG/M metagenome (GOLD analysis project Ga0187809, IMG submission 132415) | Wetland sediment microbial communities from Neuse River Estuary, North Carolina, USA - ASW_4 | ecosystem: Environmental > Aquatic > Freshwater > Wetlands > Sediment | place: USA: North...
GATGCGCGCCCACTCCTCGATCACGTAGCGGCCGACCACGCCGGCGTGGTAGGCAGTCCCGCATGCGACGAGAACGACGCGGCGGAGGTTCTGGATCTCGAGCTCGCTCAGGCCGAGCGCCTCGAGCACGAGCTTGTGCCCGCGAACGCGGTCGCCGATCGTCTCGCCGACCGCCTCTGGCTGCTCGTAGATCTCCTTGAGCATGAACGTCTCGTAGCCGCCCTTCTCGGCGACGTCCTGGTCCCATCCGATCTCCTCCGGGTCCCGCGAGACCTCGGCGCCGTCGACGAAGAAGCGCGCGCCGGCGGGCGTAATCTCGATGATCTCGCCGTCGGCGGGGAAGTGCGCCCGCCGCGTCTCGCTCAGGAACGCTGCGACCGAGGAGGCGATGAACATCTCGCCGTTGCCGACGCCGACGACAAGCGGCGTCTGGTGTCTGACACCGACGAGCACGTCCGGGTGGTCGTGGTGAATCGCAACGATCGAGAAGTGGCCTTCGAGCTGCGGGTAGACGCGCATGAGGGCGGCGGTGAGGTCGCCGTCGTACGCGCGCTCGAGAAGGTGGACGACCACCTCGGCATCGGTCTCGGACGTGAAGCGATGGCCGTCGGACTCGAGCTGCTCCTTCAGCTCGCGATAGTTCTCGACGATTCCGTTGAGGACGATCGCGAGCTTCGTCGCGTCGCACCCGACGAGCGGGTGCGCGTTCCGCTCGGTAACTCCCCCGTGCGTCGCCCAGCGCGTGTGTCCGAGCCCGTGATGCGACGTCGAGTCGTTCGGCCCCGCCGCCTCGACGAGGTTTTGCAGGTTCCCGACCGCGCGCACGTATTCGAGGCGCTTGTCCTCGCGCAGCGCGATGCCCGCGGAGTCGTACCCGCGGTACTCGAGACGCTGGAGCCCTTGCAGCAGCAGCGGCTTGGCCTCGCGCTCCCCGACATATCCGATGATCCCGCACATGGGCGTCTGAAATGGAACGAGCCCGGCTTCTCGACCGGTCCGCATCGTCGCGGATCGGTCAGCCGAGCTCTTCTCGAACCAACTCGGCGATCCTACCACAGAGCGCCTCCGACTCCTCCTTCGTCGGGGCCTCTGCGAGAACGCGGACGACCGGCTCGGTGCCCGACGGCCGCACGAGGACGCGGCCGTCGCCGTTCAGCTCCCCGTTCACGCGCTCGACGGCGCCGAGCAGGGATTGCGGCAGCGGGCCGCGTCCGCTGCGTGGCAGATTCCGCTTGGCCTGTGGGAACTGCGGCATGACGGCAGCGGCTTCCGCAAGCGACGTGCCGCGAACGGCCTCGCAGAGCAGGAGCGCCGCCGCAAGGCCGTCGCCGGTGACGTGATCGCGGAGGAAGATGATGTGGCCGGACTGCTCGCCTCCGAGCGTGCCGCCTTCTCGATGGAGCGCCTCGAGGACATAGCGGTCGCCGACGTCCGTCGTGACGACGCGCACGCCCTTTTCCTCCATCAAGCGGTGGAACCCGAGGTTCGTCATGGTCGTCACCGCCACCATGTCGACGCCGAGATGAAGCGCGAGGACCGCGACGATCTGGTCGCCGTCGACGATCTCGCCGTTTGCGTCGACAGCCAGCATGCGGTCGCCGTCGCCGTCGAACGCGACACCGAGGTCGAGCTCTCCACTCGTGACGGTCTGTTGCAGTAGCGCAAGATCGGTCGCGCCGCAGCCGACGTTGATGTTGTTCCCGTCCGGCGCGTTGCCGATCGCCGTCACCTGTGCACCGAGCTGCTCGAACGCGCGGGGAGCGATACCCGCATACGCTCCGTTCGCGCAGTCGACGGCGACGCGCATTCCGGAGAGATCCGACCCGAACCGCTCGAGCACGTGCTCGAGATAGCTGTCGACGGCGACGTCGACGCGGTCGATCTCGCCGCCGCCGGTAGCGTTCGCGTCGAACAGCGCCTCGATCTCCTCCTCGCTCGCGTCACTGAGCTTGCGTCCGTGGTGGTCGAAGAACTTGACGCCGTTGTACTCCGGTGGGTTGTGCGACGCGGAGATGACGACGCCGAGATCGAGCCGCAGCAACGCGACGGCCGGCGTCGGCACGACGCCTGCGAGCACTGCGACGCCGCCCGCAGACGCAACGCCTCGCCCGAACGCCTCCTCCAGCTCCACGCCGGAGGCTCGCGTGTCACGGCCGACGAAAACGCGACCGCGATTCGACCAGAGCGCGGACGCCTTTCCGAGCCGCTCCACGAGATCGGGCGTGACGAGCTCGCCGACTATGCCACGGACACCGTCGGTGCCGAAGTAGTTCCGCGCCATCGGCGCGGGACTCTAGCGATCGGACTATCGCTTGGAGAACTGCGGCGCCTTGCGCGCCTTGTGCAGCCCGGCCTTCTTGCGCTCGACGACGCGGGCGTCGCGCGTCAGGAAGCCTTCGCGCTTGAGCGCGACCCGCAGCTCCGGATTCAGCTCGACGAGCGCGCGAGCGAGGCCGTGGCGAACCGCCCCGGCCTGGCCGGTGAGCCCGCCGCCGTGCACACGGACGCGCAGGTCGTACTGCCCCTCGAGCCCGGCCGTGCGCAGCGGCGCCGTCGCGAGCGAGCGCCACACCGAGCGCGGGAAGTACTGCTCGAGCGTGCGGCCATTCACCCATGTGGCGCCGTCCCCGGGCCGCAGGATGACGCGGGCGACCGAAGTCTTGCGCTTGCCCGTGCCACGGTACTGCGCGATCTGACTCAAATCAGCTCTCCAGCTCGAGGGGGCGAGGGTTCTGCGGACCGTGCGGATGCTCTGGACCGGCGTACACCTTCAGCTTCGTCAGCTGCTGCCGCGCGAGCCGGTTCTTCGGGAGCATCCCCTTCACCGCCGTCCGGATGACCTCGGTCGGCCGACGCTCGAGCTCGTCGCGGAGCGAGCGCTGCTTGAGGCCGCCGGGATAGCCGGAATGCCGGTAGTACATCTTCTCGTCGAGCTTCTTGCCGGTGACGTGGATCTTCTCGGCGTTGACGACGACAACGAAGTCCCCGGTGTCGACGTGCGGCGTGAACTGCGGCTTCCGCTTGCCGCGCAGGGTGTCGGCGATCTGTGTGGCGAGACGGCCCAGGGTCTTGCCCTCGGCGTCTACGAGGTACCACTCGCGCGTGACTTCTCCCGGCTTGGCTGAATACGTTCTCATAGGAAAGCGGCGCGGGTGGCGCGCCGGGCCGGGATTGTAGCGAATGCCCGCCGCATGCCTTCTGCGAAGAGGCCCGCCCCGCCGTGCGCCGGGTGGCGGAGGTAGGGCCGATCGAGCACCTGAGCAGCAAGACGGCCGACCGCGATTGTCTCTCTGCCGCGGACGACCTCGGCGAGGAACGGGCGCGCCGCTTCCACCTCGCCCCGCGACGGGCACCGGTTCGACGTCTCGGTGCCAGGATGGGTCGGGACGACGTTCCAGAGCAGGACGGCCTCCTCCAGGCCGAGCTCGGCGAGGATCCGGTGCACGATCGTCGCCGTCGCCTCGGCAGGCCCCCGGCCCGAGATCTGGCGTTCGGACGTGAACGCGATACCGCTGATGCGGGCGCCTCGGTAGCCGGCCGCCTCGCCGACGATGACGATCTCCGCGTCCCGCTCGAGGTGCGCGGCGAGCCGCGAGCGGAGGAGCCCGGACGCGGCGTACTGGTTGAAGGTCGTACCGATGTGCGCCGCTGCGAGCCGCTCTACGAGCGCCAGCGGTTCCACTTCACGACCTCGTCGAGCGCCTTGCGACGCTGCGTCGCGCGGCTCGTCTTCGAGCTCCAGCCCGGGTCGGGCGCGCCGCGGCCGACGGTGACCCCGGCGACGATGCGCAGGTCGTCGGGGATGCCGAGCAGCGCGCGCCACGCCGGGTCCTGCTCCACGGGAACGCCGTAGACGCCCGCGGAGAGCCCTTCGTCGATTGCGGTGAGGAGCACGAGCATGAGCGTCGCGCCGGCGTCGACGTACCAGAACGGCACCGGCCACTCGATCTCCTCGCCGTCCTGAAGCTTGTCGTCGCGCCGATAGCGCTCGTGGTAGTCGGCCTCGCGCGTGAGCACGAGCACGTGCGCCGGTGCGCTCGGGAACCACGGCTCGAGGTCGGGATCGTCGCTCGAGCCGGCGAGCACGGCGAGATCGGCGAGCAGGCCGGGGTCGTCGACGACGAGCAGGCGCTGGCCTTGGCTGAAGCCCGCGCTCGGCGCGCGGCGCACGGTCGCCACGATCCGCTCGAGCGTCTCCCGCGGGATCGCGTCGCCGGTGTAGTGCCGTACTATCCGCCGCCGCGCAAGGATGTCGCGCAGGTCCATCAGTGGTACGAGATCAGCTCGATGAGCGATCCGTCCGGGTCGCGGAAGTAGACGCTCGTCCCTTCGCCGTCGCCGCCGTCTCGATACGCGGGCCCGAGCTCGATCTCGACTCCCTGCGCGAGGAGATGTGCGACTGCCTCCTCCGCGGTTCCCTCCCACACGAAGCACAGGTCGCTGTTGCCGGGATGCACCGGATCGGCCGCACGCGGCGCCGGGCTCGACCCGGGGCCGTGCACGTTCAGTTGCTGGCCGCCCGCAAGCTTGTACGAGTATCGGCCGAGGGAGATCTCCGCTACCTCGACGCCGAGCACGTCCGCGTAGAAACGGTTCGACCGCTCGAAGTCGCTGACGGCGATTACGACGTGGTCGAGGCGCGGAAGCACGACCGCAACCTAACGGTTCGCTACTCCCACTCGATGGTGGCGGGCGGCTTCGACGTGACGTCGAGCACGACCCGGTTGACACCCGGGATCTCGTTGACGATGCGGCTCGAGATCGTCTCGAGCAGCTCGTAGGGGAGGCGCGCCCAGTCGGCCGTCATCGCGTCGTCGCTCGTCACGGCCCGCAGCACGACCGGATAGCCGTAGGTCCGCTCGTCCCCCTGCACGCCGACGGACCGAATCGCCGGCAGCACGGCAAATGACTGCCACAGGTCGCGATAGAGGCCGGCGCGCCGAATCTCCTCCTGGAGGATCGCGTCCGCCTCGCGCAGGATCTCGAGGCGCGCCGCAGTGACGTCGCCGATGATCCTGATCGCGAGCCCCGGTCCGGGGAACGGCTGGCGCCACACCATCCGCTCCGGCATGCCGAGCTCCTCGCCGACGCGCCGAACTTCGTCCTTGAACAGCAGCCGGAGCGGCTCGACGAGACGCATCTTCATGTCGTCGGGTAGGCCGCCGACGTTGTGGTGCGATTTGATCGTCGACGCGACGCCCTCCGTTCCACCCGACTCGATCACGTCGCTGTAGAGCGTCCCCTGCACGAGCCACGTGACGTTGCCGAGCGTGCGCGCCTCCTCCTCGAAGACGCGGATGAACTCCCGTCCGATGATCTTGCGCTTCTGCTCCGGGTCCGCAACGCCGGCGAGCAGCTCGAGGAAGCGCTCCTGAGCCTGCACGTGCACGAGCGGGACGTGGAAGTGCTGGTCGAACGTCTCCACCACCTGCTCGGCCTCGCCCTTACGCAGGAGGCCGTGGTCGACGAAGACGCACGTGAGCTGCTCGCCGACCGCCTTGTGCACGAGCAGCGCGGCGACGGCGGAGTCGACTCCGCCGGAGAGCGCGCACAGCACGCGGTCGGAGCCGACCTGCCTGCGAATTCGCTCGACCTGCTCCTCGATCACCGTCGCGGGCGTCCAGGCGGGCGGCGCGTCGGCGATGTCGTAGAGGAAGTTCTTGAGGATCGTGATCCCGTGCGGCGTGTGCACGACCTCGGGATGGAACTGAACGCCGTAGACGCCACGCTGCCGCGCCTCGAACGCCGCCACCGGCGTCGCCGGCGAGGTGGCCACGACCTCGGCCCCGTCGGGCGCGGCGACGACGGTGTCGCGATGCGACATCCAGACGATCTGCTCCGCGGGTGTGTCCTTCAGCAGGCGCGACGCGCGCACGCGCAGCTCGGTCTTGCCGAACTCGGAGACGCCGGTCCGGTCCACGCGGCCGCCGAGATCGAGCGCGAGCAGCTGCGCTCCGTAGCAGATCCCGAGTGTCGGGATGCCGAGCTCGAAGATGCGCGGGTCGACGCGTGGCGCACCGTCGGCGTACACCGACGCCGGGCCGCCGCTGAGCACGATCGCGTACGGATTGCGCGCGCGCACCGCCTCGGGCGAGATCGTATGGCCGACCAGCTCGGAATAGACGCGGCACTCGCGCACCCGGCGCGCGATCAGCTGGGAGTACTGCCCGCCGAGGTCGATCACCAGCACCGGCCGGTCCTCGACGGCCGGGAAGGGGATCACCTTCGACGGCTCAGCGGCGATAGTTCGGCGCCTCTTTCGTGATCGTCACATCGTGTGGGTGCGACTCGCGCAGGCCGGCGCCCGTGATGCGGACGAACCGCGCCGCCTTCAGCTCGTCGATCGTCGGGGCGCCGCAGTACCCCATCGCCTGGCGCACGCCGCCGACGAGCTGGTGCACGATTGGCGCAAGCGGCCCCTTGTACGGGACGCGGCCCTCGATTCCCTCCGGCACGAGCTTGTCGACGTCCTCGACGTCGTTCTGGAAGTAGCGGTCCTTCGAGAAGCCGCGGGCCTTCATCGCGCCGAGCGAGCCCATGCCGCGGTACTCCTTGAAGCGCTCGCCCTGGTGCACGATCACTTCCCCGGGCGCCTCGTCGGTGCCGGCGAGCATCGAGCCGAGCATGACCGCGTCCGCACCGGCGGCGATCGCCTTCGCGATGTCGCCGGAGGAGGTGATGCCGCCGTCGGCGATGAGCGGAACGTCGACCGCGTTCGCAGCGTCGTAGATCGCGGTGATCTGCGGCACGCCGACCCCGGCAACGACGCGAGTCGTGCATATCGACCCCGGTCCTTGGCCGAGCTTGACCGCGTCGGCACCCGCGTCGGCGAGCGCGGCAGCGCCTTCGGCGGTCGAGACGTTCCCTGCGACCACCTCGACGCCGACGGAATCCTTGATCCTGCGAACCATCTCGACGACCCCGACCGAGTGGCCGTGTGCGGTATCGACGACGAGGACGTCGGCGCCGGCGGCGGCGAGCGCCTGCGCGCGCTCGAGCGCGTCGGGCCCGACCCCGACGGCGGCGCCGGCGCGCAAACGCCCGCGCTCGTCCTTCGTCGCGTCCGGAAACTGAACCTTCTTCTGGATGTCCTTCACGGTGATGAGCCCGCGCAGGCGTCCGTCGGCGTCGACAACAGGCAGCTTCTCGACCTTGTGGCGGTGCAGGATGTCCTCCGCCTCGCGGAGCGTCGTGCCCACGGGAGCGGTGACGAGATTGCGCGCCGTCATCAGCGCCGAGACGGGCTGCTCCACGTCGTCCTCGAAGCGCAGGTCGCGGTTCGTGAGGATGCCGACGAGCACGCCCTCCGCGTCCACGATCGGAACCCCCGAGACGCGGTAGTGCGCCATCAGTCCGAGCGCCTCGCGCACGCGGGCATCGGGCGGAAGGGTCACCGGCTCGACGATCATCCCGGCCTCGGAGCGCTTCACCTTGTCGACCTCCGCCACCTGCTCGGCGATCGAGAGGTTGCGATGGACGACGCCGATGCCGCCTTCGCGCGCGAGCGCGATCGCGAGCCGCGCCTCGGTGACGGTGTCCATCGCGGCGGAGACGATGGGGATGCTGAGCTCGATCGAGCGCGTCAGCCGCGTGCGGGTCGAGACCTCGTTCGGCAGGACGGACGACTCCGCCGGCACGAGCAGCACGTCGTCGAAGGTGAGCCCCTCGCGGGCGAACTTCCGGTCCAGCTCGAGCAGCCGCTGCAGCTCGTCCGGACGGAGGTCGACGCTCAAGAAGGCAAGCGTACCAACGGCCGCGGACGCGCCTGTTCAAACACCCTCCTAACACCGGTCCACTACCGTGCAGTCGATGCGCATGCTGCTCGGCGCGCTCGCTCTCGCGGCCTCGATCGTCCACACGGCAACGCGCGCGGGACAGGTCGAGACCCTCTACACGAGCCCTCCTCATCAGACGATCGCGGCGTTCGCGCAGGACGGCAACCTCGTCGCCTGGTTTGCGCCGGGGAGCGCCGGCGCGTGCAACGAGGTGTGGCTTTGGCAGCTCGGCGGAGCGCAGCAGCGGCTGCCGGCGCAGGGGCCGACGAACCGGAACGTGACGTGCGGCTGGCAGGTGCCTCCAGGTGCCCCCGTCGGGCTCGCGGTGGCCGAGAACGGGGGATCGCCGGCGCTGCTCTGGACGCTGCACGAGTCCGCGGCCCAGTCGCTCCGGTTCGACTACGTCCTCGGCGCCACCGTCGCGGACCCGACGGAGCGCCGCTTCCAGCAAGTCGCACACGGGACGCACGGGCCAGGGCTCTGGCTGACCGGCGTCGCGGGCAGCGGCGCCACGCTCGTCTACGCGGTCACGCAGGTCGCGTACAAGAACCAGGTGGACTGCCTCACGTCACCGAAGACGCCCGGCGCGTGCGACCTCGTCGTCGTCGGCGGCGGCGGCGGCGTCTACCGCGTCGTCGGCCGCAAGCTCCCACAGCCGATCAAGGGCGTGCCGGCCTCGGTCGAGGTCGCAGCTTCCGGAAACGAGATCGCGTACGTGCCGGCCGGCGGCAGCTCGACGACCGACGGCCACCCGTTCGCCTCGGCGAACGTCTCGATCGAGGTGCGCACCACGGACATGGGGACGTTCGTCGCGAGCGTGTCGACGGACGGAACGCCCGAGGCGATCGCCCTCTCGAGCTCGACGCTCGCACTGCTCGCCCGCGTCGGCGACAAGGTCGAGCTCAGCTGGTACGCCTTGCCGGACGGGAGCCTGCTCGGCAACGTCACCGTGCCCGCGAAGACGGCACCGGAGCTCTCGGCCGGCGAAAGCTCGATCGTCTTCCGCGTCGGCCGCTCCATCCGCGTCGTGGACGTCAAGACGCAGAAGGTGCGCACGGTGGCGACTGCGACGTCGACGCCGATCGGCCTCTCGATCGCCGGGTCGCGTATCGCCTGGGCCGAGAACGTCGCCGGACGCGGCCGCATCCGCGCGATCACGCTCGCACAATGATGACGTTCGCGAACCTCAGGCGCTGACCGGAGCGAGCTCCTCGAGCACGACGTCGGCGGCGAGCCGGTTCGCCTCGCGCACGTCGAACCGTCCGGCGCCGACCTCGAGGACCGACGCGGCCGCACAACCGACTGCGCTGCGCAGCGCAGCGCCGACCGGCTCGCCGTTGAAGCGCGCTGCGAGGAAGCCGGCGAGCAGCACGTCGCCCGCACCGACCGACGCAACCGGCTCGATGCGCTCGATCGACGCGCGGAAGCGCCGGACGGTCCGCTCCTCGCGGACGAGGGCGAAGCAGGCCTTCTCCTGCGTGATGAGCACGTTGCGGGCGCCCAGGTCGGCGATCGTCTCGAGCGCCATGAGGAAGTCGGCCTCGTCGGAGAACTCCTGCCCGACCAGGCTCTCCGCCTCGCGCTGGTTCGGCGAGACGAGAAACGGCTCCGCCTCGACGCCGAAGCGCAGCGGCTCGCCCTCGCAGTCGACGACGCAGAGAACGCTGCGGCGGTTGAGCTCGCGGATCGCCTCCGCGTAGAAGTCGTCGTCGACGTCACGCGGCAGCGAGCCGGAGAAGACGACGAACGACGCGACGCGTGAGAGGTACCGCAGCTTGTCGAGCAGCATCTCCAGCTCGTCGGGACGCACCGCGGGACCCCACTCGTAGATCTCGGTCAGTGAGCCGCCGGTCGGGTCGACGACGGCGGTGGACGTGCGCGACTCGTCGGAGATGCGCACGAAGTCGTTGAGAATCGCTTCGAGTCCGAGCTCTTCGACGATGCGCTCACCCGTGCGGCCGCCCGCGAGGCCGGTCGCGATCACCGGCGTCTCGAGCCGCTTGAGTGCACGCGCGACGTTGACGCCTTTGCCGCCGGCGGACGTGAAGCTCGCACTCGCGCGGTGACGATGTCCGAGCTGGATGTTCGGAACGGTGAGCGTGCGGTCGATGGCCGCGTTCAGCGTGACGGTGACGATCACGAGATGAACCCCCAGAGGTCTTTCACGGTTCGCGTCGCGTACCAGCGTAATCGTCCGCCCATCCCGGGCCGGGGGACGGAGCGAGACGCCTGCAACGGCCGCGATCCAAGCAGCCGGGTCCCCGACCAGACGTCGATCCGCCCGAGGGTCTGCCCGCGCCGAACCGGCAGCGTCACCGACGAGGGAGCGACGACGCGCTCGACGATCGGCCGTCCCACCGGGACGAGCTTCACGAGCGGACGCGAGGCGACCAGGGCGAGCGGAAGCCGTCCGTAGGGCAGCGCGACCCGCGTCACCGGCTCGCGGCCGACGAGCGTGACCCTCTTGAAGCGCGAAACGCCCCACGCGAGCAGCCGGTCGAGGTCGGAGTTGCGTTGCGCCCGGGTGGGGCTCCCGAGGATGACGGCATAGATCGTGTAGCCGGGCCGCGACGCGGCGGCGACCTCGCACCAGCCCGCGTCGTCGGTGTGACCGGTCTTCACGCCGATGAGCCCCGGGAACACGCCGAGCAGGTCGTTCCACGTGTGTAGAGGAACAGTGCCGTCCTCGATCGTGTCGCTGCGCTTCCGGACGATGTCGCGCACGGTCGCCGACTCCATCGCCGTCTCGGCCAGGATGGCGACGTCGTGCGCGCTCGACACGTGGCCGGGTGCGTCGAGCCCGTCGGGGCGAACGAAGTGCGTGTCGTGCAAGCCGAGGGTCTGCGCCTCCTCGTTCATCCAGTCCACGAACTGCGCGATGTTGCCGCCGGCGGCAGCTGCAGCGAGCGCGTCGGCCGCGTCGTTCGCACTCTGGATGAGTGCGCCCTCGAGCAGATCGTGGACGCTCACGGTCTGCCCTGCGCGCAGCGGGATCCGCTCCTCGCCCACGCGTGCCGCCTGCGCGGAGACCTTCACGTCGTCGCCGGGGCTCAGATGCTGCAGCGCGACGATGACGGTCATGAGCTTCGTGATGCTCGCGACGGCCAGCTCCTCGTGCGCGTGCGACTGCGCGAGCACTGTCCCGTTCGTCGCGTTGACGACGACGTACGCGCGCGCGTCGACGGACGGCGGCGCGGCGCGGGCGGCTCCGGCGAGCGCCAGCGCGACTGCGAGGACGATCAAGCCGCGGCGCATGCCGGCGGGAAGGCTACTTCACCCGGATCTGCTGACCCACGCGCAGCGCGGTCGGGCTGGCCTGCGGGTTCAGCCGCTCGAGCCGCGCGACCGACGTCTTCGTCTTCACCGCGATCGAGGAGAAGCTGTCGCCCCGCTGCACGACGTAGAAGCGTGTGAAGCCGGCGGCGCGCCTCACATGGGGCCGCGCGGGCAGCGTCGGCGTCGTCTGCGGAGGAGGAGGCGGCTGAGACCGCTTCTGGATGCCGTAGTGGACGGCGAGGACGGCCGCAGTCACGACGAGCAGGGCCGCCGCCGGTGCCGCGTACTGCCTCACCATGCGGAGGCTTTCCAGACGTCGTGCGCGAGCCGCGCGGTCGCACCCCCGGCGGCGCCCCGCCAGTCGTCGGTCACGTTCCGGTACGCATAGATGATCGACCGGGACGCGGAGACGAGCGCGCTCGCAGGCCCGCTCGTGAACGCCGGCGCGAGGTTCGCGGGATCGCCGCCCTGGGCCCCGACGCCGGGAAGGAGCAGCACAGCCTGCGGCAGCATGCGGCGGGCCTCGGCCACCTCTCGGGGGAACGTCGCGCCGACGACCGCTCCGACCGCCGACAGGCCTCCCTCGCCGACAAGGTCCTCGCCCCACCCGCCGACGAGCGCGGCGACGTGCTGCCACATGAGCGTGCCGTCGGAGAGACGCACGTCCTGCACGTCGGCGCCGCCCGCGTTCGACGTCTTCACGAGGCAGAACAGGCCGGCGCCGTCGCGGCGGCAGGCTGCGAGGAACGGTTCGAGCGCGTCGCGCCCGAGATACGGATTCACCGTGATGGCATCGGCGAGCGCGGGCGCGTCACCGCGCGGCTCGACATACGCCGCCGCATACGCCCGGGCCGTGGAGCCGACGTCGCCGCGCTTCGCGTCGAGGATCACGAGCAGCTCCGCCGCCCGCGCGTACGCACAGACCGCCTCGAGCGCGCGCATCCCGTCGGCGCCGAGAGCCTCGAAGAACGCGGCCTGCGGCTTCACCGCGACGGCGTACGGCGCGACGGCGTCGATGATCGCGCGGCAAAAGCGCTCGCACGCGGCGGCGGCGTGATCGCGGCCGAGGACGACCTCCCCACGCAGCTCCACCGGGAGAAGGTCGACGACTGGATCGAGCCCGACGACGACCTGGCTCCGCTTGCGCTCGACCGCCTCGGCGACGCGGTCGGCGAAGTGGATCACGGCGACGCGGGCCACGCCTCGCAATGTACTGAGGCGTCCGGAATGCGCGAAGGGCCGGTTTCCCGGCCCTTCGACGATCCTCGGAGGAGACGTGCCCGCGGTGGTGCTAGCCCCCCTTGACGGCGGACTTGAGGGCGCTGCCCGCCGTGAACTTCGGGACGCGCGCGGCCGGGATGTGCACCTTCTCGCTCGGATTGCGCGGGTTGACCCCCGTGCGCGCCGCTCGCTGCTGGCTCGAGAACTTGCCGAAACCGGTGAAGGACACATCGCCCCCGCTCTTCAGCGTGTCGGTGATCGCGTCCAGGAACGCGTCGACCGCCTTGCCCGCATCGCGTGCCGTCAGCTGGCTGCGCCTCGCGACCTCGTTCACGAACTCCTGCTTGGTCACGTGCCTCTCCTCCTGTCGTTTTGAGTCGGTTGCAGGCCTGGTTGACGTTACCAGGGGTACCGGATGCGCTCAACCATGCGGCTTTGCGGGACTTTTCCGCTGCTCCAGAAGCTCGCTCGCGCGGAAGACCGGCCGGAGCCGAACAGCTCGGCGCGCGAGCGCGTCGGCGCCGCCCTCCTCGCGGTCGACGACGCAGACCGCGGTCTGCACCTGGAGCCCCGCGTCGCGCAGCGCTTCGACCGAGTCGAGCAGCGCGCCCCCGGAGGTGACGACATCCTCGACGAGGCACATGCACTCGCCTTCCTCGTACGGTCCTTCGAGCCGATTGCCCGTGCCGTATTCCTTCGCCGCCTTGCGGACGATGACGAACGGAAGCCCCGACTCGAGCGACGCAGCGGCCGCCAGCGCGACTGCACCGAGCTCGGGGGCGGCGAGGCGTGTGGCATCGGGCGCGTGCGCGGCGACCTCGGCGGCGATGCGCCGGCCGAGCGCGCGCAGGATGTCCGGCCGGGTCTCGAAGCGGTACTTGTCGAGGTAGTACTTCGAGCGCTTCCCCGAGCGCAGCACGAAGTCGCCCTCGAGATACGCGTGCTCGACGAGCACGCGGCGGAGCTCGTCGCCGTTCATCCCCGCGCGGCGTCGAGCGCGTCCCGCGCGACCGGCAACAGCGACGCCGCTTCGACGGAGCTGTCGTCGTACGTGATCATCGAGCCGTCCTCGAAGTAGACGTCGACGCGCTCGCGGCGGCGCGCGAGCGTCCGGCGGTAGAGGACGCTCCCGGCGGCGACGCCGGTGGCGAATCCGAGGAGGCCGAGCGCCTTACGCCGCATCGCCGTTCTTCGCAGTCGTGGTTCGGCGTCGCCGAGGCTTCGGCTCGGGGGCGGAGCCTCGGAGCGCGCTCTTCAGGTCGTAGAAGACGAGGCCCGTGGTCGGGTCGGGCACGGTCGTGGCCGCGATCCGGCGTGCGCCGTCGCGGACGACGAAGACGCTGCCGGAGGGGGTCGAGGCCTCGACCTGCGTCACCGCGCCGCCCGCGCTCACCTCGGCCGCGCGGTCCAGCAGCTCGCCGGCGGCGCGGGCGAGCGCGGCCGCCGCGGCGGCGGGCAGGGTCGAGGCGGCGACCTCGCCGCTCTCGTCGAACAGCACCGCCGACTCGACCTGCGAGGAGATCTCCGTCAGATCCGCGAGCGCTTGAGCCGCGTCCATCGGTCGACGACGTTAGCTGAGGCGCTGCTCTCGTGCCGACAGAGGAGGAGGCGCCGCCGATCAACGGTGCAAACTGAGCCGATGCGCGTCCGCAAGCGAGCGCTGTTCGCGAAGTTCTTCGCCGACCGCGGCACCCACCTCGCCGCGATGGTCGCCTACTTCGCCCTGCTCTCGTTCGTGCCGCTCGTCTTCCTCTCCCTCTCGCTCCTCGGCTTAGCGCATCGCGCCGACGCCTCCGACTTCCTCGTCCGCGAGCTGAAGCGCGCATTCCCGGGGAGCTCGCTGCAGAGCATCCTCACGCTCGTCCATCGCGTGCAGGACAACGCGGCCACGCTCGGCATCATCGGCGCTGTCGGCCTGCTCTGGTCGTCGCTGTCGCTGTTCAGCGCGCTCGAGTCGGCGTTCAACATCGTGTACGGACGGCCGAACAGGCCGTTCCTGCGCGGCAAGACCGTCGCCGCGGCATTGATGGCGAGCGTGCTCGTGACGCTGTTCGCGAGCCTCGTCGTCGGCGCACTCGGTGTCGAGGTGTTGAAGCGCTACGCACCGGGGTTCGTCGGCGACCAGTCGGTCGCGTACGGACTGTCGGTGGCGGTGTCGCTCGTCGGCGTCTTCCTCTTCCTGTTCGCGGTGTACCTGCTCCTGCCGAACGTGGAGGTGTCGGTGCACGACGTGCTGCCCGGAGCGGTGATGGGAGCGATAGTGCTCGAGGCGTCGTTCCAGGTGCTGCCCGTGTTCGTGCGCTTCGCCGACGTGAACGTGACGCTGCGGGTGCTCGGCGGCCCGGCGATCCTGCTGCTGTGGCTCTACGTGATGGCGAACGTCATCGTCCTCGGCGCCGAGCTGAACTGGTGGAGCGCGGAGCGGCGGTCGGCGGCCGCGGCGGCCCCGGTCCCCGCTCGTGACACATCGGCGACACGGACGTAACGGTGCCTGGCACCGGCCTGTGGAAACCCGGCCCAGCGGCGGACGGCCGGTGCCAGGCACGGTTACTGAACCGTCACGACTTCGGCGCTGGAGCGCCTTCTTGAATCACCGACTGCACGGTCCCGTCCCGGCGGATGAAGAAGAACCACGTGTGCGCCTTCGCGCCATGGTTCCACGCCTCGGTCAGCGTGACGACCGCGCGCCCGGGCGTGACGAGGGAGATGTCGGTCGCGCACGTCGCCTGCACGGCCTTCCCCTGATCGTGGATCGTGCACGGCAGCGTTCCAGGCTTGTGCGGGAAGCGCTCCCCGAGCGCGCGCGCGACCGGACCGCCGGCAAAGAACGCCCGGAGGACGCGCCTCGACGTCTTGTCGGAACCGCCGCAGCCCGCGAGTAGGAGCACTGCACCGAGCGCCGCCAGCAGCGCGCGTGCCGCACGCGCACGATGCGAGTGCCGTTCCTTCCATGCGTTCCCGAGCTCGGCGACGGTTCGCTCCTCGCCCTCGGGGACGAAGACCGGGTCGTACCCGAATCCCTCCGAGCCGCGCGGCTCTTCGGCGATGCGCCCGGCGAGGACGCCGCTGCCGCGCACCTCCTCGTCCTCGGCCGTCAGGCACACGAGCTCGGAGACGTACCGCGCCGCACGGTCGCGAACTCCCTCGAGCTCGCCGAGGAGCTTTGCGATCGCCGGCGCCCCCTCGGCTGCGTAGCGGGCCGACTTGATGCCGGGCCGCCCATCGAGCGCCTCCACCTCGAGCCCCGAGTCCTCGCCGATCAGCCAGTGGCCTGCGCCGACGATCTCCCGCCCGAAGCGTGCCTTCGCGCGGGCGTTGTCCGCGTACGTCGCGCCGGTCTCGTCCGGCCAGCCGTCCGCGTCGAGCGGCTCGATCCTCCACCCCGGCAGCAGCCGCTCGAGCTCACGCGCCTTGTGCGCGTTGCGCGAGCAGAGGATCGCCCTCACTCGACCCAACGCACCTCGAGGACACCGTCGATGTCTCCGACCGCTGCGGCGAGTGCAGGCCCACGTTCCTGGTCGAGCTCGACGTCGACCGCAACGTTGCGCCGGTCGCCTTCCTGTGCGATCTCGAGCGCGATCACGCGCGCGCCGCGCTGTTCGAGCACCTCGAGGATCGGCCCGGGCTGCCGCCGGCGGGAATGTCGACGAGGCAGGCGACGAGATGAGTGCGAAGGCCGGCCTGGCGCTCACGCAGCTCGCGCTCGAACCCGATCGCCCCGCCGAGGCCGGCTGCGAGCGCGAGCCGCAGCAGCACGTGCGGCCACCCGAGTGTCGGAATGGCGCTAAGGAAGAGGTGCATCCGCCGCCTCCAGCTGAACCTGCGTGATGCGGTCGATGCCGGCTTCCGCGAGCGCGAGGAGCTCGTCGAGCGTCGCGCGCGTGAACGGATCGCGCTCGGCCGTCGCCTGCACCTCGACGAGGCGGCCGTCGCCCGTCATGACGACGTTCATGTCCGTATCGGCGTTCGAGTCTTCGGAGTAGTCGAGGTCGAGGAGCGGGACGCCGTCGACGACGCCGACCGAGACGGCCGCCACGGAGTCGGCGAACGTGCGCGAGAGGCCGAAGCGGTCGAGCGCCCGGCGTCCGGCGACGTACGCACCGGTGATCGCGGCGCAGCGCGTGCCGCCGTCGGCCTGCAGAACGTCGCAGTCCAGCCAGAGCGTCCGCTCGCCGAGGGCCCTGAAGTCCGCGATCGAGCGCACCGCCCGTCCGATGAGCCGCTGGATCTCGACCGTGCGGCCTTGCTGCTTTCCGCGCGACGCCTCGCGCTCGACGCGGTCGCCGGTCGATGCCGGCAGGAGCGAGTACTCGGCGGTGATCCAGCCGCGGCCCTGGTTGCGCAGCCAGCGCGGCACCTCCTCCTGGATCATCGCCGTGCAGAGGACGATGGTTCGGCCCTGCGTGACGAGCGCCGAGCCGTGCGGCTGCTCGAGGTAGTCCGGCGCGATCTCGAGATCGCGCAGCTGGCCCGGCTTCCTCCCATCTTCTCTCGTCATGCGGCCGCTCCGAGCTGTGCGAGTGTCACGTGCTCGACGTCGCCGATCGGGAGCTGGAGGAAGCGGCGGCCCATCTCCCGGAACGATGCTGGGTCGCCCGTCGTCAGGAACCGGTACGCGCCGGCGCGCGATGCGTCGTTCTCGATCCGCTTGCGCGCGAGGGTGTCGGCGACCTCGCGCGCGGTCTCCTCCGCAGAGAAGACGAGCGTCACGTCCCGGCCGAACACCCGCTGGAAGACGGGACGGATGAGCGGGTAGTGCGTGCAGCCGAGGATGACGGTGTCGACGCCGGCCGCCCTCAGATGCGCCGCGTACTCGCGCACCGCCTCCTCGGTGTCTTCGCCGTACGGATCGGCGCCCTCGATGAGCGGAACGAGCCGCGGGCAGGCGACGGAGACGAGATCGACGCCCGCGTCGTGCGCGTGCACGAGCTCGCGGTAGCGGCCGCCGTCGACGGTGCCTTGCGTCGCGAGCAGGCCGATCCGTCGGTTGCGCGTCGCCTGCACCGCCGCGCGCGCCTCCGGCGCGATCACGCCGATCACCGGCACGGTCAGCTCCGCCTGCAACTGCGGCATTGCCGCGGAGGTGGCCGTGTTGCAGGCGACGACGATGAGCTTCACGTCCTGCGCCTCGAGGAACGCGCCGATCTCGCGCGCAAACGCACGCACCTCGTCGAGCGGGCGCGGCCCGTACGGAAGGCGCGCATGATCGCCGAGGTAGACGAAATCTTCGTGCGGCAGCGTCACGAGACACTCGTGGAGGACGGTCAGGCCGCCCACTCCCGAGTCGAACACGCCGACGGCCCGCACGTCCATGTGCGCTGATCTTAAGGTTAGGGATGTGGTCGCACTCGTCCTGGCCGCGCTCATCGGCCTCGCAACGCCGCAGCCCGTCACCGTGACGGCGTCGGACGGCGTCCCGCTCGCGTGCTCGTTCGTCGA
>Ga0187809_10000656_pt1 | contig 17700 bp, 14 predicted proteins | sample NC_wetland_sal_i_8_FD_132415 | JGI IMG/M metagenome (GOLD analysis project Ga0187809, IMG submission 132415) | Wetland sediment microbial communities from Neuse River Estuary, North Carolina, USA - ASW_4 | ecosystem: Environmental > Aquatic > Freshwater > Wetlands > Sediment | place: USA: North...
CTTCTGGTTGATGATCGTGTCGATGATCACCGCGGTCTTGCCGGTCTGCCGGTCGCCGATGATCAGCTCGCGCTGGCCGCGGCCGACCGGGATCAGCGCGTCGATCGCCTTCAGGCCCGTCTGCATCGGCTCGTGCACCGACTTGCGCGGGATGATGCCGGGGGCCTTCACCTCGACGCGCTTGCGCTCGGTGGCGACGATCGGACCCTTGCCGTCGATCGGGTTGCCCAGCGCATCGACCACGCGCCCGAGCAACGCGTCGCCGACGGGCACGTCCACGATGGAACCGGTACGGGCGACGGTGTCGCCTTCGCGGATCTGCCGGTCGTCGCCGAAGATCACCACGCCGACATTGTCGGTTTCCAGGTTCAGCGCCATGCCGCGCAGGCCGGCGCCGGGGAATTCCACCATCTCGCCGGCCATGCAATTCTGCAGGCCGAACACGCGGGCAATGCCGTCACCGACGCTGAGGACCTGGCCGGTCTCCGCGACGTTGGCTTCGGTATCGAACGCGGCGATCTGCTTCTTCAGGATCTCCGAGATCTCTGCTGGGCGGATCTCCATATCAGGCGGCTCCCTTCATGGCGTACTGCAGGCGCTGCAGGCGGGATTTCAAGGATGTGTCGTAGAGGCGGGCGCCCACGCGCACGACGAGGCCGCCGAGCAGGTCGGGTTCCACCGATTCACTGATGTTGACGTTGCCGTAGCCGGCCTCGATCAGCCGGGCGCGCAGTTGCTGGCGCTGCAGGTCGGTCAGCGGATGTGCCGAGGCGACCTGCGCGGTGATGATGCCGCGGCGGTCGGCCACCAGGCGGCCGAAGGCGGCGACGATCTCGCGCAGGTTGCGCAGCCGGCGGTTCGCGGCGATGACGCCGACGAAGTCGCGCACCGGCTTGCCGAAGCCTTCCTGCTCCAGCACGGCATGCGCCGCCTTGGTGGCCTGGTTGACGTCGATCAGCGGCGATTCCAGCAGGCGGCGGAAATCGGCGCTGGCATCGATCAGCCGGCCGAGGTCCTCCATCTGCGCCACGACCTCATCCAGCGCGTGGACGTCTTCGGCGTGCGAATAGAGCGCAGCGGCGTAACGGTCTGCCAGGCCGCCGCCTGATGCGATTGTCGTGCCTTCTGAGGCCACGAGCGTTTCTTCCATATGTTGGGGCCGCGCACGGGCGCGGGCGTGGTCCAGGCGCCCCCTGCCTGCGCAGGGGCAGGCCAGTCCGGCGGCGGGCGTCTAGCATGGGGTTGGGGGGCTGGCAACACGTCGGCGTGTCGGCGGTAGCGCCGCCATCGAGAATATCACTGCCTGGCCATTCCCGTAGGCCCGTTTGTTCTCTACCCAGGTTCTCGGCCCTACCAGGTTGTCCGCCCTGTCAGGCCGGCAGGTCATCGAGGCGGCCGATCGCGGCCTGCCCGCCGGGCCGCCGGCGCCGCGTGGTCCGGACGAGGAGCGGCGCCGAACGGCAAGTCAGGGCCGAAGCCGAGCAGGCGCCGGTCGACGGATTGCGCCACAAAAGAACGCGGCGGGGGCAAACCCCCGCCGCTTCCTTCGTACGCGCTGCAGTCCGATCCGGACGGCAGTGGACTTACCACTTCATCACAGTGCCGACCAGGAACGTCTGGGCGCGGACGTGGTCGCTGCCCGCACCGAAGTTCTCGCCACCCTGATAGCGGGTGCCATAGACGTATTCGGCATACATCGTCAGGCCAGGTGCCGCCGTATAGGTGCCGGCGAGGTCGACCACCTGCTCATGCCGCTGGGTCACGCCGGTCAGTGCCACATCGCCCTGGCTGTCGAACTGGCTGTAAACGCCACCGATGGTGAAGGGCCCATTGGCGTACTTCACACCAGCGCCCCAGCCTTTGGCACCCGGGGCTCCCTTGGGCTTCAGCGCGAGGATGCCATTGTAGTCGCCGATCATCACGTTGCCGAACACCGACAGGCCGGAGAAAGTGACGTTGGCGCCGAACATGCCAATCCTGAGGTTGTCGTACTGCCCGGTGTAGGTGCTGCCGGCCACGCCATGGGTCAGACCGGTATAGTTGGTGTGGCCGCTACCGACGTAGACGCCATAGGCCAGGACCTTCGCCCCACCAAGGACACCCTGGTAACGCGCACCGACCTCGAACTGGTCCTTTGCACGCGAGCCGACACCGGCGACATTGGTCGAGGCGAGGTTCGGACAGGCCGCCCCGGCTGCGGCGCTGGCGCAGTTGGTGAAGCCGTTCCACGAATCAGGCTGGTATTGCAGGCCGAAGTCGAAGCCGCCGAAGGACGGCGACATGTAGACCAGCTTGGTCGGCACGTATTCGTTGCCGCTTTGCGCGGCAAAGTACGGCGTCATGTAGGCGTTGCCGGGTGCCGAACCCTCGGCGTCGCCACCGACGATGGTGCCGGTCGGCGCCAGGAACACGCCGGTCGTCTTGCCACCGCCGTCGTACAGGCCGATCAGGCCGTCCGCTTCACCGAACCGGACCAGGCCCCACTGGTCGCCGGCCAGATAAACCAGCTCACGCCGGACGAACACGGTCTGGGTGGTCGAATACGCCGTGCCGCCGCTCGAACCAGTGCTGCCGGCGGGATCGACGTTGTTCTGCCGCAACTCCACCGCGGCACCGTAGCGCAACCCGTTGGCCGCCATGGCGTCCATGCCCGGATAGATACGCATGTATTCCATGAACCGGTACGGGAACAGCTTGTTGCCGCCCGCATTGTCCAGGCTGGTCCAGGAGGCAGCGATATCGGCCTCGACCCGCACGCCCAGTCGGAGAACCATGGTGCCCGGCGTGGGATTGGCGATCGATCCCTTTTCCAACGCCGCACCGGCGCCGTTGTTGTCGATCGCATAGGCCCCGGTGCTCGGCCTGGTCGGCAAGGTGCCTTGCATCTGGCTGCCCGGCAGTCCCTGCGCCGCGGCGATGCCGAGGGTTGCCCCGGTCACCCCCAGCAGCGCCGCCGTGGCCAACATCACTCTTCGCATTTTCATCCTCCTCATTGCGCCGGCGAACCCGGCGACCCTGCGCTGTCCTTCAGTGGCTGACTGGAGTTGTCGCGCTTTCGACGAGACCGCTGCACCAGACCTGCAACTGCCGGACTGCCGACATGCTATGGCGAAAGGTCCGTCGACGGGAAAGAATGAATCTGACTTTCTAAAGTACAGATGCCACATAGTGGCGGAATTACCACAGAGTACGCTGGAATATTAGTTAGGATCGTACAACCACCATTAGGCCGGCAGTGAATTGCCAGCCTGCATGACAAACATCAATTTATGATGTATTTCGCTGGCTTGCTCTATAGTTCTCCTGAGATGTCCATCGGTGTCACGCCGCGGGGGCGACCAGGTCGCCGGCCTCCCAGCCGCCTGCTGCAAGGCGCCGGCTGCCGTTCGCCTCAGTCGGGTCTTCGCTGCGGACCGGCCTCAGCAATTCGCCGGCGGCCCAACGGCCACTGCGAACCGCTTGCGCCATCACCTGTCGGGTCAGACCGGCCAGTGCCGCGGCAATCGGCTCCGCAGCGCGCGCGACAGCGACAGCGTGCACGCAGCGCATTGCGGGTTGTTCGATGGCGCGGAACACCAGGTTGCCGCGCGCGAGTTCGTCCTGCACCGCGGCGCGCGGCAGAATCGCGCAACCGACGCCGTAGCGGACCAGCTCCTTCAGCGGCGCAAGGCTGTCCACCTCGGCCACCGGCTCCAGCCGAACGCCATATTGGAAAGCGGCGTTCTCCACCCGGCGGCGGATCCAGTGCCGCTTGCTGTGCAGGATCAGCGGCAGGCCCATCAGCCCGCGGAAGCGAATGGGGCGCGTGTCGAGGCCTAGGGCCGAAGCGGCTCCGATGACCAACCCAAGCGGGTCGCTCACCACGGGCTCGATGGCGAGCCTGTCGTAGGCAGGCGGGTCCTGCAGGATGGCGACATCGACTCGCCGGCCAAGCGTGGCTTCCTCGAGATCCGCACTCGCCATTTCCATGGCTTCAACGCGCAGCCGGGGCCACGCGCCGCGCGCCGCCTCGATGACCGGCGGCAGCAGCACCGGCGCGAGTTCGGCCGGAAGTCCGAACGATACCGTCCCCGCGACAGCGTCCGCCGGAGCCGGTTCGGCCAATGGGGCGTTCAGCAGATGGGCGATGGCATCCAGGCGGCCGAGCAGAACGGTACCAGCCGGGGTGAGGGCGACGTCGTGCCCGCGCTGCATCACCAGTGACGCACCAACGGACTTCGACAGCGATTGAACCCGCCGCGTCACGGTGCGCGGACTGAGGTCGAGTTCGCGCGCAGCTCGGCCAAAGTTCCCGTTGCGCGCTACACTTACAAAGGAATGCAGTTCTTCGATTTCGATCGAAAGCGTGGCGGATGGCAGATGCGTGACCGCCGGCCGGATGCCCGAATCCACAAGTTCCATGCGCGGTGCCCGTCTTCCTTCCCAGCAACCGGGCAGCGCCGCATGGCATCCACAACGCACACGAAGGAAGCAGCTATCAGCGCATATCGCTGGCTGGCCCTGCGGCTTTTCCTTCGGGAGCTATGGCGCCCGGTTTGCTGCGTGCAGGGAAGCGCGCGCGAGCAGTGCTAAACAGTCAGGAAAAACGCGATGCCGATGGAGAAAATTCCGACGGATATTTGTCGGGGTTAGACCGGAATTTGTCAGGAATAACCGATGTCTGTCAGGGAAAGACTGACAAGCGCCTCATGGGTCAGCGATCCACCAGCCAGCCGTGTTCAGCGGCATAGCGCACCAGATCAGCCCTGCTGCGCAGCCCGAGCTTTTCCATTCCACGGGCCCGGTAGGTTTCGACCGTTTTGATGCTGATCTGCCGGCGCACACCGATCTCTTTGTTGCTGTATCCGCGTGCGACTTCGCTCAACACCTCGCACTCCCGCGGACTAAGCTCCGCCCGGTCGGAGGGAAGCGCGGCATTGCCGCCCTCGCCGATTCCCGCCACCGCATGCACCGCGATCAGCGGATCCAGGTACATGCCGCCGGCGTGGACGGCGCGGATGGCACGGGCCAGTTCCTCGGGTGCCGAGGACTTCAGCAGAAACCCGGCGGCCCCGCCAGCGAGAAGCTCCCGCACATACGCGGGTTCGTCATGCATCGTCAGCACCAGGATCCGGCATTGCGGCCAGGCTGCACGCAGCGCCCTGGTCACCTCGATGCCGTTCATCTCCGGCATCGAGACATCCAGCACGACCACGTCGGGCCGGAGATCCAACGCCAGCTGCAGTGCCGCGCGGCCGTCGCGTGCCGCGCCAACAATCTGCAGATCGCGATCGACGTTCACCAGCGTCTGCAATCCCGCCAACAGGATCGGATGGTCGTCTGCCAGCAGAATCCGCAGCGGCGTCACGGCTGACTCCTGCATCAAAGCGGGATCCGGGCGAACAGCGTGGTTCCTTTACCTGGCCCGCATTCCAGCTCCAGCCGGCCTTTCACCAGGGCCAGCCGCTCGCGCATGCCGATCAGGCCAAGCTGCCCGGTGCCCGCACCGCAGGCTGACGGAGGCCGTTCGACAAGGCCGCGCCCGTCATCCTCCACGATCAATCTGACCTCGGCGTCCGCGGTGTCCAGGACGATGGCGACGCGGGTGGCGTCCGCGTGCTTCACGGCGTTGGTCAAAGCCTCCTGCAGGACGCGGTACAGCGTCGTTTCCACTTCCGGCAGCAGGCGTTCGCTGCCGAGTGCCACATGAAGGTCGAAGGCCAGACCGGAGCGTTCGGCCCAGTTGTCGATCAGCTGCCGCATCGCGGTCTCCAGCCCGAGATCGTCGAGCGCGGTCGGCCGCAACTCCCAGGCGAGGCGTTTTGTCTCGCGTCCTACCGCAGCCGTCAGCGCGCTCAATCTGGCAGCCTCCTCGGCTGCTGCCGGCGGAAGATCCGGCGCGATGCCCTTGAGTCCCAGATGCAGCGCTGTCAGGTACTGGCCCAGGCTGTCGTGCAGTTCCCGCGAGACCCGCGCGCGTTCGGCCTCCTGCGCCACGACCGTTGCATGCAGCAGCTTGCTGCGTTCCGCGTTTGCCTGCCCCAGTTCCTCCGCCAGGGCGCGAAACCGCCCCTCGCTTTCACGCAGCGTGGCCATGGCCGCGTCCCGGTCGGCGGCATGCCGGGCCAGTTGTTCGCTCGCATTGCACAGCGAGCGCGCCACGTCGTCCGTTTCCTGCAGGCCGGTCGGGCGAAAGGGAATCAGGCCGCTGCCGCCAAGCGCCTGGGCTTCGGCAACCAGGCGGCTGATCGGCCGGCTGATTCCCCGGGCGATCAGAAACGCCGCCAGAAGGGCCAGGATCAGAATGGAGAGGCCCGACAGGACCAGCACATGCGTCGAGTGGTGCACCGGCGCCAGCAATTCGTTTGCCGGAATCGCCACGGCCACGGTCCAGCCCGCCAGGCGGGCGCGGGTAAAGCCGACATAGGACGGCACGCCATCGCGTGAGGTGCCGGCAAACCAGCCCTGGCTGGCGCTACGCACCCGGGCAAGAAAGCCTGGCTGGCTGACCTGGCCGACGAACCGGTCACCGTTGCGCGTGCGGGCGAGGGTGTAGCCATTGCGGTCGGAAATCAGGCACAGCCAATCCGGCGGCAGATGCAGTTGGACCAGCAGGCGGCCAAGCAGCGGCAGGATGTCCTCGCTCAGGACATAGACGACTTTGCCGTCCCGGGTCAGCGGGATATTGAGCATTACCACCGGCTTGCCGGTGATGCCGATGGTCAGATCGGACACGTAGGGCAAGCCGGTCACGACAACATTGCGTATGCCCTCGGGATCGGGATTGACGGGCAGGCGGTCGCCCCACTGGGCGTGCGTATTGAAGATTTCCTGCCCGGCCGGATCGCTGAGCGCCACGCTCAGGTGCTGGCCGGCGGTGGTGTTCGTCACGCGGCTGAAGAATTGCGCCATGCCGGCGGGATCGAGCGCGGCGGCACTGGCCAGCCTGAACAGGCGAGCGCGGGAGGTGCTCAGCAACAGATCGAGGGCGGTGGCCGCTGATTCGGCGCGCTCGCGCACAGTACTGGCGAGGAACCTTTGCTCATGTTCGGCGGATCGCAGCACCAGGAAGGCGCCGAAGCACAGCGAGGGCAGCAACACCGCGAGGATCAGCGCGAACATGTAGATGCGGACGGACCGCAATCGCCGCCACGCGGGCCATGATGGAGGGCTCTGCCGGCGGCGGAGCACTGCGAATGGCGCAACCGCGCCGCGGAGCGCAGCGGTGTTCTCTCCCATTCGTTTCCCGTTCCTCCCTGAGGCGCCGGCTGAACACCGAACGGAATTGGCAGGTGTCATTTACTGACACGGCAACGCAAGTGTAACTCAGGGATTATGACTTTTCCAACCGGCTGGCAACAATGCATCGCCGTTCCGAATCGACGCAGGCTCAGTGAACCGCCTCCCGCGAAGCTACCCGGCATGTTGCGGCACAGTGATCCGCAGGAAATCCCGCAGCCCCTGGGGTTCGGCTGCCGTGATTGTCTGCCCGGTTGTTTGCCGCCCCGCCCGAAGCTTTGGCCCGCTGGCTGCGGAACCCGGATGGTTATTGTCCGAACCCGTACTAATCTTGCATTCCTGTGGACGGACCGCCGCCGCCGCGCGCTTGCTTCCCGCCCGCCGCGCCGCTATAGCCCGCCGCTCAGTCTGCGCGCCGGGCCTGGAATGGGCATGCCCGGCCGCGACTGCTCGCGTTCCGCGAGCCGCAACCGAAGGAGATGCAAATGCCCAAAGCCAAGACCAAGTCGTCGGTCAAGAAGCGGTTCAAGGAAACCGCGACCGGCAAGGTGCTCGCCGGTCCCGGCTTCAAGCGCCACAACCTGTCCGCCCGCACGCAGAAGTCCAAGCGTTCCAACCGCGGCAGCCAGGTGCTGACGCATGAGGACGGGCTGACTGTGAAGCAGTGGGCGCCCTACGGGCTGCGCTGAGGAGGATCCGCCATGGCACGCGTCAAGCGGGGCGTCACCACGCACGCCCGTCACAAGAAGGTCCTCGATGCCTCCAAGGGGTTTCGTGGCCGCACTTCCACCACCTATCGCGCGGCGCTGGAGCGGCTGGAGAAGTCGCTGCAATACGCCTACCGCGACCGCCGCGTTAAGAAGCGCGAGTTCCGCGGCCTCTGGATCCAGCGCATCAACGCTGCGGTGCGCGAGCACGACATGACCTACAGCGTGTTCATCGCCGGCCTGAAGAAGGCGGGCATCGAGATGGACCGCAAGGTGCTGGCCGCCATCGCCTATGATGACTCCGCATCCTTCGCGGAGATCGTCAAGAAGGTGCAGGCGGCGCTCTAAGCGCCTGCACCAGGGAACTCCCCCTCCCTTGTGGGAGGGGGGTGAGGGGAGGGGTCGTCCGCACGGCCACGGGCGGCGCATGGGGGATCCCTCCCCCCGCCCCCTCCCATAAGGGAGGGCAGGATTTGCGCAGCATGACCGACGACCTCCAGGCCTTGAAATCCGAGACCGATGCCGCCCTTGCCGAGGCCGCCGACCTGCGCGCCTGGGACGCCGTCCGCGTCGCCGTGCTCGGGCGCAACGGCAGGCTGACCGCCCTGCTGAAGGAGCTGGGGAAAACCCCGGCCGACCAGCGGCGGGAGCGCGGCGCCGCGCTCAACCAGCTGAAGGACGCCCTCACCGCCGCGATCGAGGCGCGCAAGGCCGAACTGGAAGCGGCAGACCTGGAATCCCGCCTGGCGCAGGAACGCATCGACCCCACGCTGCCGCCGCGCCCGCGCGAGACCGGGCTGATCCACCCGATCAGCCGCACCATGGAGGAGATCGCCGCAATCTTCGGCGCCATGGGCTGCACCGTGTCGGAAGGCCCGGACGTGGAGAGCGACTGGTTCAACTTCTCCGCGCTGAACATCCCGCCGCACCATCCGGCGCGCGCCGACCACGACACGTTCTACCTGCCCGCGCGCGGCAATGATGCGCCGCCGGTGCTGCGCACCCACACCTCGCCGGTGCAGATCCGCACCATGCTGCACCAGCAGCCGCCGATCCGCACCATCGTCATCGGCCGCACCTTCCGCGCCGACCACGACGCCACCCACTCGCCGATGTTCCACCAGTGCGAGGGGCTGGTGATCGACCGCGACCTGACGCTGGGTCACCTGAAGGGCGTGCTGATCGACTTCCTGCGCGCCTTCTTCGCCATTGCCGACCTGCCGGTGCGGTTCCGCTCCAGCTACTTCCCCTTCACCGAGCCCTCCATGGAGGTGGATATCGGCTGGGACCGCAAGACCGGCCAGCTCGGCCAGGGCAGCGACTGGCTGGAGATCCTGGGCAGCGGCATGGTGCATCCCCGCGTGCTGGCCAATTGCGGCATCGACCCGCGGGAGTGGCAGGGCTTCGCCTGGGGCATGGGGGTGGAGCGCATCGCCATGCTGAAATACGGCATGACCGACCTGCGGCCGTTCTATGAGTCCGACATACGCTGGCTGCGCCACTACGGCTTCAACCCGCTGGCGCCCACCATGCTGCACGAGGGGGCGTAGAACGATGGGACGCCATGAAGCCGCGGCTGGAGCGGCAGGCAGAGCGAGCCACGTCGTGGCGGGAGCGACAGGCAGAGCGAGCCACGTCCTGGCGGGAGCGACAGGCGGAGCGAGCCACATCGTGGCGGGAGCGACAGGCAAAGCGAGCCACGTCGTGGCGGGCGAAGGCCCGCCACCCATGACTTGCTGGGATGGCCTCGGAGCAACGAACCCGCCAGCGAACGGGGTGGCTCCCCCAGCTGGTCGCGGGTGGCGGGCCTTCGCCCGCCACGAGGTTGGTCGCAGCGCCGGGGGATCTGATCGATGAAGTTCACCCTGTCCTGGCTGAAAACCCACCTCGACACCGACGCGCCGCTGCAGCTTATCACCGACACGCTGACCCAGATCGGCCTGGAGCTGGAACGCGTGGAAGACCGCGGCGCGCCGCTCGCCCCGTTCCGCGTCGCCCATGTGGTGGAGGCGGTGCAGCACCCTAACGCCGACCGGCTGCGCGCCTGCCAGGTGGACACCGGCGAGGAGATCGTCTCCGTCGTGTGCGGCGCGCCCAACGCCCGCACCGGCATGAAGGCGGTGTTCGCCCCGCCCGGCAGCTACATTCCCGGCACCGGCATCACCCTGAAGGTGGGAGAAATCCGCGGCGTGCGCAGCGCCGGGATGCTGCTGTCCTATAAGGAAATGGGCCTCGGCGAGGACCATTCCGGAATCGTCGAACTGCCGCAGGACGCGCCCACCGGCATGCCCTACGTTGCCTTCTCCGGCCTGGACGACCCGGTGATCGAGGTCAGCGTCACGCCGAACCGCGGCGACTGCTTCTCGGTGCGCGGCATCGCCCGCGACCTGGCCGCGGCCGGCCTGGGCCGGCTGAAACCCTGGAAACCCTCCCGCCTGGACCGCATGTTCCGCGGCGGGCCGCACTGGCAGATCGACTGGCCGGAAGCCTGTCCCTGGATCATCGGCCGCACCATCCGCAACGTGAAGAACACCCACAGCCCGAAATGGCTGCAGGAGAGGCTGACCTCCATCGGCCTGCGGCCGATCAACGCGCTGGTGGACGTGACCAACTTCTTCACCGTCGACCTCGGCCGCCCGCTGCACGTGTTCGACGTGGACAAGCTGACCGGCGACACGCTGACCCTGCGCCGCGGCGCCGGCGAGAGCTTCTTGGCGCTGAACGGCAAGGAATACACCGCGACCCCGGAGGACTGCGTCATCGCCGACGCGGCCGGCGTGCAGTCGCTGGCCGGCGTGGTCGGCGGCGAGGCCACCGGCTGCGACGAGACCACCACCAGCGTGTTCGTGGAATGCGCGCTGTTCGACCCGGTGCGCATCGCGCTGACCGGCCGCCGCCACCAGATCGTCTCCGACGCCCGCCAGCGCTTCGAGCGCGGCATCGACCCGGCGATCATGCCGGATGCGGTGGAAGCCGCCACCGCGATGATCCTGGACCTGGTCGGCGGCGAACCGGGCGAGGTCACCGAAGCCGGCATGCCGCCCAACTGGCGCCGCACCGCCACCATGCGCTTCGAGCGCCTCGCCGGGTTCGGCGGCTCCGACATTGCTCCGGATGAAGCGGTTGCCTCCCTCCAGCGACTCGGCTTTGCCACGCTGGAGCGCGACGAGGCGCAGGTGATGGTCGCCGTGCCGTCCTGGCGCAACGACGTTGCGGCGCGGATGGAGCTGTTCCAGTCGGCCGAACTGGACCCCGCCGTGGCGGCCAGGGCGGCGGAGGGCTGCGCCGTGGTCGAGCCGGAATGCGACCTGATCGAGGAGGTGCTGCGGCTGCGCGGCCTCGACGCGATTCCGCCGGTATCGCTGCCACGCACCGCCCCGGTGCCGGTGGCGACGCTGACCTCCGCCCAGCAGCGCTCCGCCCTGGCCGGCCGCACCCTGGCGGCGCAGGGCCTGGCCGAGTGCGTCACCTTCAGCTTCATGGCGGCGCAGGATGCGGCGCTGTTCGGCGACACGCCGGAGACGCTGCGGCTGACCAACCCGATCGCCGCCGACCTGGACCAGCTGCGCCCGACCCCGATCGCCACCCTGACGCTGGCGGCGAAGCGCAATGCCGCGCGGGGCTACCCCGATATCGGGCTGTTCGAGGTCAGCCCGGCCTATGCCGAGGACGCCCCGAACGGCCAGCGCCTGGTCGCCGCCGGCGTGCGTGCCGGCAGCACGCCGCGCAACTGGCTGACGCCCTCTCGTCCGGTGGATGCCATGGACGCCAAGGCCGATCTGTGGGCGGTGATGAGCGCGGCCGGCGTGCCGCTGGACGCGCTGGTCGTCACCGCGGAAGCGCCGGGGTTCTACCACCCGGGCCGCTCCGGCCTGGTGAAGCAAGGGCCGAAGACCGTGCTTGGCAGCTTCGGCGAGCTGCACCCGCGCGTGCTGGCGGCGCTCGGCATGACCGGCCCGGTGGTGACGTTCGAGCTGAACCTGGACGCGGTAGCCGAGCCGAAGCGACGCCGCCGCGGCGCACCGGACCTGCCGGCGTTCCAGCCGGTGCGGCGCGATTTCGCTTTCCTGGTGGATACCGGCGTGGCCGCCGAAATCTTGCTGCGCGCGGCGCGTGGGGCGGAGCGGGCGCTGATCGGCGGCGTGTCGCTGTTCGACGTGTACGAAGGCGACAAGCTGCCGGAGGGCAAGAAGTCGCTGGCGATCGAGGTGGTGTTCCAGCCGCGCGACCGCACGCTGACCGATCCGGAGATCGAGGCGGCCTGCCAGAAGGTGATCGCCGCGGTGGTAAAGGCAACCGGCGCCACGCTGCGCTGAGCGTTGGCCTCGCTGCGAGCCCAGGCCTCCCCGCGCCAACCGGTCCCCGGTTCGGCACTTTCGGCGGGCCGGGAATTCGGCTGCGTTTCCCGGCGGTCCGGCCAGCGGCGTCGTAGCGGGTCAGCGGGCGGTCCATCTGTCGCCCCTGGTGCGGCCACGCTGACCTGCCCTGGCACGCAGCGGCGCTGGTGCGGGCTGATCGGCATGGCACAAATCAGGATGGCGGGACCGCCATGCGGTGGCCCCGGTCATGTCTTGCAGTTCGGCGCAAGCCCTGTTCGGCGCTTGGGGCTTCAGGGCGGTCCGGCGCAGGCGGCGTAGCACAGGCGTCGCGGCGGCAGATTTGGCGGCCCATTCCGCAGCCTGCGGTGAACGCCCGGTCGCCGCCGCGGAACCAGCGCTCGGCGGCGGTCGCGGAACGAGCGGTTGACGTCGAACCGCGCGGCGACGCGGCTGCGCGATGAGCCGGTCAGGGAAGCGGCAGCCGGCATCGCTGCCGATACGGCGGCTGCGGCGATGGCGGCATTCGCCGCGTCGTCCGCCGGTTCTGCCTCTCGCGCCTGGATCGGATGTTTCTGGAAGCCTGGCGGCCCGTCCGGTTCGCTTCTCTCCGGCTTGGCGCGTGCGGCGGTGTTTTCCTCAGCGACCGGCTTGGCTGGCGCTGCGGCATATTCCTCGGCCAACGGCGCGCCCGGCGCGGCGGCGGGTTCCGCGGCTGGTTCGGCAGCCGGTTCCTCGGGCGGCGGGGCATCCGCCGGCGTTCCGCCAGGCACGACGCCCAGTCGGCCGCAGAGCGTGGAAAACAGCGCCTTGGTGTCCATGCCCAATTCAGGGGGCAACCTATTGGCGATGTGCTCGACGAGGACGGACAGAAACAGGTCCAAAAGGTCGGGATCGCATTCCTCGACCGGCGTGTTGAGGATCGCACAATCGTCCGCGGTGAGTCCGGGGTACGCCTCCGGAGTAAAGGGAGTTTTGCCAAATTCGGAGGGCGCCGGCCAGTCGGGTGATGCGGGCTGGCGCTGTTTCGGGCGGAACCAGCGCGCGAGCCGGCCAAGCCGAGCCGGCCGAGGCGGCAAAACCGGTGCAATGGAGGGCTGGCGGCGGGAAGCGCGCGGCCGGATGGGCCGCGGCGCAGGATGTCGTGGTGCCGAGGGTGGAGGCGCGGAGATTGGAGGCGTGGAGGCTTGAGGCGCGCGTGGGGTGCGGCTGGGTTTCGACGCTGCCCGGCGCCGCATGCCGCCGGCGAGACCGATACTGCCGGCAATGGCGCTGCGCAGGGCGCCGCCGACCCGGCAGAGGAGGCGCGCACTCATCCCTTGGGGGGTTTGGGACGAAAGGCCAGAGGGGTGGAGTGCGGTTTGCATTGGGCGTACCTTATCCACAAATTACGTTCCTATGTCAAGTTAATTCGCTATTTTAGGCAAGATTTCTTCCTCCTTGACCGCCCCGCCTCACTCCCCCCGCCTGGCGCGCGGGCTGATCAGGGCGAGGAACTTGGCGAGGGCACGCGCTCACGCGGCAAACGGATGCGTGGCTGGACGGCCGGGCCATCGCAGGCGGGACAGCCGCAACGGCGGGGCTTCCGGCGGCAAGCCAATCGGCTGCGTTTGCCAGGATTTTTTCCAGGGTACCGCCGGCCCTGCCCGCCGCCGAGGGCGCCGGCCGGGGCGGGCATCGGTGGCGCGCGAACCCGATCGCCCCGTTTCGGGCCGGCCGCGCTTAACACCAGCCCGCCGCACGGTGTATGCCTTCGCACAGCCGAACCACGCGCAGCAGAATGACCGCGCGGTGGCGTACCGGTTGCGGCCCTGCCACACTGGGGCTCTCACCCTCCAGCCGCGGACATGCCGTGCCAAGCGGGACCGACCCTCCATCCACGCCCAGACGCGTCCGCATCGTCGCCGTCGCCAACCAGAAGGGCGGCGTGGGCAAGACCACGACGGCGGTCAACCTCGCCACCGCGCTCGCCGCCAAGGGCGAGCCGGTGCTGCTGATCGACCTCGACCCGCAGGGCAACGCCTCCATGGGCTTCGGCTTCACCCGCGACGCCAAGACCCGCGGCACCTACCACCTGCTGTCCGGCGAGTCGTCGCTGGCCGACGCCACGCACGAGACCTTCGTGCCCAACCTGACGCTGATCCCCTCCGACATCGACCTTGCCGGCGCGGAGGTGGAGCTGGTGGGTGAGCAGCGCCGGGAATTCCGGCTGCGCGACGCGCTCGCGCCGTTGCGGACCGGCGGGCCGGGCGGCTTCATCATCGTCGATTGCCAGCCCAGCCTGGGACTGCTGACGCTGAACGCGCTGGTCGCGGCACATTCGGTGCTGGTGCCGCTGCAGTGCGAATTCTATGCGTTGTCCGGAATCGGCGCGCTGATGCATACGGTGGACATGATCCGGCGCCGCCTCAACCCTGGCCTCCGCGTGGAAGGCATCGTGCTGACCATGCACGACCGACGGCAGAGCCTGTCCGAGCTGGTGGCCGAGGACGCCCGGGGGGTATTCGGCGACCTGGTGTACACCACGGTGATCCCGCGCAACGTCCGCGTTTCCGAGGCCCCGAGCCACGGCAAGCCGGTGCTGTTGTACGACTTCCGCTCCCCCGGATCGCAGGCCTATGTCCGGCTGGCGGCCGAAATGCTGGAGCGCCAGCGCGGCGGCACGGACGGCCGCGCCGGTGGCGCCGCCCCAGGTGGAATGTCCCCCGGCGGAACGTCCCCCGGCGGAACCTCCCCTGGCGGAGCCCCATCATGAGCGCCCGCCCGCAGGAGCGCCGGCTCGGCCGTGGCCTCGCCTCGCTGCTGGGAGACATGTCGGCGGCCCGGGTCAACCCGGCCGGCGGCAATGTCCGCCAGGTCGCGCTGGACCAGCTCGAGGCGAATCCCTACCAGCCGCGCGGCCATATCGAGGAAGCCTCACTGGCCGAACTGGCCGAGTCGATCCGCGCCTACGGCATTGTGCAGCCGCTGCTGGCGCGTCCGAACCCGCAGGATCCGGACCGCTTCATCCTGATCGCCGGCGAGCGCCGCTGGCGTGCCGCGGCGCTCGCCGGACTGCCGGAAGTGCCGGTGATGGTGCAGGAGCTGTCGGATGCCGACACGGCGGCGGTCGCGCTGGTGGAGAACCTGCAGCGCGAGGATCTGAACCCGATCGAGGAGGCGGAAGGCTACGACCGCCTGCTCACCGAGTTCAGCATGACCCAGGAGACGCTCGCGAAGGCGGTCGGCAAGTCGCGCACCCATGTGACCAACGCGCTGCGCCTGCTCAACCTGCCGCAGACGGTGCAGCAGGAGGTGCGCGGCGGCCGGATCAGCTTCGGCCACGCGCGGGCGATGCTGGCGCATCCCGATCCGGAGGCGCTGCTGTCCATGGTGCTGGGCAAGCAGTTGAACGTGCGGCAGACCGAGTCGCTCGCCGCTCGGCCGCCGCGCAAGCCGGAGCGAACGGCGCGTGCCGCCGAGGCTGGCCACTCCGCCGACACCGCCAGCCTGGAGCGGCAGCTGACCGAGGCGCTGGGCTATAGGGTAACGGTGCTCGTCGAGGCGCGCGGCGGCGGTACGGTCCGCATCCAGTTCGACGACATGCATCAGCTCAGCGAACTGACCGAACGGCTGAGCGGCGGCGGGCGCTGAAGGGGACGGTCGGGGCGTTGTGCCCCCGCATGGTCCGGTCACGTACCCTCGAGCCGGTGCAGCCGGACAGCCCTTGGCGGGGTTCTCCTTGCCACGACCCATGCAATGGAGACGATCGATGATGAAGCCAATTCGCGCCCTCGGCGTGGCCTTGATCCTGACGGCAGGACCGGCCGTGGCCGCACTGGCGGCCACCACGGCCGGCAGCACGACTCCGGGGACCATGGCCACCTCGCCGGCCCAGGCCACGACGCAGCCGACCGTCAAGCGGCAGCAGGCGGAGATGTCCGCTGAGCAGCGCAACGAGTGGGCGGCCAAGCACCCGCATGCGGCCAATACCGGTTCCTACTCCACCCGCAGTGGGGTGAGCGGCGGCGGCGGTGAGGGTGGCGGCGCGGGCGGTGGCAGCGGCTCGCGCTGACCGGCCGGCGGCTGGCAGCAGCCGCTGAACACCCGGAATTACATGGGCGGCGCCTCTTCCTTGCACGGAAGAGGCGCCGTCGCCTATCCGCTGCTGGCCTGCGACTGCTCGCGGAGCTGACGAGCGCGGGCCAGCACCTTGTTCTCGATGTCGCTGACCGTCGCCGGGCTGACCGGCGCGTCCACCCAATGGCCATCCTGCAGTACCTGGCGGAAGATGCTGACGCGGACGCCGTCGCTGCGCAGTTCGCGGCCGAGGATATAGGCGGTGGCCTTCAGCCGCTCGTCCGGCGAATTGGGCGGCGTGTACCAATCGGTGATGATGACGCCACCGAACGGATCGGCTGACGCCAGCGGCATGAAGCTGAGCGTATCGAGGGCGCCGCGCCAGAGATAAGCATTGACGCCCAGTGCGGCGCCGGTCGGCTCCCTGGATTTCGAGCCGCCAAACACGTCCCCAAGCAATCCCTTGTCGCTGGACAGGCTGCCGTATTGCGTTTCGCGGTCGGCTATGTAGCTCGGGCTGGTCGGGTTTGCCTTGACGTCGAGCCCGGAACAGGCTGCCAGCGGCGCGACCGCTACCAGGAACATGGTCAGGCGAATCAGTTTGCAGTTCATGAGCCTACCGGGGAAGGAGTAATCGCGCCTCCCTTAGCGGGTAGCCCGGCGCTCGCCAAGTGGTGAGATCGCGCGATGCAAAGCTGCGGCTGTTGACGCCCACTGAGGCAATCCGTCCGCCACAAGAAAAAGGCGGCGGGGATCAACCCCGCCGCCTATCCTCAGACTTAGAAGTAGCTTGCGCTTACCACTTCATCATCGTGCCGAACAGGATCGCCTGGGCACGGACGTTGTTGTTGGCAAGACCCGGGGCTCCGGTCGCGAAGTCCTCGCCGCCCTGGTGGCGAGTGCCATAAACGTACTCGGCATACATGGTCAGGCCGGGTGCGGGTGTGTAGGTGCCCGCGAAGTCAAGCACCTGCTCATGCCGCTGCGTAACGCCGGTCAGCGCTACGTCGCCCTGGCTGTCGAAGGCGCTATACACGCCGCCGATGGTGAAGGGCCCGGTGGCGTATTTCGCGCCAACGCCCCAGCCCTTGGCGCTCGGGGCTCCCTTGGGCTTCAGCGCAAGGACGCCGTTGTAGTCGCCGATCATCACGTTGCCGAACACCGACAGGCCGGCGAAGGTGATGTTGGTGCCGAACATGCCCAGGTTCAGGTCGTCGAATTGCCCGGTGTAGGTGCTGTGCGCCACGCCGCCCGTCAGACCAGTGTAGCTGGTATGACCGCTGCCCACATAGACGCCATAGGCCAGGATCTTTGCGCCAGAGAAATCACCCTGGTAACGCGCGCCCACCTCGAACTGATCCTTTGCACGCGAGCCAACGCCGGCGAGGACCGTGGAGGAA
>Ga0187809_10000657_pt1 | contig 17672 bp, 15 predicted proteins | sample NC_wetland_sal_i_8_FD_132415 | JGI IMG/M metagenome (GOLD analysis project Ga0187809, IMG submission 132415) | Wetland sediment microbial communities from Neuse River Estuary, North Carolina, USA - ASW_4 | ecosystem: Environmental > Aquatic > Freshwater > Wetlands > Sediment | place: USA: North...
CCGGCGGCAGCGCCCAGATGCGCTCGCCGAGACCGACCCAGTTGAGGAGCTCGATCACCTCGTCTCGGTAGCTGTCCTCCGGACGGCCCATGACGCGCAACGGCAGCGCGACGTTCTCGTAGGTGCTCATGTGGTCGAGCAGGCGGAAGTCCTGGAAGACGATGCCGATCCGCCGCCGCAGCGTGGCGACGGCGTCCTTCGACAGGGTCGCCACGTCGTGCCCGAACTGGGTGATCAGGCCGCGGGTCGGCTTCAGCGACAGGAACAGGAGGCGCAGCAAGGACGTCTTGCCCGCCCCCGACGGGCCGGTCAGGAACTGGAATGAGTGCGGCTCGATGCGAAAGGTGAGGTCGCGCAGAACCTCCGGGCCCATGCCGTAGCGCAATCCAACATTTTCGAATCGGACCAAACCCGTCTCCGCACCCCGGTTCGTCAGCCCCCCGCGAGGGGCGGCCGCGCCCCGATCCCGCCGCAACGCCGATTCCCCGCTATAACCAAGGTTTTACAGCATTATGGCCGCGCCGCCAGAGCGGAAGGGCGTCCATCCAAGGCATTCCAGGGCGGGCCAATTCGCCGCCCCATGGTTTCCGGTCCATTAACGGTCGGCTGCTAGGTTTCCGACCGGGCTACCGGTTCGGGATTCCATGCTGATCGTCTGTCCGAGTTGCGCAACGTCCTACGAGATAGACCCCGGTTCGGTCGGGGCGTCGGGACGTATGGTGCGATGTGCACGATGCCGCGCGACGTGGTTCGCGACGCCACCGGCCGCGGCCGCGCCCGTCGACGCCTTCGTCGACAGCGTCATCGCCGAAGCGGAGGCCGAGCAGGCTCCGCCGGCTGCACCCCAGGCGTCGCCGATGGCGGCCGCCGTCAGTGTCGCCGCGCACGACGACTTCGGCGGTGAGGCCGAGGCCGCGCCGGAGCCGTTCCCCGACATCCAAACGACGGAAGACGCAACGGCCCATTTCGCCGCGGCCGGCCAGCCGGTCACTGGCGACGCCGATACGGTCACCATCGAGAACTCTCCGTCGCTGGTGCCGCCGATCGAACACATGCCGCTGCCGGAGCCGGGCGCCAAGGCGGAAGACGATTCCGAATCGTTCATCGCCCGCCGCCGGCGCATGCAGGCGAAGCGGCAGAAATCGCGGCGGTCCTCGCGCTGGACGGCGATCGTCCTTGTGCTGTTTGCCTTCAACGTGGCGCTGGTCGGCGCGCGTAACGAGGTGGTGCGCTACCTGCCGCAGACGGCGTCACTGTTCGCGGCGATCGGGCTGCCGGTCAACCTGCGCCAGCTCGACTTCGAGGCCGTCCGCATCACACGCGAGACGGAGAACGGCGCCAGCATCCTGCTGGTCCAGGGCAAGATCGTCAGCAAGGCGAGCAGACCGGTCGAGGTGCCGCGCCTGCGCTTCGCCGCCCGCAATGCGACGGGGCAGGACATCTACGTCTGGACCGCCAAGCCGGACCGCAACGTCCTCAAGCCGGGCGAGCGCATGGAATTCCACAGCGGCCTGGCGAAACCGCCGGTCGAAGCCACGGACGTGATGGTGCGCTTCTTTACGGCCCAGGACGCGATGGCCGGCGGCAAGTAGGCGGCCGGCGCTCGCAGCACCACCCCTGAGCCCACAACCACAATCTTCAGTTGTACTCGGATGTAACCGCCGCTAGCATCCACAGGCACAATCTGTGGTGGCAATGCTATGTGGCGTCGCGTCGAAGCCGGCGAGAGCCGCGCCGGCTTGCGGAAGGACACGGTCTGTCGCGGCTCCCGCTATCCGGAGCTCGACTGTGTGCGCGGGTTGGTCGCCCCCGCGGCGCTCGCCGCGGCCGAAGACCGGGCCGCGCGCCTGGGGGTCGGCGCCGATCGCGCCCTGATCGCCGCCGGCGCCATCGACGAAGAAACCTACGCCCGCTTTCTGGCCGCGCACATCGGCAGCCGGTTCGAGCCGCTCGACGACGTGCCCCGCGACCGCTGCACGTTGCCGGACGAGCGCCTGATCGAAGCCGCCGCCGCCGGCCTGCTCCCGCTCGGCACGGACGGGGCGCCGACCCTGGTGGTCGCGCCGCGCCACGCGGCCGCACGCCGCATGACGCAGTTGGCCGGCGGCGCACCGGCGCTGCCGCAACGCTTCCACTTCACCACGGCGGATCGGCTGACCCGCTTCGTCTTGAAGCACGCGGGCGCGACGCTGAGCGAGCGGGCGACCGGCCTGATCCAGGCGCAGTGGCCTGGGCTGTCGGCTGCGCCGCCGTGGCGGCTCGGTCACTTGCGTCTGGCGCTCCCGATCGGCGTCGCCGGATTGGCGCTGTTCGTGCTGGCGCCGGCGATCACGGCATTGGCGCTGGAGGCCCTGCTGGCGCTGTTCTTCCTGGCCTGGCTGGTGCTGCGCCTCGCCGGCGTCGCGGTGCGGCCGGCGCGCCTATCGCCGCCATCGGTCACCGATGGCGAGCTGCCGATCTACACGGTCATCAGCGCGCTCTACCGCGAGGCACGCTCGGTCGACAATTTGCTGCGTGCCATCGACCGCCTCGATTACCCGCCCGAAAAGCTCGACGTCATCCTGGCGATCGAAGACGACGATGCCGAGACCCACGCCGCCATCGCGGCCCGGACGAGCAAGCGCCCGGTGACGGTCATCGTCGTGCCGCCCGGCGGTCCGCGCACCAAGCCGAAGGCGCTGAACGTGGCCCTCACCTTCGCGCGCGGCGCCTACACCGTCGTCTACGACGCCGAGGACCAGCCGGAGCCCGATCAGTTGCGCCGCGCGCTGGCCGCCTTCGCCGCCGGCGACGACCGCCTCGCCTGCGTGCAGGCGCGGCTGTCGATCGACAACACCGAGGACAGCCTCCTGACGCGCATGTTCACCGCGGAATACGCCGCGCAGTTCGACGTCTTTCTCGACGGCCTGGCGGCGCTCGACCTGCCGCTACCGCTCGGCGGCTCGTCGAACCACTTCGCCACCGCGGTGCTGCGCGAGGTCGGCGGCTGGGACGCCTGGAACGTCACGGAGGACGCCGATCTCGGCATGCGTCTCGCCCGCTTCGGCTATCGCACCGGGATGATCGCCTCGACCACCTACGAGGAAGCGCCGGCCCGGCTCGGGCCGTGGCTGCGGCAGCGCACGCGCTGGTTCAAAGGCTGGATGCAGACCTGGCTGGTGCACATGCGCGCACCGCTGCGCCTGTGGCGCGATCTCGGCGCCGCCGGGTTCTGGACGTTTCAGCTCGTCGTCGGCGGCAACGTGCTCGCGGCCCTGGTGCATCCGCTGTTCGCCGCCGGGCTCGCCTACACCTGCGTGACGAACAGCGGTTTGAACCTCGACGTGTTGCTTGCGCTGTACGGGCTGAACCTGACCAGCGGCTACGTGTCGTCGGCGGTGCTCGGCTGGATCGGCCTGTCGCGCCGCCGCCTGACGGGCACGGCGTGGATCCTGCTGCTCACGCCGCTGCACTGGCTGCTTTTGTCGTGCGCCGCCTGGCGTGCGCTCTGTCAATTGCTGATGTCGCCCTACGCGTGGGAGAAGACCGAGCACGGCCTTGCCCGCCGTTCGCGTCGGATGACACGACTGGCGCGGTCGCTCGCCGCGCTGGAGCGCGAGATTGCGGCCCTGCAAGCAGCCGGCGCGCTGCCAAAAACGAACGAGGCGCCCGCGTCGTCCGCAGGCGCCCCGTCGCAGGACGGCTGAGTCCCTTACTGCTGCCCCATTCCGGCGTCCTTGACCACCTGCTGCGCGGTGGCGCGGCCGGACTTGATCTCGGCAGCGAACTCCTCCGGCGTGTCCAGCGCCGGCACCAGGCCGCGGCTGAACAGGTACTTCTCCTGGAAGTCCTTCTCGCCGACGACGGCGCGCACTTCCTTGTTGATCTTGTCGACGATCGCCTTCGGCGTGCCGGCCGGCGCGAACAGGCCGTACCAGCTGCGCGACGGCGGCCCCTTGTAGCCTGTGTCGGCGAGCGTCGGCACGTTCGGCAGCTGCGGCGTGCGGATGTTGTTGCCGAGCACGAGCGCCGTCATCTTGCCGGCCTTGATGTGCGGCATGACGTTGCCGATGCCGATCAGCGCGATCGGGGTCGAGCCGGAGAGCACGGCGTTGGTCGCCTCGCCGCCGCCGCGGAACGGCACGCGCACCCAGTCGGCGCCCTTCTCCTTCTTGAGATGCTCCATGTAGACGACGAGCGGCAGCGATGCGGTGAGATAGCTGAGCGTGCCCTTCTTCGCCTTCGACAGCGCGACGAGTTCGTCGACGTTCTTCACCTTCAGGTCGGAGTTCACGATCAGCGCCTGGATGATGTTGAACAGGTTGACGATCGGCGTCAGCCCGGTCTCCGGATTGTAGGTGAGGTTCTTGTAGAGGTACTGGTTGTAGATCAGCGGATCGGCGTCGACGATGCAGATCGTGTAGCCGTCGGGCTTGGCCGCCGCGCAGGCGCCCATGGCAATGTTGCCGGCGCCGCCGGGCCGGTTCTCGATGATGATGTTCTGACCCATCCGCTGCCGCAATTTGTCGGCCAGCACGCGCATGAAGATGTCGCTCAGACCGCCGGCGCTGGAGGTCGTCAGCACCTTGATCGTGCGCGTCGGATAGTCCTCGGCGCGGGCCGGAGCGGCCGCGCTGACGACGATGGTTGATAGCAGGAACAGGCAGGCCGCAAGGCGCCGCATGGCGTGAACTCCCCCGTGAGCGTTTCCAGACGTTTATTGTTGTCAGCGGGGGTATTTGAACATCGGCCTTGCGCAACGGCAAGGCGGCAGGCCGCTCAGCCCGCCAGGCGGGCCTTCACCAGCGCGCTCGCCTTGCCGAAGTCCATCTGGCCGGCATATTTGCTGCGCAGCACGCCGATGACCTTGCCCATGTCCTTCATGCCGGCGGCGCCCGTTTCGGCGACGGCGGCGTCGATGGCGGCCTTCATTTCATCCTCTGACATCTGCTTCGGCAGATAGGCGGAGATGATGGCGATCTCCTCCTGCTCTTGCTTCACGAGGTCGGCGCGCCCGCCCTTCTGGTAGAGCTCGACCGATTCCTGCCGCTGCTTGATCATCTTCTGCAGGATCGACAACACCGCGGCGTCGTCGAGCGGCTTGCCGGTCGTGCGCGCCTCGATGTCGGCGTTCTTGAGGGTCGCATTGACCATGCGCAGCGTCGAGACCGCCCGCTCGTTCTTGGCCTTCATCGCCTCGGTCAGGGCTTTGTTGATGTCGTCGCGCAGCACGGTGCTAATCCCTCGAAAAATGGCTCCGGGGCCGGCCCGCGACGCGGGTGGGGTCAACCCCCGGCGGTCCCTTGCCTTCCCATACATAATACGCAACTAAGAGGCCATGACCCAGACGCAAGGAACCCCGGCCGGGGCTTGGGCGGAACCCAAAGCCACGGCAGTTTTGGTGCTGGCCGACGGAACGGTGCTCGAGGGCTTCGGCCTGGGCGCCACCGGCCATTCGGTCGGCGAGGTGTGCTTCAATACCGCCATGACCGGCTACGAGGAGATCCTCACCGACCCCTCCTATGCCGGGCAGATCATCACCTTCACGTTCCCGCACATCGGCAATGTCGGCACCAACGAGGAGGACATCGAGAGCGTCAACATGGCGGCCCGCCCGGGCGCCTGCGGCGTGATCCTCCACACCGACATCACGTCGCCGTCGAACTACCGCGCCACGCGCGGCCTCGACGAGTGGCTCAAGGCCCGCGGCATCGTCGGCCTGGCCGGCATCGACACGCGGGCCCTCACTGCGCTCATCCGCGAGAAGGGCATGCCGAACGCCGTCATCGCGCATGCGCCGGACGGCAAGTTCGACCTCGACGCGCTGAAAAAGGAAGCGCGCGAGTGGCCCGGCCTCGTCGGCATGGATCTCGTGCCGCAGGTGACGAGCGGCCAGCGCTTCACCTGGGACGAGACCGAGTGGGTCTGGGGCAAGGGCTATGGCCGCCAGGAGAACCCGGAATTCCACGTGGTCGCCATCGACTACGGCATCAAGCGCAACATCCTGCGCCTGCTCGCCGGCGCCGGCTGCAAGGTGACGGTCGTTCCGGCGAAGACGTCGGCCGAAGAGATCATGGCGTTGAAGCCGGACGGCGTGTTCCTCTCGAACGGCCCGGGCGACCCGGCGGAGACCGGCAAATACGCGGTGCCGGTGATCCAGCAGGTGGTGAAGTCAGGCACGCCGACATTCGGGATCTGCCTCGGCCACCAGATGCTCGGCATCGCGATGGGCGGCAAGACGCAGAAGATGCATCAGGGCCACCACGGCGCCAATCACCCGGTGAAGGACGTGACCACCGGCAAGGTCGAGATCACCTCGATGAACCACGGCTTCGCGCTCGACAAGGAGTCGCTGCCGAAGAACGTCGAGCAGACGCATTTCTCGCTGTTCGACGGCTCGAACTGCGGCATCGCCCTGAAGGACAGACCGGTGTTCTCGGTGCAGTACCATCCGGAAGCCTCTCCGGGTCCGCGCGACAGCCATTATCTTTTCACGCGCTTCGTCGACATGATGCGCAAGCAGAAGCAGAAGAAGAGCGCGTAGCAGCGATCCTTTGTCATGGCCGGGCTTGTCCCGGCCATCCCGATGAGATGGGCACAGTGCCTCCCTGAGCGGGGCCCCCGGGACAAGCCCGGCGGCGACAACGACCGGGGCCGAAGACAACGGTCGGCAGTAAAGAGTGCAATGGCCAAGCCCCTCACCTTCCAGTTCACCGATGACGGCGCCGTGCCCAACAACGCCCTGCCGGTCGTCGTCTATGAGCGCGCGCTCGATCTCGGCCGCAGCGGCGATCCGGCGGCGGCGCTCGAGGCGCTGTTCCGCTCGAACGGCTGGGGCCGCGACATGTGGCGGAATGGCGTCTACACCTTCGTGCACTACCATTCGATGATCCACGAAGTGGTCGGCGTCGCGCGCGGATACGGCCGCATCCAGCTCGGCGGCGAGCAGGGCCGGGTGTTCGAGCTCACGTCCGGCGACGTCGCCGTGCTGCCGGCGGGAACCGGGCATCAGAAGCTCGACACAAGCGGCGATTTCCTCGTCGTCGGCGGCTATCCCCCCGAAGGCACCTACACGCTCTGCCGCGGTGACAATCCCGCCGAACGTGATAAGGCCTTGCAGACGATCCCGCGCGTGCCGCTGCCCAAGAGCGATCCCGTTCTCGGTACGAGTGGCGGTCTCACCGATCTGTGGACCCGCTGATGGACTGGATCAGCTTCTACGACTTCAAGCATTCCGTCATTTACGTGAACGAGCGGCACCGCGACGTGCACTACCGCACGATCGCGGCCGACATCGCCAGGCTCGTGCCCGCGCCCGACGCCCGCGTGATGGACTATGGCTGCGGCGAGGCGACCTCGGCCGGCATCCTGGCCGATGCCTGCGGCCATCTCACGATGGTCGAAGCGGCGCCGAACGTGCGGGCCGCGCTCGCTGCGCGCAATGCCGGCAATCCGAAGATCTCGGTCATGACGCCGGACGAGGCGGCGGCGGAGCCGGCGCAGTCCTACGACATGATCGTGCTGCACTCCGTGGCCCAATATCTGACCGCGGCCGAGCTCGACGCATTGCTGGCGACCTTCCACCGGCTGCTCAAGCCGGACGGCGTGTTCGTGCTCGGCGACATCATCCATCCGCGGCTGGCGGCGCCGATGGCGGCGTTGGCGCTATTGCGCTTCGGCGCGTCGAAGGGCTTCTTCTGGGCGGCGGTCGGCGGACTGATGCGAATCTTCGTCTCCGATTATCTGAAGATCAAAAGCAAGGTCGGCCTGTCGCACTACGAAGAAGCCGACATGCTGACGATCCTGCGCGCGGCAGGCTACGAGGCCAAGCGCGCGCCGCGTAATATCGGCCATAACCAGCAGCGCATGACCTTCCTGGCGCGGCCGTTCACCGCCCGTTAACCGCGACGGCCGCCGGAACCCGGCGCCCGCGCCTGCATAACTTTCCAGCAAGCCTGCGGGCTTACCACGGGTCCCGGCCCGGTGGCGGAGTGGCGACGCAGAAGCCATGCAAGGTCTTCCAGCCTGGTTCGATTCCAGGCCGGGCCTCCAATGCCCTCGCGCGAGTCGCGCGCATGGCCGCCCCGCGAATTGCTGCCCCACGCGGCACCGGGCGCGGTGCTAGACTGACCGGGCCTGTGAAACGCTCCAGCCGAACATGCCCATCCGCACCGCCATCGTCGAAGACGAGCCCGAGCTGCGCAAGATGATCGTTTCGCTGCTGCAGGAGGATTCCGACTACAGCGTGGTCGCCGAATTCGCCGAGGGAGCGCCGGCGGTCGCGGCCATTCCCGAGCTCGCCGCCGATATCGCGTTGGTCGACATCGGCCTGCCGGACATGTCGGGCATCGACGTCATTCGCGCGCTGAAAGCGCGTTGTCCGGCCTGCAACGTGCTCGTGGTGACCACGTTCGGCGACGAGAAGACCGTCACGGCCGCGCTGGAAAGCGGCGCGGACGGCTATCTCCTGAAGGGCACCTCCCGCGAAGAGCTCAAGCGCGACATCCGATCGCTGCAGGACGGCGGGTCACCGCTGTCGCCGATGATCGCACGGACGCTTCTGAACCGGCTGCGCGCCGAGCCCCAACAGGAGCGGCGACGGCCTGACGGCGAAGCCGTATTGACCGTGCGCGAGCAGCAGGTGCTGGAAATGATCGCGAAGGGCTTCTCCTACACCGAGACCTCGAAGATCTGCGGCATCAGCGCCACCACCGTGCATAGCCATCTCAAGAGCATCTATCGCAAGCTCGAGGTGCATTCGAAGACCGAAGCGGTTTACGAGGCGAGACGCCGCAGCCTCATCCGCTAGGCGGGGCCGGCGGCACCGTCAGGACGAGACGCACCGTCGTGCCGCGGCCGCGACCGCTGTCGATCGACAGCGACCCCCCGGTCGAAACGCTTGCCATCCGTTTGCGCATGTTGGAAAGGCCGCGACCCGAACCGGCATCGGCCGGATCGAATCCGTTGCCGTTGTCCGCCACCATGATGACGATGGTCGATCCTTCCTCGTGGCGGGCCGTGACCGTGACGCGCGTCGCCGCCGCGTGATGCAGCACGTTGCTCAACGCCTCCATCAGCACCAGCTTGACCGCCAGCGCATCGCGTTCCGTCAGCGTGCCGATCTGCGGCAGATCGCCGACGGTCCAATGCACGTCGATTCCGGCGAGCTCCAGACCGCTGGCCATGCGGTAGCGCACATTGCTCAGCAGCAGGTCGATGTCGCGGCCATCGGTGTCGATGCTGTCGACCAACAGCCGAAGCTCGGTCAGCATGTCGCCGATCCGCCGCTTGACCTCGGACAAATTGACGTTTTCGACCGAGAAATAGGCCAGCAGGCTGGCGAGGCTGGCGCCGATACTGTCGTGCATGTCGGCGGAGATCTTGCGCCGTTCGGCGAGCGCGGAGTTCACGACGTCGAGTTGCGCCTGCTGGCTGACCTGGCCGAGCCGGTGGACGAACAGGGCGGCGGCCGCCATCGCCGCGGTCAGAACGAGCCAGCAGAGGCCGAGGGCGAAGAAATAGCCGATATACTGGTCGCGCAGATAATCGGCGTCGTATCCGACCGCGACATAGAACGGCATCCTCGGCGAAACGACGAAACTGCCGATTCTCGTGACATCATCGACGCCGCTGCGGCTGTCGAACGTACCGCTTTTTTCGCCGGCGACGACGCGCTGGTACACCAGCGGCATATGTGACACTGCCGTGCCGTAGCCGATGGCACCGTTGAGGGTTCGCACCCGCACCACGCCATCCTTGCCAGTCAGCGCCGCCAGCCCGCGGTCGCTGAGCTTGAGCTTCTCGTACAATCCGACGAAGTAGCTCAATCGGTAGGACAGCAGCACCACACCGTAGAAGGCGCCGGATTCGTCGCGCAACGGCCGCGAAAACTGGATTTCGGGCTCCTTGGCCAGGACCCCCTGCAGCGGCGCGCTGATGTAGAGGGTCGAGCGGGTCGTATCCTCGGCATGGACGCGAAAGGTGTTGCGGTCTTTCAACGACAGGTCCGGAGCCGGATAGGCCGTCGCGCTGGCGATGAGCCGGCCGTCGCGGCCGACGACGGCGGGGCCGATCATCGACGCATTCAGCGCGTAGCGCTGCAGCAGCCGGTGCAGCTGCGCCTGGTCGGGCCGGGCGACAGCGGATTCCGGGATCACCGCGGCGACACGTACGAGTATGGCGTTGGCGGTGGCGGCATCGTTGTCGAAGCTGGCCATCAGGATCTGCGCGATATTGCCGGTCTGCCGGTAGTACTCCGCATCGACGCTGCGCTTGTAGTGCAGCCCTTCCAGCACGCACAGCACGAGGACGAGACCGGAGAAGGCAGCGCAAACCGCTGCGACCAGGGCGCGCGAGAGGAGAGCCGGGCTTGAGCGGACGCTGGTTCCGATGGTCATCGCGGCAGCCAACCGATTGCCGATGCCCATTTCGGTGGGCATCGCTTCCGAGGTCACCCGTTCTGGGGAGGAAGACCGGCGACTTCTATACCCAGTTCTGGGGATTGGTCGAATTCAAGGCGTGCTCCACGGTCCCGCCGCCGTCACACGCCTCACAGGTTGGGAGCCGCCATGCTGGACATTCCTCGCAAACCCGGTGCGGCGCAGCTGACCGCCAAAGAGATGTTCATGCTGTTCCCGTCGCCGATGTTCACGGGAAAGCTGCCCGATGTCGGCCTCTGCGACCGGATCGAGAAGAAGCTGCGAGAGCTGCAAAAGGCCGGCAAGGGCCAGTCGTCCCCGGACGGTGTCGTCTTCGCTTACATGAGTCCGGACGACCTGCAGAAGCTGCCGGAGATGAAAGAGCTGGTCGACGTGATCATGTTCGAGTCCGGCAACATCCTCGACGCCTACCAGATCAAGCGCGACTCGCACTACATCACCAACATGTGGGCAAACATCGCGAATCCAAATCGCCGCCACACCATGCACATCCATCCGAACTGCTTGTTCAGCGGGCTCGTCTACATCAAGACGCCGGCGCGCTGCGGACGGACGATCTTCATCTCGCCGCGCCAGTTCTCGAAAGGCATAGAGCCGCCCTATTCCGGCAGGAACGAGATCAATTCCGACGTTTTCTCGATGCCGCCGGAAAAGGGCCGCATGCTGATCTGGCCGGCCCATATCCCGCACGCGGTCGAGCAGGGCTCCGCCGACGAGACGGAAGACCGCATCGTCGTCGCCTTCAACATCATGATCCGCGGTCTGGTCGAGATCGAAACGGCGCGCATCGACCTGCGCTGACGGACGACGCCGCGGCCGCGCGCCCTATGGCGGGTGCCAGCCGCGGAACCGGTCCGGCGCCGTAGCGCCGTCAGGCCTGCTTGCGCCGCCGCGCGAGGAGCACCCCGAAGAAACCAAGCGCTGGAATCATCAGCGCGAGCGTGGAAGGCTCAGGCGCCGGGGTCGCCGGCGGCGGTCCGATATCCGAAAAGAAATTGAGCGTGAGCGAGTCCGTGAACTGCAACGTCTGGCCACCGGCAAGAGCGAAGGTGCCGCCGTTCAGTGTCGGCGTCAGCGGGTCAAGCGCGATCGGACCGATGAAGGTCGTCAGATCGTAGCTCGCAAGCCCTGCGTTGTTGCCGCCGAGACCGTTGTCGAAGGTCGCATTGAAGAAATTGATCAGGTTGAGTGGAGTATTGGATACGACGATCGCGACATCGGGGAGGACGCTGAAGTTCTGGACGCCCAAAGTGAACGTGCCGCCGAGATTGTTGATCCGGTAGAAGCCCGGGCTCTGCAGGAAGACATTCGATGTATCGCCCAACAGGCTCAGGTTGAAGGACTGATCGGTGAAGGTCACGCCGCCCACCGAGCCGCTGCCCGTGCCGTAGAAATCGTACTGCGCCGGGTTGGCATAAGCTGCCCCTGCGGCAACCAGGCTCCCCAGGCCAAGGGCGGCCACCGCCGCCAAAACGCTCGCCCGCATCATCTGTCTCCCCCAAGAAGTTCGTGCTGCTTCTACCCCGCGCATTTTAGAAGCAAGCATCGCGCCAAATTTTTTTGACATTGAATCACATGCATTTTCGCGCGAACGACCGGTGCACACCGGCGCCTTCTGTAAAGACAATTGACATTATGCGGCCGCATATTTGGACAAAGGTGGCGTGATATTATGAATCGGACCCGGCATATAGCCGTGTTGCCGGCTTCGCTTTCCGAGGCGAGGAAAGGCGGCATCGCGCAGCGAGCATGGTGTGATAGACTGACTATGTGCGGTAGCGGGCGCGTGGCCGATGGTTCGCATCTTCACCGGGCTGGCTTTATGTATCGCCCTTGCCGGGTGCGCCGAGCACCGGGACTACTTGAGCGCGCATTATCTCGATCAATATGCCGAGCCTGGCCCGCGTCCGGAGCATTTCCGTGAATGCCACGGGTTTTCCTGCGCGGTGGTTTCGCGTGTCTCCCTGGCGCCGGCGGAGTGGCGGCGCGTGCGGGCGATGTTCACGCCGCCGGCCAAGGACGCTGCCACCGAGCGTCGCCGCATCGCTGGCGCGGTGGCGTTGATGCAACGCCTCGTCGGGGCGCAGACCGGGACGTCCGCGCACCAGTGGACCCACCGAAACATGATGATCCTGCCGAATCTCGGCGACCCGACGCAGCTCGACTGCATCGACGAGGCGGTGAACACCTGGACCTACATGACGATGATGGAGCGCGACGGCCTCTTCCGCTTCCATCACGTGGCGTCGTTGGCCTTCGCCGGCTTGCCGACCGACCCCAATCCGCGCAACGCCGCGGTGCTGCAGGAACGCGGCGGCGCCTATTACGTGCTGGATCCGAGCCTGGTCGATGCGGGAGCGACGGTGCCGGTGCTGCCGCTCGCGGCCTGGCTCGACACATGGCCACCGGTCATGTCGCGCTACGATGGCGCCGGGTTGCCGCGGTCGTAAGCCGGATCAGCCGCGGCCGCGGGCTTTCGCCTTGCGGCCGGCGCGGGCCGCCACCCGGCGCTCGGCCGCCATCACCAGTTCGCCGGTGTCGGTCAACCGCACCGACACGGACGACGGGTCGGCGGAGCCGAGGAACGAGAGCAGGCGGGAACCGTCTTCGGGCGGCAGCGCCAGAAAACTGCGCAGCATCTCCAGCGATCCTGGCTCCTGGCTCCAGTAGAGCAATTCGAGGATCCGGCTTGCCGGCACGCGACTTGAGATGAGGTTCTGAATGAGTTCGCCGATTTCCGCAGACCCTGTATTCGATCTGATGGCCTCGTCCCCGCCTGGCATGTGCGCCGTCCTCTGAGCTGCGCTTCCGACACGAAGCAATGTCGGATGCCAAACTTATCACGCGCACGCGCGATTGCTATGGCACCCGGCCGCATTCGGGTGGCGAAATTAGACGCGAAACACTACCTGTGATTGTATTACAGACGGATGACTACCTAATTCGCTCATCGTGACGGATAGGCCGCGACCATGTCGAGTTCGACCCGCGCGCCGGGCGTCGACAACTGGTTGACGCAGACCGTGGTGCTGGCCGGGGTCCAGTCGCCGAAATACGCCGCCATCGCCGCGACCATGCCGTCCATGTCGCGCATGTCGGTGAGGTATTTCGTCACCTTCACGACGTCTGTCCAGGTGAGCCCCTCATGCGCGAGGATGCCCTTGATGTTCTCCATCGCCAGCCGCGTCTGCGCCTCGATACCGACCGGGTGATTGTGCTCGGTCAGGTCGTGCGGGTGCCTGTGGTAGAGCGGCGACGGCGTGGCGCCGGAGATGAACAGCAGGTCGCCCGGCGCCGTGACCCGGATGGCGGGGGCATAAGGCATATCGGCCTTGCGCGACGGCATGGTCTGGATTTCGCCGATGGCCGGATTGGTCGGCGAGGTCTTGAAAGCCGGCGCCCGTTTGCTCATGTCTCTGCCGCTCTCCGTGGAAGGGCGAAAAGTCTGGCCACCGCAATCCGCACTGTCAAATACCGCTGAGGGTGCGGCGCGATAGCTGTGGCGAGCCGGGCCTTCACCCTTCCCTGCCCGGCCATTATGGTCTAAGCAGCCTTCGCGCGGGGCCGACCCCCGCCCGGGGCCAAGGACGCGCGTGAAAGCGCGCCCTTTTTTTGTGTGCCCGCTCCCGCCGGGGCGCTCGCTCCGGCTCCCGCGGTCGGAAAAGTTGCAGGACGGATGCCCAAAAGAACCGACATCAAATCGATCATGATCATCGGCGCCGGCCCGATCGTCATCGGCCAGGCGTGCGAATTCGACTATTCCGGTACGCAGGCGTGCAAGGCGCTGAAGGAGGAGGGCTACCGGGTCATCCTGGTCAACTCCAATCCGGCGACCATCATGACCGACCCGGAACTGGCCGACGCCACCTACATCGAGCCGATCACCCCGGAGATCGTCGCCAGGATCATCGAGAAGGAACGCCCGGACGCGCTGCTGCCGACCATGGGCGGCCAGACCGCGCTCAACTGCGCGCTCTCCCTGCGCAAGTTGGGGACGCTGGAGAAGTTCGGCGTGCAGATGATCGGCGCCACCGCCGACGCCATCGACAAGGCCGAGGACCGCGAGCTGTTCCGCGAGGCCATGACCAAGATCGGTCTGGCGACGCCGCGCTCGCACCACGTCAAGACGTTGTCGCAGGCGCTGGAGGCGCTGGACGACATCGGTTTGCCGACCATCATCCGCCCGTCTTTCACCATGGGCGGCACCGGCGGCGGCATCGCCTACAACCGCGCCGAATTCATCGACATCGTCGAAGGCGGCATCGACGCCTCTCCGACCAACGAAGTGCTGATCGAAGAGTCAGTGCTCGGCTGGAAAGAGTATGAGATGGAGGTGGTGCGCGACAAGAACGACAACTGCATCATCATCTGCTCCATCGAGAACGTCGATCCGATGGGGGTGCATACCGGCGATTCCATCACCATCGCGCCGGCGCTGACGCTGACCGACAAGGAATACCAGATCATGCGCGACGCCTCGCTGGCGGTGCTGCGCGAGATCGGCGTCGAGACCGGCGGCTCCAACGTGCAGTTCGCGGTCAATCCTGCAGACGGCCGCATGATCGTGATCGAGATGAACCCGCGCGTGTCGCGCTCCTCGGCGCTGGCGTCGAAGGCGACCGGCTTTCCGATCGCCAAGGTCGCGGCCAAGCTCGCCGTCGGCTACACGCTCGACGAGATCGCCAACGACATCACCGGCGGCGCGATGCCGGCCTCGTTCGAGCCGACCATCGACTACGTCGTCACCAAGATTCCGCGCTTCGCCTTCGAGAAATTCCCCGGCGCCTCGCCGGTGCTGACGACGTCGATGAAGTCCGTCGGCGAAGCCATGGCCATCGGCCGCACCTTCCAGGAATCGCTGCAGAAGGCGCTGCGTTCGCTGGAGACCGGCCTGACCGGTCTCGACGAGATCGCCATCGAAGGCTTCGATCCGGGCAAGAGCATCGACGACCCCGACAACAAGAATGCCATCCGCGCCGCGCTCGGCACGCCGACACCGGAGCGCCTGCTGAAGGTGGCGCAGGCGATGCGGCTCGGCGCCAGCGACGAGCTCGTCCACAACGCCTGCCGCATCGATCCGTGGTTCCTCACGGAGATCCGCGGCATCGTCGAGGCGGAAGCCGAGATCAAGGCGAAGGGGCTGCCGACCACGGCCGGTCCGTTCCGCCGCCTCAAGGCGATGGGCTTCTCCGACAAGCGCCTCGGCAAGCTGACCGGCAGCGACGCGGACAACGTCATGGCCAAGCGCCGCGCGCTCGACGTGCACCCGGTGTTCAAGCGCATCGACACCTGCGCGGCCGAGTTCGCCTCGCCGACGGCCTACATGTATTCGACCTACGAGGCGCCGTTCGCAGGCAGCCCCGTGAACGAGGCCAGGCCCTCCGACCGCAAGAAGGTGATCATCCTCGGCGGCGGTCCCAACCGCATCGGCCAGGGCATCGAGTTCGACTACTGCTGCTGCCACGCGTGCTTCGCGCTGAAAGACGCCGGCTACGAAACGGTGATGGTCAACTGCAATCCGGAGACGGTGTCGACCGACTACGACACCTCGGACCGGCTCTATTTCGAGCCGCTGACGCCGGAGGACGTGCTCGAGATCGTCGACACCGAACGTTCGAAGGGCACGCTGCACGGCGTCATCGTGCAGTTCGGCGGCCAGACACCGCTCAAGCTCGCCGAGGCGCTGGAGAAGGCGAAGGTGCCGATCCTCGGCACGTCGCCGGACGCCATCGACCTCGCCGAGGACCGCGACCGCTTCAAGAAGCTGCTGGACAAGCTCAAGCTGCGCCAGCCGCAGAACGGCATCGCCACCTCGCTCGGCGCTGCCCGTGCGATCGCCGACAAGATCGGCTACCCGGTCGTGGTGCGGCCCTCGAACGTGCTCGGCGGCCGCGCCATGGAGATCGTGCGCGACGCCGCCCAGTTCGACCGCTACGTCGCGCGTCTGACCGGCGACCTCAACCGGCCGAGCGAACTGGTCATCTCCGAACGCAGCCCGCTGCTGATCGACCGTTACCTGTCGGACGCCACCGAAGTCGACGTCGACTGCCTCGCCGACGGCAAGGACACGTTCATCGCCGGCATCATGGAGCACATCGAGGAGGCCGGCATCCATTCGGGCGACTCGGCCTGCGCGCTGCCGCCCTACTCGCTCGACGACCAGACCATCGCCGAACTCGGCCGGCAGACCCGCGAGCTGGCGCTGGCGCTCAATGTCGGCGGCCTGATGAACGTGCAGTACGCCATCAAGAACGGCGACATCTACGTGCTCGAGGTCAATCCGCGCGCCTCGCGCACGGTGCCCTTCGTCGCCAAGGTCATCGGCCTGCCGATCGCCAAGATCGCCTCGCGCGTCATGGCCGGCGAAAGCCTCGAGAGCTTCGACCTCAAGCAGCGGCCCTACCAGCACCGCGCCGTGAAGGAAGCGGTGTTCCCGTTCGCGCGCTTCCCGGGCGTCGACACGGTGCTTGGGCCGGAGATGAAGTCGACCGGCGAGGTCATGGGCCTCGACAAGTCGTTCGAGATCGCCTTCGCCAAGAGCCAGTTCGGCAGCGGCACCAACCTGCCGCGCTCGGGCACCGTCTTCGTCTCGGTGCGCGACGACGACAAGGGCCGGATCCTGCCGTCGGTGAAGCTGCTCGCCTCGCTCGGCTTCAAGATCATCGCCACGTCCGGCACCCAGCGCTACCTCGCCGAACAGGGCGTTCCGGCCGACAAGATCAACAAGGTGCTGGAAGGCCGCCCGCACATCGTCGACGCCATCAAGAACGGCGGCGTGCAGCTGGTGTTCAACACGACCGAGGGGGCGACGGCGCTGGCGGACAGCCGCTCGTTGCGCCACGCCGCCCTCTTGCATAAAGTGCCGTACTACACCACTCTTTCAGGTGCCGTTGCCGCAGCGCAAGGTATCAAAGCCTATCTCGGGGGCGACCTCGAGGTGCGTGCGCTGCAGTCCTACAATCAGGGCCGGACCTGAGCGGGCTTTTTCGGACAGTCTTCGGACCGGACACGGCAGCGTGCGTGAGGCCGGTTGTGGCGAATGGACCGCGGTGAGGGGAACCGGGCCGCGGTTGGAACGTATTTGACCGGCCCCTCGTATTTCAGACTCCGGTGGCGGGGAACCCGTGGCCGGAGTCGAATTGCGAGTGGATCGAACTGACAGCTGGAAGGGCTTGGCGGCGGAAGACGCACGATCAAGTTGCCGCCAGGAGGAGAAGAGACGATGGAAAAGCTACCGATGACCGCCGCGGGCTA
>Ga0187809_10000658_pt1 | contig 17668 bp, 12 predicted proteins | sample NC_wetland_sal_i_8_FD_132415 | JGI IMG/M metagenome (GOLD analysis project Ga0187809, IMG submission 132415) | Wetland sediment microbial communities from Neuse River Estuary, North Carolina, USA - ASW_4 | ecosystem: Environmental > Aquatic > Freshwater > Wetlands > Sediment | place: USA: North...
ACTATCCGAACCAGGTCAACAACGTCCTCGGCTTCCCCTTCATCTTCCGCGGCGCGCTCGACGTGCGCGCCAAGACCATCAACATGGAGATGAAGATCGCCGCGGCGCGCGCGCTTGCGGATCTCGCACGCGAGGACGTGCCGGACGAGGTCGCGGCCGTCTACGGCGCGCGGCCGAAGTTCGGTCCCGATTACATCATTCCGGTGCCGTTCGATCCGCGGCTGATCTGGTACGTGCCGCCGGCGGTCGCGAAGGCCGCGATGGACACCGGCGTCGCGCGCAAGCCGATCGAGGACATGGAGGCCTATCGCCACCAGTTGTCGGCGCGGCGCGATCCGGTCGCCAACTCGCTGGTGAAGGTCTATGCGCGGCTGCGCCGCTCGCCCAAACGCGTCGTGTTCGCGGAAGGCGAGGAGGAGCAGGTCATCCGCGCGGCGGCGAGCTTCGTGCATCAGGGCCTCGGCACGGCGTTGCTGGTCGGCCGCGAGGAGCGCGTCAAGACCGCCGCGAAGGATGCCGGCATCGAAATCGGCGAGGGCATCGAGATTCACAACGCGCGTCTGTCGACGCGCAACACCGTCTACACGAACTATCTGTACGAGCGGCTGCAGCGCAAAGGCTATCTGCTGCGGGACTGCCAGCGCCTGGTGAACACCGACCGCAACCACTTCGCCGCCTGCATGGTGGCGCTCGGCGACGCCGACGCCATGGTCACCGGCGTCACGCGCAACTTCTCCGTCGCGCTCGAGGACGCGTGCCGCGTCATCGACCCGAAGCCCGGCCATCGGGTCATCGGACTGTCGATGGTGATCACGCGCGGCCGCACCGTGCTCGTCGCCGACACGGCCGTCACCGAAATGCCGACGGCGGAAGAGCTCGCCGAGATCGCCATCGAAGCCGCCGGTGTCGCACGCCGTATGGGCTACGAACCGCGTGTCGGCATGCTCGCCTTCTCGACTTTCGGGCATCCGCAGGGCGAGCGCTCGGCGCGCGTGATCGAGGCGGTGAAGCTGCTCGATGGTCGCCGCGTCGACTTCGAGTATGACGGCGACATCGCCGCCGACGTCGCGCTCAATTCCGAGCTGATGACGGCCTATCCATTCTGCCGCCTGTCGGGCCCGGCGAACGTGCTGGTGATGCCGGCGTTCCACTCGGCGTCGATCTCCACCAAGATGCTGCAGGAACTCGGCGGCGCGACCGTCATCGGGCCGCTGCTGGTCGGTCTCGACCGGCCGGTGCAGATCGTCCATCTCGGCGCCAAGGACAGCCAGATCGTCACCATGGCGGCACTGGCGGCCTACAACGTCAGCGGCTAAGACAACGCGCGGCCATAGAGGAGACGCGTTTTGAGCAAGACATTGTCCGGCGTGATCGCCGCCATCGCCACGCCGATCGAAGAGAACGGCGCGCCCGACCTGACGCGTGCGATGAAGCTCGCGCGCTTTCTGCTCGACAACGGCTGCGACGGGCTCAACGTGCTCGGCACCACCGGCGAGGCGACGTCGTTCTCGCTTGCCGAGCGCAAGGCGGTGATGGACGCCTACAAGAGCAACGGCCTGCCGCTCGACCGGCTGATGGTCGGCACCGGCGCCGCGGCAGTCAGCGACGCTGTGACGCTGACGAAGCACGCCGCGGAGCTCGGCTTCGCCGGCGCGCTGGTGTTGCCGCCGTTCTATTACAAAGGCGTGCCGGACGACGGGCTCGCCGCCTATATCGACATCGTGGTGCAAGCGACCGCCGCCACGCCGATCCCGCTCTATCTCTATCACTATCCGGCGATGTCGGGCCTGCCCTGGCACGTCGCACTGATCGAGAGGCTGCTGAAATCGCATCCGGCCCGCATCGTGGGCCTCAAGGATTCATCGGGCGACATGAGCTATGCCCGCGCCGCGGCCGCGGTGAAACCCGGCTTCGCCGTGTTCCCCTCGACCGAGGCGGCGCTGCTCGACGCCCGCCGCGGCGACTTCGCCGGCTGCATTTCGGCGACCGCCAATCTCAATCCGGATCTCTGTCAGCGCGCCTGGGCGAGCGGCGACGCCGCCGCCCTCGAGCAGGCGGTGACGATCCGCAAGCTGTTCGACGGCAAGCCGCTGGTTTCGGGCGTGAAGGCGCTGCTGTCGCACATCCATGGCGATCCGGCGCTGGCGCGCATGAAACCGCCGCTGGCCGCGTTCCCGGCAGCCGACCGGGCCGCCGTGATCGCCGGCTATGACGGCGTCCGCGCCCGGAAGGTGGCCTGAACCCGCCGGTCCCGCGGGCGTTGACGGGCACGCGGGGCCTCTTTATAAGCCTCGGCCTTGGCTGCGGGGATTTCGTGCCCCCGGCCTACCCTATTCAGATTTCGAGCGCTTTTCCGCGGATACAAGCGTCCGCGTGACGAGCGCCAGCCCGTTGAACGAGAGAACAGATGGCCAATACGAAGTCCGCCCGCAAAGCCACGCGCGTCATCGCGCGCCGGACCGAAGTGAACAAGGCGCGCCGCTCGGTGCTGCGCTCGTCGATGCGCAAGGTCGAGGAAGCGATCACCACCGGTGACAAGGCCGCCGCGGCGGCCGCGCTCCAGGCAGCCGAACCGGTGATCATGCGTGCAGCGCAGCGCGGCGTGGTTCACAAGAACAACGCCAGCCGCAAGGTCTCGCGCCTCGCGCACCGGATCGCGAAGCTCGGCAAGTAGGCGCCGCAGCGGCGGCCGCCGGAGCCTCGCTCCGATCCGATTTTGCATTCTGCGACTGATGATTGCTCGCCCGCCGGTCCCAACCGGCGGGCGTTTCCGTTGTGTTGTAAAAGCTTCATTGCCACGTCACCACGTTCCGGGCGCTCCGGTTTTACCGGCAGAAACCGATGCACGCGGCCCGGCAACCCTTATTCCATCGGGGTTTTTGACACCGGCTAGCCTGAAAAACGCGCAGAAAAATCGAAGCCGTACTAAGGCGTTAATCGCCACACATCAGCGGGACCCGAGATTCCGCATAAGGCGGTCGTATGACGTGGCCGCCGACGAAAAAATTTCCCGCATTGGGCGAGACACAGGTTGCTGCTGCGACCGCCGGAAATTTTTGGCGAGTCGTCAACGTGTTGCCATGCGGCGCGGCGCAGCAAAAACGCAACACCAGTGCAGCTTTCGTGTCATGCTCTGAACGCCAGCGTACAAAAACCATTGCTGCACTAAATCGCTCGTGTACATTCCAACCCGCGCACGGCACATCGCCGCGCGCGATCAGAAACAAAGGTGTGCTTCTGCACTCATCGGCGGATGAGAACGGCTATTTGTTGCCTTGTGCGCACCGATAGCAGCGTTCGATTGCGCCGATCTCGTCACCGGCTGCGTCACGGACCAAGACGCCACGCGGCGCGATGTGGGAAATCGCAGACGCGATAAGCGGCCGAAGCGAGACGAGCAGACACACATTTTGAGACGGGCCGTCAGGCCCGCGATGAGACAGAGGGGGTTTCGAGATGACGAATGCCAGGAGACTTCCGGTGAACAACGCCGACGTCGCCCGACGTTACACTTCGATGCTGACTTCGCCGCGCGCTTCCTCTCTGGCTCCTCCGTCCTACTGTCCGAGTTTCGCCCCGCGCCACGTCATCGGCGCGCTGGCCACAGCCTCACCGCCCGACGCCTGACGGACTTTTCGTTTAGCAAGCGGGTGGCGTGAGACCGACGGTCGTCTGACCTCGAATTTCCCACGACATCATCGAGTGGTCGCGTTTGCGTCTGTTCCGGCGCGTGAGCGGCTGTCCGCTATTGCCAAACAATCCGATCGCCCCATTCACTCTTTCTACTGGATCGACGAGACAATGCAGAACGCGGATCAGGAGAGCTGGTCACGGGTCAAAGAGCACCTGCGCGCCGACGTCGGTGACGACGTCTATTCGAGCTGGTTTGCGCGCATGGATCTTGAAGCGCTCGAAGAGGGCACCGTTCGCCTGTCGGTGCCGACGCGCTTTCTCAAGAGCTGGATTCAGTCGCATTACGCCGAGCGTGTGCTCGCCTGCTGGCAGGCTCACGACGCCAAGGTCGGCCGCATCGAGCTCATCGTGCGCTCCGCGGTGCTGCGCAACGCCGCACCGGTGAAGGCGCGCGCCGAGGCCGCGCCGGCGGCCGTCGGCGGCCATGGCGAGGCGGCGCGCTTCAACACTCACGCGCGCCCGATCATGCCCGGCGACGCCAACGTGCACGAGGCGCTCGGCGGCTCGCCGCTCGATCCGCGGCTGACCTTCGACTCCTTCGTCGTCGGCCGCGCCAACACGCTGGCGCACGCCGCGGCCAAGCAGGTCGCGACCGCCAAGCGCACCGACCCGGTGATGTTCAATCCGCTGTACATCCACGCCGGCGTCGGCCTCGGCAAGACGCACCTCCTGCAGGCGATCACCTGGGCGGGCAACGCCACCGGCGAGCGCAAGGTGCTCTATCTCACCGCCGAGAAGTTCATGTACGGCTTCGTCTCGGCGATCCGCACGCAGACGGCGCTCGCGTTCAAGGAAGCGCTGCGCGGCATCGGCGTGCTGGTGATCGACGACCTGCAGTTCCTGCAGGGCAAGTCGACGCAGGCCGAGTTCTGTCACACGCTGAACGCGCTCATCGACGCCGGCCGCCAGGTGGTGATCGCCTCCGATCGTCCGCCGTCCGATCTCGAGAGCCTCGACGACCGCGTGCGCTCGCGCCTCGCCGGCGGCCTCGTCGTCGAGATGGGCGGTCTCGGCGAAGAATTGCGGTTCGAAATCCTCAAGACCCGCGTCACCGCGGCGCGCGCGCACCATCCGACCTTCGACGTGCCGCAGCCGGTGCTGTCGTACATCGCCAAGACGGTGACGCATAACGGCCGCGACCTCGAAGGCGCGCTCAACCGCCTGCTCGCGCACAGCAAGCTCACCGGCCACGCCGTGACGCTGGAGATGGCCGAGCGCGAGGTGCGCGATCTGGTCCGGCCGCAGGAGCCCAGGCGGGTCAAGATCGAGGACATCCAGCGCGTCGTGGCGCGGCAGTACAACGTCAGCCGCTCCGACCTGTTGTCGTCGCGCCGCACCGCCAACGTCGTGCGTCCGCGTCAGGTGGCGATGTATCTCGCCAAGACGCTGACCCTGCGCTCGCTGCCGGAGATCGGCCGGCGCTTCGGCGGCCGCGATCACACCACCGTGCTGCACGCGGTGCGCAAGATCGAGGGCCTGGTCGGTAACGACGTGGCGCTGGCCGAGGAGATCGAGGGGCTGAAGCGGCAGCTGCAGGAGTAGCCGGCCCTTGTTCCGGGCGCCCCGGATCCGCGCCGCACCGCTGCGTGCTGCGCGTCCGGGGCGAAACCGTCCTGTGGACGCCCTGGGGATAGGAACGGGGAGGAAAAACGCGCCCTTGCGCAATCCGGCCTGTCTTGCCACCTTTGGCCCCCGGCCGCGCATTCCGCGCCAGGCCGGCACGGCGGCGCCCGGATTTCCCGGGCCTTTTTCTACGCCGAAGCGGGTCTTTCCATGAAGGTCACTGTCGAACGGGCAGAATTGCTGAAATCGCTGGGCCACGTCTATCGCGTGGTCGAGCGGCGGAACACGATTCCGATCCTCGCCAACGTCCTGATCAAGGCCGACAAGGGCGCACTGAGCCTGAAGGCCACCGACCTCGACCTCGAGGTGATCGACACGACCGCGGCCGAGGTGTCGCCGGGCGGCGCGACGACCGTGCCGGCCCACATGTTCTACGACATTGTCCGCAAGCTGCCGGACGGCTCGCAGATCGTGCTCGAGGGAACCGGCGAGCGCGCGGTGGTGACGCTGCGCGCCGGCCGCTCGCGCTTCACGCTGCAGACCCTGCCGGAAAGCGACTTCCCCGATCTCGCCGCCGGCGAGATGACGCATTCGTTCAAGCTGCCGGCCGGCGACTTCAAGCGCCTGATCGACAAGACGCAGTTCGCGATCTCGACGGAAGAAACGCGCTACTACCTGAATGGCATCTACCTGCACACCGCGGGCAGCGCCAAGGCGGCGACCTTGCGCGCGGTCGCGACCGACGGTCATCGTCTGGCGCAGTGCGAACTGCCGCTGCCGGACGGCGCCGCCGGAATGCCGGGCATCATCATCCCGCGCAAGACGGTCGGCGAGGTGCAGCGTCTGATCGAGACCGGCGAAGGCGAGGTCGGCATCGAACTCTCCGCCGGCAAGATCCGCTTCTCGATCGGCAACGTCGTGCTCACCTCGAAGCTGATCGACGGAACGTTCCCCGACTACGGCCGCGTCATTCCGGTCAACAACGACAAGAGCCTCGTCGTCGACAAGAAGGACTTCGAGGCCGCCGTCGACCGCGTCTCGACCGTGTCGAGCGAGCGCGGCCGCGCGGTGAAGCTGGCGATCGCGCCGGGCAAGCTGACCTTGTCGGTGACCAATCCGGATTCGGGCAGCGCCACCGAAGAGCTCGAGGTCGACTACGAAGCCGAGGCGCTCGATATCGGCTTCAACTCGCGCTACCTGCTCGACATCGCCGCGCAGATCGAGGGCGAGGTGGCGATCCTCAAGCTCGCCGATCCCGGCTCGCCGACCCTGATCCAGGACAAGGACGCCAAGGGCGCGCTCTACGTCCTGATGCCGATGCGGGTGTAGCAGACCCCGTCATGGCCGGGCTTGTCCCGGCCACCCACGCCTTGCTACTGCGAAACGCCCAGGACGTGGATGCCCGGCACAAGGCCGGGCATGACGAGAGGCCATGACCGCCGCCTTCATCCGCCGCCTCGCGCTGACGAACTTCCGCAGCTATCACGCCGCGCAGGTGAGGCTCGACGGCGCCGGACCGGTGGTGCTGACCGGCGCCAACGGCGCCGGCAAGACCAACCTCATCGAGGCCGTGTCGCTGCTGGCGCCGGGACGCGGCCTGCGCCGCGCGACCATGGAAGAGCTCGCCTTCGCGGAGGGTGACGGCGGCTGGGCGATCTCCGCCGAGATCGAGGGCATGCTCGGCCTCGCCACGCTCGGCACCGGCATCGATCCGCCGGCCGGCGAAGACTACTCGCCGACGCGCCGCTATCGCGTCGATCGGGAACCCGTCTCGTCGGCAGCAGCCTTCGCCGATCATCTGCGCGTGATCTGGCTGACGCCGGCGATGGACCCTCTGTTCAACGGACCGGCTTCGGAACGGCGACGCTTTCTCGACCGCCTGGTGCTCGCCGTGGATGCGCATCACGCCAGCCGCGTGTCGGCGCTCGAACGGTCGCTGCGTTCGCGCAACCGCCTGCTCGAGGACACACGCAGCGATCCACACTGGCTCGACGCCGTCGAGCACGAGACGGCGGAAGTCGCGGTCGCCGTCGCAGCCGCGCGCGCCGAAACGGTGGCGCGCCTGTCGGCGGCGCTGGCCGCAGCACACGCGGAGGCACCGGAGTTTCCGGTCGCGACCATCGCGCTGCTGGGCTGGATGGAGCAGTTGCTGCCCGATCACAGCGCCGTCGACATCGAGGACCGCTATCGTGCGCTGCTGAAGGAGAACCGCGCGCGCGATGCGGCCGCCGGCCGCACGCTCGACGGCCCGCACCTCTCCGATCTCGCGGTGACACACGCAGCCAAGAGCATGCCCGCGTCGAACTGCTCCACCGGCGAGCAGAAGGCGCTGCTCATCCGCCTCGTGCTGGCGCACGCGCGTCTCATCAAGGACATGACCGGCGCCGCGCCGATCCTGCTGCTCGACGAAGTCGTCGCGCACCTCGATCCCGGCCGGCGCGCCGCGCTCTACGACGCGTTGTCGTCTCTGGATGCGCAGGTCTTCATGACCGGCGCCGATCCTGCCGCCTTCGGCGAGATCACGTCGCGCGCTCACATGCTGCTGATCAGGCCAGGCAGCGTGGAACCATTTCCGTGAACCGCGTCATGCCGACGAAAGATGAATTGCACCATGAAGCGGACACAGGAACCATTGCCCCGCGCCATCGTTTTTTAAATCGAGACGTGCGGCAAAAGCCGCCCGGAACGAGGCAACAATGGAAGCAGAGGGTGCCATGGATCGAATGCAGCGCGAACTCGTCCGCGCCGTCGAAGACCTGCGCGCCGACATCGACCGGGTCGAGTTGCTGAGCGCCGCATTGAGCGCGTTCAACCGGCCTATCCCGGACTACGAGCCGTCGTTCCATCACGTCGCGCAGTCGGGCCTCGGCGCCTACGAGATGAGTGGAACATCCGAGGATTGACATAAAGCGCGTTGCGCCGGAACCGGCCTAGATCTCGCCGAGCAGTTCCCGCCGCTGACGCTCTGACGCTTCAGAATAGCGCCGTAGCGCATGCGCTTCGCTGAGCAGGCCGACCACCTGACGCCGTTCGACCGAGTCGACGACCGGCAGCGCTTCCGCTTCGAAGCGGTCGAAGGCCGAGATCGCTTCCTGCACAGACATCTGCGGCAGCAACATGTGGTCGCTGTGGCGCAGCAGGTCGCGCAGGCTGTCGGCGGCGGCGACGTCCGCCGCATGCGCCTCGGCGACCAGCACGATGCCGGCATAACGGCCATCCTCGTCGACGGCGATGACCTGATTGGTCGAGCCGAGGGGGAACGCCTCGCGAAAGTTCGAGATCGTTCCCTCCGACGGCGTCGTGCGCACGTCGGCGCGCATCATCTGCCCGACCGAGAGATCGCGGATCCAGCCGATGTCGGCGGCACTGCGGATCGTCTCGCCGCGCAGATGGAAGCGCCAGGTGGCGAAGGTATAGCCGAAGAACTCGCGGGTGACCTGCATCGAGATAATCGCCGCGATCAGCACGGCCGTCGTCAGCCACAGGTCGCCGGTCGTCTCCAGCGCGATGAAGGTCATGGTCAGCGGGCCGCCGATCACCGACACGGACAAAGCCGACAGGCCGATGATGGCGTAGGCGTCGGGATCGATATGCACGCCAGGCACGATGGCCGAGAAGCTGGTCGCGAACAGCTGACCGCCGAGGGCGCCGAGCAGCAGCGAGGCGAAGAACAGGCCGCCGCGGAACCCGGTGCCGAGCGAAATGATCGAGGCCAGGATCTTCAGCGCGAAGATCATGGCGATCATCTCGATCGGCAGCTTGAAGATGCCGGTCAGGTGCAAAGCGCCATGACCGGAGGACATGACCTGGGGCGAGATCATCGCCAGCAGCCCTACCGCCGCCCCACCGATCAGCGGCCGCCACTCCGACGGAATGCGCAGGCGGCTGAACATCCGCTCGCAGGCGGCGACCCCGCGCATGAGGATGATGCCGACCATGCTGGCCAGCAGGCCGACGCCGGCGGCGATGATGACGTCGTGCACGGCGACGTCGCTGACGGCATTGGCCTCGATGCCGAGGGTCAGCGGCGCGAAGGTCCGCGCCGTCAGGTAGCCGACCAGCGAGGCCATGCCGACGGGCGCCAGGCTGGGAATGGTGTAGCTGCCGATGACGAGTTCGAAACCGTAGAAGGCGCCGGCGAGCGGCGCGCCGAAGGCGCCGGCGATGGCTGCCGCCGCGCCGCAGCCGACCAGGGTGCGCAGGTCGCCGCGGCGCAGCCGGAAGGCCTGGCCGAGCATCGAGGCGATGCCCGAGGCGAGCTGGGTGTAGCCGGCCTCTAGGCCGACCGAGGCGCCGACGCCGCTCGACCAGATCGTCTGGGCGGCCACGATGAGGCTGCCGCGCAGCGACATGCGGCCGCCGTGCAGGGCGTTGGCTTCGATCGGGTCGACCTCGGTGCCGCGCTTGCGGGTGACGTAGGTGGACACCAGTCCGAAGACGAGGCCGCCGAGGCAGGGCGTCAGGAACGCGTACAGCGGGTTGATCCAGGCCCGCGCCGACAGGCGCTCGCCCGGGTCCAGCCCGAAGAAGACGAGGTGCATGAGCCCGACGGACTCGCTCATGGCCGCCACGACCAGGCCGGACAGCAGCCCCACGATCGCGGCGAGGACGATGATGCTCGATTCACGCGCGCGGACGATCGCTCGAAGGCGGTGCGGAACCTCGAGCGGACGGCCCTTCCAGTGCATGCGGAGCAGTTCGGAGCGGGCGAGCATGATCGGTTGCTTAGAGGCCAATCGGCCGTCATGTGCAAGCGATTGTGGCGCATCCCGGCACTGCAATCGCGCCAATTTGCGCGCGGTGGTTTACGGACCGACGAAGGCCTGCGGCGGCGTGCTGCGGGAGCCTCCGCGCGGGCCCGTCACGAGCCCAAAATGCGCCGCGAAGAGGGCTCCAAAACCGGCCTTCGGCGGGGCCCGAAAACCTTGAAAAAGCCTCGCTCCGTCAACATATTAGCGGCACCCACTTTGCGCTGTACGCGCACCCCAAATCGTGTCACACAAATTCATTCGCCCGACTCAATGTCGCGGCTTTCCGAGAGCTTCCGCCGATGGCTGAACCGGCCCGCAATCTGCCCAGCGAGCAAACCGAATCCGACTACGGCGCCGAGTCGATCAAGGTCCTCAAGGGCCTCGACGCCGTGCGCAAACGCCCGGGCATGTACATCGGCGACACCGACGACGGCTCCGGTTTGCACCACATGGTGTACGAGGCCGTCGACAACGCGATCGACGAAGCGCTCGCCGGTTACGCCACGCAGGTGGACGTCACGCTCAATCCCGACGGCTCGTGCACGGTGCGCGACAACGGCCGCGGCATTCCGACCGGAATGCATTCGGAAGGCGTCTCGACACCCGAAGTGGTGATGACGCAGCTGCATGCCGGCGGCAAGTTCGACCAGAACTCCTACAAGGTCTCGGGCGGACTGCACGGCGTCGGCGTCTCCGTCGTCAACGCGCTGTCGACCTGGCTCAGGCTGCGGATCTGGCGCGACGGCAAGGAACACTTCATCGAATTCCGCGACGGCGTCACCGTTGCGCCGCTGAAGGAAGTCGGCCCGTCCGACGGCAAGCGCGGCACGGAAGTGAGCTTCCTGCCCTCGCCCGCCACCTTCACGATGACCGAGTTCGATTTTGCCACGCTCGAGCATCGGCTGCGCGAGCTCGCGTTCCTGAATTCCGGCGTCAACATCGTGCTGTCCGACATGCGCCACGCGGTCGAGAAGCGCGAGGAGATGCGCTACGAGGGCGGCGTCGAGGCCTTCGTCAAATACCTCGATCGCAGCAAGACGCCGCTCATCCCGACGCCGGTCACGCTCAAGGCCGAGCGCGACGGCATCACCGTCGAATGCGCGCTGTGGTGGAACGATGGCTACCACGAGAGCGTGCTCTGCTTCACCAACAACATCCCGCAGCGCGACGGCGGTACGCACCTCGCCGGCTTCCGCGGCGCGCTGACGCGCCAGATCACGCAATACGCGGAGACGCAGGGCTCCTCGAAGAAGGAGAAGGTGGCGCTCACCGGCGACGACTGCCGCGAGGGGCTGACCGCGGTGCTGTCGGTGAAGGTGCCGGACCCGAAGTTCTCGTCGCAGACCAAGGACAAGCTGGTCTCGTCGGAGGTGCGGCCGGTGGTCGATAACGTCGTCAATCAGGCGCTGTCGGACTGGTTCGAGATCCATCCGAGCGAGGCCAAGGTCATCGTCGGCAAGGTGGTCGAAGCCGCCGCCGCGCGCGAGGCCGCGCGCAAGGCGCGCGAACTGACGCGCCGCAAGGGCGCGCTCGACGTGTCCTCGCTGCCCGGCAAGCTCGCAGACTGCCAGGAGCGCGACCCGGCGAAGTCCGAACTGTTCATCGTCGAGGGCGACAGCGCCGGTGGCTCCGCCAAGCAGGGCCGCAACCGCGAATTCCAGGCGGTGCTGCCGCTGCGCGGCAAGATCCTCAACGTCGAACGCGCGCGTTTCGACAAGATGCTGTCGAGCCAGGAGATCGGCACGTTGATCACCGCGCTCGGCACCGGCATCGGCCGCGACGAGTTCAATCCCGACAAGCTGCGCTATCACAAGATCATCATCATGACGGACGCGGACGTGGACGGCTCCCACATCCGCACGCTGCTGCTGACCTTCTTCTTCCGGCAGATGGAAGAGCTGATCAAACGCGGCCACGTATTCATCGCGCAGCCGCCGCTCTACAAGGTGTCGCGCGGCAAGTCCGAGCAGTATCTCAAGGACGAGCGCGCGCTCGAGGACTACCTGGTGTCGGCCGGACTCGACGACGCGGTGCTGCGCCTCGCCTCTGGCGAGGAGCGCGCCGGCGCCGACCTGCGGGCGCTGGTCGACAGCGCCCGCGCCATCCGCAGCATCCTGCACGGCCTGCACAGCCGCTATAACCGCAAGGTGATCGAGCAGGCGGCCATCGCCGGCGTGCTCAACGCCGGCGTCACGCAGAATCCGGAGACCGGCGCCGCCGCGGCCGCCTACATCGGCAAGCGGCTCGACGCGCTCGAGGACGAGACCGAGCGCGGCTGGCAGGGCCGTTACGACGAGGAAGGCTTCCATTTCGAACGCACCGTCCGCGGCGTCAAGGAAGCGGCGATCATCGACCAGGCGCTGCTCGGCTCCGCCGACGCGCGCAAGCTCGACGAGTACGCCGCGATGCTGCAGCAGGTGTTCCCGCGGCCGACGCCGCCGGCGATGCTCCGCCGCAAGGACGAGACCGTGCCGATCTACGGGCCGGTCGGCCTGTTCGAGGCGCTCACGGCCGCCGGCCGCAAGGGCATTTCGATGCAGCGCTACAAAGGTCTGGGCGAGATGAACCCGGAGCAGCTCTGGGAAACCACGCTCGACATCAACGCGCGCTCGCTGCTGCAGGTGCGCGTGAAGGAGGTCGACGAGGCCAACATGCTGTTCGACCAGTTGATGGGCGACCTCGTCGAGCCGCGCCGCCAGTTCATCCAGGACAACGCGCTGTCGGCGAGCGTGGACGTCTGACGGTTCCCGCGGCGGCGCACCGCCGCCGCTTCCTGTCCTTAAAGCGGGCTATGCTGAGGCGATCCTGATTCGCCCGAGCCCAATGACCGCAAGCCTCAGCCCCGCCGCCGACCTCAATCCCGACCAGCGCCGCGCCGTCGAGCACGGCGTCGGCGAGGGCTATCCGCCGCTCCTGATCATCGCCGGCGCGGGCTCGGGCAAGACCAACACTTTGGCGCATCGGGTGGCGCATCTCGTGGCGCAGGGCGCCGACCCGCGCCGCATCCTGCTGCTGACGTTCTCGCGCCGTGCCGCGGCCGAGATGCGCCGCCGCGTCGAGCGCATCGGCGGCGCGGTGCTGGGGCCGCAGGCGCGCACCCTGGCCGAAGCGCTGACCTGGGCCGGCACCTTCCACGCCATCGGCGCGCGGCTGCTGCGCGAATACGCAGCCCAGATCGGCTTCGAACCGAACTTCTCGATCCACGACCGCGAGGACTCCGCCGACCTGATGAACCTGGTGCGGCACGAGCTCGGCTTCTCGAAGCTGGAGAAACGCTTCCCGCTCAAGGGCACGTGCCTCGCCATCTATTCGCGCGTGGTGAACGCCGAAGCGGAGCTCGCCGACGTGCTCAACTTCGTCTACCCGTGGTGCGCGGAGTGGCACGACGAACTGCGGCAGATGTTCGCCGCCTATGTCGAAGCCAAGCAGCGGCAGAACGTGCTCGACTACGACGACCTGCTGTTGTGCTGGGCGATGATGCTGGCCGAGCGCGACATCGCCGCGCATGTCGGCGAGCGTTTCGACCACGTGCTAGTCGACGAATATCAGGACACCAACCGGCTGCAGGCGCGCATCCTGCTGGCGCTGAAACCGGACGGCCGCGGCCTCACCGTCGTCGGCGACGACGCGCAGTCGATCTATTCCTTCCGCGCCGCCACCGTGCGCAACATCCTCGACTTCCCGGCGCAGTTCCGGCCGAAGGCGACGGTGGTCACGCTCGAGCGCAACTACCGCTCGACGCAAACCATTCTCGCTGCCTCCAACGCCGTCATCGGGCTCGCGGCCGAACGCTTCACCAAAAACCTGTGGTCGCACCGGCAATCGGCGGAGAAGCCGCAGCTGGTCAACGTCGCCGACGAGGTCGGTCAGGTCGGCTACGTCATCGACAGGATCCTGGAGAACCGCGAGGCCGGCATCCCGCTGAAAGGCCAGGCGGTGCTGTTCCGCACGTCCAGTCACTCGGGCGCGCTCGAGGTCGAGCTCACGCGCCGCAACATCCCCTTCGTCAAGTTCGGCGGGTTGAAGTTCCTCGAAGCCGCGCACGTCAAGGACGTGCTCGCTTTCCTGCATTGGGCGCAGAACCCGCGCGACCGCGTCGCGGGCTTCCGCGTGCTGCAGTTGATGCCCGGCATCGGCCCGGCGACCGCCGCGCGCGTGCTCGACCATCTCGCTACCGGTGCCCTGCGCGACTTCAACGCGCCGGCCGCGGCCGCCGAGGCATGGCCGGACTTCGCCGACACGATCGACGCGGTGCGCCGCGGCGACAGCGGCTGGCCGGCGGAGCTGGAGACGATCTGCCGCTGGTACGCGCCGCATCTCGAGCGCGCCTATGACGACGCCGTGCTGCGGCAGGCCGACCTCGCGCAGCTCACGCAGATCGCCGGCAGCTACCAGAGCCGCGAACGCTTCCTCACCGAGATGAAGCTCGATCCGCCCGACGCGACCAGCGACGAGGCCGGGCCGCCGCTGCTCGACGAGGACTATCTGATCCTGTCGACCATCCACTCCGCCAAGGGGCAGGAATGGAAAGCCGTGTTCGTGCTCAACACCGTCGACGGCTGCATCCCGTCGGACCTGTCGGTGCGCACGCCGCCGGAGATCGAAGAGGAGCGGCGGCTCCTCTATGTCGCGATGACTCGTGCCAAGGACCAGTTGCACCTGATGGTGCCGCAGCGCTTCTTCGTGCAGCAGCAGCGCCGGCTCGGCGATCGCCACGTCTACGCGCAGCGCACGCGCTTCATCCCGCCGGCGATGCTCAAGCTGTTCGACGTCCTGTCGTGGCCGCCCGCCTCCGCGGAGCGCGGCGCGGCGAAGCCGGCCGCGGGCAGCGCCGACGTGCGCGGCAAGCTGCGCCGCATGTGGGGCTAGCGCCACGATGACCGGCTTGCCGGGCTGGCTCGCGGGCGCGCTGCGGGCGAAGCTCGAAAACGTCGCGCGCAGCGAACTGCGCACCAGCGCGCAACGCATGTCCGAGCGCTACCGCGCTGGCGGCGGCAGCGACGTCATCCGCTCGGAGCGCGACGCGCTCGCCTATGCAGTGGTGCGCATGCCGGCGACCTATGCGGCCGTGCGCGCCGCGCTCGGGCAAACGGCCGACGTCATCCCGGACTTCGCGCCGCAGTCGCTGCTTGATGTCGGCGCCGGCCCCGGCACCGCGTCCTGGGCCGCGCTCGACGCGTGGCCGTCGCTGGAACAGGCGATGCTGCTCGACACCAATCCGCATCTCCTGGCGCTCGCCACCGCCTTCGGCCAATCGGCGCCGATCACGCCCGCGGCGACACGTGACAATCTCGCCGCCGCGCTCGGCAGCGCAACAGGCGCCGACGTGGTGATGGCGAGCTACGTCCTTGCGGAGCTCGCTGGCGGCGCGCTTGCCGGCGCGCTGGAGCGGCTTTGGCGCCTGAGCGAGCGGCTGCTGCTCATCGTCGAGCCCGGCACGCCGGACGGCTTCCGCCGCATCCTCGCCTGCCGCGATGCGCTGATCGCCCGCGGCGCATGGCTCATCGCGCCCTGCTCGCACGAAGGCCGCTGTCCGCTCGCCGGCGCCGACCGCTGGTGCCATTTCAACGCGCGGCTGCCGCGCTCGCGCGACCATCTCGCGGCCAAGGACGCCGACGTGCCGTACGAGGACGAGAAGTTTGCGTATCTCGTTGCCGGCAAGGGCTTCGGCGCTCTCGCGCGCGGCCACCGCATCCTGACGACGCCGAAGGTCGACAAGAGCGCCGTCACGCTGACTTTGTGCACACCGGAGACGCCGGAGCAGCGCCGCATCGCGCGCGGCGACAAGGACGCCTATCGCGCGGCCAAGCGCCTCGACTGGGGCGACGCGATCGCCTGAGGCGACCGCTATTTCGCCGCGACGACCGGCTCTGCGGCGCGCGGCGGCGCGGTCGCGCGCTCGGCTGCGACCAAAGTGTTCTCCAGCAGCATCGTCACCGTCATCGGCCCGACGCCGCCCGGCACCGGCGTGACGTAGGCCGCCTTCTTGCGCACGCCCTCGAAATCGATGTCGCCGACCAGCCGGCCGTCGGGCAGGCGATTGATGCCGACGTCGATGACCACCGCGCCGGTCTTCACCATCTGCGGGATGATCAGGTTCGGCACTCCGGCGGCGACGATGAGGATGTCGGCGAGGATCGTGTACTGGGCGAGGTCGCGCGTGCGCACGTGGCAGATGGCGACGGTCGCCTCGTGGCGCAGCATCATCAGCGCCATCGGCTTGCCGACGATGTTGCTGGCGCCGACGATTGTGACGTTCTTGCCGGCGACGTCCACGCCCGCCGCGTCGAGCAGTTTCATGACGCCGTAGGGCGTGCAGGGCGGAAACACCGTCTCGCCGAGCACCAGCCCGCCGACGTTGTAGAGGTGGAAGCCGTCGACGTCCTTCTCGACGGCGATGGTGCGCAGCACGCTGTGGATGTCGTGATGCGCGGGCAGCGGCAGTTGCACCAGGATGCCGTGCACCTGCGGGTCGCAATTGAGCGCCTCGATGCGGGCGATCACCGTCGCCGCGTCGACGTCGGCGGGGAATTCATGCAGCGTCGAGCGGATGCCGACTTCGGCGCAGGCCTTGACCTTGTTGCGCACGTAGAGCCGCGATGCCGGGTTCTGGCCGACCAGGATCACAGCGAGCGACGGCTGCACGCCGGTGCGGGCCTGCAAGGCGGCGACCCGCGTCTTGATCTTGTCGCGGATGTCACGGGCGATGGCTTTGCCATCGAGCAGTCTGGCAGTCATGCGTGGACTCTGGGTGTGCGCGCCCGGCGCGCACTCCCATAGCGGCGATTGCGCGCCGTCGCAATGCGGGGGCGGTTTTCGCCGTGTTTACGCGCCGTGGCGCGACGGTGGGCAGCGCCGCCGATGGGCCAGCGTCAGGACATCAGCTTGTGCCCGAGCCACAATCCGATCGCCAGCGCGCCGAAGAACAGGACGAGGAAGATGCCGAACAGCCATTGCGCGACGGTTGCCGAGGCGTGCGCGATGTTGGTGAAGCCGAAGATGCCGGCGATGATGGCGATCACCAGGAAGACGAAAGCCCATTTCAACATGCCGTGCTCCCTTGCTTGGCGAGAGAAGAACCGGCGGAGCGGCTCGGCTCGCGCGCTCATCCGCGCATCGGGATGACGCCCTCGGCCGACTGCGTGCGCGGGTCGCGCGCGGTCCAGCGCCCCGCCTCGACGAGCGCGATGAATTCGCCGACGACCCGGTTGAACAGGTCCGGCTCCTCCAGGTTCACCACGTGGCCGGTCTTCGGAAACATCACCAGCCCGGATGCGGTCAACGTCTGCTTCAGGTAGAGGCTCGGCTCGATGCAGCGGTCGTCCTCATCGCCGACGACGATCAGCGCCGGCGTCTCGAGCCGGCGGATGCGGCCTTCGAAGTCGTAGAGCGACGGCCGCCCGCCCTGGAAGCCGCGCGAGGTGTTGGCCGAGCCCTTGGCGTCGTGCTCGGCCAGCCGCTGCGTGAACTCGGCGAAGCCGCGCGGATCCTTGAGTAGGAACGGCACGCGGCTCGCGCCCAGGCCGTAGGTCTTCGCAACCGTCGCCGAACCGTCGCGCTCGAACGTGTCGCCGAGCGCCTGCGAGTTCTTGTGGAAGTCGGCCGTATACCAGCGCTCGCTGCCGGAGCCGGTGCCGGCCAGCACCATCGAGCGCACGCGC
>Ga0187809_10000659_pt1 | contig 17638 bp, 16 predicted proteins | sample NC_wetland_sal_i_8_FD_132415 | JGI IMG/M metagenome (GOLD analysis project Ga0187809, IMG submission 132415) | Wetland sediment microbial communities from Neuse River Estuary, North Carolina, USA - ASW_4 | ecosystem: Environmental > Aquatic > Freshwater > Wetlands > Sediment | place: USA: North...
ACTTCTGCACTTCCTGGAAGTGGCCCGACCAGATCTGCGCCAGCGGGTTCTCCTGGCCGTCCATCGCGCCGGTCTGCAGGGCGACGAACACCTCCGAGAAGCCGAGCGGCGTCGGGTTGGCGCCGTAGGCCTTGAACATCTTCACGCGCCAGACGCCTTTCGGCACGCGCAGCTTGATGCCTTCGAGATCGGTCGGCTTGACGATCGGACGCTTGTTGTTGGTGATCTGGCGGAAACCGTTCTCCCAGACGCCGATGACGTCGTAGCCGATCTTCTGCGCTTCCGGAACCATCTTCGGGAACACGATCTGCTCGCGGATGCGCGCCATGTGGTCGCGATCCTTGACGAGGTACGGCATCTCGAACACGCCGAAGCTCGGCACGTAGGACGACATCACCGTCGACGGCAGCGCGAGCTCGACCGTGCCGAGCTTGATCTTCTTCATCAGCTCGGAGTCGCCGCCGAGCTGGCTCGACCCGTAGACCACGACCTTGGCCTTGCCGCCGAGCTTGGCGTTGCAGCGCTTGGCGTATTCCTGCGCGCACATTTCGAGCAGCGAGCCGGGCTTGCCGACATGGCCGAACTTGACTTCCGTCTCCGCAAAAGCGCCGCGTGTCGTGGTCAGAGCCGCGGCAGTGGCCGCACCCGCGGCAAGGAAGTGGCGTCTATTGAGATGCATGCGTGGTTCCTCCGTGGATGTTGATTTTTTTGCGCCGCGGTTGCCGGGCGTTCGTCTGCTGTTGGGCGCATCAATGCAAAACCCCGACGGGAACGCAAGCAAAGGTTTGCCTTCGCGCTTGTTGCACTGCAATGATGCAATCGACCTTGCGGTACGGTGCTGCCTCGGCCGCGATGGCGCGCTACATTGCGCCCGGATTTGTCGAAACAAGGAGAGCCGATGCGCCCGTTCATGCTGATCCTGGCCCTCGCGGCCGCGCTCACGGCGACCCAGGCGCAGGCGCTCGACAAGGTGCGGTTCGGGACGAACTGGGTGGCGGAAGCCGAGCACGGCGGCTTCTACCAGGCGCTGGCGGACGGCACCTACCGCAAGTACGGCCTCGACGTCACCATCGTCCCGGGCGGGCCGAACGTGAACAACCGTATCCTGTTGCCGGTCGGCCGGATCGACTTCTTCATGAGCGCCAATTCGCTTCAGACCTTCGACGCCGTCGAGCACAATATCCCGACGGTCGCCGTGGCGGCGAGCTTCCAGAAGGACCCGCAGGTTCTCATCGCCCATCCGGACGTGAAGCGGCTCGAGGACCTGAAGGGCCACACCTTGTTCGTCTCGAAGGAAGGCATGACCACCTATTTCCAGTGGCTCAAGGCCGACTTCGGTTTCGACGACGGCAATGTGAAGCCCTACACCTTCAATGCGCAGCCTTTCCTCGCCGACCCGAACGCGGCGATGGAGGGCTACGTCACCTCCGAGCCTTACGCGATCGAGCAGCAGGCGAAGTTCAAGCCGTCGGTGTTCCTGCTCGCCGACCACGGCTTCGACAGCTATTCGACCCTGATCGAGACGCGCCGCGATCTGGTCGAGAAGAACCCCGATCTGGTGCAGCGCTTCGTCGATGCCTCGGCGATCGGCTGGTACCATTATCTCTACGGCGACAACCGTCCCGGCAACGCGCTGATCAAGCGGCAGAACCCGGAGATGACCGACGACCAGCTCGCCTATTCCATCGCGAAGATGAAGGAGGACGGCATCGTCGATTCCGGCGACACGGTGAAGCTCGGCGTCGGCGCCATGACCGACGCGCGCTGGAAGGACTTCTACGACAAAATGGTGCACGCCGGCGTCGTCAAAGCCGGCCTCGACTACCGGCGCGGCTACACGCTGAAGTTCGTCGACAAGGGCGTGGGCATCGACCTGCGGCCGAAATGAGCCGGCGGCTGCGAGGTATCACATTCGTCATGGCCGGGCTTGTCCCGGCCATCCACGTCTTTAGGGTTGCCAATCTTGTTGAGACGTAGATGCCCGGCACAAGGCCGGGCATGACGGAGTGAAGGCCTCTGCCGCCCGCATCGACCAGTGCTCTCGTCTCGCTCCGCGGCGTCGGCAAGACGTTCGACAGCGGCACGGTGGCGCTCGCCGGTCTCGACCTCGACGTGCGCGTCGGCGAGTTCGTGTCGCTGCTCGGGCCGTCCGGCTGCGGCAAGTCGACGGCGCTGCGCATCCTGGCCGGCCTGAGCGCGCCCTCCGCCGGCGCGGTCGCATGGCCGCAAGGCGCCCGGCGCATCGGCTTCGTGTTCCAGGAGCCGACCTTGATGCCGTGGGCGACCGTCGCCGCCAATGTCGCGCTGCCGCTCGAGCTTGCGCATGCCGACCGGCGCAAGTCCCACGGCGCCGTCCAGCAATGCCTTGCGCGCGTCGGCCTGACCGATTTCGCCGGCGCCTATCCGCGCGCGCTGTCGGGCGGCATGAAGATGCGCGCCTCCATTTCCCGCGCGCTGGTCACCGAGCCCGATCTGCTGCTGATGGACGAGCCGTTCGCGGCGCTCGACGAGATCACGCGCTTCCGGCTCAACAACGACCTGCTCGGGCTGTGGCAGGCGCTCGGGCGCACGGTCGTCTTCGTCACGCACTCGGTGTTCGAGTCGGTCTACCTGTCGCAGCGCATTCTGGTGATGGGGCCGCGGCCGGGCCGCGTCATGGCCGAGATCGCCATTCCGGCCGCGTATCCGCGCGACGAGGACTTCCGCACCTCGGCTGAATACGCCGGATATTGCCGGCAGGTCGCACAGGCGCTCGCCGCGGCGATGGTCGGGGAGCGCGCGACATGAGCGAACGGATCCTGCGCGTCGCACTGCCGGTCGTCCTGCTGGCGCTGGCCGTCGCCGCATGGGCGGCCGTGGTCCGCATCGAGGCGATCCCGCCTTACGTGCTGCCGTCGCCGGGTCTCGTCGCCTCGACATTGGTCGCCGACGGGCCGCTGCTGATGCACTCGCTGTGGGTGACCCTCGTCACCACCTTCGAGGGCTTCGCGCTTGCGGCGATCGGCGGCATCGGCCTCGCCGTTTTGTTCAGCCAGTCGCGCGCGGTCGAGTATTCGCTGTATCCCTATGCCGTCATCCTGCAGGTGACGCCGGTCGTCGCCATCGCGCCGCTGCTCTTGATCTACCTCCCGCAGCCGCTCGCCGTATTGGCCTGCGCCTGGATCGTGGCCTTCTTCCCGGTGCTGGCCAACACGACCTTGGGGCTCAGCTCGGTCGATCACAATCTGCTGGCGCTGTTCGAATTGTACAAAGCCTCACGCTGGCAGCTTCTCTGGCGGCTGAAGCTGCCGGGGGCGCTGCCGCAGATGCTGACCGGACTGCGCATCGCCGGCGGCCTGTCGCTGATCGGCGCGGTTGTCGCCGAGATCGCCGCCGGCTCGGCCGGCGCCGGTTCCGGCCTCGCCTATCGCATCGCCGAGTCCGGCTACCGGCTCAACATCCCGCGCATGTTCGCGGCCCTGCTGCTGCTGTCGGTCGCCGGCGTCTGCATCTATTTCGTGCTGTCGTTCCTGTCGCATCTGATGCTGCGGCGCTGGCACGAGAGCGCGATCGCGCGCGAACGCTAGCCGTAGAACTGCGTCGCCATGCCGAGCAGCGCCATCACCGCGATCACCTCGATCATGCCGCGGTGGAAGCGGAAGGCGATGATCGCCGCCGTCGCCGCCAGAACCGCCGCGTGAGTGTCGAGGCCGGCCGGGTTAAAGGCGTACCAGCGCAACAGGCCGACGTGACGTTCGGTCACCGTGCCGAACAGCACGTGCAGCGCGAACCAGACCGACAGGTTGAGCACGACGCCGACGACCGCCGCCGTGATCGCCGCGAGCGCGCCGGCGAGCCGCCGGTTGGCGCGCAGGTCTTCCAGGAACGGCGCGCCGGCGAAGATCCACAGCATGGCCGGCACGAAGGTGACCCAGGTCGTCAGCGCCGCGCCGATGAGGCCCGCGCCGAGCGGTGAGAACGGCGCCGGCGCGCGGAAGGCGGCGAGAAAGCCGACGAACTGCGTCACCAGGATCAGCGGCCCCGGCGTCGTCTCGGCAAGGCCGAGGCCGTCGACCATCTCCGGCGGGGTCAGCCAGTGATGCAATTGCACGGCCTGCTGCGCCATGTAGGCCAGCACGGCGTAGGCGCCGCCGAAGGTGACGACCGCCAGCTTCGAGAAGAACAGGCCGATCGCCACCAGGACGTGGCCCGGCCCGAGCGCGAGCGCGGCCAGCGCCACCGGCGCCCACCAGATCGCCAGACCAATGACGAGCGCGAGCCCGAACTGGCGCCAGCGGCCGGTGGTGCGCGCGGCTGCGGCATCCGGCACGGCGGTGACACCGACGAGGTCCGGCCGCGAGCGGGCCACGCCATAGCCGATCAGCGCCGCCAGTCCGACGATGAGCGGGAAGGGCAGGTCGAAGAAGTAGATGCCGATGAAGGCGAGCGCCGCCAGCGCCACCATCAGCCACGACTTCAGCGCGCGTCGTCCGATGCGGATCAGGGCCTCGACGACGATCACCAGCACGGCGGCCTTGATGCCGAACAGCGCGCCGTCGATGGCGCCGACGCCGCGTCCGTACGCATAGAGCAGGCTCAGGCCCAACATGACGAAGGCGCCGGGCAGCACGAACATGATGCCGGCCGCGAACCCGCCGCGCACGCCGTGCAGCGCCCAGCCGACATAGGTAGCGAGCTGCGTCGCTTCAGGCCCCGGCAGCAGCATCGAGAAGTTGAGCGCGTGCAGGAAGCGCGGCTCGTCGATCCACTTCTTCTCGTCGACGAGGATGCGATGCATCATCGCGATCTGCCCGGCAGGACCGCCGAAGCTGAGGCAGCCGACCTTGAACCAGACCGCGAAGGCCTCGGCGAAGGTCGGATGCCCGTTTGGTGCGCTCGTCGTCATGCTGCGGCTTTCGCTGGCCAATTGTGCCGTTCGCCGGCGGCGAAGCGCAGCCAGGCGAACAGCGCATCATAGACAAGGAAGCCGCGCGTCAGGAGGCCGTGGTCGTCGTCGCCGGCGAGCGCCGACAGGCCGAGCGAGACCGCGTGCAGGCCGGCGGCCTCGGCCGCGAGGTCCGGCCGCGCGGTATCGGCGCCGCGCACGATCAGCGCCAGCCGTTGCAGGTGGGCGTCCGTTTCCAGTCCGAACAACGCCAGCATGGTGTCGAACGAACAGCGCTCGCCGACATGGCTCAACTCGACATCCGGAATGTCGAACGGAATCGCGCCGCTCTCGCGCGCGACCGCCGGCACCTGGTCTGGCTCGACGAACAGGAAGCGCGCCTGCGGGTCGAGGAAACGGCGGATCAGCCACGGGCAGGCGACGCGGTCGATCTTGGGCCGGCGCCGCGTCACCCAGGCGCCCGGCCGCGTCGGTGCGATCCGGTCGAGCGTGGCCTTGTCGACCAGCGGCAGACCGGCCGCCTGCCACGCCGCATAGCCGCCGGCGAGGATGTGCGCATCGTAACCGTCGGCGCGCAGCTCGGCCGCCGAGCGCTGGCTCAGATCGTGCCCCGCCTTGCAGGCGACGACAATGGTACGTTCGCGTCCGATATCGGCGCCCCAGTGCCGGGCCGCAGCGGCGTCGCCGCGCAGCGCCGCCGGCAAGAGATGCGGCGAGGCGTCGTAGACATCGGCACGCCGCACGTCGACGACCGCCGGCGCCTGCGGCGTCGCCATCATTGACCACACATCATTCGGGGAAAGCGAATAGCCAAGCATGAGCCCCCTCCGTTTCGACGAAGGAGACGGTGCTTGGGCCGAAGCCTTGGGAAGCGGGGCGACCGTCGCAGGCCCCGTGTGTCGAAGTCTAGGTCAGTGGAACGGTACGATCAACGACAATCCGGACAGGAGCAGCAGACCGAGAATCACCTTGCGGAAGGCGGCGTCATCGAGCTTTCCGTAGAGACGGACGCCCGTCCACAGACCCAGCAGCAACACCGGCAAGCCAAGCAGAAACAGCCGCAAAATGCTGACGTGAAGGAGATGTCCCGAGGCTGCGAAGGTCACGGTCGTCATCGTCATGGTGAGGAACAGCACCGGCTGGAAGATCGCGCGCTGTGCGTCCTTCGCGCCGCCGCCCAATTGCACCCAGATCGTGCTGATGACGCCGCCGAGGCCGGTGAGGCCGCCAAGCAGACCGTTGAAGACGCCGACCATCCCGTCGAGCATCCTCGTCGACTTGATGGGCCTGAAGCTCGGCCGGGCCAGATTGTAGGTGCTGTAGGCGATCAGCAGCACGCCGACACCAAAGCGGATGTGCATGGGATTGAGATAAGTGACGAGCTGCGCGCCGAGCGGCACGCCGACCGCGCCGCCGGCCACGAACGGCAGGATCCGGCGCCACTGCAGTGCGTGGCGCACCTTCCAGATTCCGTATCCCTGGTTGACCAGGCCGTAGCTCGCGATCAGCACCGCGGTTTGCACCGGGGTGATGATGTGCAGCCAGATGCCGGAGACCACCAGCCCGGCGGCAAAGCCGGTCAGCCCGCTGGTGAAGCCGCCGAGAAAGGTGGCGACGAGATAAAGAGTCAGAGTCATCGCATCCATAGCGATCGCTCCCAAAGCGAATGGGCGCAGCGCTTGGATGAGGCTCATCTGACGGGGAGGCGGCTTGATCCCCGGACTCGTGATGTTGAGGAATGCGTCAGCGCACAGGCATCATGCGTCCCCTCCGTGAATCGAAGGAGACGGTGCTTGGGCCGAAGCCTTGGGAAGCGGGGCGACCGTCGCAGGCCCCGCAGCGCGGATGCTATTGAAGAACCAGGCCGGGTTCAAGGTCGGCCCGCCGGGATGACGGCATGTCGATCGATCACCGGATGGGCGCGATCAAGGCGATCCCCGACAGCAGCAGCAGCGCAAGGATGATCTTGCGAAACGTGCGCTCGTCGAGATGGCCGTAAAGCCGCAAGCCGAGCCACAGGCCGGCCGCCAGCGGCAGCAGGCCGAGGGCGTAGATCTTGAGGAGATCGACGGTGATCGCGCCGGCGACGCCGAGCGAAATCGCAGTCAGCGCAAAGGCTGACAGGATCACCGGCTGATAGATGCCGCGCTGCAGGTCCTTCGGGAAGCCGCGCAACTGACACCACATGGTGATGATCGGCCCCGACAGGCCGGTCAGTCCGCCCAGCACGCCATTGAAAAACCCAACGCCGGTGTCGACCGCCAGCCCGGCATGCAGACCCTTCACGTGCGGCCGCGCCAGCGAATAGACGCTGTAGACGATGAGGAGAACACCGACCCCGATCCGCAGGTCATCGGGATTGGTGTATGCGAGCAGCGCGGTTCCGATGGGGACGCCCGCAACGCCGCCGATGATGAAGGGAAGCGCCGTGCGCAGTTGCAGCCCGTGACGCAATGTCCAGATGCTGTAGGTCTGCGTCACGAGGCCGTAGCCGACGATCAGGGCCGCGGTCTGCGCCGGCGTCAGGATGTGCAGCCACACGCCGGAGACGACCAGACCCATGGCGAATCCGGCAACGCCGGTGACGACGCCGCCGGCGAAGGTGCTGAGCAGGAAAAGTGCGAGAACGCCGCCGCTCATCCGTGGGGTCTGTTCCGAAAGGATCGGCCTTCGAAGGGAGGGCTGCTATAGTCCGGCGACGACGCCGTTTCCAGCACAAGGCCGGTATAGCACCTATACCGGCGGCCGGACGTCATACGAAAATGGAGCGACAATGCCCAACACGATCGACCTTTCCGGCCGCAAGGCCGTCGTCACCGGCGGCGCGCAGGGCATCGGCCGCGCCATCGTCGAGCGCTTTCTCGAGTCGGGCGCTGACGTGGCGATCTGGGATCGCGACCAGGCGTTGGCGCAAAAGACAGCCGATGCGTTGAAGGACAAAGGCCGCGTCGCGGCCGTCGCCGTCGATGTCACGCAGTACGCCGACGTCGAACGCGCGCGCGACGCCACCGCCAAGGCGCTCGGCGGCATCGACATCCTCGTGAACAATGCCGGTATTGCTGGTCCCAATGTGCCGACCTGGGAGTACCCGTTGGACGCATGGCGCTCGGTCATGTCGGTCAATCTCGACGGGCCGTTCCATTGCTGCCGCGCCGTCGTGCCGGCCATGATCGCGCAGAAATACGGTCGCATCGTCAACATCGCGTCGATCGCCGGCAAGGAGGGCAATCCGAACGCGCCGGCCTATTCGGCGTCGAAGGCCGCCGTCATCGCGCTCACCAAATCGCTTGGCAAGGAACTCGCCGGGCACGACATTTCGGTCAACGCCATCACGCCCGCTGCGGCCCGCACCGCGATCTTCGACCAGATGACGCAACAGCACATCGACTTCATGCTGTCGAAGATCCCGCGCGCGCGCTTCGTGACGGTGGAGTAGATCGCGGCGCTCGCCGCGTTCTGCGCCTCGGCCGAATGCTCCTTCACGACCGGGGCGGTGTTCGACATATCCGGCGGGCGGGCGACCTATTGAACGAGCAGGCCTTCCATCGCCGCCAGCGGCTGATCGGCATCGCGCTGATGTGCGCGACGGTGGCGCTGTTCGCCTGCCTCGACACGACCGCGAAATACCTGAACACGGAGATGGCCCCGTTCCAGATCGCCTGGGGGCGCTACACCAGCGCCTTCATCCTCACGTTGTTCGTGTCCAATCCGGTCCAGAAGCCGGAGTTGCTGAAGACCGGCAGCCTCAAACTGCAGATCCTGCGCTCGCTTCTGCTGGTGGCCTCGACCGTGCTGAACTTCCTCGCGCTGCGGTGGATGCAGCTCGACGAGGTGCTGTCGATCATCTTCACCTTTCCGTTCATCGTGGCGATGGCCTCGATCCCGCTGCTCGGCGAGCGGATCGGCTGGCGGCGCTGGTCGGCGATCTGCTTCGGCTTCTGCGGCGTGCTGGTCATCACCCGGCCCGGATTCACCGCGGTGCAGCCCGCGGCGCTATTCTCGCTCGCCGCCACGACCTGCTACGGCTTCTATGCCGTCATCACCCGCATCGTCTCGCGCACAGATTCGAACCAGACCTCGCTGTTCTACACGAACCTGATCGGCGCCCTGGTGATGCTGCCGATCGTGCCCTTCGTCTGGCAGAGCCCGGCACACTGGACGACGGTGGCGCTGATGCTGATGACGGGCGTGCTCGGCAGCCTCGGCCACTTCCTGCTGATCTCCGGCCACAAGCTGGCGCCGGCCTCGGTGCTGGCGCCGTTCATCTACACCCAGCTCATCTGGGTGGTGATCCTCGGCTACGTCGTGTTCGACCACGTGCCGAACGTCTGGACCATGGCCGGCGCGTCCATGGTGGTCGGCTCGGGCCTCTACATGATCTGGCGCGAGCGCAAGTTGGGCCGGAGCACCACCAGCGAGGGGGTTCTGGAAGGGCCGCGGGATTAGGCCCACCGCAGTGCTGGCCTGCATCACAGGCCAGTTGCAGGCCCTTGCTCGGAGGCGCTAAGTTCCGGCCGCTAAAACGGAAAAGACGTCCTCCGAGGAACCCCATGGCAACAGCGAAGGACCGGGCGCAGGCTCAGGCCGCCTCCGGCGTGAACGACGATATCGGCGAGGCCAAGCGGCTGGAGCTCTACCGGACGCAGGTGGTCATCCGCGAGGCCGAGCAGCGCGCCTTCGACCTGTTCCTGCAGAATCTCGTCAAGGGCACGAGCCATCTCTCGCTCGGCCAGGAGGCGGTGGCGGCCGGCTTTGCCGTCGCCATGAAGCCGGGCGACCTGTCGTTCTGCACCTATCGCGGGCACGCGCACACGCTGGCCCGCGGCGTGCCGGTCGAGAAGGTGCTCGGCGAATTGATGCAGCGTGACAACGGGCTCATGAGGGGGAAGGGCGGGTCGATGCACCTGACCTCCGAGGAACACGGCGTCATGGGCTCCTATGCGATCATCGGCGCGCATTTGCCGATCGCCTGCGGCGCCGCCTGGCGCGCCCAGTACAAGGGCGACAAGGATGTCTCGGTCTGCTTCTTCGGCGACGGCACCACCAATATCGGCGCGTTCCACGAAGCCCTGAATTTCGCCGCGGTCTGGAAGCTGCCGGTGATCTTCGTCTGCGAGAACAACCTCTACATGGAATACACGCCGATCGGCGACGTGACGGCGGTGCCGCACCCGGCCGCCGACCGCGCCGCCGCCTACGGCCTCGAGCGCATCATCGTCGACGGCAACGACGCCGACGCCGTCTACCGCACGGCGCAGGTCGCTTTCGACAAGGCGCGCGCCGGCAACGGCCCGTCGCTGATCGAGTGCCTGACCTACCGCCACTCCGGCCATTCGCGCGCCGATCCGGCCAAGTATCGGCCCGAGGGCGAGCTGGAGAAATGGAAGGAGCGCGACCCGATCAAGATCTACAAGGAGCGGCTGAAGCAGTTCGGCATCGGCGATGAGGCCATCGCCAAGATCGACGCCGAGGTGCGCAAGGTCGTCGACGACGCGACCGAGGCCTGCAAGGCCGCGCCCGTGCCGCCGCTCGATATCCTCACCACCGACGTCTACGCCGACGGCGGCTGGGCCTGGAGAAACTGACAATGGCCGAAATCACCTATCGTGACGCGGTGATCCGCGGCATCGCGCAGGAAATGCAGCGCGACAACGACGTCGTCTTCCTCGGCGAGGACGTCGCCAAGGCCGGCGGCGTGTTCAAGGCGACCGTCGGCCTCTATGAGCAGTTCGGGCCGTTGCGCGTGCGCGACACGCCGATCTCGGAGCAGGCCATTCTCGGCGCGGCTATGGGCGCGGCGATGACCGGCCTCAAGCCGATCGCCGAGATCATGTTCTCGGACTTCTTCGCCGTGTGCTTCGACTACATCGCCAACGAGTTCCCGAAGAGCCGTTACATGTCGAACGGCCAGACCAAGTGCCCGCTGGTCGTGCGCACCGGCAACGGCGCCGGCTCGCGCTTCGGCGCGCAGCACTCCCAGTCGATCGAGAACTGGTGCATGATGATCCCCGGCCTCAAGGTCGTGGCGCCGTCGAACCCGACCGACGTCATCGGCCTCCTCGCGGCCGCGGTGCGCGATCCCGATCCGGTGATCTTCTTCGAGCACAAGTCGCTCTACCCGACCAAGGGCGAGGTGCCGGACGGCGAGATCGTCGACAGGCTCGGCACCGCCAAGATCGTGCGGCCGGGCAAGGACGCGACCATCCTGGCGCTGGCGCTGATGGTGCCGCGCGCGCTGGCCGCGGCCGAGACGCTGGCCAGCGAGCACGGCATCGAGGCCGAAGTCGTCGACGTGCGCTCGCTGGTGCCGCTCGACACGCAGACCATCCTGTCGTCGGTCGCGCGCACGCACCGCCTGTTCACGGTCGAGGAGAATCCGCGGCTGTGCGGCTGGGGCGCGGAGATCGTCTCGATCGTCGCCGACGAGGCCTTCTACGATCTCGACGGTCCGCCGGTGCGCATCACGACGCCGCACATTCCGCTGCCGGCCGCCGACAATCTGGAAGACATCGTTCTGCCGACACCGGCGCGCATCGTCGAGACGGTGAAGCGGAGTTTGGGATGCTGAGGCGTCGTGTCCCGGATGCGGTGCAGCACGTAGTGATGCACCGCTGATCCGGGACCGTCAGAGTTTGTTACGGTCCCGGTTCTGCAGCGCACCGCTTGCGCGCTGCGCTGCGCCCGGGACACGAAAGAGGACAAGTGCCATGTACGAAAACCTCCTCGCCAACGTCCCGACCGACCTGTGGATCGGCGGCAAGTGGCGCAAGGCGTCCGACGGCGGCCGCTTCGACGTCACCGACCCGGCGACCGAGAAGACCATCGCCTCGGTCGCCAGCGCGACCGTCGACGACGCCATCGCCGCGGTCGACGCCGCGCAGGGCGCCTTCGCCGACTGGGCCGGCCGCAAGCCGCGTGAGCGCGCCGAGATCCTGCGCAAGGCCTACGAACTGATCATGCGCGACGCCGAGCGCTTCGCGAAGCTGATCACGCTCGAGAACGGCAAGGCGCTGCCCGACTCGCGCGGCGAGGTCGCTTACTCGGCCGAGTTCTTCCGCTGGTACGCTGAAGAGGCCGTGCGCAACATCGGCCAGATTTCGACGGCGCCGGCCTCCGGCGCGCGCATCGTCGCGCAGCACAAGCCGGCCGGCATCGCGGTGCTGGTGACGCCATGGAACTTCCCGGCGGCCATGGCGACGCGAAAGATCGGCCCGGCGCTCGCCGCCGGCTGCCCGGTGGTGCTGAAGCCCGCGTCGGACACGCCGCTCACGATGCTGGCGCTGATGCCGGCGTTGGAAGAGGCCGGCGTGCCTGCCGGCGTCGTCAACGTTATCCCGTCGCGCTCGTCCGGCAAGGTCGTCTCGGCCATGCTGCACGATCCGCGCGTGCGCGTCGTGTCCTTCACCGGCTCGACCGAAGTCGGCCGCAAGCTGCTGCACGAGGCCGCCGACCAGATCCTCAAGCCGGCGATGGAACTCGGCGGCAATGCGCCGTTCCTCGTGTTCGAGGATGCCGACATCGATGCCGCGATCGAGGGCGCGATGATCGCCAAGATGCGCAACATGGGCGAGGCCTGCACCGCGGCCAACCGCTTCTACGTGCACGAGAAGGTGCACGACGAGTTCGCGAAGAAGCTCACCGCCAAGATGGCCGGCCTGAAAATGGGCAACGGCCTCGACGAGGGCGTTGCGCTCGGGCCGCTGGTCAACAAGGAAGGCCGCGACAAGGTGATCGAGCTGGTCGACGACGCGTTGGCGAAGGGCGCCAAGATCCTGACCGGCGGCAAGACGCCGGACGGTCCGGGCTTCTTCTATCCGGCGACGGTGGTGACCAACGTGCCGAGCGAAGCCAAGATGTTCAACGAGGAGATCTTCGGCCCGGTCGCCGCGATCCAGACCTTCAAGACCGAGGACGAGGCGATCCAGCGCGCCAACGACACCGAATACGGTCTGGTCGCTTATCTCTATACGAAAGACCTCTCGCGCGGCATGCGCGTGTCGGAGAAGCTCGACTTCGGCATGATCGGGCTGAACCGCGGGCTCGTCTCCGATCCGGCGGCGCCGTTCGGCGGCACCAAGCAGTCGGGCCTTGGCCGCGAAGGCGCGGCGGAGGGCATGAAGGAATTCATGGAGACGCAGTACGTCTCCGTGACGTGGTAATCGCTGTCGTCCCGGCCAAGCGCGCAGAGGCGCGCGCGAGCCGGGACCCATACTCCGTGCGCTATCGAGATGGCACGGCGTATGGGTCCCCGCATTCGCGGGGACGGCAGAACGCAAGTTTCTGTACACGGGGCTGGTGAATGGACGTCCTGATGCCGCAGCTCGGCGAGACCGTCGCCGAAGGCAAGATCGTGAAGTGGTTCAAGGCGGCCGGCGATGCCGTGACGCCGGGCGAGAACCTGTTCGAGATCGAGACCGACAAGACGTCGATGGAAGTGCCATCGACAGTCGCCGGTACGCTCACCGACATCAATTTCCAGGTCGGCCAGGTGGCCAAGGTCGGCGCCGTGGTGGCGGTCATCGTGGGCGCGGGTGGGGAAGCGCATGCTGCGCCGCGCGCGGCGGCCAGCGCGCCGGCCGCGCCACAAGCTCCGCTCACTCCCGCGAAAGCGGGGGTCCAGACTCAAACTGCACGGACTCAGAAAGAACTGGATTCCCGCTTGCGCGGGAATGACCGTCTGGAAAGCTTTGCGTACGCCAATATGGACCCGTTCCGCGAAGTACGAACGCCGGACAAGAATTTCGGGCCCGCCCGCGTCGGAGGCGTTACGGTCACGCCGCTGGCGCGCCGTCTCGCCGGCGAGCGCGGCATCGATCTTGCCAATATCAAAGGGTCCGGCCCGCACGGCCGCATCGTCGCCGCCGACGTCGAACAGGCGCAGCCTGTCGCTCGCGGGGCTGTCGCGACTGGCGCAAGCGCGGCGCAGGTGAAGGCGCTGTTCGAGGGCGTCGCCTACGAGGAAGTACCGCTCGATTCGATGCGCGCCACTATCGCGACGCGCCTCACCGAAGCGGTGCAGACCATCCCGACCTTCTACCTGATGGCCGACATCGACATCGGCCGCCTGACGGCGATGCGCGAGGAGGCCAATGCCGCCGCGCCGAAGGGGGCCGACGGTCAGCCCGCCTTCAAGCTCTCGCTCAACGACTTCATCATCAAGGCGTGGGCGGCTGCGCTGACGCGCGTGCCGGCCGCCAACGCGGTGTGGGCGCAGGACCGCATCCTGCGCTTCCAGCACGCCGACATCGGCGTGGCGGTGGCCCTCGACGGCGGCCTCATCACGCCGGTCATCCGCAACGCCGACAGCAAATCGGTGACTGCCGTCTCGGCGGAGATGCGCGACCTCGCCGCGCGCGCGCGCGACAGAAAGCTGAAGCCGAACGAATATCAGGGCGGCACGTCCGCCATCTCCAATCTCGGCATGTACGGCATGCGCGAGTTCACCGCCATCATCAATCCGCCGCACGCGACCATCCTCGCCATCGGCACCGCCCGCCGCGCCCCGGTCGAAACTTCGGACGGCGGCGTGAAGTTCGTCAGCCAGATGACGGCGACCCTGTCGTGCGACCATCGCGTGCTCGACGGCGCGCTCGGCGCCGAGCTGCTCGCCGCCTTCAAGACGCTGATCGAGCAGCCGGTCACCTTCCTCGTGTAACGGAGCTTGCCGATGGCCGGCGCAATGCCCGACGTCCTCCTGGTTGGCAATAAGAAGCCCGCGTTCATGAAGGGCTTCGAGGGCCGGGTGACCCTGCACCACTGGCTCGACGTCAAGGACAAGGACGCGTTCGTCAAAGAGCACGGCGGCAAGATCCGCGCGATGGCCGTCGCCTACACTGCCAACAAGGTCGACGGCGCCTTCCTCAGCCAGTTCCCGAAGCTCGAGCAGATCTCCAGCTTCGGCGTCGGCTACGACCACATCGATGCCAGATGGGCGGGCGAGCACGGGATCGTCGTCACCAACACGCCGGACGTGCTCAACGAGGAGGTCGCCGACACCGCGCTCGGCCTGCTGCTCTGCACAGTGCGCGAGTTTCCGCAGGCCGATCGTTACGTGCGCGCCGGCAAGTGGCCGTCGGCCTATTATCCGCTGTCGAAGGCGACGTTGCGCAACCGCACCGTCGGCATGGTCGGCATGGGCCGCATCGGCAAGGCGATCGCCAAGCGGCTCGAGGCGTTCGGCGTGCCGGTCGTCTACCATTCGCGCAACGCGCAGGCCGGCGTCGCCTACAAGTACTATCCGACGCTGCTCGACATGGCGCGCGACGTCGATACGCTGATGGTCATCGTGCCGGGCGGCGCGGCGACGCAGAACATGATCAATGCCGAGGTGCTGAAGGCGCTCGGGCCGAGCGGCATCGTCGTCAACATGGCGCGTGGCTCGGTCATCGACGAGCCGGCGCTGATCGAAGCCTTGAAGAACCGGACCATCTATTCGGCCGGCCTCGACGTGTTCGCCAACGAGCCGCACGTGCCGAAGGAATTGCTGGATATGGAGCACATCGTGCTCTTCCCGCACCTCGGTTCGGCCAGCGAGGCGACGCGCGAGGCGATGGACCGGCTCGTGGTCGACAACATCCTGGCCTGGGCCGCCGGCAAGCCGCCGCTGACGCCGGTGGCCGAGACGCCGTATCCGCCCAGGAGATAGGCGCGCGCCGTCCCGTACGGGATGCTATCTTTCGGTCATTGCGGGGCGCGGGCTTTGCCCGCGAACCCGGAATCCAGGGAGTTGCGGCACCGAGCCTGTGGTTCTGGATTCCGGGCCCGGCGTCCCGGAATGACGCGTGACAGGAAGCGCCGATGATCCGCCTTTGCTCATGTCTTGTGTTCCTTCTCGCCACGCCGGCCTTTGCGCAGGCGCCGCAGCCGGCGCTCGGCGATTCCGCCAAGAGCCTGCTCGGCAGTTGGGAGTTCTCCAACGCCGACCGCGACAAGATCTGCACCGCGACCTTCGCCGACAAGAAGACCGCCGCCGGTCTCGCCGTCACCTTCAACAAGGATTGCGACAAGCTTTTCCCGATCGTCGCCGACGTCGCCGGCTGGGTGTTCCCGGAGAACGACCTGTTGCGGCTGGTCGATTCCGGCGGCCGCACCTTGATCGAGTTCAGCGAGGTCGAGGATGGCATCTACGAGGCGCCGACGCCGGGCCTCGGCGTGCTGTTCCTGCAGAACGCGGCCTCGGCCGCCGGCACGCCGGCCAAGCTGCCGGACCAGATGGCCGGCGACTGGACCATGAAACGCGGCGATACGGCCGTCTGCACCGCGAGCCTGTCGATGACGCCGGCCGCCGACGGCTTCAGCGTCGCCTTCAAGCCCGGCTGCGATCCGGCGATCGTGCGCACGAACTTCACGCACTGGCGGCTCGACCGCGGCATCCTCGTGCTCAACGTCGCGCGCGGCGCGCCGTGGCGGTTCGAGGAAATCGAGAACGACGTCTGGCGCCGGGTGCCGGAAGGCGCCAGCGAGATCACGCTGACGCGGCAGCAGTGAGCGGCGTGCCCCGGATCAGCGGTGCAGCGCGACGTGGTGCGCCGCTGATCCGGGGCCGTATCAAGCGCGAATTGGTACGATCCCGGCTCTGCAGCGCGTCATTTCCTGCCGCGCTGCGCCCGGGACAAGGCTCAGATCAGCTTCAGCCCCTTGAGGCTGGCGTGCCCTTCCTTACCGACGATGATGTGGTCGTGCACGGCGATGCCGAGCGGCTTCGCCACGTCGATGATGGCCTGCGTCATCTGCACGTCGGCGCGCGACGGCGTCGGGTCGCCGGAGGGATGGTTGTGAACGAGGATGAGCGCCGTCGCCGACAGTTCGAGCGCGCGCTTGACCACCTCGCGCGGATAGACCGGCGTGTGATCGACCGTGCCGGTCTGCTGCAATTCATCGGCGATGAGCTGGTTGCGCTTGTCGAGGAAGAGCAGGCGGAACTGCTCCTTGTCGGAGAAGGCCATCGCCGTGCGGCAATAGTCGAGCACGCTGCCCCACGACGACAGCACCGGCCGCTTGCGCACCTCGCCTTTGGCGAGGCGCTGTGCCGCGGCGTGCACGATCTTCAGTTCGGTGACGGCGGCCTCGCCCATGCCCTTGATCTCGCGCAGCCGCGCCGACGGCGCGCCGATCACCTCGGCGAAGGAGCCGAAGCGGGCGATCAGCGCCTTGGCCAGCGGCTTGACGTCGCGCTGCGGGATGGCGCGGAACAGCACCAGCTCGAGCAGCTCGTAGTCGGTGACGGCGTCGGCGCCGGCGTCGCGGAAGCGGGCGCGCAGCCGTTCGCGATGGCCGTGGTAGTGCGGCGCCTGCTCGTAGAGCCCGCTGTCGTGGTCCGAAACCATGCAACCCGCCCGCAACTTGCGGCTGCAGTCTAGAGCAGGCGGGGCGCGAGGGGGAGGGTCAGTTCGTCTTGTAGGGCGGCTTGTCGAGGCCGGCCGGGGAGAAGGTGAAGACCTCGACCCCGTTCGGCGTCACCGCCACGGTGTGCTCGAACTGGGCCGACAGCGAGCGGTCGCGGGTGACCGCGGTCCAGCCGTCGGACAGCACCTTCACGTGCGGGCGGCCGAGATTGATCATCGGCTCGACGGTGAAGAACATGCCGGGCTTGAGGACGATGCCCTCGCCCGGGCGGCCGACGTGGACGATGTTCGGCTCGTCGTGGAACAGCCGGCCGAGGCCGTGGCCGCAGAAGTCGCGCACCACGCTCATGTGCTGCGCCTCGACGAAGGCCTGGATGGCGTGGCCGATGTCGCCGGTGGTGGCGCCCGG
>Ga0187809_10000660_pt1 | contig 17632 bp, 22 predicted proteins | sample NC_wetland_sal_i_8_FD_132415 | JGI IMG/M metagenome (GOLD analysis project Ga0187809, IMG submission 132415) | Wetland sediment microbial communities from Neuse River Estuary, North Carolina, USA - ASW_4 | ecosystem: Environmental > Aquatic > Freshwater > Wetlands > Sediment | place: USA: North...
CGACCACTCCCGTTCCGTGCGGCCGGTTTTCTGGCGCTTTCGCGAGCGGCCGTAGTCGGCGCTCCACTGCATGCATCCTGGGCATCGGCACTTTGCGGTGACGTAGGCGCCCAGCGTGCCGTGCTGGTAACGCTTGCCGGTGGGCAACGGGTCGGTGTACCCGAGCGCCTCCACTTCCTCGTCGCTCATCCGCTCACGACGGGCGGCCACGGCACGAGCCGCGAACAACCGGACCGGGAAAATGAGCTGGCCCGGCCCGATACTGTTCGCGGCGATGTGCTCCCGGACCATGTCCGCGACGTCGGCGTCGATCTTCATCCGCCGGTGCTCGCCGTTCTTGGTGTACTGCCGGGTCAGGAACCGGTACCCGTCCGGGTGGAAGTCTGCGGTCACCTCGACCGTCGAATAACCGTTTGGTTAGGGCCTGTGTGTGACGTCGATCACATGGAGTTTTGTGGTGCGCGGTGCGGTACTGCGTGGTGCAGTCACAGCTTCACCGCCGTCCCGGAGGCGCTCACCATCAGCATGTTGCTTCCTACCGTCTCGTAGTCGATATCAACCCCGACCACCGCGTCGGCGCCCAGCTTGTTCGCCTGCTTCTCCATCTCGGCCAGCGCATCGCTGATCCCGGAGGCGAGTTCGTTCTCGTAGGACTTGGCCCGGCCACCGAAGATATTGCGCATGCCGGCGCTAACGTCCTTGAATGCGTTCACGCCGAGCACGCCCTGGGCGGTGACGATGCCAAGGTATTCGGTTACGGGGCGGCCCTCGATCCCAGGAGTGGTTGTGACGAGCATGTCCGTTCCTCCTAGCTTTCGCCTGAGAGCCTACGGGTTCTCGATCCGACCCCGCTGCCTCTGCTTGCCGATCGACGGCATAGTCGAAGAGCGTCCCGTTCCGTTCCTCCACGACCAGGTCGTCAGCGGAGTCCCGGGAAGGATGTCCTCACCCATCGACGGGTGATTGCCGACCGGCCTCTGACGGTTCCGCGCGCTGCCGCCGGTTGTCGGCAAGCTGTCATTCAGCGAAACTGCGTACGAGGTGAGGAGTCATGGACCTTCGGGAGCGCATCGCGAGCCTGATGGGCCGGGTGCGGCCCGAGTTGGCCGAACTCGTGGCTATCCGGTCGGTGGCGGATCCCCGCCAGTTCCCGCCGGAAGAATGCGCCCGCGCGGCGCAGTGGGTACTGGACGCCTTTGCCGGTGCCGGCTTCTCCGACGCCCGGCTGGCGGAGATGGCCGATGGAAGCCACGCCGTGCTCGGGAGCCGGCCGTGCCCGGACCCAGGCGCGCCGACCGTGCTGCTCTACGCCCACTACGACGTCCAGCCGCCGCTGAGCGAGTCCGACTGGCGGACCCCGCCGTTCGAGCTGACCGAGGTGAACGGGCGCTGGTACGGCCGCGGCGCGGCCGATTGCAAAGGCAATATCGTGATGCACCTGACCGCCCTGCACGCCCTTGGCGACCAGGTGCCGGTCAACTTGAAACTGGTCGTGGAGGGGTCCGAAGAAACCACCGGAGCCCTGGAGGGCTTCGTGCCCGGACACGCCGACCTGTTGCGTGCCGATGCCATCCTGGTCTGCGACGCCGGGAACGCGGCCGTAGGCCACCCGGCTGTCACGGTGAGCCTGCGCGGCGTGGCCGACGTCATCGTCCAGGTGGAGACGCTCGCGACTGAGCTGCACTCGGGAATGTTCGGAGGGGCGGCTCCCGACGCTCTGGCGGCGCTGGTCGCGATGCTGGCCACGCTGCGAGACGCTCATGGCAACACCACGATCCGCGGGCTGGACAACACCCAAGCGTGGCCGGGTGCGTCCTGGTCGCCCGAAACGTTCCGGATCGACGCTGGCGTGCTTGATGGCGTGTCACTGCTCGGCGACGGAACTGTGTCGGACATGGTCTGGTCGCGCCCGGCGGTCACGATCTGCGGCATCGACTGCCCGCCGGTGCTCGGGTCGGCGGCCGCGATAACGCCGCGAGCGAGTGCCCGGCTGAACCTGCGCGTCCCGCCCGGGATGCCGGCCAGCGAGGCGGCCCAGGCGCTGGCCAGACACCTGCACGCTGTTGCCTCCTGGGGGGTGCACGTGACGGCTGACATCGAAGCGCCCGGATCCGGGTTCCGGGCCAGGATCGGCGGGCCCGCGTACCAGGCCATCGCCGCGGCTATGCACGAGGCCTACGGCCGGCCGATGGTGACCCTGGGGGAAGGCGGCGCGATCCCGCTGTGCAACGTACTCGCCGACACCTACCCCGACGCCGAACTCATCTTGATGGGCGTCGAGGAGCCACTGGCCCTCATCCACGCCCCCAACGAGAGCGTCGATCCGGCCGAGATAGCCGCGATGGCCCTGACCGAGGCGCTGTTCCTGCAACGCTACGCGACCATCCGCAGCTGACCTCAGACCATGGCCTGGCTTAAATCGTGGTGGTGGCCCAAGCGGCCGGTCCTGGCTGTGAGGGCCCGGACCGCTGGGCTCCTGACGGGCCTGGGAGCAGTGCTGTTCGGCGTTTCGGCGCTCTTGCTCAAGGCCGGAGCGGTCAGCTGGGATATAAGCCTGTTCCGGACTCTCAACGAGGTCCCGGCCGCCGTGGCCTCGGTGCTGACACCGTGGTCGCATCTGTTCTTGCCGTTGGGCATCATCATCTTCGCCGCGCTCGCCATCGTCTATGTCGTGGTAAGGAACCGGAGCGTTCTGCCGGTGGTGACTGGAGCCGTGGCCGCGGGTGCCGCGTTGCTGCTGGCGCATGTGGCCAAGGCCATCGCCGACCGCCCGCGGCCGTATCAGGTGATGGCCGACGCGGTACTGCGCCAGCCGCCTGCGCACGGCACGAGCTTTCCCTCCAGCCACACCGCCGTCACCCTGGCGATCGCGATAGCGCTTGTGCCGTTCCTGGCCCGGCCAGTGGCCGCGGTGGGGATCGGGTATGCGGTCCTGGTGGGCTGGTCCCGGGTATACCTGGGGGTGCATTATCCCCTGGACATCCTGGGCGGCGCAGGCATCGGCATGGCCGTGGCAGGCGTGACCTTGCTGGCCCTCGGGACGCTACTCCGCCACGAAGGCCGGGCAGCGAATGGCCGCCACGCTGCCCCGGAAGCTCGGGTTCCCGGGGGCTAGCCCGAGCCCGGTTAGCTGCTGGCCGCCGGGCAGCCTGCCTCAGCTTGGCTGGTCTGGATGTAGGCGACGAGGGCGTCGTTGGGGAATCCGGTGGCCTTCTCGTGCAGGCTGCTGGTCGCCTTGGCCGCGACCAAGTAGGCCCGCAGCGCGGCGCAGTTGCGGGTGGCGGTGGCGGAGTCGATTTGCTGCTGGAGCTGAGAAGTGTAGGTGTCCCATGGCACCTGCTGGGCGGTGTCGCAGGCGCCAACCAGCAGGGCTGTGGCCAGGGCGGCGATGATCAGCAGGATGCGGCGGGTCCGCCGGCGGGGGTTGGTGTCCATCTATTTCACCGAGCCTCCGAGAGCGGGGACGGCGACGCCGAGGAGCATGGCCAGGCAGGTGAGAATGAGCAGGATGCCCAGCAGTGGCGCGACGAACCTCAGGAACCGGTCGTAACGGACCCCGCTGAGCGCGAGGCCGCCCATCACGACTGCAGAGGTGGGAGTGAACAGGTTCATCCAGCCGGACGCGGACTGGTAGGCGGTTACCACCATGGCCCGGCTCACTCCGGCGAAGTCGCCGAGCGGGGCCATGATCGGCATGGCTAGCGTGGCGTGGCCGGACGAGGACGGGACCAGGAACGCCAGCGGAATGTTCACAAGGTACATCACCACTATGAACGCACCCTTGGGGAGCCCGCTGACCGCGCCCTCCAGGGCGTGCAGCACGGTGTCGGTGATCCCGGCGTTGTTCATGATCGTGGTCACTCCGCGCGCCACGGCGATGATGAGCGCGGCGCCGATGAAATCGCCAGCGCCAGAGATGATGCCGGTGACGGTGCCTTCCTCGCCGAGGCCGCCGACGAGCCCGACCAGCACCGCGCCGACCAGGAACAGCGCGGCCAACTCGGGGAAGTACCAGCCCAGGGTGATGGACTCCAGGGAGGAGCTGAAATCCCCCCACGGAATCACCGAGAAGATCATCAGACCGAAGGTCAGCCCGAAGATCCACAGCACGGTCTTCTGCCGGCCGGTCATCGGCTGAGGCGGCCCGGCCGGAGCACTGGCCGGGGCCTCATCCCCTTCGACGGCAGGCATCATCGACCGGGACGGATCGGCCTTGACCCGCCGCGCGTACCACAGCACGTACATCACGGCGAGAGCAGCGAAGACGACGTACATGATCAGCCGCAGCCCGATGCCGTCCCCCAGGGCGACACCGGCGGCGTCCGAGGCCACCCCGGTCGCGAACGGGTTCACCGTCGACGCCAGCGTCCCCACGCCCGCGCCGACCATGATGATCCCCACTCCGACCAGCCGGTCATAGCCCAGGGCGATGATGACCGGCAGGATGATCGCGTAGAACCCGAGCGTCTCCTCGGCCATCCCGTAGGTGGTCCCGCCTACGGAGAAGATCGCCATCAAGATCACGATCAGCAGCAGCCCGCGTTTACGGAACCGCTCGGTGACCCGCCCGATCCCCGCGTCCAGCGCCCCGGTCTTGATGGTGACGGTGATGAACGCGCCGATGGCCAGGACGAAGAAGAACACCTGGACCGCACCGGCCAGGTCCCCGCTGTTGTACGGTCCGGTGTTTCCCGGCGGGGTGACGATCTCGGCTGGTATCTGCTTGCCTGCCTCGGTCCCGCAGGCCGCCTGGCCCTTCTTCAGCAGGTCGGGGTTGGGGTCCGTGACCGCTTCCGGTGGCGTCCGTATCCCGTACAAACCATTGACCGGTGACACCCACAGGTCATACAGGCGGTCCTGGAAGGACAGGTCGACCTTGACCGCGCCGAACGTGCCGGGGATCGGCTTGGGTGTCCCCCCATCGCAGCTGACATAGGAGTAGGAACCCGGCGGGATAATGAACGTCAAGATCCAGATCAGCACCAGCACGAAGAACAACACGGTGAACGCGGTCGGGAACTTGAACTTCCGCTTAGGTTTGTCGGTCGTATCCTCCGGGCGGGACTGCGTGTCGGCCGTCATGACGCCCGCCCCGGATCAAAGACAATCGCCAACCCCGCTCGAAGGCGACCGGAGCGCAGCAGCCTTGAGCGGGATATCGGCCTCAGGCTCCTGCCTGGGAGGCTTGTTGCCGGTACCATCGGGCACCCCCTGGCTGAGGATCGCGAAACCTTGCCTGCTACAGCCTTTCGGCTCCCGCCAAGGGATCATCACCCGTTCGAGGGTGATTCCCGTTCGCTTCAGACGGCGGCGATCCTTCCGGGCGGCGGCTGCGTCCTACGAGATGCTGAATGAAATTGCCACGTCGCGACCTATTTCCATTTGAAGCATGAAGTGCCTCTGCCGGCAGGCGACAAGGATTTCCGGTCCCATGTGGCTACGCCGACTCGGTCATTAATTGTTCTGCTCGGCCAGCTCCGCGCCGATCATGCGGACGACGGTGCTGCTTGTGCTCGGTTTCACAAAGCGCTTCCGCGGAAACGTCTCGCCAATCGGAGGTACCCGTGGCCAGGCAGGGTGTGGGGTTTCTGGGTAACTGAGTGATCTGCCGGGTGGCCAGGGTGTGGCCCGCGGATCTGAGCCGGGCGGCGAGTGCGGCGCCCATCGCGGTGGCCGGTGTCAGGACGCCGGCGCGGTCGGGCAGCTGGTCCTTGTCTAGGGCGAGGCACAGTGCGGTTTCGCCGAGCATTACCGAGGTGGCGGCGTATCCCGGGTCGCCGCGGGCTTCGATGGTGCCCAGGTACCGGTGTCCGCCGGTGGTCTGGGTGTGGATCTGGATGCGGAAAAAGCCGGCGCGGCGGGTTTTCTCGCCGGGGCCGTGGCCCGGTGCTGGCAGCAGCCGGCGCAGCAGCGCCCGGGACGGCCCGAACGCCAGCCCGGCCTCCGCGGCCTTGGTCCCCGCGCTGGCCGTGACGGCCAGCGCGGGCGCGGCCGGGCCGGCGCCGAACCCGGTGACCTCCCGGTACCGGAACCGGTGGCCGTAGGCCCAGCCCGCCACGGCGTTGCTGCGGCGCACCACGCGGGTGTTGATCCCGGCCATCAGCCACGGCCCGGTCCACATCTGCAGCTCACTGTCGTACCGGGCCCGGTCCAGGTCACGCTCGTCGCCCAGGCTCGGTTCGGCCGCCCGGTCGGGGCTCAGCGCGTAAGGGTCGCTGACCAGCCGGCGGCGCTCGGCGCTGGCCCGCACCTCCTCCAGCTGCCCCATCATCGAGGCCAGGGTCCCGCCGCTGAGCCCGCCGCGCATCGCCCGCACCACCAGCGTGGTGTCCAGCAGGTCACCGGCACCGTCGGCGCGGGCCGCGTGATGCAGCAGCAGCACCCCCAGGTCGGAGGGAACCGAGTCGAACCCGCAGCAGTGCACGATCCGCGCACCAGTGCCGGCGGCCGCCTCATGGCAGCGGTCGATGCTGTCCCGGATGAACAGCACCTCACCAGTCAGGTCCGCGTAATCGGTGCCCGCCCCGGCACAGGCCTGAACCAGCGCGAGCCCGCGGGCACGGTAGGGCCCCACCGTGGTCACCACCACCCGGGTCGCCCGCGCCAGCGCGGCCAGCGAGACCGGATCGGCCGAGTCGGCGACCAGCAGCGGCCAGGCCGACCCGACCGCACCCAGCCCCGCCCGGACCTCTGCCAGCCGCCGCTCAGAACGCCCGGCCAGCCCGATGCCGAGCCCTGCAGGCGCATGACCGGCCAGGTAACCGGCCACCAGCCGCCCGGCGAAACCGGTGGCGCCGAACACCACCACATCGAGCTCACGGTTCCCGCTCACCAGTTCATCCTAGGCAAACCGCCATCAGACAGGCAGGGTCTGCCGCACGACTCGAGACACGCCCGACATTGCCGGATTGAGTGCGTTATCTCCCCCGCATTCCGAAGCTCCGGTGACGGTCAACTTGTTATTCACTCGTATTCGTGCTAGTGGACCGTCGTTTCGGTCTGCTGCGTCCCTTTGCAGCTCATCCCGGTAGCTACACCGCTATTAGAGGCAACTTATAATCGTCCTGCCGGAAGGGCGCCGTACCCAGATTGGTTACTCCAGGCTTCCCATCACGCACGCGATCCGGCCGACTCCGTCACATACTGTAATGGCCTGATTCGCAGGGCTGTAAATATGCAGTGGACCTGCCGGCCTGCGGAGCCGCGGGTTACGCCACGTCGTCTGCCGGCAAGGACACGCCCTGCCCAGACGCGGGCCCGGTCATGGTACGCGGCGGTGATGCGTCGGCGATCGGTACCAACCGGGGACGTTTGAGGTCCAGCGCCTGGACTTGCCCGATGGCCGGTCCGGCCGCAAAATTTCACCTGTGGAAGGTCCTGAGGTCCGGTACGCCACCAGCGGTGACGTCCATATCGCCTACGGCATTGTCGGTGACGGCCCGATGGACGTGGTCTTCGTCAGCGGCTGGGTGCTGTCCAACTTCGGCGTCCCGTGGGAGGGCAGCGCGCTCGACTTCTACCGCGGCATGTCCTCATTCGCCCGGCTGATCCTGTTCGACAAGCGCGGTCTGGGGATGTCCGACCGCGCCCAGGGGATTCCCGATCTCGAGACGCGCATGGACGACATCCGCGCCGTCATGGACGCCGCCGGCTCTGAGCGTGCCGCGATCATGGGCTTCTCCGAGGGCGGCCCGATGTCGGTGCTCTTCGCGGCGACCTATCCAGAGCGGACCGCGGCGCTCGTGCTCTACAGCACGCCGCTGTCCTGGTTCCGCACCGACGAGTACCCGTGGGCGGAGACGCGCGAGGACATACGAGCCTGGCTCGCCAGCGAGCAGGGCATCCGCGGTACCGATGAGTGGTACAACGGCAGGCTGCGCGAGCTGGCTCCGAGCACCGCTAGCGACCCTGCCACCCAACAATGGTGGCGGCGCTGGGTACAAAGCAGCGCGAGCCCCGGTGCAATCAAGGCGATGTCGCTGATGAACAGCGAAATCAATGTGTGCCACGCGCTCCCGGCGATTCAGGTCCCGACGCTGGCTCTCAACCGCACTGGCGACGAAGACGTGGCCATCGAGTCGATGCGGTACGCGGCTGATCGCATCGCCGGGGCTAGCTTCGTCGAGCTGGACGGCATCGATCATGGATGGTGGGTCGATTCCGCGCAGATTGTCGCTGAGATCGAGCCGTTCCTAACCGGGCTCCGGAAGCGCGGCGAGTGGGACTTGGTCAAGACTAATCGCGTGCTGGCGACGGTGCTGTTCACTGATATTGCCGATTCCACCGCGAAACTTGCTGAGGTCGGCGATGCGGCATGGCGCGAACTTGTCGAAGCGCATCACGCTCTCATCCGCCGACAGCTCGTCCGCTACTCAGGACGCGAGATCGACACCGCCGGGGACGGCTTCTTCGCGTCCTTCGACGGACCTGCGCGCGCCATCCGGTGCGCGCAAGCGATCAGCGACGGGGTACGGGAGCTGGGGCTGCATGTCCGCGCCGGACTGCATACCGGCGAGTGCGAGGTCGTGAACGGGAAGATAGGCGGCATTGCCGTGCATATCGGGGCGCGCGTCGCTGCAGAGGCACAGCCAGATGAGGTTGTCGTTTCGAGCACCGTCAAGGATCTGGTCGCTGGTTCCGGGCTGGCCTTCGCTGACCGAGGTCACGTAGAGCTCAAGGGTGTGCCTGGAGAATGGCACCTCTACGCCGTCGATCCAGCGTTAGGTGATTATCGCGGCAGTGGCACGGGCGGGGACCGCCTTGATCGAGGCGGTCGGGCAACTGGCCAGGCGGCACGGGTGTGCCCGCCTGTGGGTCATCACCACCAACGACAACGTGGATGCGCTGCGGTTCTACCAGCGCCGCGGCTTTTGCCTGGTGAGGGTGCATCGCGGTGCCGTTGATCGTAGCCGTGCCATCCTCAAGCCGGAGATCCCCCCGGTGGGCGCCTACGGGATCCCGCTGCGCGACGAGATCGAGCTGGAAAGACAACCCTGAGCACCAAATGCGGCGCGGGGCAAAGGCTTCTACTTCTTGCGTTCTTGGAGCCCTCGCGGGACAACGGCCTGCTGACCTTCCGGTGAGCCCGCTGAGTAGGGTGGCGGCATGCGAGTAGTGATCGCCGGCGGGCACGGGAAGATCGCACTCCTGCTCGAGCGCCTTCTGGCTGAGCGCGGCGGCCAGGCCGTAGGGCTGATCAGGAACCCGGCCCACGTCGCCGATGTGCGCAATGCCGGAGCCGAAGCTATCGTCTGCGACTTGGAGACGGCCTCAGTCGATGACATCACGATGCTGATGTCCGGGGCTGATGCGGCGGTATTTGCCGCCGGCGCCGGTCCGGGCAGCGGCGCCGCGCGCAAGGACTCCGTCGACCGGGCTGCCTCCGTGCTGATGGCCGAGGCCGCCGAGCGGGCCGGGGTCCGCAGATTCGTGCAGGTCTCCTCCATGGGAGCAGGCCAGCCACCGGCGCCCGGCCGCGGTGAGGTATGGGCTGCCTACATCACGGCGAAGACCGCCGCTGAGGCCGACCTGAGCGCCCGGGACCTGGACTGGACCATCCTGCGCCCGGGTGGCCTCACCGACGCTCCCGCCACCGGCAGGATCCGGCTCGCACCCCCGCCGATACCCGCCGGCACGGTGCCCCGCGCCGACGTCGCCGCGGTCATTGCCGCCCTGCTCGACAATCCCGGCACCCGGCACCAGACGCTTGAACTGGTCAGCGGAGACACCCCGGTCGCCGTGGCCGTGCGCAGCATGTCTTGATCACCACGCCCGCGGACCATGACGGCAACCTCCGGCTAGTCATGAAGAACGCCCGGAGCACCTCCACCTGATCGCCGGGACCTGACTGAACATGCGTGTCCCCCGTGTCTGAGCCCTGTTCAGGCCACGTAGCGGAGCTTGAGCTCGTCGGTGTGGCCGGACCAGCTCAGGTGCAGTGTCCAGCAGCCGGGCGCGGGCAGGTTGATGATCGACGGTCCTGGCCCGCCCGGCACGGACACGGTCGTCGTTCGTGTGCTGTTCGCGAGCGTGGCCCTGATGACCAGCGGTTCCGGCGCGACGAGCGGAATCCTGGACACCCAGAGGATCTTGTTGCTCCTGTCTTGCAGCGACGGCGAGTGCAGTGCGTCGCGGGGCGCCCACAAGATCGCCACGATGTTGCCCGCCTCGCCCATCACATGCGGCATGGCCAGATTCGCCGGGTGGAACCCCGACCGTGCCCAGACGGGCAGCGGGCTGACGGGAGGCTGCCCGGCACATCCGTTCGAGGTGACCACGCCCGTGTGAGCCGTGCCCGCCTGGGCAGCGCTCGCCCGGACCGCCGGCCTCCCGGATCAAGCACCAGCGCCACGCTGGCGAAGCACTCGGCTTGCCGGGCTTGGCTGAGCAGGCCGAACAGCGTGTTGAACACCAGGTACACCAGCCGGAACCGGCCGCTGACCGGCACCTGGGCCATATCGCCCACGGTCACCGGGATCGACTGCCCGCCCGGCTTGGCCCGCAGCCGGCCCACCATCGCGGCCGAGGCGTCGACCCCTTCCACCGCGACCCCCCGGGCCGCTAGCGGCAGCGCGACCCGACCGGTCCCGATGGCCAGCTCCAGCACCCGCCCGTCCCCGGCAAGTCCGGCCAGGAACTCCACCGCGGGCCCTGGATCCATGTGGCTGTGGTGGTCGTCATAAACGGCCGCCCAGCGATCGCCGTAGAACGCGGGATCATCGAATGCGGCCATGCCCGTCACTCAAGCAGACACAGGTCGCCGACGCCATGCATTGACCGGCCAACGGGCATCAGCCCCTGGAACACATCTGCAGCTAACAGGCTGGCGGGCAGGCCGAACGCGGTGAACATCGCGGGCTGCTCGAAGGCGGCGATGTCGACGATGCGGCCGTGTTCGAGGCGCAGTACGGCGAGCACGAACGGAGAGAACGCGGTCTCGCCGGGACGGCGGAGGTACCCGGCTGCGCCTGGCTGTCCGTTGGCCATGATCGGCAGCAGCCGCCACTGGCCGAGGGAGTTCATGCCATCCCGGAGCGCGTCGCCCACCTCCGGCCGACCGTTCCATTCCCCGACCTCGGGGGAGATAGCCAGTCGTACGTCGTGCGGCAGCAGGGCGATCAGCGCCTCCGGGTCGGCTTGTTCATGCGCGGCGATGTAACGCTGGAGGAGGACGCGCTGCTCGGAATCGGGTTCGGCGGCCGGAGCCCAGTCCAGCCGACCGTTCGGCCACTGATCACGAAGGGTGGCGCGGGCGCGCTGGAGCGCGCTGTTGACCGCCGGGACGCTCATGTCGAGCAGCCCGGCAACCTCGGCGGCGGGCCAGCTGATCAGGTCGCGCAGGATCAACACAGCCCGCTGGCGCGGGGGCAGGAGCTGGATCGTCGCGAGGAAGGTAAGTGAGATCGTCTCTCGGCTCACCGCCACCGCCTCGGGGCCTGGTTCGTCGGCGGCCACCTCCGCCAGCAGCGAGTCCGGGTAGGGCTGCATCCACGGCATGGCGGCGATCGACGGGCCCGAGCCGGCCGCGCCGGACGGCGCAGGCACGGTCCGGCGGGCGTTACGGCGCAGCGTGTCCAGGCAGGCGTTGGTAGCGACCCGGTACAGCCAGGTACGCGGGCTCGACCGGCCCTCGAAGCGTTCCCGGGAGCGCCAGACCCGCAGGAGCACCTCCTGTACATGATCTTCGGCCTCGTCAAAGGACCCGAGCATCCGATAGCAGAACAGGTGCAGCTCGCGTCGGTAGCGGCGGACCAGGTCGTCGAAGTCCTCCACCCCGGGCCAGCGCCCCACGCCAGGGTCATCGGAGTCAGCGGACGCGGCGTGTCCGGCTTCCTCGCCCCGTCTGGCCACGCCCACCCCGGTGCACCCCTTAGCGTCCGCGCCGCCCGGTAGATCACAGTACTCGCGCATGCCCGCGGGGCCGGGCGCGCCCCGACGAAAGGCGAGAGCTCCGGTTGAATTTGTCCCTCCGCGGACCGATGAGTTGTCCGGTCCGGCGCGTCTGCATGGACGTCACGACGATCGCAAGGAACGGAGCAGACCGATGGGCAGCCTTGTGCTGTACATGTCCATGTCCCTTGACGGCTTTATCGCCGGACCGGATGACCGTGCGGGTCAGGAGCTCGGCCGCGACGGCGGGAGGCTGTTCAACTGGCTCGACGATCGGATGTCTGACGGTCCGAGCGGACAAGTGTTCCGCGAGGCCATGGCGACATCGAACTCGAACTGGCTCGACGCCTGGACAGCCCCGACGTAACGCACCTGCGATACCGCGTCCGGGCACCAGGTGATGGCGGCCGGGAAACTACCCTCGACGCTTAACGGGAGAATCACATGCGACAAGTAGCACTGCAAATGGGCATGTCACTCGACGGATACGTGGCGAGCGACCGGGAGCATCCCGGCACGAGCGTCGCCGAAGACGCGGAACTCGTCAGGTGGAAGCTCGACCGGGTGGCCAAAGCGGGAGCCCACCTCATGGGCCGTACGACGTACCAGGAGATGGCGGCCTACTGGCCGCAGTCAACGCACCCATACGCGGCGCCGATGAACGACATCCCCAAGATCGTCTTCTCCAAGACGCTCGGCCAGGCCACCTGGCCCACCACCCGGATCGCCCGCGGCGACCTGGCCACAGAGATCGCTGCGCTGAAGGCCGAGTCAGGGCCGGATGTCCTCGTCCACGGTGGCGCCAGCTTTGCCGCAGCCCTGGCCGCGAAAGGGTTGATCGATGAGTACTGCCTGGTCATCCAGCCAGTGGCCGTTGGTCGCGGACAGGCACTGTTCGCGGAACTACCCGCGGCGCTGCGCCTGGAACTCATTGAAGCCAGAAGCTTCGACTGCGGAATCGTCGTGCACATCTACCGGCCGAGGCCGATGGACGGAGGGAACGGCTGATCTCATCCGCCGGCTGCTCACCAGGGGCTGGGCAGCTCGTATTGAGGCGGCTCCACATCTCGCCCACGCGGCCTTCACGGCGGCTTCACCGGGCGAGGGTGGGCTGGCAGGAGAGGGCACAGCGCGTTGCGCCGATAGGCCCCTGCAGGCGGAAGGGAGATAGAGCATGGCGTTCATGCAAATCATCGAGTTCCGGACCACTGACATCGACAGGGCCCGGCGGATCAACGATGAGTGGTGGCGGGCCACCGAGGGCAAACGGACAGTGCGCCGGGAACTGCTGGCCCACGATCGCTCCGACCCCAGCCGCTTCTTCGCCGTGGTGTTCTTCGACTCCTTTGAGTCGGCAATGGAGAACTCCGATCTGCCGGAAACACAGGCGTCAGCACAGGAGTACCGAAGGATGTCTGATGGCCCGCCGGTGTTCTATGACCTGGAAATCGTCGAGGATCGAGCCTAGGCCTGACGGCCGGGCCGGTCAGGCGCGTGGCTGGTCGGGGTCGAGCGGGACGGATCGGGCGGTGATCACGTCGAGTGAGGTCGGCTCGGCGGGCGTGACCACGTTCAGGGTCCAGTCAGTCAGGACACGCATCCGGTTCCCGGGCATGACGCCCAAATGGTAGGTGCGGGTGACGGCGCTGGCTGCTGGTCCGGACAAGGGGACGCCGAGGGGATTCGCGGCGGCGGCTAGCCCACCCAGATCCACCAGAAAGCCCAGGTCATGGTGCTTATACTCCTTGCGCGTCCCATGACCGAGCGAGGCACCCCGCACTAAGCCATTCTCCGACGGGCTCGGCGGTCACAGGTGCGGCAGGTCCCGGGTGGTCTGGGCGATCTCGCTCTGCCGGGTAGCCGTCAAGGCAACGTCGAGACGCGCGGTGAATTCCTCGAGCGTCAGGCGGCCCCGAGCGAAGTGCTCGCCGAGGGCCGCGGCGGTCGCCTCGCGGTCGGCGTCGCCGATGCGCAGGTCAGGTCCGGGGGCCAGGCGAGGCCGGGGGGCGCTGGTGGGCACGGGGAAGATCCGGTAGTAGCGGCGCAGCCGGTTGGCCACGATTTCTTCCCGCTCGATCCCGATCAGCCCGTCCGCGCGCAGCCGATCCAGGGCGGTGTACAAAGTCCCGGCCCGGAGCCTGACCCGGCCGCCGGAGATCTCCTGGACGTCGGTGATGATGCCGGATCCGTGCTGGCTGCCGCGGGACAGCGCGGTCAGCACCAGCAGGACCGCTTCCTGCAGTGCGCGGGTAGTCATGCAGGGTTACTGCTGGGCGAGCCGGGGCCCGTAGTACCGGCAGGCGGCCGGGGTGAAGATCAGTATTACTGAGGCCAGGCCTATGGCCCACACGGCGGCGGCGGCGATCATGGTGGCCGGGGCGTCGGCCTCGGCGTGCTGGGCCAGCGCGGCCAGCACGGACAAGGTAAGCAGGCCGAAGCAGGCCGCCGACAGCATCCGGGCCCAGTCCTCGCCCTTGCCGTTGGCCCAGGCCAGCCACAGCCACAGCCCGATCGCCAGCGGCGCGCCGGCCAGCACCGCGACCTGGTGCACCAGCACGGCGTCCATCGTCGCCGGGTACCGCGCCGCGGCCGCCCGCACCGCCCAGAAACTCACCGCGACGGTGATCAGCGCGGCCAGTTCGGCGGCGGCTCCGGCCAGCATCAGCGTGACCGCCGCCCGCACCGCCCGCGGCCGCGGTGCGGCCGGCCACAGCCGCATCCGCACCCCGCTCCGGACCAGATCCCACGCCTCGGCCAGCCCCACGCGGGTCTGCCCCTCGGCCGCCGTATCCAGCAGCACGGCCAGCAGCTCATCCGCGTTCTCGCGCAGGAAGGACCGCGGGTAGCAGGCCAAGATCCGCCGGTAGCCCCGCTCCAAGGCTGTCATCTCGCTCATGCCAGACCTCCCGCCAGTCCCGGGCGCAACCGGGCCAGCGCCGCTGCCGCGTTCGCCTGTAGCCGGGCCGCCTCGGCGGCCAGCACCTTCGTCCCCTCGGGGGTCAGCCGGTAGTACCGGCGCAGCCGGCCCTCCACGACCTCCTCCCCGTCCACCGCCACTAGCCCGTCGGCCCGCAGCCGGTCCAAAGCCGTGTACAGCGTCCCGGCCCGCAGCCGCACCCGGCCGTCGGAGATCTGCGTCACCTCGGTGATGATCCCGTACCCGTGCTGGGACCCGTCCGCCAGCGCGGTCAAGATCAAGAACGTCGCTTCCTGCATCGCCCTGCCACTCATACCGCCGTTATATACCGATGAACTACTGATGTCAAACGCGTGGAACGCGGCAGGCGGGTCAGCGGCGAGGCTTCGGGGTCAGGCACCGCGGGGGGCCTCGGGTCAGGCCCAGCGGCGGAAGCCGCCCTCGCTGTTAATGACCTGACCGGTGATCCAGGACGCCTCGTCGGTGACCAGCCAGGCGATCAGGCGGGCCGGATCGTCCGGCACGCCCCAGCGATGCTGTGGGAAGTGGCGGCGAACGGCCTCGTAGGCCTCCGGCGACGCGTAGCCGGTGTCGACGGGGCCGGGATTGACGGCGTTGAGGGTGATCTGCTGGTCGGCCAGTTGGTCGGCCAGGGTCTTGGTGATAGAGGCCAGGGCGCCCTTGCTTGCGGCGTAGGCGACCTCGCCCGTCATCGGGCCGAGATCCTGCCCAGAGGTCATGAAGATGACCCGGCCACCGGGCCGGCCGTCGTGCCGGGCGGCGAAGGCCTGGGTCAGCAGGATCGTGGAGCGGGTGTTGACGGCCCAGTGCGCGTCGAGCAGGGCGGCGTCCAGCGTGCCGAGGGGACTATCGCCGCTGCGTGCATGGTTGCAGACCAGGATGTCCAGGTGGCCGCGGGCTTCGGCGGCCGCGTCGATGAGCTGGGCGGGAGCCTCCGGAAGAGCCAGGTCGAGTTCCATATGGCCTACGCTGGCGTCGGCGGCGGCCAGGGCGGACCGTACACCGGCGACCACGGCCTCGGCTCCACCGGGATCGTCTCCCCAGGGCTGGTCGCGGTCGTGCGGCGCGTAGTGGTGCAGGAACAGGCTGGCCCCCAGCGCGGCCAGCCGGCGGGCCACCGCGTACCCGATGCCCGCGCGGCGGCTGACGCCGGTCACCAGGGCCACCCGGCCGCGCAGCGGGAGCGGGTCGCGAGGAGCCAAGGCCGGCTCGCCCGGGTTCATCGCAGGCCGACCGGCGTGCGGAGATAGAACGGCGTCCGGTCTTGACTAAGCACTCTCGCTCTGCCAAAAGGCTCGACGCCGTGCTTACGGAGAAAGATCCCGCCTGTGCCGATCCGGCCCGCGGCGTGCGCCATGGATCCCTCCTGGAGATCTGATGAGCGAAGACTGGCCGAACGGGTGGTACCGTGACGATCCGAGCCAGCAGGCCAGGCCGAGCTTTACCCCACACCCCGCGGCTGAAGGCTCGCCCTATGAGCCTACGCGGCGAGAACCGCCCGGCATGCGCCCGGCCACGGTGGGTATGAGTTCAAGGACTAAGGCGCCCAGATCGGTGCGTGTAGGCATGGGGCAGGCACCTTCGCGGGATTGACGCCTTGCCAGGCCGTGTTTGCTAGGTTCGCTGCGGTACGGCTCAGCTGCCCGCAGCCGGAGGTCATATGGACGTTCGTGAGGATCCTGGACTGGGCGGGGGTGAGGGCTTCGCGCTGAACGGTGCCAGGACACGTATTCGGGCAGACGCACCGGGAGAGAGTTACGGTACAGCCGACTCGGGTGGGGTCAGTGAGTCTCATGGGTTGTCCGCGCGAGAAGCCGAGGTCATGTCGCTCATCGCGGACGGGCAGACCAACGGCCAAATCGCCGCTCGACTGTTCCTGGCCGAGAAGACCGTGAAGAACCACGTCAGGAGGATCTATTCCAAGCTCGGTGTCGGGTCACGGCCCGCGGCCATCGCCTACTGGCGCGCTGCGCGTTAAGTTCTACGCGTGACCGCAGGCCATCTCCAGCGGGCATTCAGGTTATCCTCAGCGTGGCGGGTGACAATGCACAGCATGGATACGCTGACCGATGCTCGGCAGCGACCGGATGCGAGACTGCTCGTCGTCGAAGACGAGCCGAACATCCTTGAGTTGCTGTCGGCCAGCCTGCGCTACGCGGGTTTCGACGTCGTCACCGCCGCCGCCGGAACCGAGGCGGTCCAGGCCGCTCAGCGCCACCGGCCCGACCTCATCGTCCTGGACGTGATGCTGCCGGACATGGACGGGTTTGACGTCATCCGGCGCCTACGCGGAGGCGGCGCCCGGATCCCGGTCGTCTTCCTGACCGCACGCGACGCCACCGAGGACAAGATCCGCGGCCTCACGCTGGGCGGCGACGACTACGTCACCAAGCCGTTCAGCCTCGAGGAGGTTATCGCGCGGATCCGGGCCGTGCTTCGCCGCACCCGAGGGGACGGGGTGGAGCCAACCCCCAGGCTCACGTTCGCCGACCTCGAACTCGACGAGGAGAGCCACGAGGTGTGGCGGGCCGGCGAGCAGATCCAACTCTCCCCCACCGAGTTCAAACTGCTGCGATACTTCATGAGCAACTCGAACCGGGTGCTGTCGAAGATGCAGATCCTCGACCACGTGTGGGATTACGACTTCCGTGGTGACACCGGCATCGTCGAATCGTACGTGTCGGTACTGCGCCGCAAGGTCGACACCAAGGAACCCAGACTGATCCACACCCTGCGCGGCGTGGGATACGTACTGCGGCTTCCGTCTTCGTAGGCGCGCGTTCGGCCATGACAGCAAAGCGAACG
>Ga0187809_10000661_pt1 | contig 17578 bp, 15 predicted proteins | sample NC_wetland_sal_i_8_FD_132415 | JGI IMG/M metagenome (GOLD analysis project Ga0187809, IMG submission 132415) | Wetland sediment microbial communities from Neuse River Estuary, North Carolina, USA - ASW_4 | ecosystem: Environmental > Aquatic > Freshwater > Wetlands > Sediment | place: USA: North...
ACCCCGGTCGCCGCGCCGCCGCCCGAGCTCACCGAGCCCTTCGACCTCGCGGCCGCCCCTGCGAAGTTCGGCAAGGCGCTGCTGCGGCTCGCGCTGATCCTGGTGCCGGAGTATTTCGCGGTGGTCATGCTTATCGGAGCTTTCGGTGGCTGGCTCTTCCCGCTTTCCAGTGGCTCCACGAACCAGGCCGCCGCAGTCGCCGCCGCCGTCGTCCTCGGAACGCTGCTCGTCATCCCCACCGCAGGCGAAATCCCGTTGGCACAAGGGTTGTCGGCCGCCGGGTTCGGACTCGGGACCGTCGGGGCGCTACTGATCACACTCCCCGCCGTCAGCCTGCCGTCGATGGTGATGGTCGGTCGCGCGCTGACCTGGCGAGTCACCATCGCGGTCGCGGCGGCGGTCGCCGTCGCCGGCGCCGGCGCGGGGCTCGTCCTCGCGGCGGTCAGCTGACCCCGGCTAACGTGATCGCGTGACGTATCGGCTGACGCAGTTCGCCCACGGCGGTGGCTGCGCGTGCAAGATCGCGCCCGGCGAGCTGGAAGAGTTGATGGCCGGCCTCGTCGCCGACGTCGCCAGCACGCCTTCGTCGTCAGGGGAATTGCTGGTCGGGCTGGACAGCGGGGACGACGCGGCCGCGGTGCGGATCGACGGCGACCGCGCGATCCTCGCCACCACCGACTTTTTCACACCGGTCGTCGACGACCCGTTTGACTGGGGACGCATCGCCGCCGCGAACGCGCTGTCGGACATCTACGCGATGGGCGGCGAGCCGCTGGTCGCGGTCAACCTGCTGTGCTGGCCGCGCGACGTGTTGCCGTTCGAGCTCGCGCGAGAGGTGTTGCGCGGCGGATTCGACATCGCCAAAACCGCGCAGTGCCACTTGGCTGGCGGGCACAGCGTCGACGACCCTGAACCCAAATACGGCATGGCCGTCACCGGAATCGCCGACCCGGCAAGGCTTTTACGCAACGACGCCGCAAAACCGAACTTGCCGCTCACCCTGACGAAGCCGCTCGGCATCGGAGTGCTGAACTCGCGGCACAAAGCCACTGGTGAGATTTTCACCGAGGCGGTCGACACGATGACCACGCTGAACCGCGACGCCGCACGCGCCGCAGTGGGCGCAGGGATCGCGGCGGCCACCGACGTCACCGGCTTCGGCCTGCTCGGGCACCTGCACAAGATGGCCCGGGCCAGCGGCGTCAGCGCGGTCATCGACGTCGCCGCAGTGCCGATGCTGACGGCCGCCCGTGCCGCCGTCCGCGACGGCTACGTCAGCGGAGGAACCCGGCGCAACCTCGCGTGGGTCACCCCGTCGACGGATTTCGACGGCACGAGCGAGGACGACGTGCTGTTGCTCGCCGACGCGCAGACGTCGGGCGGGCTGCTCGTAGCCGGCGAGATACCAGGCTTCCCGGTGATCGGCGAGTTGGTCGCGGCACGAGATGACGGTGTGACGATCTCGCTGCGCTGACGTTTGAGAACCGGCTGACCGGTTCAATGCCACCTCACGTGGGGATCAACGCCCCACGCGAGGAGGTGCGTGACGATGGCGGTATCCACCAGCGCTGATTCTGATCTGCGCGTCGAATACGCGGCCGAAGACGCGACCAGCGGACTGCGTCGACACGTCGGCCCAGTCGGCCTGCTTTTCGCGGGGGTCGGCTCGATCATCGGCTCGGGATGGCTGTTCGGCGCGTTCAACGCCACCCACATCGCCGGGCCGGTCGCGATCTTCGCCTGGGTGCTCGGCTCCATCATGATCATGCTGATCGGCCTGGTGTACGCCGAGCTGGGCGCGATGTTCCCCGTCTCCGGCGGTGTGGTGCGCTTTCCGCACTACTCGTTCGGCTCGTTTGCCAGCTTCACGATGGGCTGGGTGACCTGGTTGGCGGCGGCGGTCGTGGCGCCGATCGAGGTCGAGGGCGCGATCCAATACGCGAGCAGTTACGCGCCGTCGCTGTTCACGAAGTCAGGCGTGTTGAGCTGGCCAGAGGGATACGGCGCCGCGGCCGGTGGGATGTTCTTGTTCTCGCTCATCAACCTGGTGGGCATCCGCTGGTTCGCGCGCATCAACAACGTCGTGGTGTGGTGGAAGCTGGCCATCATCCTGGTCACGATTTTCGCCTTCCTGTTCACCACATTCCACACGCAGAACTTCAGCAAGTACGGCTTCGCGCCCAACGGCATGCAAGGCATGTTCCACGCGATCGTGGTCGCCGGAATCGTCTTCTCGTTTCTCGGTTTCCGGCAGGGTGTCGAGCTCGGCGGCGAGAGCGACAACCCGCGGCGCAACATCCCGCTGGCGGTCATCGGATCGATCCTCATCACCGCGGTCATCTATGTGCTGCTGCAAATCGCTTACATAGCAGCTGTTCGACCGTCCGACCTGGCGAAGTCGCACGGCTGGGCGACGCTGTCGTTCACGAACGACGCCGGGCCACTCGCCGCCATCGCGTCGCTAATCGGGCTCGCCTGGCTCTCGACGACGCTGCTTGTCGACGCGGTCATCTCTCCCGCCGACACCGGCTTGATCTACACCACGGTGACCGCGCGGTTGTCGTATGCGATGGGTCGCAATGAGAACGCGCCGCGCGCTCTCGCGGCCACCAGCCGGCGCGGCGTGCCATGGCTCAGCGTGTTCCTGGCGTTCGTCGTCGGGCTCATCATCTTCTTGCCGTTCCCGAGTTGGAGCAAGCTGGTCGGCTTCGTGACGTCGGCGACGGTGTTGTCGTTCGGCTCGGGATCGCTTGTGCTGATGGCGATGCGCCGTCAGCTGCCACACCAGGAGCGTCCGTTCCGGCTTCCCGGCGGCCACGTCATCCCGTTCCTCGCGTTCTACGCGGCGAACCTGATGATCTACTGGGCTGGCTGGGACGTCGACTGGAAGTTGTTCGCCACCGTCGGCATCGGCCTGGTGTTGCTCGGTGTCCAGCTCGCCACCCGACGCGAGCTGTGGCGGGTCATGCAGTTCCGCCACGGTTGGTGGATTTTCCTTTGGTACGGCGGCCTGGCGCTGATCTCGTGGCAGGGCATCTACAGCTCGGACGACAAGCCGCACGGCCAGCAGGACAACATCGGCTTCGGCTGGGCGTTTCTCGTCGTCCTGGCGCTGACCGCGATCGTTTACGTGCTCGCGTTGCAGAGCCGGCTCAGCCCAGAGGAGACGCGCCGCCAAATCGCCGGCACGCCGGCCGACGAGCCGGCCGGACTGGCGGCCGAGGCTTAGTTCTTCGTTCGGGGTCTGTCACCTGGCGCGGCGATCCGCACGCAGCACTCCCCCGGTGTCGGGGCGAACTGCGCCTCAAGATCGTGCACCGACATTCCTTCGAGCAGCCCGTGTAGCAGGTGCACGTTCAGCTGGCAGACCAGCTCGGGTTCGACCTCCACGACCGCGTGGAACGGGCAGTTGTGCAGGCGCAGCGACTCTGGATGCTCGCCGCCGTCGTCCGACGCCGGCTCGTAGCCGAGTTCGGAGAGCACCGCGCACACGTGCTGCATGCTCTCGGACGACGTGGCGTCGGCGCCGGTTTCCGCGTGCTCCTCGCCGAGCTGCCGGCCGGTGGCCTCTGCCGCGTTGAACGTCGCCGCGCGCGCGTCCGTTGCGCCTCCCGACCGGGTCGCGTCGCGCACCCCGGCGGCGAGGATCCGACCCGCGAGGTCGTAGCGGCGGGCCGGCACGCTGGCCGCGATCTCCCCCGCCGCCACCCGGTAGCGCTTGGCGGGACGGCCCGCCCCGGGGCCGCGACGACCGGGCGGCCGCGCATAGTCGACGTCGACGACGCCGGCCTTCGCCAGCGCGTCGAGGTGAAAGGTCACGATCGGCCGCCCGAGCCCAAGCGCGGCGGCCACCTCGTCGCGGGTCGCCGGCTCGCCGCTTGCGCGCAGCTGCTCGAACACCCGCCGCCTGGTCGGTTCGCTCAGCGTGGCGAGCGCGTCGACCGCCACATCCAACCGGCCGCGGCTTCGCTGGTCTGACCTCATTGACAGCTCACGGTCTCCACGTCTAAAAATAGTAACTGCTACTTTTAGATTCGTCCCGCCCGAACGAGACGTCAAGCCCAGCCTCTCATCGAGGCCGCCAGCCCGAGGAGCACAGCCATGAGGCACTTCACTTTCCGCCCGTCGCTCACGTTGGCCGGCCGGCGCAACCGAGGGCTGCGCGGACTCGCCGGCAAGCCGTTCCACCCGCCGCTCACCGACATCCCGATCACCGCGTACCTGTTCGTCGCGGTTTTCGACGTCTTGTCGATCGCCCTGCACTCCCCGTATCCGACGGCCGCCCGGCAGCTCTACGTCGTCGGGCTGTGGCTGCTGCTCGGCGCCGTCGGCGCGTCGCTCCTGGCGGCGCTCACCGGATGGGCCGACTGGCGTCGCTCAAGCGAGCCCGGCACCCAGGCGCGTCGCACGATCAACGCGCACGCGATCACCATGCTGACGGTGACCGCGCTCGCGCTCGTCGATCTGGCCGTGCGGGGGCTGGCTTACCCGGACGACGCGCACGCGCCGGTGGTGATCGTCGTCTTGTCGGTGGTCGTCGCGTTGTCAGTCAGCTTCGGCGCGACGATCGGCGGCTCGCTGGTCTACGACTACGGGTTCAATGTCGAGACTGCGGGCGACCACCCGGTGTGGCACCACAGCGAGGTCGACGTGCTGCCGGGCAAGAAGCCCGCGCCCGAGGTCTCGGCCCAACCGGTGAGCGAGAAGGCCTGATCGCGGTGACGGTGGAGAACCCGGACAACGTCATGACCATCACCCACCTAGAGTCGGCGCGACGTCCCGATCTGCGAGTCGTCGCCACGCCGCGCGTGGATCTGGCGCGGGCCGAGGTAGCGGCGCGCGACCTGCTTGACGCGCTCGGTCTCGACCTCGCCGACGCGACGGTGGCGAACACGCCGGGCCGGATGGCTCGCGCGTTCGCCGAACTGCTGACGCCGCGCGACTTCACGCTCACCACGTTTCCGAACGACGAGAACTACGACGAGTTCGTGGTCGCGCGGCAGATCCCGTTCACCTCGCTCTGCGAGCATCACATGCTGCCTTTCACCGGGGTCGCGGCCGTTGGATACCTGCCCGGCGGCCGCATCCTCGGCTTGTCGAAGCTGGCTCGCGTCGTCGAGTTGTTCGCCCGACGTCCGCAGGTGCAGGAGCGCCTGACCACACAAGTGGCGCGCTGGCTCGACTCGCACCTGTCGCCCAAGGGAGTCGGAGTGGTCATCGAGGCCGAGCACAGCTGCATGACGCTGCGCGGTGTCGAAGCCCACGGCGCGAAGACGGTCACGTCGGCGTTGCTCGGCGTGCTGCGCACCGACCCGCTGAGCCGAAGTGAGTTCTTGAACCTCGCGGGTTATCGCGGTTGATCTTCGTCGCACGGCGACACGTTAAGCCGCCGCGAACTGGGTAGGTCGCCACTGGCGGGTGTCCACGCCGCCACCACGACGTCCGGTTCAGGAGAGCGGTCAATGACGGTTGCGCGCAAAGCGAGGGCGGCGCGAAAGTCCGCGCCGGTGCATGGCATCGACCGGTTGCTGGGCGACGTGCGCACCGGGCGGTTCGAGCGCAGCCTCGCGGCGCTGACCGCCGGCGGCGCGCTGGTGACCACCGCCGAGATCTACACCTCGCACGACTCCGCGAGCTTCGGCAACCGCACGATGTGGTGGCCCATCTTCGTGATGCCGACGCTCATTCCGGCCGGGGTCGCGGCTGTCTTCTCGCGGCGGGCGGCGAAGACCGTGTTGCCTGTGTCGTCCGCGTTGGTCATCGCGAACGGCCTGCAGGGCACCTATTTGCACGCCCGCGGGGTGAGCCAGAAACCGGGCGGATGGAAGCTCGGGCTCTACAACGTCGAGATGGGCCCGCCGTTGTTCGCGCCGTTGCTGGCCACGCTGGTCGGCGGCATGGGCCTGCTGGCGTCGATCCTGCGCCGTGAAGAAGACCCGAAGGTGCCGGCCTGATGCCCTACCGCGCGCCGAATCAGCGAGCTGTCACGCCGCAGGGCCGCGGTCGGTTCGCCGACTACGACGTGCTCGACGAGGTCGATCGTTGGGACGACGTGACGGCCGGCGCGGTGCTGGCCCGGCTGGCGCCGGTGACCGACCTTTCGTTCTTCACCAAGGAGGAGGACGCCATCGCCACGCCACTGTGCGATCTGCTGCTGGCGCAAGACGGCGAGCCGAAGATCCCCGTCGTCGGCTTGATCGACACCCGGCTCGCGTTGGGCGAGAGCGATGGCTGGCATTACGACGACATGCCGCCCGATCCGCAAGCCTGGCGGGAGACCCTGCAACACCTCGACGACGACGCCGTGCAGTTCTTCGAGTTGAAGTTCGCCGCGCTCTCATCCGACCAGCAGGCGTCGATCGTGCAGGCGGTGCAAGACAAGGCGTCCTCGAGCGAGTCCTGGCATGACAAACCAGCACAACAGGTCTGGAGCTTGTGGACGCGTTACGCGTGCGCGGCGTTTTACTCCCACCCCTGGGCGTGGAATGAGATCGGTTTCGGCGGCCCCGCCTATCCACGCGGGTACAAGAACCGGCATGTGGGCGGCCGCGAGCCGTTCGAGGTCGCCGATCGCACGAACCGCGACCCGGTGCCGTTCGCCAGCCGGGTCGAGGACGCTCGCCGAAACCACGCGCGGCTCATCGAGTCAGGTAACGCGTGAAGGCCTGGCCGAACAGCCTGGACGACGTCCGGGCGCGCAACGAGTCGGCGTGGCTGATCCCGAACGACGGGTCGCGCGACAACCACCGATTGCGCGATGACATGCGTCGCTTCAGCGACTCCGACGAGGTCGACCTCGTCGTCGTTGGCGCCGGCGCGGGCGGCAGCGTGCTGACCCAGCGGATGGCCCGCGCCGGGTGGAAAGTCGTCGCACTCGACGCCGGCCCGTTTTGGGACCCCGACGCCGACTGGGTCAGTGACGAGCGGGCGTCGCACCACCTGTATTGGACGGAGCCGCGGCAGATCGGCGGCGCCGACCCGGTGCCGCTCGGCAGCAACAACTCCGGCCGCGGGGTCGGCGGGTCGATGGTCCACTACGCGGGTTACACCCCGCGGTTCCATCCGTCCGATTTTCGGGTTGCGACGCTCGACGGTGTCGGCGCCGATTGGCCTATCGCGTATGAGGATTTGCGGCCGTACTACCAGAGGATCGAGGCCGAGCTGCCGGTCGCCGGCGAGGACTGGCCGTGGGGTGACCCGCACAGCTATCCGCAACACGCGCATCCGCTCGGCGGCAATGGCGAGATCTTCATGCGCGGCGCGCAGCGGCTCGGCATCACCGCGAAGGTCGGCCCGGTCGCGATCGCGAACGGGCGCTTCGGCAACCGCCCGCACTGCATCTACCGCGGATTTTGCCTGCAGGGCTGCAAGGTCAACGCCAAAGCGAGCCCGCTCATCACCCACATCCCGGACGCGCTCGCGCACGGCGCCGAGATCCGGGCGAACAGCCACGTCTCGCGGATTCTCGTCGACGACGAGACCGGCCGGGCGACCGGCGTCGTGTACATCAAGGACGGCGTGGAGCGGCGGCAGCGGGCCCGCGTCGTCGCCGTTGCCGGCTACTCGATCGAAACGCCGCGGCTGCTGTTGCTGTCGGCGTCCAAGCGTTTTCCCGACGGGTTGGGCAACGAGCACGACCAGGTCGGTCGCTACCTGATGGTGCAGGGAGCGCCGCAGACGGCGGGCCGGTTCGACGAGGAGGTGCGCATGTACAAGGCGCCGCCCCCCGAAGTCAGCAGCGAGCAGTTTTACGAGACCGACCCGCGAAAGCCGTATAAGCGCGGTTGGTCGATTCAGACGGTGAGTCCGTTGCCGATCACCTGGGCCGAGCACGTCACCGCGCAAGGACATTGGGGTGAGACGCTGCGCGAGTACATGCGCGACTACGTCCACTGGGCGGTGCTCGGCGCTTTGTGCGAGTTTCTGCCGCGCGCTGAGAACCGGGTGACGCTGGCCGACGAGACTGATCGGCACGGGCTGCCGGTCGCGCATTTTGCCTATAGCCAAGGCGAAAACGACCATCAGCTGGTCGACGCGGCGCAGTCGGTGATGGAAGACCTGCTGCGCGCGGCGGGCGCGTCAGAGGTGATGACCATCAAGCGGTACGCCCATCTCGTGGGTGGCGCGCGAATGGCGGCCCGACCTCAAGACGGCGTGGTCGACGCTCATCAGCGGGTGTTCGGCGTCGAGAACCTGTTCGTGTCCGACGGCAGTGTGATGCCAACGCAAGGCTCGGCGAATCCGGCGCTCACCATCATGTCGCTGGCCGCGCGCCTCGCCGACCACTTGTCGGCGCGCGGCGCGGCCGGCGACGAGACGGATTAGACCCCGCTGTACTCGTGCGGCGGCGTGTCGGGCGCGGCAGCGGCCAACTCTTCGGGCGGCTCGACTGACACCCGCGGAGTGATCTTCTCCAGCCACCTCGGGAAGAACCAGTTGGACTTGCCGACGAGGTGCATGAGCGAGGGCACCAGCATCGTCCGCAGGATGAACGCGTCGAGGAAGACCGCGGACGCCAGGCCGGTGCCGAAAATCTTGATCGGCCGCCCCGGAGTGAGCAGGAAGCCGAGGAAGACCGCGATCATGATGAGCGCGGCGGCGGTGATGATGCCGCCGGTCTCGCCTTGGCCGACGGTGATGGAGCGCCGGTTGTCCTTGGTGTGCACCCACTCCTCGTGCATGCGGCTGACGAGGAACACCTGATAGTCCATCGACAGGCCAAACAAGATCGCGAACAACATCACCGGAATCCACGCGTCGATCGGCGCGCCTGGGCCGGCGTTCAACGCGTCAGAGCCCCAGCCGTACTGGAAGACCGCGACGACCAGGCCGAACGAACCGCCCGCGGCGAGCAGGTTCATCACCGCCGCGGTCAGCGGGACGACCAGGCTGCGGAACGCGATCAGCAGCAGGATGAACGACAGGCCGACGACAACCGCGATGAACAACGGCATCTTGCGGCCGAGCACCTTGGCAAAGTCGACGTTGATGGCGGTGTCGCCGTAGGCGTAGATGTGGTTCGGCGTGCCGTTGTACAGCGGTGGGAACACGCTTGAGCGCAGGTGTCGGACGAGGGTGTACGTCTTCTCCGACTGCGGCGACGTGGTCGTCTTGAACGACACGAACGCGATGTCCTTGGTGAGCGGCACTGTGCTCAGGCTGCTGCTGTCGACGCCGGGCACACCAGCCAGGGTCTGCGACACGTGGTCCAAGAACGCCTTGTCGGACGCGCCCGGACCGTCGACGACCGCCTCCAGCGCCGAGTTGTAGCCGACGCCGAATTCCGAGGTGATCAGGTCGTAACCGACCCGCGTGGTGGCACTCTTCGGGTCGCTGCCTTGGTCGCTGCTGCCCAGCTGCATCGAAAAGAATGGGATCGCGATCGCGATCATCAAGATGCCGGAGCCGACCGCGACGAGCGCGCGACGACGGGCGATCATCGCCGACCACTTGGCCCAGAATCCGATCGGGTGGTGGTCGATGAAGTCGCCTTCGCGTACGGCGGCGCGCTGCTTGCGCGGCAACACCTTCAGCCCGAAAAGGCTGAGCAGCGCCGGCAGCAGCGTCAACGACGCGGCCATCGTGAAGCCGACCGCCAGCGCGGTCGCCACCGCCATGCCGTTGAAGAAGCTGACGCCAAGCGCGATGAGCCCGAGGATGGCGATGCACACCGTGGTGCCTGCGAAGAGCACGGCGCGGCCGGAGGTGTTGATCGCGGTTGCGATCGACTCGGCCATCGGCATGCCGCGTCTCAGATTGCGGCGATGGCGGGTGACGATGAACAGGGCGTAGTCGACGCCCACGCCGATGACCATCAACTCCGCCAGGTACGGCGTGATGTTCGAGACGTTGATCGCGTGGCTCAGCATGAAGATGACGCCGAGGCCGCCGACCAGGGCCACGACCGCGCTGGCGAGCGGCAAGACGGTGGCCGCGACCGTGCGGAAGACCAGCGCCAGGATGACCAGCGCGGCCAGGAAGCCGATGAAGACCGAGCTGCTCGATCCCTCGCTTTGGCCGATGCCGGCGAACGCGTTACCTGTGAACTCGACCTGAAGCGTCGAGCTGCGCAGCGTCTTCAACTTGTTGAAGACGTCCTTGAAGATTTTCGGGTCGAAGTGGTTGCTTTCCCAGCTGACCTGCACCAGCGCGGTGTTGGAGCCGTGGTTGGTGTTGAGCAACTTGGGGTTGCCCGCGCTCACCACGGCGTCCTTCGAGCAGTCGATCGACTGCCACGGGGTGGAGATCAGCGCGACGTAGTCGCCCGCCTTGCACACCTTGGCAAGGGCCGGTTGCAGCGTGGCCGGCGCGGCGGTGAACGCCGCGTCGTCCTTGTTCTTGATCACGACGGTGCCGGAGAAGCCGCTGCGGTTGGCGAGACCGGAATCCTTCAGCAGGTTGGTCACGGTCGCGGTCTCGGTGTGCGGAAGGCTGAACGTGTCGTGGTACGCGGCGCCACCCATCGCGCCGGCGATGCCCTGGGCCGCCACGATCAGCACCAGCCAGCCGGCGATGACAAGCCAGCGGCGGCGGATCGCAAACTCGGCAATGGCCTTCATCAACACTCCCGCTTCCCCGATCACCTGGTCGACGTCAGCGTATTGCAACGCCCACGGCACTCTGCCAGCCGTTTTCGGGCGGCCCGCCGCGCGGCCGCGCAGTCAATGGCGCCACCGAGCCGGATTGGGATTTCGACCGTCCGCAGGAGGGACGACGGTGATGGCCCGCCCCGAGGGGGGTTCGGGGGCGGGCCAGTGAGGCGCCGGCCCGGCCACGACGTGGGGCCGACTTAGTCCACCGTAGGGCTCGCGCGACCCGGCCCACACCGGGTCGTTAGTCCCGGCCGACCGGGTACTCCGGCGGCGAGCTCAGCGGCCCGGCCGAACAGGCGCCAGCGGCGCGGTGTCGCGCGGCGACGCCTGGAGGCAAAGCTCCGTCAACCGCCTCGCGACCTCCTCGGTCAGCGCTTGCACGGTTGCCTGCGCGGCTCGTGACAACAGCACGCGGTCGACCCGCGCGCCGAGCGCGCCAAGGGGCGGCCGGTAACAGCCGACGATCCCAACGACGCTGCCAACCTCGTCCGGGTAGAGCGTCAGGTCGGCGTCCAGGGACGGGAACAGGCCGGCCGTCGCACCGGTCGGCTCCCAGCGCAGGGCGACAACGACGTGCCCGCCGACCCAGTGCGCGGGTAGGAGCCGGACGCGCACCTCCTTGCCGAACCGGCCGAGGCCGGCGGGGCGCACCCGGGCAAGGTAGGTCAGGCCGTCATCCGCTGCTTGCTGGGAGACGGACACCAATCCCCCGTCGGCGACCGCTTCGTCCAGCCGTGCGGCGGCTTGCCGAAAAGGGACCTCCACCCTCGTCTGCGCACGCACGAACACGGTCATCGCCTCGCTAGCACCCGTCAACCACCGGCGGTGGCCGGCGGCTTCATTCGCAGGATAGAAAGACGAGCACCGGCGTCGGTCCGCCGTAAGACCCGAATGGCCAGGCCTTTCGGACCGCATGTCGTTGGCGCGTCCGCCAGCTCGACCGGGTCCGCGATCAGTCTTCGCGCAGTTCGCCGTCCGACATCGTGAGCACCCGGTCGGCGTAATCGAGCCCGGCGGGGTCGTGCGTGGCGACCACGACGATGGCGCCCTGCTCCGCCCCCGACCGCAACGCGGTGAAAACCGCGTCACCGTGCTGAGCGTCCTGATGCGTCGACGGTTCGTCGGCCAACACGATCGGCTGCCGCAAGACAAGCGCGCGAGCGACGGCGACCCGTTGCTGCTCGCCAAGAGACAACTCCCCCGACATGGCGTTCTTCAGCTTGTCGACGTCCAGCCGGTTCATCACCGCACGCGGGTAGCCGTCGCCCGAGTCAGGATTCGTTGACAGCTTCGCCAGTCTGGCCGGGAGCATGATGTTCTCCTGCGCGGTCAGATCCGTCATCAGCCCGAGCGACTGCGGCACGATTCCCATGCGCGACCAGTCGAGATCGGACGGCGCGTGCGAACCGCGCTCGTCGACCACCGCCGCGACGCCTTCGTCGAGTTGTTCCCAGCCTGCGAGCACCAGCAGCAGCGTCGACTTTCCCGACCCTGAGGGACCGCGCAATGCGACAAACTCGCCGCCGCGCAACTCGAGCTCGACGTCGCGCAACGCGCGCACCCGCTCGTCGCCGCGCACGAACGTTCGGTTGCCGCCGGTGATTCGCAGTTGCGTCGTCAACACTGACTCGGTCATCCGCTCTCCACTCGGCCATGCGCGATTCGGACGACGCGGTCGGCCGCTTCGATGACCGTCGGGTCGTGCGAGCTCGCCACGACGGTGAGCCCGCGCCGGGCGAGGGCGATCAGGGCTTCCAGAACCCGGGCGCCCGCGACGTGGTCAAGCGCCGCGGTCGGTTCGTCGGCGACGAGCAGCTGCGGGCCACCGGCCACCGCGAACGCGAACGCCAGCCGTTGCTGCTCGCCGCCGGACAGCTGCACCGGCCGATGCGTCACCCGCTCAGCCAAACCGAGGGACTCGAGCGTGTCGAGCGCGCCCGCGTTTTCGTCGTCCGACCGAAGGCGGCCGCCCAGTCGCACGTGCTCGCGCGCGTCGAGGTAGTCGAGCAGGTTGTCTGCCGGCTGCTGGAACATGTAGCCGATGTGCCTGCGACGCAGCGCGCGACGGCGCCGCGCGGATGCCCGCGTCACGTCGCGTCCGTTGAAACCGACCAGCCCCTCTTGCGGTTTGTCGAGCAACGCGGCGACCCGCAGCATGGTCGATTTCCCGCTGCCGGACGGTCCGGCGACGACGGTGAACAGACCGGCCTCGAATCGGGCGCTGACGCCGTCGAGCGCCCGAACGCCACCGGTGGCGCCCGAGTACGTGCGCACCACGTCGGTCAGCTCGACCGTTGCGGGTGGTTGTGCGAGGTCGACATCAAGCGTCACGCAACACCTCCGCGGGTTTTGCCCGCTCGCTGGCGAAGTGCGCGGCGAGTGACGCGACGACCAGCACCAGCATGACGACGACGGCGTCAATAAGCACCGCGACCAACGGCCAGGCGAGCACCGTGGACGGCGGGATTCCCGGGTCGACGTTGAATCTCGACTGCAACGCCTTCGTCGCGATGACCGCGAGCGCCACGCCGACGGCGATCCCGACCATCATGGTGACTGCGAGCTCGATGACGATCGATCCGAAATGGGCCGCCTTGCTCAAGCCCATGCGTCTGGTGAGCACGAGCGCGAGTCTGCGGCTGCGCGCTCGCGCGTCGAGATAGAGCAGCAACGCGCCAGCGGCGACTGCGGCGGCCAACGTCACCAGCGCGGTCAAGAACGAGAACGTGTACGACACCGGTTGCACGTAGGAGCCGTCGGTGACGTTGTCGGCGATGCCGACGTGGCCGTACGCGATGCCAGCTGTGTTGAGGGCCGCTTCCGCGCTGTCGGCGTCGCCGCGAATCCAGAACTCGTAGGTGCCATTCGTGCCAAACCGTTGCAGCGCGGCCAGATTGACGAACATCACCGGGTAGCCGGCCTGTGCGCCGGGCAGCAGTTGTGGCGTCGCGATGACGTCGACGGGCACCTCCACGTCAGCGCTGCCCTCGACGAAGTGCAGTGTCGAGTTGGCCGGAGCGGCGCCCGAGAAAATCGCGCGCAACGGCTTCCCCGGACCGTCATCCTTCAACTGCCGGATCAGATCGGGCACGGACGGGCCGGGGATCGCGTTGTCCCAGAACACGTTGGTGGCGAAGTCCTCGGGCGTCACGCCCACGACGCTGACCAGCGTGTCGTTCAGGGCGGGATGGTCGCGCCGGAGCACTAGTGACGCTCTGCCTTGCAACGAGGGTGGAACCTTGGCCGCATCCTTGAGATCGATGACGACGTCGGCGCCGATCAGCAGCCGATTTTGGTCGTCAAGCGTGCGATGCACAGACGCGTTGACCGTGGCGCCGTAAATGCCGACCGCCGTCGGCAACGCGACCGCGCCGATCAGCAGCGCGCACGCCGCAGGCATGCCGGTGATCCTCCGCCACGCGAGCCAGCCGACATTCGGCAACCGGTCGCCGCGCGACCGCACGCGACGTAAGAAAAGCACGGCAAGCCGGCCGCACAATGCGGTCGCGGCGAGGAATCCCAGCAACGGCACGATCAAGACGACCGGGTCGATGCGCGCCACCGCACCGCCCTCGGTGTTGGTGGCCAAAGCGCCGCTGGACGCGACCGCCGCGACGATGCCTGCGGCGGCGCCGGGGATGACGACGTCCCAAGGGAACTTGCGCAACCACGATCGATGTTGCACGGAGAGCCGCTCGCGCGCCGAACAGCGCATCGTCGCGACGACGGCCAGGCACAACGCGCCGACCAGCGTCGCGACGCCGGTGAAGACGATGGCCTGTCTGACGGCGCGGGCTGAGACGACGCGGCTCGGCCCCAAGGCGCCGACGAGAAAGTCACCGAGGAAGTAGCCGCCGGCGGCGCCCACGAGAACCGGCGCCGCAGACTCGAGAACTGCTTTGACGCCAAGCGCGGACGGCGAGACGCCGTGCGCGAGGAGCACGTCGACCTCACGCCGGCGGCGCTCGAACCAGAAGCTCGCCGAACCGCCGACGAGCAGCAGCGCGACCGCGATCGCGGCGACCGTGATCGGCAGGATCGTCGAGGGCAGCACGTCGGAGACGAAGCGCGCGCGCTTGGTGGCCAGGTCGAAGCGGGTCTGGGTGTTTTCCCGCCCGCCGAAGGCGACCAGCTCGTCCATCTGCTGGCCGGGAAACGCTTGCTTGAACGCGGCAAGGCGGGCGTCCGCCATCGCCCGGGGCATCGTGTTGGTGACGTCGTTCAGGTGGTGGTCGAGCGCGGTCGCCTCGTCGACGTCGAGTCCGGCGCCGTCGACGCCCCAGCTGGTGATGTCGGTGAGGTCGAGGCGCAATGCGGCGCCAAGCCGCCCTGCGGTGGCGGTGTCGACCAGCATCAAGGGGAAGCGCGGGGCGTTGCCGAACGCGTAGATGACGCTGAGGTCGTCGCACCAGTACGGTCCCGCGACAGTTTGCTGAAGGTCGCGGAAGATGCCGGCGACCGGCAGCGTGACCGGTGGCACTCCCGTGGTTTCGCCGCTGATCGTGACGGTGTCGCCCGGTTTGGCGCCGACCGCCGCGGCCGACGTGTCGGCCAGCCAAACGCCGGACCGCAATCCGCCGGCTCGCGCGCCCGACATGACCTGCACGTTGTCGAGGGCGCCGTCTTTGGCCATCACCGTGACGTAGGCCTGGCCAGTGCTCCCTGGCTTGGTCACGCCGAGGTGCATCGAATACACCTGACGCACCGGTGGCAGCAGATATGCCGGCGTTCCGACCACCTGCGAACGCACGGTCTTGTGCAGGTCGAACATCTGCGCCGCGAGGGGATCGGGTCCGCTGGCGAATCCGTGGAACAGATCCGCCGCGGTCGAGGTCAAGCCGACGCCTTGCTGACATCCCTTGGCCAGCTGGCCGGCGAGCGTCGCGTCGGTGGCGGCCGAGACGAACAGCGGCCCCGACGACGCCGCGGCGGCGAGGACGGCCGCCGCGACGGCCAACACCACGGCCACCGAGCGGCGCCGCCACAGGAGGAGTGGAGCGCGCCGCCAAGGCGGAAGCGACAACATCACCGCTGTGGACCACCAAGGGGGGTGTCGGTCGCGCGGGCTGTCGTCACCCGGTCAACTATGCCAAGGGACGCGCGTCGTTTTGCCGATTTACCGCGACTGTCGCGCGAGTGTCAGGCATCCGCGCTGGTGGTCGTCGGCCTTCGCGACTTCATCTTGTACATCTCCGCGTCAGCGCGGGTGAGCACCTGCTCCGGATCGACACCAGGCGTGAGAAACGCCTCGCCGATCGACATGCCGATCGTGGCCGCGACGCCGCCAGGCAGCACCATGGGCTGCTCGATCGCACGCAACAGTCGCCGCGCCAGGCCGTCAAAGTTGGCTTCCGGCGACGGCGGCACCACAATCACGAACTCGTCGCCGCCTAGCCGGGCCACGAAATCCTCCCCGCGCACGGTGCGCCGGAGCCGGCGCGCGGTTTGCACGAGCACCGCGTCACCCGCGGTGTGGCCGAGACTGTCGTTCACCGACTTGAATCCGTTGAGATCGCAAAAGACCACCGACGCGCCGGTGCCGGCCATGGTGGTGAGGTGGTCGAGCAGGCCGGCGCGGTTCGCCAGGCCGGTGAGTTGATCCGTGCTCGCGCGGGCGCGCAGGTCCTCCACCTCGTCACGCGCGGCGGTGATGTCCACGCCGACGCAGGCGATCAGGCACGGAGACGCACTGACACGGGTGATGGACCAGGCGACACCGCGCGCACCGCTCGGACTCGCGGACGCGAGGGTGTGTTCCTGGGTGGAGGCGGTCCCTTTGGCCGCGTCGCGCAACGCTTGCCGAAACTCCGGCACGTGCCGCGCGGCGACGAGGAGTGCGGCGTCCTCACCGACGAGGCTTGTCACGTCGACGCCCGGCAGGGCCTGGGTCATCGCGTCGTTGACCGCGACCAGTCGCTGTTCGGCGTCGACCAGCAGCATCATCGCCTTGCTGTTCGCGAAGATCGCGGCGACGCTGGCAGCCAGTTCGGGCGTCGCCGCCGGCATCGACACCGTCACCCCGGACCTCCCTGTCACTCGTCTGCACTAATCGGCGCGCGGGTGGCGCTCTGAATGAATTCCGGACGGCGAAGGTTGTCGCGTTCTCGTGACCGTTTGCTTGCTAATGGGTGCGTGGCGCATGTTAGCGTTAGCCGGTGCCCGCGAGGATCTTGGCGCCGCTCGTCGGCGAGCCGCTCCCCCTCGACTTTGTCAACACCCGCCCGATACGCGCCCGCGGCGTCGACCTGCCTGCCGATCAGTTCGGGAGCGTCAGCGGGCTGCAACAGTGGCTCGCCATGGAGTCCGACCGGCTCTCCTACGTGCAGGTCACCGAGCCGGTGCGGGTTTCGGTGATCGCGTTGCGCGAACACGTCGGCGCCGCGCTCGACGCGGTGGCCGACGGGGTGGCGCCGCCGCAGTCGGCGATCGACGCCGTCAACGCCGCGCTGCTCGGCGCGTCGAGCCATTCGGTGTTGCGCTGGGCGGGCGCCGGCGGGTACCTCGAGGTGATTCGCGACGCCGCTGGCGGCACGGCTTTGCTCGCCGCGCTCGCTGAGTCGGCCGCGGAATACCTCGCGAGCGAGCTGGCGGCCAAGACGCGGCGGTGCGAGGCGCCGGACTGCGATTTGCTGTTCTCGCAGACCCATCCGCGCCGCCGCTGGTGTTCGTCAACCGTCTGCGGCAACCGCACGCGCGTGTCGCGTTACTACGAGCGCCACAAGAACTGATTCCGCACATGCCGGATCGCCGCTGCCGACCGATACGGTCGGGGCGTGCCCCAAACCAACCGCACGGCGCCCGACCGGCCGCTCGACAGCGACAGCCCCGAGCACGGCATGTCGAGTCGGCCGAGGCTGCTTGCCGCGATCGGCCTCGGCCTCGTCGGCGCCGTGGTCACCGGCGTCGTCGCCGGCTGGTCGTACGCCGGGCTGGTCGGGTGGGACGTCGCCGCGCTGGTTCTCGTGCTCTCGACCTGGTTCAAGCTG
>Ga0187809_10000662_pt1 | contig 17577 bp, 15 predicted proteins | sample NC_wetland_sal_i_8_FD_132415 | JGI IMG/M metagenome (GOLD analysis project Ga0187809, IMG submission 132415) | Wetland sediment microbial communities from Neuse River Estuary, North Carolina, USA - ASW_4 | ecosystem: Environmental > Aquatic > Freshwater > Wetlands > Sediment | place: USA: North...
CCACCAAAAGAGCGGCCAGTACGGGCAGGACGCCGAGGGTCCAGGCAAGGCCGGCAGCATCGACCTTACCGGAAAAATGCAGGACAAGCCCCGTCACAATGCCCGCCAGCGCAATAAGAAGCAGGCCTGTTTTCAGCCGATCCGCCCTTGCATAGTCCATATCGGCCGATTTTCCCTTGTTCCACACGCTACGTCCGTGACGGCGCAGATCGGTTCGCAGGACCGATCAAGCCAGATCCTAATGACTGCCAGTAGGTTTATCCGAGATAATGCCGCTTGCGGGTAGACGACTTGACGTCGGTCAAACGTGAATACTGAGTGTCGATGATTGAAAATCGCGGGAGTTTCGCAACGGCGTTCGTGTCCCGGACATCGGCCGATCAGGATGGCGAGCGACAGATGCGCGATGTTTGCATCCTTGCCGCCTAAAACAGCATCTTACCGACATGTAAGGTACACAACCAGACAAGGTAAGCTTTTCACCCGACAGTCGGTCCAGGCACGAAGCAAGAGGTGAGCTATGACTGCTGTTTGGCGATCGATCTTTCTGGCCGTTTGTTTCGGGATAATGCTTGCCATCTTTTCGATCGATCTGTTCGCGGCCGAGCCCGCGTCGATCAAGGTCCAGCTCTGGAACAAGGGAGGCACGATGGGGCTGACGATGGACAAAACCAGCGTGCCTAGCGGCCCGGTCGAATTCGAGATCACGAACACCTCGAAGAATACGATGCACGAGTTCCTGATCGCACCATGGAAAGGTTCCCTGACCTCGTTGCCCTATGACAAGAGCGCGTCCCAGGTCGTGGAAGGCAAGGTGCCCGGCCTTCAAGGGCAGGAGGACATGAAGCCTGGCACGCAGACAACGTTGCGCCTCGTGCTCAAACCGGGTTCCTACATCGTCTTTTGCAACCAGCCGGGCCACTACAAGATGGGCATGTATGCTCACCTCAATGTAAGCTGATGTTTGCGTAAGCTTCCATTTCACGAAAAGCTTTCCATTTTCCTCCGTGCCAAGGCCATTCCGTCTCGATCGAACTGTGTTGGAACGAATGCGGCTGGAAGTCACCCGTATTGCGAAAGCCGTGAGTACGAGCGTAAGAGCGCTGATAGCGCTGCTTGATCTGCCGCAAAGCGATCACAGGGGCTTCCTTCTAAGACATGACGCCGTTTCCAGGACGCCGCCATGTTGCAGACAAGCCCCGATCTGCGTGCTCCCCGATCCCGCCAACATGGCCTAATGACTGCTGCTCATGTGCTTTGGACGCATAAGTGGTCAACCATCGCATCGCTGGCAGTAGCGATCGCCGGCTTTTGGATACTCGCACGCTGGATCGTAGGCCCAGAGGTTGTCGTATACCCCGTCATCCGCGCTGATCTCGTGAAGACGGTGGTGGCCAGCGGGCATGTCGAAACGCCGTTCAGGGTAAACATCGGCAGCCAGATTACGGGAACCGTAGAGGAGGTGCTGGTCGACGAAGGCCAGACGGTGAGACGCGGCCAGCCGCTGATCGCACTCGAACCCAGCGAATTGAAGGCGGCCGCGGTGGAGGCTGAGGGCGCCGTGGCACAGGCCGATGCCAGAATGCGCCAGATGCGGGAGCTGGCACTGCCGGCTGCTAGGGAAGCCCTGAAACAGGCACAGGCGAACCTGACAAATGCTCGGGCCGTCTATCAAAGGGCGCTGGAATTGTCGCGCACCGGCTTCGGGACACAGGCAACGCTCGATGCCGCGCAAAAGGATCTCGGCGTCGTCCGTACCCAGGTCCGGACCGCGGAATTGCAGGTCTATACGTCACAGCCGGGCGGCAGCGACTATGTGATGGCCGAAACCCAACTCAACCAGGCACGGGCCAATCTTGCCACCGCCAACGCCCGGCTTGGCTATGCGACCGTATCAGCGCCCCGCGACGGTGTGCTGATCTCCCGGAACGTCGAACGCGGCGCGGTGGTGCAGCCCGGAAACGCATTGCTCGTTCTGGCGCCGTTCGGTGATCGCCAACTGGTATTGCAGATCGACGAGAAAAACCTCGGCCTCCTCCGCATCGGTCAGGGCGCGGTCGCTTCGGCCGATGCCTATCCGGACCGACGGTTTCACGCCAGGCTGAGCTACATCAACCCGTCCGTGGATATCACTCGCGCCTCGGTGGAAGCGAAGCTAACGGTTGTCGATCCCCCGGACTATCTGCGGCAGGACATGACTGTCTCCGTCGACATCGAAGTAGACAAGCATCGATCCACCCTGATCGTACCGGCGCGCGCCGTGCATGATGCGATGTCCGCAGCACCTTGGGTTCTGGCGGTCCGCAACGGCAGGGCACGGGAACAAAGCGTGCGGCTTGGCTTGCGCTCCAGCGACCAGATCGAGGTCTTGAGCGGCCTGGCGGCAGGCGACCTGGTCGTGCCGACGGTCGCGGGCGTGCGATCGGGACAGCGCATCAGGCCGGTAAGCCCATGAGGTATTGGCTGACCTTCAGCTGGATTTCCGCGCTTCGCTTCCTAGCCGAAGGGCGAATGCAGACGGCGTTCATACTCGGCGGCATTTCGATCGGCGTCGGCGTGATCGTTTTCATGTCCGCCATACTGACCAGCGTCCAGACCAATTTCACCAACCGGGTTCTCACGGCGCAACCCCAGATCCAGTTGCAGCCGCCGGATGAGATTGCGCGTCCGCTTCGCGATCGCGCCGTTGTCGAATTCGCCAGCATCCAGCAGCCGACGCAGCGAAGCCTTTCGCTGGATCAGTGGCAAACCATCCTCTCCCGCATGCTGGCGCGGCCGGAGATCATCACCGCTACGCCCTCCGTCTCCGGATCGGCGCTGGTTGTGCGCGGCGACGCGAGCCGTAGCATCGGCATTGTGGGGATCCAGCCGGGCGACTATTTCCGCATCGTCCGGCTGCCTGACTACATCGTCGCCGGCGAACCGACACTTGGAACCGACGATGTTCTGGTCGGTACCGATCTTGCCAATGATCTGGGCGCCACCGTCGGCGACAAGGTGAATGTTACGACAGCGGCCGGAGGAAGCCGAATCCTTACGGTCAGAGGGATTTTCGATGTGGGTAATCGTGGCACGAACGAGCGCAACACCTACGTCGAGCTTCGGACCGCGCAAAGCCTGCTGAACCTGATCGGTGGCGTCACCGACATCAACCTCACCCTTTCTGATGTCTACGCGGCGGAGACCGTTGCCCGGGATATCGGTGCAGTCCTCCCGGTCAAGGCTGAAAGCTGGATTGCGACCAATGCCCAATTTTTCACGGCAATCCGGGCCCAAACTCTCTCGAGCATGCTGATCCGCCTGTTCGTGGGGCTGTCGGTCGCGTTCGGCATCGCCGCGGTGCTTGTCGTCTCGGTCCTGCAGCGGTCCAAGGACATTGGCATCCTGCGGGCCATGGGCAGTCCGCGCGGGCAGATATTGCGCATTTTCCTCATACAGGGTGGCGTGCTCGGATTCCTGGGTTCGATTGCTGGATCGGCGGCTGGGGCCGCGGCGCTCCTCGTCTGGCACGCCTATGCCAGACTCCCGAACGGCACGGAATTCTTCCCGTTGATCGTCGAGCCCCGTCTCTTTGTGACATCCTCCCTTCTGGCGACCGTTACGGGGGTCATCGCTGGCACGATTCCCGCCCTACGCGCGGCCAGCCTTGACCCGGTGGAGGCTATCCGTGGCTAATCTGCTGGTGCTGGAGGAAATCCACAAATCCTACAATGTTGGCACGCCTGTGGAAACGGAAGTCCTGCATGGCATCGATCTCGTTCTCCGCTCCGGCGAATTCGTCGCCCTGATGGGACCATCGGGATGCGGCAAGAGTACCTTGCTCAACATCATCGGCCTGCTCGATCGGCCGACTTCTGGTCGCTTGTTCATAGCCAGAGAGGAAGCGACGAGCTTATCGGAGGCCGCCCTCACCAGGTTGCGCGGCCATACGATCGGTTTCGTCTTCCAGTATCACCACCTCATCTCTGCCTACACGGCGCATGAAAACGTGATGATGCCGATGCTCGTCGACGAGGGCAGACTGAGCCGGAAAATGGAGAGGCGCGCCGACGATTTGCTGGAGTGGGTCGGCCTCGGCCAGTGGCGAAACAACCGGGCCATGAACATGTCCGGTGGGCAGCAACAGCGCGTCGCCGTGGCTCGTGCCCTCGCGATGAATCCCGCTCTCGTGTTGGCCGACGAACCCACAGGGAATCTGGACACGGCTGCGGCGAACGTCGTGTTCGACCTCATGCGGCGGTTCAACCAGACCAGCGGCAGCACATTTCTGATCGTTACCCACAATCTCGAGCTTGCCCGCCGTTGCGATCGCATCATCGAGATGATCGACGGAAGAGTCGTCGATAATAAGCTCTCCGCTCATCCCTAGCGGGAAAATACGAATTTAGAGGGATATGCCGCCGCGCCTCAGTTGGATATGAAGCGGTTGAGGCTGATCTCATCGAGCAGCGAGCGGGTCATGCCGCCAAAAGCCCACTCACGCAACCGGCTATGTCCATAGGCGCCGGAAACCACGAGATCAGGACTCATTTCATTGATGAAACCAAACAGCGCATCGGTTTCGTCCGGGCTTTCGATCAACTCCGATTTTACCTCGATATGATGCGCCGCGAGGTAGGCAATGACGTCCTTGACGCCTTCGCGGATGTAAGTATCGATTTCGCTCGCGGCCGTTACCACCGTAACCTCTTTCGCCCTGGAGAGCAGGGGAACGGAGTCCGCCACGGCGCGCCGCGCTTCACGCGTGTCCTTCCAGGCAATGAGCATCTTTTTCGTGTTTATCTGCTCCGCCCTGTTCGCCACGATCAGCAGGGGCCGTCCTGCCCGCAGAACTGCGCCTGCTGGTTCGGCCACTCGGTATGCATTGCCGCTGGACGCGCCGTCGGGAGCCGCCATCACGATGACATCGGCCAGCTTCGATGTTGCTACCAATCCATCCGTGGGGTTGCCGAGCCCGCCACGCCAGGCCGTTTTTACCGAGTCCGCGACCAACTGCTCGAATTCAGTGCGCAGCGTTTTGATGCGCTTCTCCGTTTCCTCCCGCATATCCTCCCAGATCTGCATGCCGAAATCGGCCCCCTCCGGGAACGTCACGGGCATCGGCACATCCGCCGCGCAAAACCCTGTTAGCGTCGCCTGGAACCGCCGGGCAAGATCCAGTCCGGCCTTGACGATCTGGGCGACCGGTCCGTCGATATTGATGTTGACCAGGATAGACTTGTAGCTCATGGCGGTGCCCTTTCGTGCCGGTTGAGGCAGCTATAATCGGCACGAGGACGGCCACCTGCCTTGACGGCGATCAAATGAAAGCCACCCGCATCGGTCTTTGAAGGGATCAACCCTCGCCTTGAGATCCGCGGGCGTTCCAAGCCTCTATGATAGCCCCGACCACCGCCAGTTGCGCACGATCGGCATGTCCGTCCCATAGGAGGAGATGTATTGCTTGTGCTCGATCAGATAGTCCCGGATGGCCTGCTTGGCGTACGCGGCAGCAGGACCAAGCTTCGGAACGCGGTCGATCACATCGGCGACCAGATGGAAACGGTCGAGATCGTTGCGGACGACCATGTCGAAGGGTGTCGTGGTCGATCCTTCCTCCTTGTAGCCGCGCACATGGATGTTCTCGTGATTGGTCCGCTTGTAGGCCAGCCGATGAATCAGCCATGGATAGCCGTGATAGGCGAAGATCACCGGCTTGTCCCTGGTGAACAGCGCGTCGAAATCGGGATCCGAAAGGCCATGGGGATGCTCTGTCTTGGGTTGCAGCGTCATGAGGTCGACAATATTGACCACGCGGACCTTCAGGTCGGGGAAGGATTGCCCGAGGAGGTCGACCGCGGCCAGCGTTTCCAGCGTCGGCACGTCGCCGCAGCAGACCATGACGACGTCGGGATCGCTGCCGCGGTCGTTGCTGGCCCATTCCCAGATGCCGATCCCGGCGGTGCAATGCTTCACTGCCTCGTCCATGTTGAGCCATTGCGGCTGCGGCTGTTTTCCGGCGATGATGACGTTGACGCGGTTCCAGCTGCGCAGGCAATGATCGGTAACGTAAAGAAGCGTGTTGGCGTCCGGCGGGAAATAGACGCGGACGATATCAGCCTTCTTGTTGGAGACGTGGTCTACGAAGCCCGGATCCTGATGGCTGAAGCCGTTATGGTCCTGCCGCCAGACATGCGAGGTGAGGAGATAGTTCAGGGAAGCGATCGGCCGCCGCCACGGGACTTCCTTCGAGCTCTTGAGCCATTTCGCATGCTGGTTGAACATCGAATCGACGATGTGGATGAAAGCTTCGTAGCAGGAAAAGAAGCCATGCCGTCCGGTCAGTAGATAGCCCTCTAGCCAGCCCTGGCAGGTGTGCTCGCTGAGGATTTCCATGACGCGCCCGTCCGGCGCGAGATGATCGTCATAGGAAAATCTTCCGGCGTCCCATGTCCGATCGGTCGCCTCAAAAAGGCTTTGCAGCCTGTTGGAGGCGGTCTCATCAGGCCCGAACACGCGAAAATTGCGCGTCGCGGCGTTCCCCCGCATCACATCGCGCAGGAACTCTCCGGCGATTTTGGTGGATTCGGCGTCGACCCCTCCGGGGTGGGGAACGGAAATCGCATAAACTTTGAAATCGGGGAGCCTCAGGGGTCGCATCAGCGTCCCTCCATTGGCATGCGGATTGGCGCTCATGCGGCGTTCGCGTCGTGGAGAAAGCGCCTCGATCTCGGGTTTGAGCCGGCCCGACCGGTCGAACAGCTCGTCGGGCTTGTAGCTCAGCATCCAGTCCCGGAGCAGTTGCAGGTGTTCGGGCTTTTCCATGGTGAACGGCACCTGATGCGAACGCCAGAAACCCTCCGCCTTGAGACCGTCGACGGTCTTCGGTCCGGTCCAGCCTTTCGGGGACTTAAGGATGATCATGGGCCATGCCGGCCGCCCGGCCTCACCGCCGGAACGCGCCTCGCCCTGGATTGTCCGGATGCCGGCAAACGCTTCATCGAGCGCCGCGGCCATCTTCTGATGCATGATTTCCGGATCGTCTCCCTCGACCAGGATCGGTTTATAGCCATAGCCGACGAAAAGGGCCTGGAGTTCGGCGTCGCCGATGCGCGCGAGCACGGTCGGATTGGCGATTTTGTAGCCGTTCAGGTGCAGTATCGGCAGCACCGCGCCATCGCTTGCAGGATCGAGGAACTTGTTCCCGTGCCAGGACGTGGCAAGCGGCCCCGTTTCCGCCTCGCCGTCGCCCACGACGCATGCCACGACCAGATCAGGATTGTCGAAGGCGGCGCCAAAGGCGTGAGAAAGCGAATAGCCGAGTTCGCCGCCTTCATGAATGGAGCCCGGCGTTTCCGGCGCCGCATGGCTCGGAATGCCGCCGGGAAAGGAGAACTGCCGGAAGAGGCGGCACATGCCTGCCTCATCCTGCGAGACGTCGGGGTAAAGCTCGCTATAGGTGCCCTCGAGCCACGTATTGGCGACAACGCCGGGCGCGCCATGTCCGGGTCCGGCGATGAAAAGGACATTCGCATCTTGCTCGCGGATGATTCGGTTGAGATGCACATAGATGAAATTAAGCCCCGGCGTCGTGCCCCAATGGCCGAGAAGACGCGGCTTGACATGTTCCTTTGCCAGCGGCTCGCGCAGCAGCGGATTGGCAAGCAGATAGACTTGTCCGACCGAAAGATAATTCGCTGCACGCCACCAGGCGTGAAGCAGTGCCGCTTCTTCGGCGGACAGCGGCTTTCGTTCGGGAGCGCTTGTTTCCATTTCGCTAGTCATGGCATTCTCCGTTGAAGGCCCCGGTCCTCCCGCCAGGTCTGCAAACGGTAAATAGATCGGCCGGGTGGGAAATCATGCCGCGAGAACGGCAGCTTCATCTTGTGCGAAACGCCTCCGGACCGTGCCTTGATCTTCATCAACGCCTTGGGCAGGCACAAAGATCGAAAGTCTGAACGATGGCGAAGGCGATCCTGACGCTTAATGCAGGCTCTTCCAGCCTCAAATTCGCGCTGTTCAGGGCGTCGTCGAAGCGCGGCCTCAAACTTCTCCTGCGCGGAGAGGTGGAAGAAATAGGATCCAAACCGCATTTCTGGGCACGCGATCCGCACGGCACGGCGCTTGCGGACGAAGCCTGGCCGGAAGTGGCTGGCGATATCGACCTATTGATGCTCAGATTCGTCGGCCGGGTGGAAGGCAATCTTGCCGCAGACGGGCTGATGGTGGTCGGCCACCGAATCGTGCATGGCGGGTCCCTCTATAGCCGCCCCGAAAGGGTGACGCCGGATCTGATCGAAACGCTTGAGCGCCTGACGCCCTTGGCGCCCCTGCATGAGCCTCGAAACGTGCAGTTCGTGCGGACGATAGCGGCCTTGCGGCCGAATCTGCCTCAGATCGCCTGCTTCGATACCGCCTTCCATCAAACTATGCCGGTGGTCGCGACGCGTTTCGCCCTACCGCGCGAATATGAGGCCGATGGCGTGCGCCGTTATGGCTTCCACGGCCTTTCCTACGAGTATATAGCGGAGCACCTTGCCCGAACAGCGCCGCACCTGGCCCGCGGTCGTGTCATCGTCGCGCATCTCGGCAGCGGCGCAAGCCTTTGCGCGATGCGCGACGGGAAAAGCATCGACACCACGATGGGCTTCAGCGCTCTCGACGGGCTGGTGATGGGAACCCGGCCGGGCACGCTCGATCCGGGTGTCATCCTCTTTATGCTGCAACAGAAAGGACTGGCGGTCGGGGCACTCGAGGAACTCCTTTACCGCCGTTCCGGCCTGCTCGGCGTATCAGGTGGCATCTCGAGCGACATGCGTACGCTGCTCGCCAGTTCGGGCAAGAGAGCGGCGGAAGCCGTCGCGCTTTTTGCCTATCGCGCAGGGCGCGAGGCGGGCGCGCTCGCCAGTTCTCTCGGTGGGCTGGACGGACTCGTCTTCACGGCGGGCATCGGCGAGCACGCGCCACCGGTGCGCTCGGCGGTGTGCGCCCGCCTTGCGTGGCTTGGTATCACGCTCGACGAAGACGCGAACGCGCGCAACGCGCCGATAATCAACCGGCCGGAAAGCCGCATCGAGGTTCGCGTCATTCCGACCGACGAGGAAAGCGTCATCGCCCAGCATGCGTTGGAAATGATTCATCTTTAGGCGCCTGAAATGCGCAACGGTGTGGATTAGAGTGAGCCGGGTATAGGAGAATTCAACATTTTCAGGGCCACCTGCCGACTTTGACTCGCGTCAAGGGCTTCGACCGCCATTTTGTTTTCATGGACCTCCTCTGCCAAGAGAGAGCGGAATGCGGGCTGACCGGCGCTACGATAAGGGGGCAATCATTTTCCACTGGGCGATCGCATTCCTCATCTTTGTCGCCTTCAGACTTGGGCTCACCGTGGATGATTTCCCGAAAACCTGGTCCGGTACAATGGTGAACATCCATGCGCTCATCGGTCTCAGCGTGCTGATACTCAGTTTCGCCCGGCTCGGATGGCGGCTCTTTCACATTCGGCCGGAATTGCCGCCCGGTATCGACTGGATCACAAAGCGCGTGTCGAGCGTGTTCCATTTTGTCCTCTACAGCTTGATGATCCTCGTGCCTCTGATCGGCATACCGACACTTCTCTTTCGAGGCCTCAATTTCGGCCTTTTTGAGATAGCTTCGCCATTCAGTCGCACGCCGGAGATATATCGGCCTCTCACGACACTGCACGAATTCGCTGGCTACGCGTTGATTGGCCTGGCCGCCGGTCATGTCCTGGCAGCGCTCTATCATCAATTCGTGCGCCGGGACGGCGTCATGCGCCACATGCTGCCGATCCTGCGCGGACATTGATAATCGGGACGATATGAGCATGGCTCACGCGAGGGCAGGCGCGGGGTCGCGCGGATCGACAAGGACCCGGAGCTTGGACCGAAACGGCGGTGATTGAGCGAAATCAATGCCCGTCCAGCGACGTCGATCAAGGCTGCCCCGCGAACGAAACGGAGTTCGAGATGCTGGCCAAGGATATCATGACGACACAGGTCGTGACGGCGACGCCGGATACGAGCATCAGGCATGCTGTCGAGATCATGCTGGAGCGGGGCGTCAGCGGATTGCCGGTGGTGGACGATACGGGAACTCTCGTCGGCATCATTACGGAAGGCGACCTCCTCGAAAGGGGGGAGTTGGGTGCCACGCTGTATCTGCCTTCTTCGGGAGAGCCGAAAAGCGCCGACGCGCTTGCCCGCGCCTTTATCAAGGGACATAGCTGGAAGGTCGGCGACGTTATGGCACGCGGTGTGGTCTCCGTCGGGGAGAATACATCGCTCGGACGCGTCGCGGCCCTTATGATCGAACACCACATCAAGCGCGTTCCGTTTGTCAGGGATGGGCGGTTGGTCGGCATAGTGAGCCGTTCAGACTTGTTGAGAGCTATCCTGTCGGTCGACGAGGATTCCACCGCGTCAGGCGATATCGCCATCCGCCGCAGCATCCTGACCAGGCTTGATGAAATCGGCGCCGGGACCGGTACGAAGCTCGTCGTTGTGGTTTCCGACGGCATCGTCCGCCTTGAGGGAAGCGTTCGTTCCGCGGATGAGCGGGAGGCTGCACGGGTTGTCGCCGAGGGCGTGCATGGCGTCGCGGGTGTGGTCGATCATCTTCAGGTCGAACCAACAGTCGAAAACAGGTCCACGAATCGCAAGTAGAAATCAGCGCAACGACCCGCCTCCCATTGTGGGCGTTCTCGATTGCTTCATGGAAGCGCCTACTGGCAAGTAACGGCATTCGGCGTCGATCGGCAAACCGGGAGGGAGTCCCCGGTGATTGAGCCAAATCAAGGAAGGGCACCGCAGGACGCTCATTCTCGAATGAACTTGAAGGAGAAGGACAATGGCCATGCTGAAGGTTATCGAAGTTCTTTCTGAATCCGACGAAAGCTGGGAGGACGCTGCCAGGCAAGCAGTCGCAAATGCAGCCAAGACGATCCGGAATATCAAATCGATCTATATCGAAAACTTTGAAGCGGCAGTCGATGGCGACATGATCGTGAACTACCGCGTCAACGGCAAGATAACTTTCCTGCTCGACTGACGGCACGCGCTCCAGGCTCTCCGCTCGGGCTTGGGTGGAGAAGCGCACATTTCGACTTGTTGCGGAGGCAGCAATGGCGGTCCATTCGATTTTCGCCCGAAATCATGAAGCCCATCACAGCGATGATGGGGAGAGCGCCCGCTGGCGGCCCGACTTTCGTGTACTTTTCGACGAGCGGCGTATCTGGAGAATTCAGGTATTGTCCGAGCGGGCGCGCGATTGGGCCCGCAACTATCCGATATGCGGCTCCTACAGCGCCGATCAGGACATGATCGTTACGGATCTCGGAGGCGTGAACGGGCTCATCTTCAACGCGCGCCTGCAAGGCTATCGTTGCGAATATCAGGGGCCACGGCAACTTGTTCGGCTTTTGACCCCAGGGGAGCAAGGAAATTAGCGACCTGCCGGCCAGGCAATTCATAGTGGATCATGCGCTGAGCGCGTCCAGGTGGGCGCCCAACCCCGACCCGGTTCAACCAATGTCAGAAGACAGTGTGAAGGAAGCCGGGGACTCTCAAAGGCCACTGGCTACAATCGTCATCCTGGTGAGGGGACTTCGTGGATAGCAGAATATCATACGCTTCTCGGACGAGCATATACTTGTCCTCGGATCAACGTGAGCCGATGCGGAACCGCTTCCGCTGCATTCGGGAAGAGCGTTCTCCCGCCTATAAAACGGATGGCTGCGCGGCGCTGAGTTTTGAGTAGGATCAAGGCTACCCGCTTGTGGCGCGTTAAAAACATGAAAAATTGCCGAGGTTTTCCAGGGCGCACAAGAGGTTCTCTTCCGATCCGATGTCGGCGGAGCAATGCCGACGCGATCCAGCCAGCCAACGTTGGAATTATGCGACATTCACCCGGCCCACCAGGAGGAAGTAAGACGATGAGGCAAATCCAGCCTTTTCTTGGCATTGCTACGGCGCTTTTCCTTTTTGCCTTGCCGGCCAGCAGCGCCTACTCCGGCACATCCGTCCTTCCCGTTTCCGATCGAGGCGCGACGCTTGCACCGATCCTGGCGAGAGCCATTCCAGCCGTTGTCAGCATCATGATCCATGGGCAAGCACCAGCTAATGAAGGGACAGATACGCGTGCTCCGCTCTTGGAGCAAATGGAGGCGACGCCAGGAAATACGCCCCGCTTGCGACCTGGTTTCCAAGGAGCAGGTTCAGGTGTCATCGTGAACGCTGATCACGGCTACATACTGACGAACAACCATGTGATCGCCAACAGCGACAGGATCACCGTGACGCTCAACGACGGTCGAAATTTCGAGGCCCAACTCGTCGGAAGCGATGAAGAAACGGATCTGGCAATAATAAGGATCAAGGCGGATCGTTTGACGGCGTTGCCCTTCGGGAATTCCGCGAGACTTCAAGTGGGCGACTATGTCGTGGCGATCGGCAATCCATTCGGGATTGGTGAGACTGCAACGATGGGGATCGTCAGTGCACTTGGCCGTTCGACCGGAGAAGGTGGTTATGAGGACCTCATCCAGACCGACGCCTCGATCAACCCTGGTAATTCAGGAGGACCCCTCATAGACATCCGCGGAAGAATGGTCGGAATCAATAGCGCGATCATAGGAGTGAACGGCGGGAATGTCGGTGTCGGCTTCGCAATCCCGTCAGATACAGCGAAGCGGATCATGGAGCAGCTCATTGCATATGGTGAGGTGCGGCGCGCCCGGCTCGGTGTCGTCATTCAGGACTTGACCGCCGATCTTGGCAAGGCGTTCAGGACCGAAATCGCCTCGGGGGCGGTGGTTGATCAGGTTCTGGCCGGATCCACAGCGGAGACGGCAGGCGTTCACGTTGGTGACATCGTCACGGCTGTAAACGGCATCCGGATAGCCGACGCTGCTGCTTTGAAGAAAGCCATAGGGACGATGTCACCTGGTGCCCGAACCAGGATTCAGGTAATCCGCCATGGTGATCCAAAGCTCATTGCAGTGGATTTGACCAGCCAGGGCGTTCCTCCGCCCGCTCAGGTCGCTGGGACGGGGGTTCTGACTTCCGTTACATTGGGAGACCTGGAAAGGATAACGGCCACGGGGAACGGAAAAGTGGACGGCGCAATCGTCCTGACGGTGGGAGAGGGAAGTAGTGCCGCTGACGCAGGCCTTGCCGCAGGCGACGTGATTCTCAGCGTCGATCAGCAGATCGTCCACTCTTCTCTGGAAGCGCTGGCTATCGCCCAACGCGCGGCGCTGCCCTTGCTGCTTGGCGTTTATCGGGATGGCGGCATGTATTTTCTGGCCATCCGGTGAGGCAAGATTGCGCCGTGCCTAACAGATGCGCCTGCCGCTCCAGGATCTGGCGTAAAAGCATCCGCGAAAACCTGTCGATCATCTCGTCAGACGTGGATAGATACATGCATCGATCATCAGGAGGAAAGCCGTGATGACGGCGAGCACCGCCGAATCGGTAGCCAGCCCATATTTGCTTATGCCGCCGACCAACATCAGAGCACGCAGGGCATCCACCTGGCATGTCAGCGGATTTGCGAGCGAAATCGCCTTCAGCCAGCGGGGCATGATGTCGATCGGGTAGATCGCGTTGCTGGCAAAGAAGCTGGCATCGTCAGCACCTGGCCGATGTCCATGAAGCTCACGCGGGTCACCCCCCCCCTCGTCCTTGATAGGCTAATTGGAAAGAAGGCGATTGAAAGCGCCAGCCTTGAGCAGGGAACGCGTCGCGCCGCCGAAAACCTGTTCGCGGAGCCGGCTATGGCCGTATCCGCCGGAGACGATCAGATCGGACTCTGTCGCATGAGCGAGCGCCGCCAGGGCTTTGCCGTCATCGTCTGCCTCCTCGATCCGCGAGCGAGCCTTGACGCCATGCTTCATGAGGAATTTCACCACGTCTGCCGCGCTTTCGCGCGCCGCTATCCGGTCGCTCGGCCCGATGGTCGCAAGCAGGACTTCACGAGCCCGGGACAAAAACGGCATGGCGTCCTCGACCGCGCGGCGGGCCTCGCGCGTATCCTTCCAGGCGACCAGGATGCGATCGGCCTTGACCGGGTCCCGTTTGCAGGATGTGAGCAGGACGGGCCGCCCGCATGTCAGGACCAAGCAACCGACATCGATCAGTCGCCGGGATTTTCGCACGTTGCTTGCGCCTCCGACGATGACGAGGTCGGCCGCTCTTGAATGCAAGGCGAGAAAGGACGTCGGATTCCCCAGGAGGCAGCGCCACGAGGCGCGGTTGCTATGTCCTGTCATGGCCTGGAATGCTTCCTCAAAAACCTTCAGGCGGATTTCGATCTCTTCCACCTGCCGGTTCATGACATCAGAAGGCAGAACGGAGCCATCGATGCCGAAAAGACGCGGTTCGACCGCTGCGAAGGCGATAAGATCGGCCTCGAAGCGGTCGGCAAGATCCCACGAATATCTCATCAGATCCGTGGGCTCGTCATCGATTTCGAGGAAAACCATCATGGTGTTGTAGATCATTGCCGCGCCATTCCTGAAACAGGCACCAAGGCTAGCCAATCACGGGAAATGCATCTTGACACAAGTCAAGCAGAACGCAGGGCGAGGCCTTGAATCGTGATCCTATGCCCGACCGGGCCAGTCTATCAGCGGGAGTAATGCTGCGCCCGCTTGCGGAATCAAGGCCATGCGGCACAATAGTCGTATTTCTGAAGGATATATGTTCCCTGTGCCGGGCAAAGGACAGGATAACCTTTTCCGCCATTTGCTGGCGCGGTTGGCATGACCTGCTTCCTCTGTTTATCGATTTGCCAAAATAGGAAGTCGAGCGCCACGCGACCCTTGATCCGGATCAAGGCTGACGGTTGGCGAGATGGCATGTTGCCGTAGGGCGAAAGCGGTGATGTGGCATGAGGCTCCTGATATCTCTTGGCGGAAACGCGCTCCTGCGTCGCGGAGACGCCGTGACCGCTGATAACCAGCGCGAGAGCGCGGCGAACGCGGCGATGTGGCTGGCGTCGGTGATCAGATCGCATGAGGTCGTGCTCACCCATGGCAGTGGCCCGCAGCTCGGGCTGCTTGCGCTCCAGTCCTTTTCATATGTGGGCGAGCCTTCACGGCTCGATTTCCTCGGAGCCGAAGCCGGCGGGATGATCGGCTATCTCCTTGAGCGGGAGCTACGCAACCAGCTCGGCAGGGACTATCTTATCTCGACCTTGTTATCACAGGTGATCGTCAGTCCGCAGGATCCTGCCTTCGCAAAGCCGACCAGGTCGATAGGCCCCTTCTATGAACGGACGCATGCGCATCAGTTGCGGCAGGCGCGCGGTTGGGAATTCACTCCATTCGATGGCCAGTATCGCCGCCTCATAGCGGTTCCGCGGCCCCTAGAGCTCCTGGAAACGCGTAACATGGAAATCCTCTTGCGAGGAGGTTCGACGGTCATCGCCAGCGGCCCGGTTCCGGTTGCGACCCTCCCATCGGGAGGGTTCCAGGGCGTCGAGGCGCTTCCCGACAAAGACGCCTATGCCGGACTGCTCGCAAGAGAGTTGAACGCCGACGCGTTCATCATGTTGACCGATGTTCTGGCGGCGGCCGTGAATTTCGGCAAGCCGGAGCAGCGGCAACTCCGTCACGCGACGCCTACCATGCTCCGCGCCATCGAATTCGATCAAGCGACGATGGGTCCAAAAATCGAGGCAGCGTGCGGATTTGTCGACGCGACGGGAAAATGGGCCGCGATCGGAGCGCTTTCCGATGTGTCCCGCATCCTTTGCGGCGAAGCTGGGACACGTATTGTCGGATCCCTTCCCGGAAAGATGGACTTCTGGGACAGCTGACCAGACGTTTTCAGGCTGGTTGCGGCGAAAGTTGCAGTGTCGCCAGGATCGCACCCGCCTCATCGGGATGATGGCTTATCTTGAAGCCCAATTCACGGCACATCTTCAGCATTCCGGCGTTTTCCCTCAGGACGATGCCCTCGATCTGCTTCAATCCGTCGGCCTTTGCGTAGTCGATCAGGTGTCTCAGGAGCGCCCAGCCCAGTCCGTGCCCCTGCAAGTCGGAGCGCACCAGCAATGCATATTCTGCCGCTTCACGATCCGGATCGGCCGAAAGCCGCGCGACCCCGGCGAGCCGGCCGTTCGCCTTGTCGAGAGCGACGAAGGCCATTTCCCGTTCGTAGTCGATCTGGGTCAGGCGTAGAAGCATCTGATGGGGGAAGTGCTTGCGCTGGGCGAAGAAGCGCAATCTCATGTCGTCCGGCGATGTCCTGGCAAAGAAATCCGGGTAGAGCCCTATATCGGCAGGCTTGATGGGCCTGAAGCGATAGAGAGTGCCGTTGAGCTCGACGTCCTTCGCCCAGCCAGCGGGATAGGGCCTTATCGCGAGATCGGGATTGGGACCGGGTTGCTCGATGTCCCGAGGTTCGATCTCGATGCGGGCGTCGAGCGCAATCGCGCCCTCGCTGTCGGCAAGCAGCGGGTTGACGTCGATCGAGCGGATGCAGGGGAAGTCCACGATCATCTGCGACAGGCCGAGAAGCGCACGGATGATCGCGGCACGGTCCGCCGGCTTGCGATCGCGGAAGCCGGCAAGAAGCCGGCCAATCCGCGTGTCGTCGATGAGATCGCCCGCCAGCACCCCGTCGAGAGGAGGCAAGGCGATCGCCGTGTCGTCTACGACCTCGACCGCGACGCCGCCGGCGCCGAAGAGGACAACCGGACCGAAGATCGGATCGCGGCTCATCCCGAGGATCAATTCCTGGGCCGGTTTGCGCTCGACCATGGGCTGTACGACGAAGCCTTCCAGATCGGCCTCCGGATTATGTGCCGCCACCCGGCTCGCGATCGCCGCCGCCGCGTCTCGCGCTGCGGCGGGCGTGCCGATATCGAGAACGACGCCGCCTACGTCCGACTTGTGCGAGATCGTCTTCGAAAGGACTTTTACCGCGACCTTGCCGCCATTCTCCAAGAGCTGCTTCGCGGCCACCTCCGCCTCTTCCGGTGAGCGTGCGACAATGGTCCCGGGAACGGCTATGCCATAAGCCGCGACCGCCGCTTTCGCCTCCGGTTCGGTCAGCATGCGCCGTCCCTCCGCCGCGGCCTCCCGAAAGACGGAAAGCGCAGTTGTCCGATTGGCGCCGACGTCTTCGCCGTCGGAAGCTGGCACCCGCACCAGTGCTTTCTGCGCGCGTGACCAGTCGCCCAAATAGGAAACTGCCTTCGCGGCGTCGGCCGGTGTCTCATAGCTGGCGATGCCGGCCCCCGTGAGCACGCGCCGCCCTTCGCCTGCGGCACGGGAACCGAGCCAGCAGGTCAGCATCGGCTTGCCGCCAATGGTGCCGGACGTTGCCAGCGAGGCCACGGCCTCGGCGGCCTCGGCAGGCAAGGCGAGGGCGGTGGGGCAGTTTATAACGAGAAGGGCATCCGTGTTCGGATCGCCGGCGACGATCCGAACCGCCTCCTTGTAGCGTGGAGCACGAGCGTCCCCGACGATATCGACGGGATTGGCGCCCGACCAGGTCACCGGCAATTCTTGGTCGAGCAAGGCGATCGTGTTCTCCGACAGCGGCGCAAGTTCGCCGCCGTCATCCATCA
>Ga0187809_10000663_pt1 | contig 17562 bp, 14 predicted proteins | sample NC_wetland_sal_i_8_FD_132415 | JGI IMG/M metagenome (GOLD analysis project Ga0187809, IMG submission 132415) | Wetland sediment microbial communities from Neuse River Estuary, North Carolina, USA - ASW_4 | ecosystem: Environmental > Aquatic > Freshwater > Wetlands > Sediment | place: USA: North...
ACCAGCCGCGAGACCGAGTGCTTCTCGGAGTACTCACTCATGTCGATGCGCACCATGGCCCGCTCGTCGTCGAACAGGAATGCCGCCAGCGCCTTGGCCAGCTCCGTCTTGCCTACCCCGGTCGGGCCCAGGAACAGGAACGAGCCGGTCGGCCGGTTCGGGTCGGCGATGCCGGCCCGGGCCCGCCGGACCGCATCAGAAACCGCGCGGACGGCCGCCCGCTGACCCTTGACCCGCTCGCCGATGGCATCCTCCATCCGCAGCAGCTTGGCGCTCTCGCCCTCCAGCAACCGGCCGGCCGGAATTCCGGTCCAGGCCGAGACCACCTCGGCGATGTCGTCGCTGGTGACCTCCTCCTTGACCAGCACGTCGGCAGCCGACTCGGACTCGCTGGCCTCGGTCAGGGCCTTCTCGGTCGCCGGGATCTCGCCGTACAGCAGCCTCGAGGCCGCCTCGAAATCGCCGTCACGCTGGGCGCGCTCGGCCTGGCTGCGCAGGTCGTCGAGCTTCTCCTTGAGCTCACCGACTCGGTTCAGGCCGGACTTCTCGCGTTCCCACCGGGCGTTGAGGGCGTCGAGCTGCTCCTGCTTGTCGGCCAGCTCCGACTGGAGCGTGGCCAGCCGCTGCACGGAGGCGGCGTCGGTCTCCTTCTTCAGCGCCAGCTCCTCCATCAGCAGCCGGTCGACCGCGCGCTGCAGCTCGTCGATCTCCACCGGGCGCGAGTCGATCTCCATCCGCAGCCGCGACGCCGCCTCATCGATCAGGTCGATCGCCTTGTCGGGCAGGAAGCGAGAGGTGATGTAACGGTCGGACAGGCTGGCCGCGGCGACCAGCGCGCCATCGGAGATCTGCACCTTGTGGTGGGCCTCGTAGCGGCCGGCCAGCCCCCGCAGGATGCCGATGGTGTCCTCGACCGAGGGCTCGCCGACGAGTACCTGCTGGAACCGCCGCTCCAGGGCCGGGTCCTTCTCGATGTGCTCGCGATACTCGTCGAGGGTGGTCGCGCCCACCATCCGCAGCTCGCCCCGGGCCAGCATGGGCTTGAGCATGTTGCCGGCATCCATCGCACCTTCACCGGTGGCGCCCGCGCCGACGACCGTGTGCAGCTCGTCGATGAAGGTGATGACCTGGCCATCGGAGTCCTTGATCTCGGTCAGCACCGCCTTGAGCCGCTCCTCGAACTCGCCGCGGTACTTGGCTCCGGCGACCATGGCGCCCAGGTCGAGGGCGATGAGCCGCTTGTTGCGCAGGGAATCCGGCACGTCACCGGCCACCACCCGCTGGGCCAGACCCTCCACGACCGCGGTCTTGCCGACGCCGGGCTCACCGATCAGCACCGGGTTGTTCTTGGTCCGCCGCGACAGGACCTGGACGACCCGGCGGATCTCGGCGTCGCGGCCGATCACCGGGTCGAGCTTGCCGTCACGGGCGGCGGCGGTCAGGTCGACGCCGTACTTCTCCAGCGCCTGGTAGGTGCCCTCGGGATCGGGGCTGGTGACCCGGGTGGAGCCTCGCAGTTGCTGCATGGCCGCCCGCAGGGCGTCCGGCGTGGCGCCGCGCTGCTTGAGCAGCCCGGCTACCTCGGACTCGACCTCGGCCAGGGCCAGCAGCAGGTGCTCGCCCGAGACATACTCGTCCCCGCCATCCTTGGCGATGCGCTGGCCGGCGGCCAGCACGTTCATCAGGCCACGCGAGGTCTGCGGCGCCTGCACGGTGGACCCGGCCGCGGCCGGCAGCTTGCTCACCAGGGCATTGAACTCCTGGAGCAGGCCGGCCGCCTCGATGCCGACGGCCTGGACCATCGGGCGGGCCAAGCCCGACTCGTCGGCCAGCAGCGCGGCCGCGAGGTGCGCCGGTTCGACCGAAGGGTTGCCGCGCTGGGCGGCATCCTGCACAGCACCGGAGAGTGCTTTCTGGCTGAGCGTGGTCAGGTCCATGTCGGGTTCTACCTCTATCTGTGTGCTTCTGTTAGAACGCTTCAAGGCGGGTTTCCGCCGTCACCGACACAACGCGTACTGGGTTGAGTCTGTTCCGCTCAACTTTGATTCTGACACATCGAGGTGCACCCTGCTGCTTCTCCTCAACGGCCCCCCGGCTGCCGGCAAGACCAGCCTGGCCCAACGCTGGATCGCCGATCGTCGACTCGCGCTGAATCTGGATCTGGACCAGCTCTGGCCGCTGCTCGGCCAGTGGCAGGCCGACCTCGACGCCACCGGACGGACGGCGCGCCGGCTCGCGCTGGCCATGGCCCGGACCCAGCTGGCCATCGGGCAGGACGTGATCGTGCCCCAGTACCTCGGCCGGCCGGAGTTCATCGACGAGCTGGCTGACCTCGGCGGCCCGGCGTTCCGGCACGTAGTGCTGTTGCCGCCGTTCGCGGTGGTGGCAGCCCGGTTCCACGACCGGGCCGAGCACCCGGTGGCCGCGGCCGGCCGGGCGCGCTTCGACGATCCGGACGGGCTGCGCCAGCTGTATGACCGCGTGCTCGAGCTGGCCGCGGCGCGGCCCGAGGCCCGCGTCATCGAACTGGTCGGGGACGAACCGCTCGCCGTGGTCCACCAGCGGCTGGAACTCACCTTGGCCGGATACCCAACCGAATCCGGCCAGTCCGGGTAGACATAGGCGTGCACGCCATCTCAGATCCGCCCTCGCTACGCGAACCGGGCCCCGGCGATGATGCCGGGTCCTTCAGCGCGTGGCTGCGCCCGCACTGGCCGACGCTGGCCGGCCTGGCTCGTCGATCAGCCGGTAGCTCCGACTGGGAGGACGTGCTCCAGGAGGCGTTGACCGCCGCCTGGCGCAAGCGCGGACAGTTCGACCCGGACCGCGGCAGCGCCCGCAACTGGCTGCTGGCCATCGTGGCCGACCAGTCCTACAAGAGCCGGCGCCGGTTGCGCCCGGTACCGGTGGCCGTACCGGCCGAAATAGCCGGGTCGAACCCCGACGACAGCGAGGGGATGGACCTCGATGCCGCGCTGGGCGAGCTGACCGACCGGCAGCGGATGGCGGTCAACCTGCGCTACTTCCTCGCCGTGCCGTTGGCCGACATCGCCCAGGTAATGGGATGCAGCGAGGGCACGGCCAAGTCGACGCTGTCCGACGCCCGGCGCCGGCTGCGGCAGCTGCTGGGGGAGGACTACCGATGAGCCTCGATTGTGACGACCCGGAGCTGGATCGGGCACTCGACGAGAGCGGGCGTCAGTTCCGCACCAGCTTCCAACCACCCGACCTGGACGCAATGCTCGCCCGCGCTACCGGTTCCAGCGGTTCCGGGCGGCGCTGGTTGTGGCCGGCGCTGGCCGCGGTGCTGCTGCTGGCCATCCCGCTGGTCACCGTCATCGCGCTGCACCGCCGACCGCACGCTGCCCCGGCCCACCCTGCGCCCGCCCAGCTCCGCAAGCTCGGCCCGGTAACCTGGCACGATCCGGTTTGGACCGGCAGCGTCATCCAGTTCGCCGTCACGCTGTCGGGCGCCGAGGTTTGCCAGGGCGCCCCGACCATCCGAGCTGAGATCACCGGTCAGGACGCGCACGCCGTGACGATCGTGGCCACCGAGTACGTCAACCCGGATAAGTCCGCCGAGACTGCGCTGCAGAAGCAACTGTGCTCCGGCACAGGGGCCCAGACTCCGCGCTACTTCACGGCCGGCCAGGTGCCGTTCCTGGGACCGCTGAACGGACGGATCGCGATCGACGGCCTCAACCACGAGCAGAGCACTGTCGCCGACGCCAGTCGGGTGCCCGATATTCCGAAACTGCCGGCCGCCTTCCACAGCGGTGCTGCCTTCGGCCATGTCCAGAAGCCGACCCTCGGCGAGCCGCTGTTCGTCAGGGTAGGGCGAACGTGGGCCGACCAACGGGTGGAGTTGACCTTGACCGTCGGGGCAGCAAACGATCCGGACTCATCCTGGGAAAACAGCGACGCGAGCACGATCGGGTCGGTGAATGGGCACGAGACCCGATTCCGCGGCATGGACCAACACGAGCTTCTCTGGCTCGTCGGCCAGCAGGTCTTCACTCTCACCGAGACACCGCTGAACGGGACGGACGATTACGAGTTCAGCCCGCAGCAGCTGTTGACCTTGGCCCGCAGCATCGGCTGAGCCCAACGATCCGGCTTACGCCGGCGGCAGGTCTGCCCCGGGTCAAGCTCCGATTTTGGAGCGACCGTCGACCCTGGGCGTGCCGGCTCTCCAAAATGGGGTTGGGGGCGGCGGTTGGGCTACTGGCGCGGGCGCCAGACCACGATGGCCGTCGAGGGATCGTTGAACCCCCGGCGCAGCGGCACCGGGACGATCTCGCCGTGAGCCCCGGCCGCGAAGACCCGCCGGGACGGCGCGGGCCGGCGGTGCCGGTGGCCGCCTTCCAGCTCGGCGACCCGGGACCGCAGCCGGGCCACCTCGTTCTCCAGGTCGAGGATCCGCTTGATCCCGGCCAGGTTCATGCCCTCCTCCTGGGACAGCCGCTGCACTTCGCGCAGCATGGCGATGTCCCGGGCCGAATACCGCCGGCCGCGGCCTGGGGTGCGTTGCGGCGACACCAGCCCGAGCCGGTCGTACTGGCGCAGTGTCTGGGGGTGCATGCCGGCCAGTTCGGCCGCAACCGAGATCACGAAGACCGCGGCCGAGTCGGTGAACTGCGCTTCGCTCACGCCTGCCTCGCCTGGGCGAACAGGTTGGCCCGTGGGTCATCGGTGCTCGTGGCCGACGCGTAGGCCTCGACCGCATCGCGAGCGGGGCCGTCCAGCTTCTGCGGCACCGCGATCGCGACCTGAACCAGCAGGTCGCCGGCGCTGCCGTCCTTCTTCCGCACGCCCTTGCCCTTGACGCGCAACGTCCGTCCGGACGGAGTGCCCGGCGGCAGCTTGACCGTGACCGAGGAACCGTCGAAGGTCGGCACGCTGACCTGAGCGCCGAGCGCCGCCTCCGGGAACGTCACCGGGACGGTGACGGTGAGATTGTCGCCGTCCCGGCCGAACAGCGGGTGCGGCTCGACATTGACCTCGAGGATCAGATCGCCGTTTCCGCCGGGTCCGGGATTGCCCTTGCCCCGCAGCCGGATCTTCTGCCCGTTGCGGACCCCGGCCGGCACCCGGGTGGTCACGGTCGAGCCGTCCTCGCGGCGCAGCGTGACCGTGTCGCCCTCGACCGCCTGGCGGAAGGTCAGTGAGGTGGTCGCGGTGACGTCGCGCCCGGTGGGCGCGGTGCCGCCGTAGCTGCCGAACCCCGAGGCGCCCCCGCCGGTGAACAACCCCGACAGCAGGTCGTCGACCGAGACGTTGCCACCGCCGTAACCGCCCCGGCCGGACTGCCGGGAGAAGAAGCCGGAGAAGACGTCGTCGGAGAAGCCACCGCCGGCACCGCCGCCGGGCCCGGCGGTGAACCGGGCACCACCCCGGGTCATCGCCCGCACCGCGTCGTACTCACGGCGCTGCTCGGTGTCGGACAGGGTGGCGTACGCCTCGCTGACCTCCTTGAACCGCTGCTCGGCCGCGGCGTCGCCCGGGTTCTTGTCCGGGTGCAGATCCTTGGCCAGCTTGCGGTAGGCCTTCTTGATCTCCGATTCCGACGCGTCGGAGGCGACACCCAGGGACTTGTAGAAATCCTTGTCCAACCAGTCCTGGTTAGCCATGGCAGTCGCCTCCTTCCACGCTTGCTTGCTTGATCATCGTCTTGCTCAGCTGGGATCGGCCACCGACACCCGGGCCGGCCGGATGACCCGTTCCCCGATCCGGTAGCCCGGCTGCAGCACTCCGACCACCGTGGTGACCTCGGTGCCCTCGGCCAGTTCCTCCTCGACGTGCATCAACGCGTCGTGGATCTCCGGGTCGAAGGCCGCACCCGGCTCGCCGTAGCGTTCCAGTCCGTACCGGGCCAGGGTCGTCTCCAGCTTCTCAGCGATGCTGGCGAAAGGACCGGATTCCAGGTCGCCGTGCTGGCGGGCCAGATGGATGTCATCCAGCACCGGCAGCAAGCTCTCCACCACCGCGGCCACGGTCTGGTCCCGGGCCGCCGCGCGATCCCGCTCGACCCGCTTGCGGTAATTGGCGTACTCGGCCTGCAGGCGTTGCAGATCGGCCAGCCGCTCGGCGGCAAGCTCGACGTTGGGATCCAGCTCCGCCTGCTCGGCCACCGCCTCGACCGCCTCCGGCGGCAGGTCGGTCGCCGCCGGTTCGGTGTCGACCTCCGGCGTGGCCGCCGGGGAGGTTCCTTCAGTATTGATCTTTCGCTTGTTGGCAAAGGTGAAACCGGGGGACGGCCGTTCTTCCTCCGAAGAACGGCCGCCGCCAGCTCCCTGTCCGGGAGTGCTCACTTACTTCTCCTCGTGGCTAGTGCCGCTCGGTCGCCGCCGGACCTACTTGCCGTCCTCGTCGATGACCTCGGCGTCCACCACATCGTCCTCGCCGGTCGATCCGGTGGCACCGGCGGTGTCTTCGCTCGCGCCGGCCTCGGCCTGGCCGGCCGCATACATGGCCGAGGACACCTTGCTGCTGACCTCGGTCAGCTTGCCGGTCTTGTCCTTGATGGCCTCGCCGTCGGCGTTGGCGTCGGCCAGCGTCGTCTTCAGCTCGGCCAGGGCACCCTCGAGCTCGGTCTTGGACTCGGCCGGGATCTTGTCGCCGTTGTCGGCGATCAACTTCTCGGTCTGGTAGACCAGCTGCTCGGCAACGTTGCGGGTCTCGGCCGACTCCCGCCGGGCCTTGTCCTCGGCGGCGTGCGCCTCGGCGTCGGCCATCATCCGGTCGATCTCCTCCTTGGACAGGCTGGAACCGCCGGTGATGGTCATCCCCTGCTGGTTTCCGGTGGCCTGGTCCTTGGCCGAGACGTTGACGATGCCGTTGGCGTCGATGTCGAAGGTGACCTCGATCTGCGGCACGTTGCGCGGTGCCGGCGGGATCCCGGTCAGCTCGAACATGCCGAGCTTCTTGTTGTAGGCCGCGATCTCGCGCTCACCCTGATAGACCTGGATCTGCACGCTGGACTGGTTGTCCTCAGCCGTGGTGAAGATTTCCGAGCGCTTGGTCGGAATCGTGGTGTTGCGCTCGATCAGCTTGGTCATCAGGCCGCCCTTGACCTCGATCCCCAGCGACAGCGGGGTCACGTCGAGCAGCAGCACATCCTTGACCTCGCCCTTGAGCACGCCGGCTTGCAGCGCGGCACCGACGGCCACGACCTCATCCGGGTTCACGCCCTTGTTCGGTTCCTTGCCGCCGGTAAGCTGCTTGACCAGCTCGACCACGGCCGGCATCCGGGTGGAGCCGCCGACCAGGACCACGTGGTCGATCTTGTCGACCGAGATCCCAGCGTCGCGGATGACGTTCTGGAACGGCACCTTGGTCCGCTCGAGCAGGTCACCGGTGATCCGCTGGAACTCGGCCCGGGACAGGGTCTCGTCCAGGAACAGCGGGTTCTTCTCCGCGTCCACCGTGATGTAGGGCAGGTTGATCGAGGTCTGCTGCGAGCTGGAAAGCTCGATCTTGGCCTTCTCGGCCGCTTCCCGCAGCCGCTGCATGGCCATCTTGTCCTTGGTCAGGTCGATGCCGTGCGCGCCCTTGAACTTGTCGACCAGCCAGTCGATGACCTTCTGATCCCAGTCGTCACCGCCGAGGTGGTTGTCACCGTTGGTGGCCTTGACCTCGATCACGCCGTCGCCGATCTCCAGCAGGGAGACGTCGAAGGTGCCACCACCGAGGTCGAAGACCAGGATGGTCTGCTCGGTCTCGCCCTTGTCCAGGCCGTAGGCCAGGGCGGCCGCGGTCGGCTCGTTGACGATCCGGAGCACGTTCAGGCCGGCGACCTGGCCAGCCTCCTTGGTCGCCTGCCGCTCGGCATCGTTGAAGTAGGCCGGCACGGTGATGACCGCGTCGGTCACGCCCTCGCCCAGGTAGGCCTCGGCGTCGCGCTTGAGCTTCTGCAGGATGCGCGCGCTGATCTCCTGCGGGGTGTACTTCTTGTCGTCGATGGTCACCGACCAGTCGGTGCCCATGTGCCGCTTGACCGACCGGATGGTCCGGTCGACGTTGGTGACGGCCTGGCGCTTGGCGACCTCGCCCACCAGGACCTCGCCGTTCTTGGCGAACGCGACCACCGACGGGGTGGTCCGCGAACCTTCGGCGTTTGCGATGACCTCCGGCTCGCCGCCCGTCAGGACGGAGACCACGGAGTTGGTGGTGCCCAGGTCAATACCGACCGCGCGTGCCATGTGTGCTCCTCTATTGCTGTCGTCGTGCTTCTGCTGTCGTCTGCTGCCGTTGCCGGTGCTCGGTAGGGGTTCGGCTCTCCGGCTCACATCCATCTTGCCGACCGGCGAGAACCTCTGTCAAAAGAACTGAGTCGACATCGCTCAACTTCCCGAGTCCTGGGTTACCTGGGTCACAGTCGGCCGGTCGCGCGGCGTCCCGGCTTTGCGGTTGCCCGGCCGGGCAGGATGAGGTGGTGATCATCATTCGCCGGGCTGGTTCGAGCGACTGGGCCCGGTTACGCGACGTCCGGCTCCGATCGCTGGCGGCTGACCCGTCGGCGTTCGGCTCCTCCCTGGCCCGCGAGCAGGCATTCGGGGACGAGATCTGGCAGGAACGGACCCGAACCTCAGCCTGCTTCCTCGCCGTCCCCGATGACCGCGATGGTGACCCGGACGGCGACGAGGAAGTAGCCGCGGTGGGGGTCGGCCTGATCCGAGCGCTGACCGAGGAGGACGCGGACGGCGAGATCAACGCGATGTGGGTCGACCCGGAGTACCGCGGCACCGGCGTCGGCGGCCAGCTGCTCCAGGCACTGCTCGAAACGGCCCGCGCCGGCCGCTACCGCAGCGTCCGGCTCCGGGTCACCGCCGGCAACCAGGCCGCGACCCTGCTCTACGAGCGCGCGGGGTTCGTCCCCAGCGGGCGGACTGAGCCGTTGCTGAGCGATCCGCAGCTGACCACCGCGGAGTACCGGCTGGAGCTGGCCTGAGCCGGTAGTTTCTCGGCCATGCGAATTCAGCTGCGGCACAACCCGTCGTTCACCGTGGCTCGCTGTCTGCTCGACCCGGGTGAGCCGATGCGGGTCGAGGGCGGGGCCATGATCGCGCACAGCGCCGGCGTGCAACTGGAGGCCAAGTCCCAGGGTGGCCTCATGCAGGGACTGAAGCGTTCGGTTCTCGGCGGCGGCTCGTTCTTCATCACCACCTACACCGCCCCGGCCCAGGGCGGTTGGGTCGACGTGGCCGGGGTGCTGCCCGGCGACCTGACCTACCTGCCGATCACGCCGGACCGGCCGTTCTACATAACCCGGGGTAGCTGGATCGCCAACTCCCACGGGGTCCAGATCGACACCCAGTGGGGCGGCATGGCCAACCTGTTCGGCGGCGAGGGTGGTTTCGGGTTCCGGGCCAGCGGCCAGGGCGAGGCGCTGGTCAACGTCTACGGTGCGATCGACTACCTGGACCTGCAGCCGGGCGAGCAGGTCACCGTCGACACCGGACACGTGGTGGCCTACGACCTGCACATCCAGTTCCGGATGCGCCGGGCCGTCGCCGGCCGCAGCATTCAGAGCATGAAGACCGGCGAGGGCTGGGTCTTCGACTTCGCCGGCCCGGGCCGGGTGCTGCTGCAGACCCGCAACCCGGAGGCGTTCGCCCACTGGGTGGCCTCGGCCATCCCGGGCAACAACCCGCGCGAGGGCATCGGCGGGCTGGGGGGTGGCCTGTCCGGGCTGTTCCAGTAGCCGGCTACTTCAGCTCGGCTGAACTCTTGCCGAGCAGCCGGCGGGCTACGATCAGCTGCTGGATCTGCTGGGTGCCCTCGAAGATGTCGAGGATCTTGGCATCGCGGGCCCACTTCTCGAGCAGGGCGTGCTCGCTGTAACCGATGGCCCCGGCCAGCTGCACGCACCTGAGCGTGATCGCGGTGGCGCAACGGCCGGTCTTGGCCTTGGCCATCGAGGCGTGCAGCGAGTTCGGCTGGTTGTTGTCGGCCAGCCAGGCCGCTTCCAGCGTGGTCAGGTAGCCCGCCTCCCAGTCGGCCTCCAACTGCAGGAAGGTGGCGGCCGCGGCGGGCTGGGTGAGCGCCGGCCGGTCGTAGTCGAGCTCGATCCCGGCTTCGGCCAGCAGCCGGCGGGTCTCGTCCAGCGCGGCCTTGGACACCCCCAGCGCCATCGCCGCCACCAGCGGGCGGGTGTTGTCGAAGGTCTGCATCGCACCGGCGAAGCCCTGCTCGATGTCGGCACTGCCCAACAGGTTGGCTGCCGGCACCCGGCAGTCGGTGAAGCGGATGGTCGCGGTGTCGGAGGCCCGGATCCCGAGCTTGCGCTCCAGCCGCTCGACCACCATGCCCGGGGTGCCCTTCTCCACCACGAAGGACTTGATCGCGGCCCGGCCCTTGGACCGGTCGAGGCTGGCCCACACCACCACCGCGTCGGCCCGCTGGCCCGAGGTCACGTAGATCTTCTCGCCGTTGATGATGTAGTCCTCGCCGTCCTTGACCGCGGTGGTGCGGATCGCGGCCGAGTCCGACCCACAGCCGGGCTCGGTGATCGCCATCGCCGCCCACACCCCGGCCAAGCGCGCGCGCTGCTCTTCGTCGGCCACCGAGGCGATCGCGGCATTGCCCAGGCCCTGGCGGGGCATCGACAGCACCAGGGCGACGTCGCCCCAGGACGCCTCGAGGATCGACAGCACCGTGGCCAGGTTGCTGCCGTTGCGGTTCTCCCCTCGGGCCGGCGTGGCGTCCGCCCGCCGGACACCGGCCGCGCCGGTGCCTCCGGCCCCCGAGTCGTTCAGCCCGTCGACCACCGCGGCCAGCAGGTCGAGTTCGATCGGGTACTGGTGTTCGGCCCGGTCGTACTTGCGGGAGTTGGCCCGCAACACCTCGACCGCCACGTCATGTGACTGCTTGAGCAACGCCCTGAACTTCGCCGGTACTTCCAGATTGATGGGCATCAGAGCTCTCCTGCCTCTCCGCGCAAGCGGCTCATCAGAGCAGCACCGCACCTTCCATCAGACCGGCGGCCCGCAGGTCGCGGTACCAGCGCTCCACCGGATGCTCCTTGACGAAGCCGTGGCCGCCGAGCAACTGCACCCCGTCCGAGCCGATCCGCATGCCGTGCTCGGCCGCCAACGTCCGGGCCAGCGCCACCTCCCGGCCGAACGAGCGACCCTGCTCGGCCCGGCTGGCGGCCCGGTAAGTCGCCAACCGCAGCCCCTCGAGCTCGATCCCGATGTCGGCCACCATGAAGGCCACGGCTTGCCGGTTGCTGATCGGCTCGCCGAAGGCGTACCGCTGGTTGACGTAGGCGATCACGTAATCCAGCACGGCCTGGGCGGTCCCGACCGCCAGCGCCGCCCACCCCAGCCGGCTGAGCCGGATGCAGTCCCGGTAGCTCGGCCCGGCCGCCAACCGGCTGTCGGCCGGCAGCACGACCGCGTCGAGGACGACCCGGCCTAGGTTGGCCGGCCGCAGTCCCATCGCCGGCTCGGCTTCGATCTGCACCCCGCGCGAGTCGGACTCGATCGCGAACAGGGCCGGGCCCTCGCCCGGGACCTCGGCCGCGATCAGGAACAGCTCGGCCGCCACCGCCCCCGGGACCAGCGCCTTGACCCCGGTCAGCCTGAAGCCGGCCCCCGACCGAACCGCTCGGGTCTGCAGAGCCAGCGGGTCGAACAGCGGCTGCGGTTCCAGCACCGCCAGCGCCGCGCCCGGGGCGTCGGCTTCGGCGAAGGCGGGCAGGTAGCGGGCCTGCTGCTCGGCACTTCCCCACAGCACCAGCGCATTGGCCACGGCGCTCGGGGCCAGCAGTGCCAGCGCCAGCCCGAGATCGCCGTGGGCGAGGGCCTCGGCGACGAGCACGCCCGATACCACCGAGCGCTCGGTGCCACCGCCGCCGAACTCGGCCGGGATTGCGATGTGGTTGACACCGAGCTCGGCGCTCGCCCGCCTGAGCAGGCCTTCGGGCGGCTGACACCGGGCGTCGGCCTCGGCCGCGACCGGCCGCAGCTGCTCGGCCGCGAAGTCCGCGGCAGCGGCCCGCATCAGCTGCTGGTCCTCGGTCGGGGTCAGGTCGAACAGCGACCGCTCCGCCGCGGCGGGCAGCCGGCTGGGTCCGGGCCGGACGCCCCGGCCGGACGCGACCCCGAAGGCCCGGGTGGCCGCGCCGAGGGTCCGGAAGCCGGCCCGAGTCGCTTGATACACGCCGCGTTCCACCGGCCGTCGCACCCGCAACCGGTCCAGCGCGGTCACCCCGGCCACACGGTTCAGCGCGGCCAGACCGGCCGCCATCGGATCACGTCTGGTCATGGGGATAGACGATACTCACGGTATCGGATAAACCACCACGGCCGCGGCCGCGCCACTTCCTACGATTTCGCGATCGGAGGCCGATTGGACCGGCGGCGAGTCCCAGTGCAGTGTTAGTCGATCGAGGAAGACCTGTGACTGAAACCCACCCCAGCAACGAGCCGGAGGCGACCCCGGAGACCGACTGGAACCGACAGGCCAGCACGTTCGACTGGGAGGGATGGATCGCCGAGGCCAACGCGGAGGACGCTCGCAAGGCCGCGGCCGAACAGCGTGGTGCCGCCACCTACCCGAGCGCCCCAACCCCGCCGGCGCACCCGGCATCGCCGACCCAGACGGCGCCGCGCCACGCCATGCCGTCCTACCCGCCGCCGTCCTATCCCCCGCCCAGCGGCTACCCGGCGCCCGGGCCCGGCCCGGTCGGGCCGCCGCCACCGGCCGCCATCGGCGGTAGCGCGCCCGGATGGCAGTCGCCCAACGGCTACCCGATGCCTCAGGGGTACGCCCGCCCGGGCGTCTCGTTCACCGCGGTGCCCAGCCGCCGGCCGCTGGACGGCGTCTCGATCGCTGCCCTCATCTGCGGGATCCTGCCCACCTTCATCATCGGCGTGGTGCTGAGCATCATCGGGCTCGTACGCACCGCCAACCCGGCCCGCCGGGGCCGGGGGCTGGCCGTGACCGGGCTGGTGCTGAGCCTGCTGTGGTTCGCCGCGGCCGCGGGGATCCCGTTGCTGCTGGCCAGCCACACCGCCGGGCGAAACGCCGACGGAGCGATCAGCCACCAGGGCTGGTTGCCCGCGACGTCACTTCGGGTCGGCGACTGCTACCACGAGGACCTGACCGCGGGCGGTCACGGCACCAAGAAGCTGGTGACCGCGATCCCGTGCGGCCAGCCGCACAATGCGCAGGTCTTCGCCGCGGTGACGCTGACCGGAAGCTGGAGCCCGACCATCGCCCAGCGGACCTCGACCGCCTGCACGCCCAAGGCCGCGGCCTACTTCCGCGGGACCGGTGCCCACCCGACGGTGGTCTCCGGCGCGCTGTACCCGCTGCAGGCCGACTGGAATCTCGGCCGGCACACCGGCCTGTGCATCGCCGTCGATACCGCCAAGGACTTCGCCGGGGACGTACGTAGCGACCACTGAGTGCGGTCCGCCGCAACGGGTCAGGCACCATGATGTGACCAATTCGGTCGGCGCCCACCTGGGTTACTCGTCGGTAACTATGCGTACTCTTACGGTCAGTCCTCGCTGACCGGTGCGACGAGCCGGTACCGACGCTGGAGGTAAGCAGTGGCGCTGCGCATCACCCTGACCGTGCTCTTGACCCTGGTCACCGCGGCCATCGCCGGCCGGCGGGTGCTCTGGCTGCTCAAGCTGATCCGCTCGGGTGCGGCCGCTCCGGGCCGCGGTCGGCCGGGCGGCACCCGGGTCGCCAACGACGCCGAAGAGGTGCTCGGCCAGAAGCGGCTGCTGAAGTGGTCGGTTCCCGGGCTGGCGCACTTCTTGACCTTCTGGGGCTTCGTCATCCTCAACCTGACGATCCTCGAGGCCTACGGCGCGCTGCTGATCAATCGGGACTTCCACATCCCGCTGATCGGAACCTGGCGGGCGCTCGGCTTCGTCGAGGACCTGATGGCCGTGGCCGTGCTGGTCGGGCTGGCCACGTTCGCGGTGCTGCGCCGGCGCAACGCCCCCGAGCGGCGGCAGCGCGATTCCCGCTTCTACGGCTCACACAATGGCGCGGCCTGGCTGATCCTGCTCATGATCACCCTGGTCATCGTCACCCTGCTGCTGCTGCGCGGGGCCCAGCTCAATGCCGATCAGTTCCCGTACGGCCACTCCAAGTGGACCTTCGCCTCCTACCTGGTGGCCAAGGCGCTGGGCACCGGGGCCTACAACGAGGGCCTGGCCACGTTCTTCCTGGTGGCCCAGATCGCCATCGTGCTGGCCTTTCTGGTCATCGTCGTCTACTCCAAGCACCTGCACATCGCCACCGCGCCGTTCAACGTCTACTTCAAGCGCTTGCCCAAGGCGCTCGGGGCGTTGCCGCCGTCGACCGATGCGGCCGGCCGGCCGATCGATTTTGCCGACGTGGAGAACCTGTCCGAGGACACCGTGTTCGGCCGGGGCAAGATCGAGGACTTCACCTGGAAGGGTTACCTGGACTTCGCCACCTGCACCGAGTGCGGGCGGTGCCAGTCCCAGTGCCCGGCCTGGAACACCGGCAAGCCACTGTCGCCCAAGCTGGTGATCATGGATCTGCGGGATCACCTGTTCGCCAAGGCGCCGTACCTCATCGGGGGCAAGGCCGTTCCGGATGAGGGCGCCCTGGAGCCGGCCCAGGACCACCAGGCCGGTGCCGAGGGCCACCACGGCGTCCCCGAATCCGGCTTCGGCCGGGTGCTCGGCAGCGGTCCGGACCAGTACCACCGGCCGCTGGTCGGCGACGCCGCCTCGTTCGGTGTGATCGATCCCGACGTGCTGTGGTCCTGCACCACCTGTGGCGCCTGCGTCGAGCAGTGCCCGGTCGACATCGAGCACATCGACCACATCGTCGACATGCGCCGCTACCAGGTCCTGATCGAGTCGGCCTTCCCGTCCGAGGCCGGCAGCATGCTGCGCAACCTGGAGAACAAGGGCAACCCGTGGGGCCTGCCGGACCGGCAGCGCGAGGACTGGGCCAACGAGGTGTCCTTCGACGTCCGCCGGGTGTTGCCGGGCGAGCCGATGCCGGCCGAGGTCGAGTACCTGTTCTGGGTCGGCTGCGCCGGCGCGCTGGAGGACCGTTCGAAGAAGGTCACCAAGGCCTTCGCCGAACTGCTCAACATCGCCGGCGTCGAGTTCGCGATCCTCGGGGCCAACGAGACCTGCACCGGCGATTCGGCCCGGCGCCTCGGCAACGAGTTCGTGTTCCAGATGCTGGCGATGCAGAACGTGGAGACGCTGAACTCGATCGAGCGCTCGCACCCGCTCAAGATCGTGGCCACTTGTCCGCACTGCTTCAACACCATCGCCAACGAGTACCCCCAGCTCGGCGGCAACTACGAGGTCGTCCATCACACCCAGTTGCTCGGCAAGCTGGTGGCCGACGGCAAGCTGACCCCGGTCGAGCCGGTTGACAAGAACGTGACCTACCACGACCCGTGCTACCTCGGCCGGCACAACAAGGTCTACACCCCGCCGCGCGAGGTGCTGGGCGCGATTCCTCAGTTGAAATCGCAGGAAATGCATCGGTGCAAGGACCGCGGCTTCTGCTGCGGCGCCGGCGGCGCGCGGTTCTGGATGGAGGAGAAGATCGGCAAGCGGATCAACATGGAGCGCACCGACGAGGCCATCGGCCTCGATCCGGACGTGATCTCCACCGCCTGCCCGTTCTGCATGGTGATGCTCTCGGACGCGGTGACGGCCAAGAAGGCCGACGGCACGGCCAAGGACCACGTCGAGGTGCTCGACGTCGCCCAGCTGCTGCAGCGCTCGCTGACCCAACCCAAGCCCGAGGCGGCCGCAGCGACCGAGTGAGCAACGGCTTAACGGATTCACAGCCGGCTTACTCGAAAAGGCTTACGGTCTGAACATTCCGGTCCCCCCACAACTGGAGCTGACATGTTCAGAACCTCTCACCGACGCCTGCTCGACACTCCCGCTCATCGGCGCCTGCTCAGCGCTCCTGCTCATCGGCGCCTGCTCGGCGCTCCCGCTCATCGGCGCCTGCTCGGCGCGGTGTCCGCCCTGATCCTCACCACCGGCGTGGCCGTGGTCGGTTCCACCTCCGTCGCGGCATCGCCACGGATGGGTGGCCACCCGCGCTCCATCACCGGCTCGGTCGTGGCCAACCTGTTCGAGTGGAACTGGAAATCGGTGGGCGCCGAGTGCAAGAACGTCCTGGGTCCGGCCGGTTACGCCGCGGTTCAGGTCGCACCGCCCCAGGACTCGCTCTCCCGTACGGCCACCGACTCCACCCCGGTACTGCATCCGTGGTGGGAGGTGTACCAGCCGGTCGACTACAACCTGACCAGCCGGATGGGTGACGAGACCCAGTTCAAGCAGATGGTGCAGGCCTGCCGCAACGCCGGGGTCAAGGTCATCGTCGACGCCGTGATCAACCACATGACCGGTCAGGGCAGCGTCTCCTACGGCGGGGTGCACTACACCAAGTACGACTACCCCGGTCTCTACACCGCCGACAACTTCCACGGCCCGACCGGTGCCTGCCCGACCGCCGACGGCAACATCGACGACTTCAACAACTACACCCAGGTCTTCAAGTGCGAGCTGGTGTCGCTGTCCGACCTGCGCACCGAAACCCCGTACGTCCAGCAGACGCTGGCCAATTACCTGAACAAGCTGCTGTCCTACGGGGTGTCCGGCTTCCGGGTGGACGCGGCCAAGCACATCGGTCAGGACGACCTGACCGCGATCTTCTCCCGGCTGCACCGCACGGTTGACGGTGAGCGGCCCTACCTGGCCCTCGAGGTCGGCACCGGCAGCCCGGGCCGGATCTCGCCCCAGGCCTTCACCGGCGTCGGCACCGTGCTCGGCTTCGATTTCGCCTCCCAGCTCGAGTCGGCGTTCAAGAGCTACACCAACCCGCCCGGTGGCAACATCGGCTCGCTCAAGGGACTGGGCGAGGGCAGCGGCTTGCTGCCGTCGAACCGGTCGTTGGCGTTCGTGGAGAACCACGACACCGAGCGCAACGGCTCGACGTTGTCCTACAAGGACGGTGCCGCCAACACCCTGGCCACCGAGTTCATGCTGGCCTACGGCTACGGCACGCCTGAGGTCTACGCCGGGTTCAGCTTCGCCACCGGTGACGACTCGCCGCCGGCCGACGCCAACGGTTACGTGACCGACACCGACTGCAGCAACGGCTGGCAGTGCACCGACCGGATTCCCGGCGTGGCCGGGCTGGTCCGCTTCCACAACGTGGCCGGCAATGCCCCGGTGCGCAACTGGTACGACGACGGCGTCGACCTGGCCGCGTTCAGCCGGGGTGACCGGGCCTGGATCGCGATCAACGACGAGAGCACCCCGCAGACCCACACCTTCCAGACCGGCCTGCGGCACGGGACCTACTGCGACGCCATTCACGGCACCGTTTCGCACGGTCACTGCACCGGCCCGACCATCACCGTCGATCACCACGGCCTGGCCACGGTGACCGTCCCGGCCAAGGACTCGGTGGCCATCTACCGGTCCTGACCCGGTCGATCCGCAATAGTGCGGCCCGAATGCACGTTGGCAGCGCCAGGCGACGTGCATTCGGGTCGCACAATGCGATCGGCGGGGCCGG
>Ga0187809_10000664_pt1 | contig 17533 bp, 14 predicted proteins | sample NC_wetland_sal_i_8_FD_132415 | JGI IMG/M metagenome (GOLD analysis project Ga0187809, IMG submission 132415) | Wetland sediment microbial communities from Neuse River Estuary, North Carolina, USA - ASW_4 | ecosystem: Environmental > Aquatic > Freshwater > Wetlands > Sediment | place: USA: North...
CCTGGGGCCGCAGCGCCGCCATCCTGCTCAGCGTGGCCGCGGTCACTCTGCTGGCGGGATGGCTGTTGCGCGGGACTGCTGCACCGCGGACTTCTCGCGCTTCGTGAGTTTCGGGGCGGGGCGGCGGCCTTCGATCAGGTGCCACACCGCCAGGACAGGATGCCGCCACAGCATCCGCGGGCCAGCCCAGATCATCACCTGGCGGATCTGCTCGCGCATCGCCGGCTTGTAGCAGTGCACCGTGCATTTGGCGCAGGTCGGCTTGGCCTGGCCGAATACGCAGCGCTCCAGCCGCCGTTCGGCGTAGTCGTGCAATTCGCCACAATCCGGACAAAGCGCCGCCCCATGCGGGGCGTGGTGCGCTTTGCAATACATGAGCAGCATTGCGGAAATGGTTTTGAACTCTCGGATCTGCCGCGCGGAGGTCAGCCGCGGTTGCGTTGTGGCGTTGGCCTGGATCATCGGCAGGACTTCATCATGATCGAGGTAGAGCGGCCCACGCTCATCCGGCATTGCGAGTGATACGGACGCGCACCGGGTCAGGAAACGCCAGTGCGATGATCCTGTTGACGGCCACCGCTCCGGGCTGCGGCGATCCGGACATGACGCCGAGCAGATCGAGCCACACGTCTTCGCCGCCATGGTCGAGCAGGTGGCGGACCTTGCCTGCGACGATCACGCCGACAGAGCACGTTTCCGCTGCGGCGGCCGACGCAATGCGCTCGCACAGTTCCGGCTGGCTGACAATGTCCAGCGTCGCCTCCGCGGTTGCCGGATCGGTCAGTCGGTTCAGGATGTCTCCCAGCACGGCGGTCTCCTACTGCACCAGGGGCGACGCGGCACCGGGCATTGCGAACCCGGTGATATCGGCCTGTCCGGCGAGCAACGACACATACTGCGCCACTGCCCTGCGCCATGCGTTCTCTTCCAGGTAGATGACGATGCGGTCGCGGACCATTTCGAACGGCAGCCGCTGCCCGGGAACTTTCCGCTCCAGGCGAAGGACATGCACCCCGTAGCGGGTCTGCACCGGGTTGGGACAGGTCCGGCCTGGCTGCAACGCCAGCAGTGCCGCCTCGAATTCGGCTGTGGTCTCGCCGCGTACGACCTGGCCGAGGCGGCCGCCCTCACCGGCAGACGGACAGTCCGACACGGCACGGGCGAGTGCATCGAAGCGTTCGGGTGCAGCCTGCACTTCGGACAATGCCGCTTCGGCGCGCTCCAGTGCCGCCGCGTAACCCGCCGCATCGTCACGCGATGCCTTGAACAGGATGTGCTGCGGCTCGAACAGCTCCGGGGTGCGGAACTTCTGCGGATTGGCGTCGTAGTAGCGGCGGCATTCCGCCTCGCCTGCGGTGGGCGTGTGCACCTCGGTCTCCAGCAGCGCGCGGATCAGCGCCTCTTCCTCGGTTTCGCGCAATCCGGCTTCACTGCGGGGTTCGGCGACCAGGTCCAGCGCGCGTGCCCGCTGCAGCAGGAGTTCGCGCACGACGAGCGCCCGGGTTGCCTCCTGCCAGGCTTGTTTGGGTGTCGCCTCGACGTGGTTCTGCACCTCGCGGGCAATGGCGGCGTTGGCGATGATTGCACCGTTGACGGCGACGGATGGTGTGGTGGTGGTTCGGGTCAGGACGCTACGCATGGCTCAATCGTCCCCCATCGCCGGCTGCGGACGCACCGCGGCACGCAGCGGAGCAGGCGCCGGTTCGACCGGACGATGCGAGATGTGGCGCCTGGTGCGCACCACCTGATAGCCGGTGCGGCCGAGATACCAGACCGGGGCGCTCCAGACGTGCACCAGGCGCGTGAAGGGGAACAGCAGGAAGATGGTCATGCCGAGGAACAGGTGCAGCTTGAAGACCGGGTCCACATCGGCGATCAGCGATGCGGCGCCGGGATGCAGCGTCAGGATACCCTGTGCCCAGCTCATGAATTTCACCATCTCACTGCCGTCCAGATGCTGCGCCGATACCGGGATGGTCCCGAGCCCGATCGTCAGTTGCAGCCACAGCAGCAGCAGGATGCCGGTGTCGCTGAAGCTGGAAGTGGCACGGATGCGGGCGTCGAACAGGCGGCGATGCGCCAGCAGTGCGATGCCGATCCAGCAGGCGATGCCGGCGACACCGCCAAAGCCCATTGCCAGCAATTGCTTGAAGCTGTGGCTGATCCCAAGGGCGTCGAACACCGCGACGGGTGTCAGCAGGCCGACGAAATGGCCGGCGAAGATCGCGAGGATGCCGACATGGAACAGGTTGGAGCCCCAGGTCAGCTGCTTGCGCCGCAGGAGTTGGCTGGAGCCGGAGCGCCACGTATACTGCGAATGATCAAAACGCAGCAGGCTGCCGAGCAGGAAGATGGTCAGGGCGAAGTAGGGGTACCAACCGTAGAGAGCGTTGTTGAGCCAGGTGCTCATGGTGTCGTCTCCTCAAGCCGCCGCAGCGTCACGCGTCGCGGCGCGCAGGCGGGTGCGCAGCCGGTCGGTACTGCAGCCGTCCATCGATTCGCCGGGACCGAAGCGAACGGCGGCTTCTTCCCAGGCGGCGTCGAGTGCAACGAGGTCGTCGGGGTCTTCCTCGGGGATGGCGGACGTGCCGGCAGCCGGTGCCTGGGCGAGGTCTGCCAGTGCTTGCATCACCGACGCGTATGGCGTGCCGCGACTGTCCAGACGGTCGGCCAGTGCGCGCAGAATGGCGGCGGCTTCCGACAGCATTGCGCGGGCTTCGGCGGCGGGGAGCAGCGAGAGGAATTCGAGGAACAGCGGCAGGAAGTCCGGCAACTCGTCGTTGCGCATTTCCAGGCCGTGACTGCCATACAGCGCCATCAGGTCGGCCATCGCCTGGCCGCGGTCGCGGCTTTCACCGTGCACGTGCTCGAACAGATGCAGCGACAGGGAGCGGGTGCGGTCGAACAATGCGAAGTAGCGTTCCTGCAGGGCGTAGATGTCGGTGGTGGCGACCCAGGTCAGCAGATTGCCGATGGCGGCTCGCTGCGGTGTCGGTACGAGGGCTTCTTGTGTCAGCACCGCGGCGATTTCGTTGGTGGCTGCCTGCAGATCTTCGGTGGGATAGGACAGCAGAGCCGCGAGTGCGCGATAGGTGCGGAATTTGGGCGTTTCGACTGCCGCCTCCGCCTCCGCCCCAGCCGCGGCCCGAGTGTCATGGCCGGGCTTGACCCGGCCATCCGCCCCCGCCGATTGGGCATCCGCTGTTGCGTCGTGACCCGGTCCTTGGTGTGTGGAGGGCCGGGTCAAGCCCGGCCATGACAGGGAGGCCGCGGGGACAGGCGACGAAAGCATGGTCGACATCACTCGACCTCCATGGGGGTGCGGGCGTTCGGCTGTTTCCCGCCGAACAGATTGAATCCGGTCTTGCCGGAGCAACCGTCGCCGAAGGAGAAGCCGCAGGACCCGCGCAACTGATAGGCGTCCTCGCCGGTTTCGCGGTGCGCGGTGGGGATGACGAAGCGGTCTTCGTAGTTGGCGATCGCCATGACGCGGTACATCTCCTCAATATCGTTCCCGGTGAGGCCGACCTGTTCGGCCAGGCCGTCATTGATCACGCCGTCCACCGTCTTGCTGCGCATGTAGCCGCGCATCGCCAGCATGCGGCGGAGCGCGAGTTCCACCGGTTCGGTGCGGCCGGCGGTGAGCAGGTTCGCCAGGTACTGCACCGGAATGCGCAGCGACTTCACATCGGGCAGGCCGCCGACCTCGCCGAGATCGCCCTGCGCCGCGGCCGACTGGATCGGCGACAGCGGCGGCACGTACCAGACCATCGGCAGCGTGCGGTACTCCGGATGCAGCGGAAACGCGATCTTCCAGTCCATCGCCATGCGCCACACGGGGGAGCGCTTCGCCGCTTCCAGCCACGCATCGGAGATGCCATCGGCACGCGCCTGCGCCTGCACGCGCGGATCGAACGGGTCGAGGAACACCTTCAACTGCGCTTCGTACAGGTCCCCCTCATCCGGCATCGATGCCGCTTCGGCGATGCGGTCGGCGTCATACAGCACCACGCCGAGGTAGCGGATGCGGCCGACGCAGGTCTCCGAACACACGGTCGGCATGCCGGCCTCGATGCGCGGATAGCAGAACGTGCATTTCTCCGACTTGCCGGACGACCAGTTGTAATACACCTTCTTGTATGGGCAGCCGGACACGCACATGCGCCAACCGCGGCACTTGTCCTGGTCGATCAGGACGATGCCGTCTTCCTCGCGCTTGTAGATCGCACCGGAGGGGCAGGCTGCCGCGCAGGCCGGGTTCAGGCAGTGCTCGCACAGCCGCGGCAGGTACATCATGAAGGTGTTTTCAAACGCGCCGTAGATCTCCTTCTGCACGTTCTCGAAGTTGCTGTCCTTGCTGCGCTTGGAAAACTCGCCGCCGAGGATTTCCTCCCAGTTCGGCCCCCACTGGATCTTTTCCATCCGCTCGCCGCTGATCAGCGACCGCGGGCGTGCGGTCGGCATCGCCTTGGATTCCGGCGCGTTCTGCAGGTGAGCGTAGTCGAAGGTGAAGGGCTCGTAATAGTCGTCGATCTCCGGCAGGTCGGGGTTGGCGAAGATTTTCGACAGCACGCGCCACTTGGCGCCGATGCGCGGCTCGATTTTTCCGTCGCGCCGGCGTACCCAACCGCCGTTCCAGCGCTTCTGATTCTCCCAGTCCTTCGGATAGCCGATGCCGGGTTTGGTCTCCACGTTGTTGAACCAGGCGTATTCGACACCCTCGCGACTGGTCCACACGTTCTTGCAGGTGACCGAGCAAGTGTGGCAGCCGATGCACTTGTCCAGGTTCAGCACCATCGCAACCTGTGCACGGATCTTCATCGCACGGTCTCCTTCACCGGTGCATCGGCTGCGAGTTCGTCCAGCCAGTCGATCTTGTTCATGCGGCGGATGACAATGAACTCGTCGCGGTTGGAACCGACCGTGCCGTAATAGTTGAACCCGTAGGCAAGTTGCGCGTAGCCGCCGATCATGTGCGTTGGCTTCAGCACCGCGCGAGTGACGGAGTTGTGGATGCCGCCACGCTGGCCGGTGATCTCGCTGCCGGGCATGTTCACGATCTTCTCCTGCGCGTGGTACATCAGCGCCATGCCGGGATTGACCCGCTGCGACACCACCGCACGCGCGACCAGCGCGCCGTTCGCGTTGTAGGCTTCCACCCAGTCGTTATCGGTTATGCCTGCACGCGTTGCGTCGGTTTCGCTGATCCAGATCACTGGACCGCCGCGATTCAGCGTCAGCATCAGCAAGTTATCGGAGTACGTGCTGTGGATGCCCCATTTCTGGTGCGGGGTGATGAAGTTCAGCGCGATCTCCTGGTTGCCGTTGCCGTATTTGCCCTGCACCGGCGCCAGCGCCTTGGTGTCGATCGGCGGACGCCAGGTGACGAAGGCCTCACCGAAGGCACGCATCCACAGATGGTCCTGATACAGCTGCTGGCGGCCGGTCAGCGTGCGCCAGGGGATCAGGTCGTGCACGTTGGTGTAGCCTGCGTTGTAGCAGACCTTCTCGCTCTCGATGCCGGACCAGGTCGGAGAGCTGATGATCTTTCGCGGCTGCGCGACGATGTCGCGGAAGCGGATTTTCTCATCCTCCTTGGATTGTGCCAGGTGGGTGTGTTCGCGGCCGGTGGTCTTGCCGAGGGCTTCCCAGGCCTTCACCGCGACTTCGCCGTTGGTTTCCGGCGCCAGCATCAGGATCGCCTCGATCGCGTCGATGTCGGTATCCAGCTTTGGCTGACCGTTCGGCGCGGTGCCGTTCAGCGCGCGCAGACTGGCGATCTCGTGCTGCGTGTTCCAGCCTATGCCTTTGCCGCCGTTGCCCAGCTTCTCCAGCAGCGGACCGATGGAGGTGAAGCGGGCGTAGAGATTGGGGTAGTCACGCTCCACCACGGCGACGTTCGGCATGGTACGGCCGGGGATCGGTGCGGTTTCGCCGCGCTGCCAATCCTGCACGTCGAACGGCTGCGCCAGTTCGCCGGAAGTGTCGTGCTGGATCGGGTTGAGCACGACGTCGGTCTCGCGCCCCAGGACTTCGGGGGCAATGTCGGAGAACGCCTTGGCAATACCTTTGTAGATGTCCCAGTCGGAACGCGCTTCCCACGCCGGATCCGCCGCGGACGACAGCGGGTGGATGAACGGGTGCATGTCGGACGTATTGAGGTCGTTCTTCTCGTACCAGGTGGCGGTGGGCAGCACGATGTCCGAGTACACGCAGGTGGTGGACATCCGGAAATCCAGCGTCACCAGCAGATCGAGTTTTCCCTCCGGCGCCTGGTCGTGCCAGACCACATCCTGCGGTTTGGCCCGCCCCTCGGCGCCAAGGTCCTTGCCAAGCACGCCGTGCTTGGTGCCAAGCAGGTGCTTGAGGAAGTATTCGTGGCCCTTGCCGGACGAACCGAGGAGGTTGGAGCGCCACACGAACATGTTGCGCGGCCAGTTCGCCGGGTGGTCGGGGTCGTGGCAGGCGAGTTCGAGTGCCTCGTCGTGCCCCCCCGTGGCCGGCGCAGGCCGGCCATCCACGTCTTGTCCGTATCCCCCACCTCCAGTCGTGGATGGCCGGCCTTCGCCAGCCATGACGGGGGGCACGGTGCCGGCGTGCAGCGCACGGGCGACATAGTCTTTAACCTCCAGCCCCGCGGCCTTCGCCTTCGCCGCGATCGTCAGCGGATTCTGCTTCAGCTGCGGGGCGCTCGGCAGCCAGCCCATTCGTTCGGCGCGCACGTTGTAGTCGATCAGCGAGCCGCTCCAGTCGCCCGCCGGCGCGGTCGGCGACAGGATCTCCGAAACATCCAGCGTCTCGTACCGCCACTGATCGGTGTGTGCGTAGAAGAACGAAGTGGAGTTCATCTGCCGCGGCGGACGGTTCCAATCCAGCGCGAAGGCCACCGGCAGCCAACCAGTCTGCGGCCGCAGCTTTTCCTGCCCCACATAATGCGACCACCCACCACCCGACTGGCCAATGCAGCCACACAGGACCAGCATGTTGATGATCCCGCGATAGGCCATGTCCATGTGGTACCAATGGTTGAGCCCCGCCCCGAGGATCACCATCGAGCGGCCATTGGTCTTTTCTGCGTTGCTCGCAAACTCCCGCGCCACATGCACGATCTGATGGCGCGGCACGCCCGTCACCCGCTCGGCCCAGGCCGGCGTGAAGGGCTTGTCCTCGTCGAAGCTGACAGCGGCGTTGTCGCCACCCAGGCCGCGATCCAGGCCATAGTTTGCGCACATCAGATCGAATACCGTGGCGACCGGCGTTTCACCGTCTTTCAGTGCCAGGGTGCGCACCGGGATGCTGCGCGTCAGCACGTCCGCATGTTCAGTCGCGGTGAAGTCGTGCGGTGCCTTGCCACCAAAATACGGGAAGGCCACTTCCGCGGTCTGTGCATTCCCCGCCAGCGTCAGCGCGAGCGACACGTCCGTCCCGCCGCTTTCCTTGCTCTCCAGGTTCCACTTGCCCTGCTCGCCCCAGCGGAAGCCGACCGACCCGCGCGGTGCCACCGGCTTGCCGGCCGCATCCAGCGCCACCGTCTTCCAGTCGGCGTTGTTGGCCTCGCCCAGCGCATCGGCAAAATCACCCGCGCGCAGCAGGCGTTCCGGCACGTAATGACCGCCCTGACGCACCAGGCGCACCAGCATCGGCAGGTCGGTGTAGCGCTTCGCGTAGTCCTGGAAATACGGGACGGTGCGATCGAGGTAGAACTCCCGCAGGATCACGTGGCCGATCGCCAGCGCCAGCGCCGCGTCGGTGCCTTGTTTCGGATGCAACCACAGATCGGCGAACTTGGTCGCTTCGGCATAGTCGGGGGAAACAACGACGCTCTTGGTGCCTTTGTAGCGGACCTCCGTATAGAAGTGCGCGTCCGGCGTGCGGGTCTGCGGGACGTTCGATCCCCACAGCATCAGGTATCCGGCGTTGTACCAGTCGGCGCTTTCCGGCACGTCGGTCTGCTCGCCCCAGGTCATCGGGCTGGCGGGCGGTAGGTCGCAGTACCAGTCATAGAAGCTCATGCACACGCCGCCGAGCAGCGAGAGGTAGCGTGAGCCGGCGGCGTAGGAGACCATCGACATCGCCGGAATCGGCGAGAAGCCGATCACCCGGTCGGGACCGTAGGTCTTCACCGTGTACGCATTGGCCGCGGCAATGATCTCGTTCACCTCGTCCCAGCTGGCGCGCACGAACCCACCAAGGCCGCGCGTGCTGACGTAGCTGGCACGCTTGTCCGCGTCCTCGACGATAGACGCCCAGGCGCCGACCGGTGTGCGCACCGCGCGCGCTTCACGCCACAGCTTCAGCAGTTGGCCGCGCACCAGTGGATGCTTCACCCGGTTCGCCGAATACATGTACCAGGAGTAGCTGGCGCCGCGTGCACAGCCACGCGGTTCGTGATTCGGCATGTCGGGACGGGTGCGTGGATAGTCGGTCTGCTGCGTTTCCCAGGTGACGATGCCGCCCTTGACGTAGATCTTCCACGAGCAGGAGCCGGTGCAGTTCACCCCATGCGTGGAGCGCACGATCTTGTCGTGCTGCCAGCGCTTGCGGTACGCGTCTTCCCACTCGCGCGGCTCGTCGGTCACCACGCCATGGCCGTCGGCGAAGGTGTCCACCGTCTTGCGAAAGAAGCTGAGGCGGTCGAGGAAATGGCTCATCGGTTCGCCCCTTACGCCACGACGCGATTGCGCGTGCGGATGAAGCCGATGGAGACCAGTATGGCCGCCGCCGCCAGCACGACATAGGTGAAGAAGCCGCCGGAGTAGCCGGCATTCCCCAGTGCTCCGGCGAACAGACCCAGCACCGGCGGGATAACGAAGCCGCCCAGCGCGCCAAGGCCGCCGACCAGGCCGGACGCGCCGCCCACCGCATGCGGCACGTATTTCGGCACCATCTTGAACACCGCCGCGTTCGCCAGGCCCATGCCGAGGCCAATCAGCAATTCACCGGCCAGGTTGATGTTGAACGCAGTCATCGCGGTGAGCGCCGCCGCGCCGACCAGCACGATGGCAAAGGAGATCGCGGCCATGATTTCGCCGCCGAATTTCTCCGCCAGCGAGCCGCCGCCAACGCGCGCCACCGCGGCCAGCAGGGAGAATCCGACGCCACCCAGAATGCCGGCGGTGGTGATGCTGAAGTGATGCAGGTTGGCCCAATAGGTCGGGAACCATGCCGTCAGCGCCAGGAAGCCACCGAAGGAGACGAAGTACAGGAACACCAGGCCCCAGGTGCGCGTCTCTTCCGCCGCCATGGCCAGCGCGCCCCAAACGGATTCTCGCGGGAACAGTTCCTGGCCCTCGCGTTCCGCAACGGCGCGCGCCTGTTCGGCCGGCACACCGCGGGCACGCAGCTGGAAGAACCACGCGTCGCGCGCCAGCCAACCGTAAATGCCAGTGCCGATCAGCAGGAACGCCAACCAGGCGAGATACGAACCAGCCAGGCCGAACAGCGAAATGGCAAATGGCAGGAGCAGCGTGAACAGGCCGGGCGCCAGATTGCCGACGCCGCCGTAGATGCCCAATGCGGTGCCCTGCCGGTTGCGCGGGAACCAGTAGGAAACCTGCGGAATGCCGACCGAAAACGACGCCACGCCGCAGCCACTCATGAAGCCGAACAGCAGGATCACCGGGTACAGCGCAATGGTGACCTGCGGCACGGTAACCAGGATGAACACCAGGCCCCACATGCCGACGATCGACATGCCGAACAACGTCAGCATCGGCAGCCGCCCGCCCGCCTTGTCCACCCAGGCGCCGAACGGAATGCGCAGCAGCGATCCGGTCAATTGCGGCGCCGCCACCAGCAGCCCTACCAGCAGCGGCGACAGCGTCATCGATTGTTGGAACGCATGCGCCGCAGGGCCGTACAGCGCGACGGCGGCAAAGCCGATGAAAAAGCCCCAGGTGCCCATGATCAGGCCCTGGCGCGGATTGCCCTTCAATCCGGCACGCACAGCAGCGTCCGGTTCGCTGGCCAACTGGTTGGGCGCTATGACGTCCACAATCCGCTCTCCTTTGCCTCCGGCGCCGGGCCTTCCGCAGTCGAGGCGGATGGTGCCGGTCAGCCGATTGGATTCGCGGCCCTATGCCGCGCCGTTCGGACGCAGAGTGGTGGGATCGGCCGCGGCTCGCATTGACCTGGATCAAAGCGACTGCGTGATATGAACGGCATATATGGGTGAGATAGATCACATACCGTCCCAGCCGTGACGCTCGCCGAGCGACAGCCTAGGGTGCGACGGATAAAAGGAGGCCCCGTTGCCGGAGTCCATGCTCACCCAGCGGCGGGCGGACGCCACCGCACCGCCACATGGTTCGGTGCGCGAGGTGCTGGGCTGGGTTCCCTGGCTCCGCCAGGTGGCGGCAGCCACGCTTGACCGCCTCGCCGAGCAGGCCGTGCTGCATCGCGTTCCCGCGGGCAGCACCCTGTTCGAACAGTCGGAGATCCCCGGCTTCGCCAAGCTGCTGGTGAGCGGGTGCGTCGAGCTGATCGCGGTGGACGATGCGCATGAAGCGCTGGTGGAAATGGTGCGCCCGGTCGATCTGCTGCTTCCCGCGGCGCTGCTGAACCGGCAACCATTCCTGGCGCGCGGCCGCGTGCTGGAGGAGGCGCATCTGGTGATGATGCATGCCGATACCTTCCGCGACGCGGTGGCGAGCGATCATGGATTGTGCCTGGCGGTGCTCGCCTGCCAGGCAGCGCAGTTCCGCCGACAGGTGAAAATGGCGAAGAATCTGAAGCTACGCAGCGCGGAGGAGCGTGTCGGCTGCTATCTGTTGGATTTGTTGCAAGGCCACGACCCGAAGCGCCCGGTGCGCCTGCCACTGGAAAAGCGCCGCATCGCCTGGCAACTTGGCATGACGCGCGAAACGTTTTCCCGCACCCTGGCACTGATGATGCGACATGGGCTCGCTGTTACCGGCGACAGCGTCGAGGTCATTGACGCCGACGCGCTACGCGCCCGGTTTCAGCTCGATCCGCTGATCGATGCGCCGGAACCCATTGTCCCGTTGGCTCGGCGGTCCACGCCCTGATCCTGGGTTCGCGAATGCGCCGCCGGAATGGCAGCGTGCCGGAGGACGCGGACACCGTTGCCACGCGCTGGCGGGGGCCAGGTCGGACCAACGCCTCGCGGTGGGCGCAGGTCCCGTAGGTGTTGAGGTAGCGGAACCGGACGTTGTCCACGCGCAGATCCTCATGGCCAAAGGCCGCGATCCACGCCTTCTCCGTGTTGCCGCCAGCAGGACAGGGACGACCGTCCTTTGCCGGCCGTGACGCCGTACGTCGTCGCCTGTCCTGACGTGCGGGATTCCTTGGCCCGCCGCTACGGGAGCGATGACGTGGCGGCATTCGCAGCGGCAAGTCCGGACCGCGGCGCTAATGGCGCCGCACCGAGGGCAGCGCTTCGCCGCGCCGGATCGCCAGCCCCATGTTCAGGCTCTCTGCCACCCGGCCGGCACGGATGCGGAACACCTCCGCCTGTTCGGGCGTGCAGAGTTCCCCCAGTGTCTGGTCGAACAGCCGCAGCCAGGTCGTGAAGTGCTCGTCGCCCAGGCGCGGGAGTGGCAGGTGAGCCTCGAACGGGTTGCCTTTGTAGCGGCCGCTCATCAGCGTCAGCGACGACCAGAAATCGGTGAGCTTGTTGAAGTGCTCCGGCCAGTCGGCGACAGCCGCCTGGAAGATCGGGCCGAGCAGCGCGTCGCCACGCACCCGGCTGTAGAACGTCTCCACGACCGATCGTATCAGCGTTTCATCGATGCCGGCTGCCGTGCCGGGAGCCTTGGGATGCAGGCGGTGGGAAGCGGTATCGGGCATCTGGACGTTCCGTGAAGCTTGCGAGGACAAAGGCTGATCTTTCCGGGATCCGGTCCTGCTCCCGTGCAATCTACGCCCCGCCGTCCATTAAAAACAAGACTGACAATACCAGTTATATGCCTTCCAACTCGAATGTTCCTGGACGCGCGGCGGGCAAACCCGCTGGCGAGTCGTGCCGACGGGTTGGCTGCTTGCTGTATCGGTCCGTGCGCGCGGTGCGCAGTCAGGCCGATGGCAAAAACCGGTTCGTCAGGTGACGCCTGTGGATTGACCGTGAGATGTCACACTGCGATCCAAGCCGTCGCGCTGGCTCCCCCACGGACGCTACTGACGCCCGGCTTTCTACTGACCGAACAGAGTTGCGGCCCAAACAGGTCCTTGCAGTACGAATTTACGCGGCATATCATGTTGCGTTGGCCTGGATTGAGGTAGCCGCAGCGCTATTGCGGCTTCATCCGGGATCCGACCCGACGCGCCATCCCCGTTCGAGGTTCTCAGCAAAGCATGCGCCTGACCTCCTTCACCGATTACTCGCTGCGGGTACTGATGTATCTCGCGCTGGATCCCGAGCGGACCGCGACGGTTGCGGAAATCGCCGACGCGTACGGCATATCCCGGCTGCACCTGAACAAAGTCGTGCTGGAGCTTGGCCAGGCCGGCGACATCGAGACATCGCGTGGCCGGAATGGTGGCATTCGGTTGGCCAAACCGGCGAATGCGATCAACCTGGCCGACGTGGTACGTCGCGCGGAACCGGACATGGAACTTGCGCCGTGTTTTGGCAACGCCCGGGCCTGCGTGCTGGGGCGCTGCTGCCTGCTGCAAGGCGTGCTGCAGCGGGCGAATCATGCGTTCGTCGCGGAGCTTGCCCGTCACACGCTGGCGGATCTGGTCGGGTCCGGCGGCCCGACGGCCAGCACGTTCCTCACCCGGCCGCCGGAACGGCCCACCGCGCGCCCACGTTCGCGCGCCACCCCGCGCCGCAAATCCACCGGCGCTGCGCGCGCCGCCGCCAAGGCATAGACACGGCGTACATCGCCTGCGGGTTCGCTGCGCCGATGCCTTCAGCTCCGCGGGGTTACGCGCACGCCTTGGTTCCCCGGCGCTGTTGCGCCTTCGGTTATGCGGCGCTACGCCTTCGCTTCCGCGGCGCTACGCCTTCGGTTCCGCGGCGCTACGCCGCCTTCAGTTCCGGCTTGGCACTTCGCCGGATCAGCACCACCTTCTCCGCCGAACGGCCGAAAAAGTGATAGCCGGAACCGCCCTCCGACAGCACGTCGAGGAATTCGTCCGGGGCGGTTACCCGCACGCCGCCCAGCACATCCACACCACGCCGCAGCAGGGCGCCGGGCAGCAGGCTGACCGTAGGGCCGACCACGACCACACGTGCGTCCGGCCGGCACAACGCCAGCAGTCCCTCGAGCGAGTCGTTCAGCAGCGTGGTGCCGGTCATCAGCACGACATCCGCCATCGGTACGACCGAAGACGCCTGACCGGCCGGCCGGAAGTACGGCATTTCGTCCGGCTTGAGCGTACGCGGATCGATTTCCAGGATCGTGAAGACCTGCCCGGCCTGTTTCAGCGCGCGCAGGAACGGCACGAAGGCGCCAACCACCACCACCTGTTCGTTCGGGCGAATGGCAGCGGCGTCGTAGGCATCGACACCCATACGCACATCCACCGCTGAATCGGGCTGTCGCTGCCAGCACATGTCCGCCAGTGCGTTCATCACGGCGACGCCCACGGCTCGACGAATCGGGTGGGGCGATACGGTCTCCTTCAGCAGATCCACCGCAGGCCGGCCGCGCAGCTTGCCGGGAAACGGCATGGTCAGCGCCGAACTGGGGCAGCAGACCGCCTCGGGGATCGACCGGATCGGCGTGGCGGCAGCGCCCGCCGCACCGGTGCTGAGCTTCACCCCGGTGAAGAACAGGCCGATCACCACACGTTCGATCGTGATGCCGCCGGCGTCGGCACCGAGGATGCGGCCGATCTCCGCGACCGTCTCGCCAAGGATGGTTGCACCGGGGACAGACTGCGTCATGACACCACCTCCGAGACAGGCATCATGCCCCGCAATTACGGTATTGTCCATACCAATTCACGGAGTGCATGTCAGCGGAGTTGGACCAACAGCAGGCCTCACGTCGGCCGATCATACCGGAAGCCAATCACGGCAGACCGGCACGCTGTTGCGGCTTTGCTGCGTTCCTTGCCTGCAAATGTCCCCTCGCCCGGCCGCTGGACGCTCCCAACGGTTTGCCGCAAGCTTCCCCCTTCAGCAGCGAGGCTCCGCCATGACGCATCGCCCGACGATCCACGGCACCCGTCACGCCATCTCCGCCGGCCATTACCTCGCCACCGCGGCCGGCTTCTCCATCCTGGAAGCAGGCGGCAACGCCATCGACGCCGGTTGCGCTGCCGGCATGGCGCTGGCGGTGCTGCAGCCGGATCTGGTGAACATCGCCGGCGTGGCGCCGATCCTCATCCGCCTGTCCGACGGCACGGTGGAGAGCATCGCCGGCCTGGGCTGGTGGCCCAAATCGCTGCCCGCCGACCTGTTCATGCGCGCGCATGGCGGCAAGATTCCCGACGGCGTGCTGCGCACCGTGGTGCCGGCCGCGCCGGACGCCTGGATCACCGCGCTGCGCCGGCATGGCACGATGCGCTTCGCCGACGTCGCCGCTTCGGCCACCCGCTTCGCGGCGGAGGGATTCGCCGTTTACCCGCTGCTGGCGGCGTCGATCGCCTCGCACGAACACGAATACCGCCGCTGGCCCTCCAACACCGCGGTGTTCCTGCCGAACGGCCGCGTGCCCGCGCCGGGCGAGAAATTCGTGCAAGCGGATCTGGCGCGCACGCTGCGCTTCATGGCCGACCAGGACCGCGCCGCCGGACCGGACCGGCTGGCCGGTTTGCAGGCGGCGCACGACGCGTTCTACCGCGGCGATATCGCGCGAGAAATCGTGCGGTTCCAGCAGCAGGAAGGCGGCTACCTGTCGATGGCCGACCTGGCGGCATACCATTCGCCGCTGGAGCCGGTGGTGCGCCGCCGGTGGCGCGGCCACGAACTGGTCACCTGCGGCGCCTGGTGCCAGGGTCCGGCGCTGCAGGAAGCGCTGGCGCTGGTGGAGCATGTCGGCATCGCCGGACTGGCACATAATTCCGCCGACTACCTGCACCGCATCGTCGCCTGCCTGAACCTCGCGCTGGCCGACCGCGAGTATTTCTTCGGCGATCCGGCCTTCGTCGATGTGCCGCTGGACTGGCTGCTCGATCCCGCCACCATCGCCCGACGAGCAGAACCGGTGCAGGACGCGCGGGCGTTCAGCGAGATGCCGGCGCCGCTGGACCGCCCTGCCCCCGTGCATGCCCGCAGCGGCGCCGAACTGCCGAAAGTCGAGGCGGACACCTCCTATTGCTGCGTGGTGGACCGCTGGGGCAACGCGTTCAGCGCCACGCCGTCGGACGGCAGCGGTAATGTGCCGGTCGTGCCCGGGCTGGGCATCGCACCGTCCGGACGAGGCTCGCAGAGCCGGCCCGATCCACGCCACCCGGCCGGCGTCGCCCCGGGCAAGCGGCCGCGGCTGACACCCAATCCGGCGCTGCTGGTGACCGAGGCCGGCGGCGTCATGCCCTTCGGCACACCCGGCGGCGACGTGCAGACCCAGGCGATGCTGCAGGTGCTGCTCAACGTCATGCATTTCGGCATGGACCCGCAGAGCGCGATCGAAGCGCCGCGCGTCGCGTCCTATTCGTTTCCCTCCTCGTTCGCGCCCTTCGAGTATTTCCCCGGACGGCTGGCGGTGGAGGGGCGCATTGATCGGACCACGCGCGATGCGCTGGCCGAACGCGGGCACGAGATCCGCGACTGGCCCGACTGGACCTGGCTGGCCGGTTCGGTCGAGCTGATCCTCAGCGATCCCGCCAGCGGGCTGCTCGCCGCCGGCGCCGATCCGAGGCGGCCGGCCTACGCGATGGCGATCTGAGGCGGCGTCCGAGCCTGGAGGCAGCACAGAATTGGGAACCACGGATGAACACGGACAAGCACTAGGGTCCAGACTCAATTCTAAATCCACCACCGGAAGATCGCCGCCAGAACGACCGTGGCGGTGAAATTCCTGGCGAGCTTGTCGTAGCGCGTGGCGAGGCGTCGCCAGTCTTTGAGACGGCAAATCGCCCGCTCGATGACATTCCGTCCGCGGTACGCCTGCTTGTCAAAGGGATGAAGCTTCTTGCGCGTGGGGTTCTGTTTGATCTCCGGCATGGTGCCGCGCTCGTTGAGAAAACGGCGAAACGCATCGCTATCGTAAGCCGCATCTGCGAGTAGGACATCGGCAGGTGGCAGCGGCTCGATAAGACCGGCCGCTGGCGGCAGGTCGTGGCGGTTTCCTTCCGTCAGGGCGAATGCGATGAGCCGGCCCAGGCCATCGACAACCGCATGGACCTTCGTGCTCCGTCCGCCCCGGCTTTTCCCGATCGCCTGGAGGCTGGGTCCACCCTCTCCGCCCCCAGCACAGCGGTGAGCCTTGGCGGTGGTGCTGTCGATGCACTGGACTTTCGCCTGATCGAAGGCCACCAGACGGTGGAGAATGTTCTGCCAGATCCCGGCTTTCGACCAGCGGTTGAACCGATTGTAGACCGTGGTTGGCGGCCCGTAGTCGGTCGGGCAATCAACCCAGCGGCAACCGATGTGAAGCACATGCATGATGCCACTGATCACCTCTCGGTTCCGCCGCGGCTTCACACCACGCCGGCCAGTTGGCAAGTGCGGCTCGAGGGCCGTCCATTGCTCGTCCGTCAGCCAGAAAAGGTTCGACATTCCGTTGCTCCCCGTTACCGGGGAGCCCCGAATCGAACCATACGGATTCGTGTCAAGAAATTGAGTTTGGAGCCTAGCCCGGTCAACCCTTGAAGATGTGTAGGTCCGGCGGTGACACGCTGCCACCGGATTTCGCCGAGAAGACCTTTTCGACAAGCGACGTAGGTTGACTCCAGGCTACGGACTGACCGACTGCTGCGCGATCCCCTCCGTGCCAATGAAGGTGAGACAGCAGCCCCCGGGGAATTTAGAGTCTGACTCGAAATTCTGCCCATCACGTCACGCCCTTGCAAGACGCCGCGTGAGCAAGCGGATACTGGCCAACAAGACCCAAGCGGCGGCACTTTCGATGCACGCTTCGAAATCCTTTGCCAGCCTACGGCATCGCCCGAGCCAGGCGAAGGTTCGCTCCACCACCCACCGCTTGGGAAGCACCTCGAACCCCTTCGCCGCGTCGGAGCGCTTGATAATCTCTATCGTCCAGTCGCCGTGCTCAGAGAGGGCGGTGCGCAGCTTCTCCCCGAGGTAACCGCCATCGGCGAAGACGTGGCGCAGCCAGGGATACAGTGAACGGACTGACGCCCGTACGGGAACTGCTCCGTCCCGGTCCTGAATATCCGCAGCATGCACAATCAGCCCAATCAGATGGCCGGCGGTATCGGTGAGAATGTGCCGTTTGCGTCCCTTGATCTTCTTGCCGGCGTCATAACCCCGCGGCCCGCCAGACTCGGTGGTCTTCACGGACTGACTGTCGATCACTCCCGCAGTCGGACTGGCCTCCCGTCCCGCCTTCTCCCGAGCGTCCATGACAAGCGCGTGGTTGATCCGATCCAGTCGCCCCTCATCGCGCCAAGCGTAGAAGTAGCTTTGGACCGTCGTGAACGGCGGGAAGTCCTTTGGCAG
>Ga0187809_10000665_pt1 | contig 17528 bp, 16 predicted proteins | sample NC_wetland_sal_i_8_FD_132415 | JGI IMG/M metagenome (GOLD analysis project Ga0187809, IMG submission 132415) | Wetland sediment microbial communities from Neuse River Estuary, North Carolina, USA - ASW_4 | ecosystem: Environmental > Aquatic > Freshwater > Wetlands > Sediment | place: USA: North...
CGGTCTCGGTCGCCTTCCTGAGTTGGATGAGCACGGCGGCGTACCCGTTGAAGTGCGGGATGGTGAAGAAGGACGTCGGATGTGCGGCCAGCACGGCCTCCTTGTCCGAGAGGTCGGCGACCGCCACCGCGAGGATCGGGCCGTTAGGTGGCTGCTCGTCGCCGAACCGTTTGATGTCGGCTTTGCTGAACGGACGCTCCCACGCGAACGCTTTGCCGTTGACGAACCAGGTTCGGTTGCCGTGGCGTTCGCCATCGGACGTCGAGGGAAGAGCGGCCGCCAACCGGGCCACGTCGTCCATGGTCACCACAGCGCGAGCGTAACGGCGCGTGCGGCGGCGCGCACCTGGGAAAGGTGACCGCGACGGCTGAGAAGAGAGCCGACGGCGGGAGGCTTCGATGCAGTGGCGCGAGCTGGCAAAGGACGCAATTGGTCGGACGGCGGTGCTTGTCTTCGAACACGGCGACGACGTCATGCCGGTGCTCAAGGACTGGTGCGTTGAGCAAGGCGTCACCGCCGCGCATTTCACCGCGATCGGCGCGTTCAAGCGGGTGGTTGTCGCGTGGTTTGACTGGGAGTCCAAGGAGTATCGGCAGATCCGCGTCGATGAGCAGGTCGAGGTGCTCAGCTTGGCCGGCGACGTGGCGCTCAACGACGGCGAACCGGCGATCCACGCGCACATCGTGGTCGGTCGACACGACGCGAGCACGCGGGGAGGGCACTTCGTCGGAGGCGTCGTGCGGCCGACGCTGGAACTGGTGATGCAAGAGTCCCCTGCTCATTTGAGAAAGCGCCACGACCCGGAGTCGGGTCTCGCGTTGATCGCGCCGGACGCGAGCAGTTCGCGCGGCTAGGCCAGCGCCTGGCGACGTGCAGGGGGTTGATTGCCGATGTTCTCGTGCCCGGAACCACCAGGGTGGCTAGGGCGTCGTCCGAGTGAAACGGCCGACAAGTCAGGTCAGGGCCGTGGAACGAGCACCTGACGCCGATCAGTTCCGTCGCGTTGTCGCGTCCAGGCCTTGCGGACCTCAGAAAGCGGCACCTCGTCGAACTCGATGCGGATGTCGCCTGCGGCGCAATGGTCGAAGATCGAACCGAGCGCGGTGGCGATCTCGGAGGGCGCCAGACCGGTGTTGGTGTATCCGACGATCTTCAAACGGCGGCTTCTGATCGTCGGCGAGTCGAACGTCGCCACTTCGCCGCCTGCGCTGCCGAGATTGACCAGCCGGCCACCTGGTCGTAGTGCCCGGCTCGCAGCGGTCGCGGTCGGGCCGAACACCGGGTCGATGATGACGTCCGCGCCGCCGTCACACGCCTGCGCCAACGTCGCCGTCAACGCCGACAAGTCTGTGATGTCGGAGTTGTCGACGGCGGCGTGGGCGCCGTGTCGAAGCGCACGCTCGCGAGCGTCTGACGAGCGGGCGACGGCAACCACCCGGCTCGCACCCTGCAACCGGGCGGCCTGCACCGCGACCTGACCGACCGCGCCGCCGGCGCCAAGGACGAGCACCGTCTCGCCGTGCCTCAGCTCACCGGCCATGGTCAGGGAGAGCCAACCCGCCACAGCGGAAAGACCAAGCGCCGCAGCGGTCGGGTCCGAAACACCGTCCGGGATCGGCACCAGATCAGCGACGTTGACCAGCGCTCGTTCGGCCATGCTGCCGTCACCGGGTTTTTGACCCGCGGTCGTCGAGAACCACACCCGCCGACCGCCCCGGCTGCCATCGCGCACGACGCCAACGCCTTGCACGCCAGGGATGTAAGGCACCTGCGGCTGGCCGAAGTACGACGTCCCGGTCGCGCACAACAGATCAAGCGGCACGATCGCGGCTGCGGTCACGTCGACGACGACGTGTTCCTCGGACGACGCGACGGGATCGGGCCAGTCGCCGTATGTTGGCGGCTGGCCGCACTCACGCAGCACAGCGGCTTTCATCGACACCTCGCCGTCAGGTCGTGATGTCGGGGTACGGCTTGTCTCGCCAGGCGCTCAGCTTCTGCGCGTACTCCAGCTGAAATCCCAGCGGCTCCGCGAAATCCCGCTCGTACATCGCGATGAACAGGGTCAACGTCAAGAATGGGTGGGCGCCCATCTCGTAGAGCTTGACGTAGTCGTGCGCGACGAGCGCGGCTCGCTCGGCGTCGTCGAACTTCAACCACGTTGAGTTCTCGCCGACGTGGCAGTTGAGCACCTGGTTCGCGCGTTCGCGCTCCCACCACTCCACCGTACCGGCCGGGTCTGCTCGATAACGCTCGACCAACTCGGGGTCACGGTCGATCGTGTAGAGGAACTTGTCGAGCAGGTATCTGCTCATGGCGTCACCTCCGGGTACCAGGTGAAGTACGCCTCCATGGTGTGGAAGAGGTCGTACGTGTCGACGTAGTCGGCTTTCACGCCCTCGCCGGCCACTCCCATCATCAACATGAAATCCATGAAGCCATGGGTGGCGTTGCCCGGCGTCCAAAGACTTTCCAGCGAGACTTCGGCCAACGCGCGCTCGACGTCGGACGTCGCGATCCACTCCACGGCCTTCGCGTCGAACTCAGGGTCGGGGCCGTGCGGTCCGAATTGCCTCGGGCCCCCGAGTTCGAGCGACAGGTGGCCGGTGCCGATGATGGCGACCCGAAGGTCGCTCGGCCACGACTCGACCAGCTCGCGGATCATCCGACCCAGCTCGACGAACCTTTTCGGTTGAGGGAGTGGCGGCGCGAAGATGTTGGTGTAGATCGGGACGACGGGCAGGTCGTTTTGCGGGCGCAGGGTGATGATCGGGCAGGTGACGCTGTGGTCGAGCCGCAACTCGTTGCTGAACGCGAGGTCGAAGCCGCGGTCGATGCCGCCGCGCAGGATGTGCCATGACAAGTCCTGCTGGCCGTTCATGAAGAACCGCGGCAATCCGAACTCGCGTTCCTCGTTGTACCAGTTCGCGTCGTAGTGCGGCGCGTTGCCAACCAGGAACTGCGGCATGTTGTCGAGCCACAGTTGATGGAAATGGTCGGATCCAACCAAGACGAGGACATCGGGATTGGCGCGGGTGAGGGTGTCGCGGAAGGCTTCCACCTTGCGCACCCACTCCTCGGCGAACGGTGGTCGTTGGTCACCGGTCGACGTGCTGGCCTTGTAGTAAAACGGGTGATGCGTCGAAGCGATCACCGCGGCGATGGTGGCCATCGTCTCTCCTGCGAAACGGTTGGACGGCGGGAGTTATTGATCCGGCGGAACGTAGTAGGCGCTGCGGTCGATGTCGAGATACATGCGCATGGCGGCCGGACGACGGCGCTCCTCGGCGAGTTGCCCAAGCAGCCCGGCGGTGCGAGCGAGCAAGGCGAAACCGCGCAACAACTCGATCGGCAGGCCAAGGTCGGCGAGCACCGCGCCGCACACGCCGGCGCCGTTGAGTGGCAGGCGTCGTCCGAGCACCTGCGGATGCACCCGGCCGATCGCCTCGAAAAGCTCGATGTGCGGGCCGCGGGTTCCCTCTTCGGCGGCGATGCGCAGCAACGCCGGCGTCCGCGGGTCGACCTCCTTGTGCACCGGATGCCCGAGGCCGGGCACCAACCGGCCCGACTCGCGAGCGCCTCGCACGACGGAGAGCGCGAGCGCGTCCCATCCGTCGTCATCAGTCGGAATCGCGGTGCCGGGGCCGAAGGCGTTCGACAAGAAGACGGCGGTGTCCTCGGTGACGCCAAGGAAACGCGAACCACCACCGAGCAGGCCGGACGCGAGCGCGCCCTGTAAGGAGTCGGGAGCGCTCAAGTAGGTGAGTCGCGCGGCGATCGCCGTCGGGGTGAAACCGTGGTCGGCGAGCGCGACGAGCACGCTCTCGAACACCCGCACCTCGGCAGGAGTTGGCCGACGGGCGGCCACCAGCCAGAACGCGAGCTCGCCAAAGCCCACCTTGCCCATCAACTCACCGGCGAGATCGTGGCCGAGGAGCCGGATCGACTCGGCGTCGGAGGTGCCGAGCGAGGTCGGGTATCCCGATGGCTCAGTCATCAGATTTCCCAAGCAGCCATTGCCGAATCTCGGCGCCGTCGTGGTCCATGGCGGGTGGCGCTAGCCGGTATGTCGGCGGTGTCTTCGAGAAGGTGATGGGGTTGCGGACCATCGGCAACGCGTCGTCGCCCACCTCCACAACCGGGTCGAGGCCGATCTCGCGGGCGAACGCGACGCCCCCGTCGATCGTGTTGATCGGCGCGCACGGAACACCCGCCGCGATCAGGTCGTCGAACCATTCCTTCGACGTCCGCTTGCTCAGTCGCTCGACAAGCAACGGACGCAACGCGTCGCGATTGGCGGTGCGGTCTTGGTTGTGTTCGAACCGCGGGTCGTCGAGAACCTCGGGAAGGTCAAGAACCTTTGCCAGCACGCGGAATTGGTTGTCGTTGCCGGCGATGATGATGAGCTCGCCGTCGGCGGTCGGCAGTGGTTCGTACGGGAACAGGCTCGGGTGTGCGTTCCCCATGCGGTATGGAACCACGCCGCCGGTGACGTAAGCGGAGGTGTGGTTGACCAGGCCGGAGAGCGCAGACGCCAGCAGACTCACCTCGACGTGCTGACCTTCGCCGGTGCGGTTGCGGTGCTGCAGTGCTGCGAGAATGCCGATGCACGCGTGCATGCCGGCCATGACGTCGAAGACCGAGATGCCGGCCCGGTAGGCCGGGCCGTCGGGCTCTCCGGTCAGGCTCATCAGACCTGAAATCGCCTGCACCATCAGGTCATAGCCGGGAATGCCGACAGCCTGCGGCGAAGTGCCGAAGCCGCTGATGGAGGTGTAAATCAGGCCCGGGTTGGTGTTGGAGACGGTGTCGAAGTCGAGCCCGAATCTGGCCAACCCGCCGGGCTTGAAGTTTTCGATGAGCACGTCAGCGCGGCGGGCCAACTCGACTGCGGCGGCGCGATCGTCGTCGTTGCGGAGATCCAGCGCGATGGCCCGCTTGTTCCGGTTGATCGCCAGGTAGTACGTCGACACGTCGCCGCGCACCGGCGGCATCCAGGTGCGGGTGTCGTCGCCGGCCGGGCCTTCGACCTTGATGACGTCGGCGCCGAGGTCGGCGAGCAGCATCGTGCAGTAGGGCCCGGCGAGGATGCGGGAGAAGTCGGCGACCAACAGGCCGGCGAGCGGCCCGGCAGCCGAGGGCGGCGATGCCGACGTCGTCATCAAGCCACATCCTTGTCCGTCAGTCGGACAACTGTCCGTTGACGCGAGTCTGGCTGTCAGGGCCGCCCGGTGTCAAGCAAGCGACGCCACGACCGGCGACCGGCGCGCGCTTCAACTCGGCACGGCCGCGACGACGTGCGGCACCGAATGTAGGCGCGCCCAGTCGGCGCTGATGGCGGCGGCGGTTTGCAGCAAGCGCGGCAAATGGTGCTCGATCAACGTGTCGACGCTAGTCTCCGCCGCGCTGGTGTTGACGTTGAGCGCCGCCACGACCTTCCCGTCGCCGTTGCGCAGCGGCGCCGCGACCGACCGGATGCCGGCGGCCAACTGCTCGTCGGTCAATGCCCAGCCCTTCGCGCGCACGTCGCGCAACATCTTGTCGATCGACTTGGGGTCCGGCTGCACTCGCGGCGTGACGCCGGAGCGGCTCGGCTCGGCCAGCACCTTCTTCAACTCGTCCGGCTCAAGCGCGGCCAACAGCACCTTGCCGAGCGACGTCGGCAAGGCCGGGAAGCGAGTGCCGATCGACACCGCCAAACCGACGATTTTCGGTACCGCGACGCGGGCCACGTAAACGATGTCGGAGCCGTCAAGTTGGGCGATCGAGGTCGACTCGTTGGTCCAGCCGACCAGCCGTTCCATGTGGGGACGCGCCACCTCCCACAGACCGAGTGACTGAATGAACGCCATGCCCAACTCGAGAACCCGCGGCGTCAAGGTGAAGCCGCCGTTCTCGCCACGCACGTAGCCAAGCTCGGACAAGGTGAGCAGGATGCGACGGGCCGTCGGGCGGGCCAGGTCGGTGCGCGCCGCGACGTCGCTGAGCGAGAGCACGGGCTGTCGCGGCTCGAACGCGCGCAGCACGTCGAGCCCACGCGCGAGCGCCTCGATGAAGTCGGGCTCGCTGCTGCGCCGCGCCATGTGCTCACCTCGGGCTTGGGCCGGTCGGCCTGCGGATTCGTCGCGGACGACTGTAACCGGTGCGCCGCCATTTGTCCGTCACGCGGACGACGTGGGATGGCGGCGGACGACGGCCGGCTTGCGGCCTTCTGTCGGCTGCGGGGTATTGACATCGGCGGCTTGCCGTCGCATCGTGAGCGACACAGTCTGGCCGCGATACGGACGAACGTCCGCTGTTGTGGCCCGGTGAAGGAGCCGCAATGACGAACCCCGCACCTGATTCCGGCCGGCCGGTCGTGTTCCGCCACGCCACCGTGCTGACCATGGACGACCAGCGACGTGTGCTGAAAGACACCGACGTGCTCGTCGTGGGCGAGCGCGTCGCCGAGATCGGGCCGGCTCTCGCCGCGCCAGCCGAGGCTCTGGAGATCGACGCGACCGGCGGGCTGCTGATGCCGGGAATGATCGACACCCATCGGCACATGTGGCAAACCGCGATGCGCGGTTACGGCGCCGACTGGACGTTGACCCAGTACTTCGTCTGGTACTACCTCGAGTGGGGAAAGATCTTCCGCCCGGAGGACATTTACGCGGGCAACCTGCTCTCCGCGATCGAGGCGATCGACTCCGGCGTGACGACCACGGTCGACTGGTCGCACGGCCTGCAAACCATCGACCACGCCGAGGCGGCGGTCGACGCCCTCGAGGAGATTCCCGGGCGGTTCGTGCTCGCGTACGGCAACATTCAGGCCGGGCCTTGGGAGTGGTCGACTCAGCCTGCGTTCCGCGACTTCGTCCGTCGTCGGCTCGAGGGCCGGGGCGACATGCTCGGCTTCCAACTTGCCTTCGACGTTCCCGGGGATCCCGCGTTCAACGAGCGGGCCGCGTTCGAGGTGGCCCGTGACCTCGGCGTCGCCGTGACGACGCACGCAGGAGTCTGGGGCGCCACCAACGACGACGGCATCAAGTTGATGTACGACAACGGCTTCATGACGCCCGGCACCATCTACGTGCACGCGGCGACGCTGACGGCTGACTCGTACAACCGGATCGCCGCGACCGGTGGCAGCGTGTCGGTGTCGACCGAGAGCGAGCAAAGCGCCGGACAGGGCTACCCGCCAACGTTCCAGCTGCGCAAGCACAACATCCCGGTCTCGCTGTCGATGGACACCAGCGTGTGGTGGAGCGGCGACCTGTTCACCGCCATGCGCACGACATTGAGCGCCGACCGCAGCCGGTGCCACCTTGACCATCACGCCCGGCAGGAGACAGTGACGCACTGCGAGCTGCGGGCTGAAGACGTCGTCGGGTGGGCCACTCGTGGCGGTAGCCACGCGCTAGGGCTCGACAACGTCGTCGGAAGTGTCGAGGCAGGCAAGAAGGCCGACCTGGTGCTCATCAAGAACGACGCCTCGCCCGCGATGTTCCCCGTGCTCAATCCCTACGGGCACGTGGTTTTTCAGGCCCAACGCGGTGACGTGCACTCCGTCGTCGTGAACGGTCGGCTGGTGAAGCACAACCACGCGCTCGTGGGTGTCGACCTCGATAGGGCGCGCAAGGCGGTCGAGAGCACGGTCGACTATCTGCACTCCCAGCTAGGTGAAGAAGCCTGGCTGGCTGGCATGAATCCCGAGATTCCAGAAAAGAAGGTGCTCGACAACCCTTACACCTACACGGACTGGGGTTCGGACAGCGCTCAATGGAAGCGGTGAGACGCCGCTTCTCGGCGCAATCCAAGCGCTGAGCCAACCCGCTGACGCGACGCCCACCTCTCGCGGTCGGGCGAACTGCGGGGGAGCGGTCGCGAGGTCGGTCGGTCACGCCCACGGGCGCGACCGGCCGATCTTTTGTTTGCGCGCCACACAATACGGACGACTGTCCGCTTGATGCGGCGCGCGAGAAATCCCTTATCAAATCGTGCTCTTTGCAGTATTGACAGCGCTCCTTGCAGGGACAACAGTTCTCCATCAAGACCGCCGTCCGTACAGCGGACGAATGTCCGAGAAAACTTTCAGCGGTCGGCCGGCACTTGAAGCCACACAAGCGACACCCGCACCGACCCGCTGCCAGGGAGGCATCTATGCGCGCTCGTCGACCCGGTCATCTTGCGACGGCGGGTGTCGCGGCACTTGCCGCGGCGGCCGCGGTTGCTGGGTGTTCCAGCAGTTCCACGACTTCCAGCTCGTCAACGACCACGCCGGCATCCGCTGCGACGTCGTCGGCGCCGTCGTCCAACACCTCTGCAAGCGCGGCGCCCGCGGCGAGCACCGGCGCTGCCACCGGCAAGACGCTGCAGATCGCGTACCTGTCGTTCGCCGTCGCGAACAGCTACGACGCCCCGATGCTCGCTGCCGCACAGGCCGCGGCGTCGGCCGGAAACGCGAAGCTCACCGTCTTCGACGCGAACAACGACCCGAAGGCGCAGTTCGCTCAGTTGCAGAACGCGATCGGCGCCGGCAAGTACGACGGCATCATCGTGCAGCCGATTTTCGGCACCGGGCTCACCGACTTGGTGAAGCAGGCGATCGACAAGGGCATCAAGGTGGTCAACATCGACCAGGTGCTTGGCCCCGACTTGACCACGGTGCAACCTCAGGTAGCAGGCTTGTCGGCGAACATCGCCTTCGTGCCCACCGACATGGGCACCAAGCTCGGGCAGCTGACGGTGCAAGCGTGTGCGTCGGCGAACCTCAACCCCTGCAAGGTCGGCTACCTGTATGACATCAAGGCGTCGTCACTCGACGTCGCCATCAACAAGGCGTTCGGCACCGCGACGGCGTCGTCGCCGGTGAAGGTCGTCGCCGAGGGCGAGGACTTCTTCACGCCTGCTGGCGGCCTGAAGGCCGTGCAGAACATGCTCACGGCGCACCCCGACATCAACGTCATCGTCGGCTCTGACCAAGGCATCGAAGGCGCGGTTCAGGCGCTCGACGCCGCCAAGAAGACCGGCAAGGTGTTGCTCGTCGGTTACGGCGGCAGCGGCGCCGGCCTCAACGGTGTCAAGGACGGCAGCTGGTTTGGCACCGTCATGCAAGATCCGGCGTCGGAAGGGCAGATCGGTGTTGAGTCGCTCATCAAGGCGATTCGCGACAACACCGTGACGGGCGGTCTTGACCCGCTGTCGAAGTTGCCCGACCAAGGCATCGTGACGAAAGCGAACGTCGACAACTTCACCGCCGAGTGGCCGGGCTAGTTCGCAGCCGGAGCGCCCGAATATGACGACGACAGCCGGCCGCGAGCCGCACGTGACATTGCTGAACATCAGCAAGCGATTCGGCGGGGTGCAAGCCCTGGACGACGTCACCGTGCGGATCGCGGCCGGCTCCGTTCACGCGCTGGTCGGGGAGAACGGCGCGGGGAAGTCCACCCTCAGCAAGATCTGCGCCGGTGTGCTCGCTCCGGACGCGGGGTCTGTCCTCATCGACGGCGTGCCTGTGACGCTGCGGTCGCCGCGTGACGCGCTGCTGCACGGCATCGCGTCGATCGCGCAGGAGCTGGCGTTGGTGCCGCACCTCAGTGTCGAGCAAAACGTCTTCCTCGGCTCCGAGCCCGTGGTCGGAGCCTTTCTCCGGCCGCGGGCGTTGCGTAAGGCGTTCAACACGCTGGCCGCCGAAGCCGGGTTCGACCTCGACCCGGCCGCGTTGGTCGGCGGCCTGCGCACTGCCGACCAGCAGAAAGTGGAGATTCTGCGAGCCCTTTCCCGCGGGGCGTCGACGATCATCATGGACGAGCCGACCGCGGCGCTGTCTGGACCAGACACCGAACGGCTGCACGCGGTCATCACGGACCTGGCCCGCACCGGGCACACCGTCGTTCTCATCTCGCATTTCTTGTCCGAGGTGCTGCAGCTCGCCGATACCGTGACCATTTTGCGAGACGGCAAGCACGTGCGAACCGCGTCGGCGCAAGCGGAAACGAACGCCTCTTTGATCGAGGGCATGCTCGGCCGGACGTTGGACTCGGTGTTTCCCGACAAGCCGCCGGCGCCCGGGCCGGACGCGCCGACCGTCTTCGCCGCGAGCGGCGTCACGGCGCCGGGTGTCAACGACGTCTCGATCGACGTGCGCGTCGGCGAGATCGTCGGCCTGGCCGGGTTGGTGGGCGCCGGTCGCACTGAGTTGGCGCGTGCGCTGACCGGGGCGGTCGCCACGTCGAGTGGTGATGTGCGGCTGCACGGAAAGAAAGTGGCCATCCGTTCGCCGCGACACGCGCTTCGGCGTGGCGTCGTCATGATTCCGGAGTCGCGCAAAGAACAAGGGCTGGTGCTGCAGCGCGCCATCGTCGAGAACATCACGCTCGCGAACCTTGACACCTACAGCCGGAGCGGCCTGGTGGCGCGTCGCCGCGAGCAAACCGCGGTGCGCCGGGTGCTTGAGCGAGTCCAAGTGAAAGCGCCCGCGCTGAGCGCGCCGATCGCCGGTTTGTCTGGTGGCAACCAGCAAAAGGCCCTGTTCGCGCGGGCGTTGCTGTGCTCACCCTCGGTGCTGCTTGCCGATGAGCCGACGCGCGGGGTCGACGTCGGTTCGCGCCGGGCGATCTACGACCTCATCGTCGAACAGGCGCGTGCCGGCGTCGGCGTGATCGTCATCTCCTCGGACGTCGAGGAAGTGCTCGGTCTGGCGCATCGCGTGTTGGTCATCCGCGGCGGCCGCGTGGCGGCGGAGTTGACCGGCGATCAGATGACGGAGGAAAACGTGCTGCACGCGGCTTTCGCCGAAGTCAACAACGATCCAAGCCAGGAGCCAGGTGGTGCAACCGATGACTGAACAGCGCAGCCGGGTGCGAAAGGTCGTCGCCCAACCGACGCCCGCCACCGCCGGCGCGCCGGCGCAATGGCCGCCGCGGCTGTCATGGTTGAGCGGAGGCGCGCCACTCGTCGCGCGTTGGCGGCGGGCCGGCATCTTGTTCCCGCTCGTCTTGTTGTTCGTCGTGTTGTCGGTGTCGAGCGGGCCGTTCTTCACGAAGAACAACCTGCTGAACATTCTTGACCAGCAGTCCGCGACGCTCATCATGGCCGCAGCCGGCACGCTGGTGTTGGTCGGCGGCGGGATCGATCTTTCGGTCGGTGCCAACTACGCGCTGTCGGGCGTCGTCGCCGCGCAAGTGTTGCAGCACAACAGCATCGGTCTCGGTGTCGCCGCAGGCGTAGGCGTCGGCCTCTTGGTTGGCTTGGCGAACGGCGTCATCACGACGTTCTTTCGCATCAACTCACTGATCGCGACGCTGGCGATGTCATTCATCGCGAGCGGCATCGCGAGCCGGGTCACCAACGGAAACCTGTTGGTGCTCACCGGAAAGCCTGACTTCGCGAAGATCGCCCGCACCGACTTCCTGACCGTGCGCACCTCCATCTGGATCATGGTGGTCTGCGTTTTGCTCCTCGGCTTGGTGTTGTCTCGGACCACGACTGGTCGCTACTTGTATGCGGCCGGCGGTAACGCGGAGGCGGCGCGGCTCGCCGGGGTGCGGGTGAAAGGCGTGCGCATCGTCGCCTTCGCGGCAAGCGGCGCGGCCGCCGGAATCGCCGGCATCATCGACGCGTCTCGGGTGTTGAGCGCGCAAGCGTCGTCCGGAAATCAACTCGCCTTCACCGTGCTCGCCGGCATCGTCGTCGGCGGCACCTCGATTCTCGGCGGCGACGGCGCGATCTGGCGCACGGCGGCCGGCGTGCTGTTCATCGCGCTCGTCGGCAACGGGTATGACCTGCTCGGCGTCAACCCGCTGTACGAGCAGATCACCCTCGGTGTGATCCTGCTGCTGGCTGTCGGGGTCGACGCCTGGTCGCGCACGCAGCGCACGTAGGCCCCACTTCGAGTGCGCGGTCACGGTCGCGGTTGCGGCCGCGCGACCGACCTGAGCTGCCCACTCGACGGATCACGAGGGCGCCGTCACCAGGTAGGCGGCTGCCATGTCGTCGTCCTTGTGCCCGGCGTCGACGGCGCGCCGCATCTTCTCAAGCACCGCGCGGGCGACGTCCACTTGAACTCCGGACGACGTGGCGGCGGCGACGATGAGTCCGGCGTCTTTCGCCGCTCCAGCAGCGGGAAACGACGCGGCGAAGTCGCGCTTGATCATCGCGTTTCCCTTGATGTGCGCGTACGGCGTGTCAAGCTGCGTGCCGTTCAACGTCGACAAGAAAAGCGCCGGGTCGAGGCCGAGTCGTTCGGCGAGCGCGACCGCCTCCGCGACCGCGGACGTGATGGCCAGCACCCAGCTGTTCATGACCAGCTTCAATCGACTGCCCATCCCGGCTGGCCCGAGCCAATCGGTGTGTTGACCGATCGCGGCGAACACGTCGGCGCAACGGTCGCGCAGCGCCTCGTCACCGGACGCGAGCACGTTGAGCTTCGCCTCTTCGGCTGGCTTTCGCGTGCCGAGCACGGGTGAATCGACGTAGCTGACGCCTGCGTCGGCGGCAAGCCGGCCGAGGCGCTCGCAGGCCGCGACACCGACGGTCGAGCATTGCAGCCAGATCGCGTCACGGCGCATCGTGGCGAGCACGCCGCCGTCGTCGCTGCGGCCGGTCATCGTCGCTTCGACGGCGTCGCCGTCACCGAGCATGGTCAGCACGAAGTCGACGCCTTTAGCCGCTGCCGCTGCGGTGTCGCAGACCGTCGCACCGTCCGCAGCCAGCGGTTCGGCCTTGGCGCGGGTGCGGTTCCAGACCCGCACCGCGAAGCCCGCGCGGGCCAGGTTGCGTGCCATCGGCGCGCCCATGATCCCGGTGCCAAGAACCGCTATCGACCCAGCCTCAGCCATTGTCGGATCCCTTCGACGACGCGATCTGTCGTGACGCACCTTCCCACGCGCCGGACCGCCACACGCGGCACAATCAGCGGATGACCTCGTTAGGCGTCGTCTTCCTGCCCGACCTGCCACCGGAGCGGTTACGCGATGTCGTGCGGGTCGCGGACGAGTCCGGCCTCGACGAGCTGTGGTTGTGGGAAGACTGCTTCAAGGAGTCGGGCATCGCGACCGCCGCCGCAATCCTCGCTTGGTCGACCCGGCTGCGTGTCGGCGTCGGCATCTTGCCGGTCCCGCTGCGCAACGTCGCGGTCACCGCGATGGAAATCGCGACGCTTGAACGGCTCTTTCCGGGCCGCCTACGCATCGGCGTCGGGCACGGCGTGCTCGATTGGATGGGCAAGGTCGGCAACCGCGTCGCATCGCCGATGACGCTGCTGCGCGAACACGTCGCCGCGTTGCGCGCGTTGCTCGACGGTGAACGGGTCAGCGTCGACGGCCGGTATGTGAAGTTGGACGACGTCGCGCTGGACTGGCCGCCCGCTATCCGGCCCGAGCTCCTGGTCGGCGCGATCGGTGAGCGAACGTTGAAACTTTCGGGCGAGCTCGCCGACGGAACGATCCTCACCGGCGGCACGTCACCGTCGCAGGTCGAGGAGAAACGCCGGCAGATCGGCGACCCGGCCAACCACATCGTGGTGTACGTGCACGCCGCGACCGGAACCGACGCCGCGTCGCGCATGGCGGCCGAAGGTGTGCGTTGGGGTTACCAAAGCGTGGACGACGTGAGCATCGTGGGCGACGCAACCGCGTTCGCCGAAGGCACCCGCCGGTGGCTCGAGGCCGGCGCCGACACGGTCGTGTTTCATCCGACGCCCGACGACCCAGACCTTGAGGGATTCGTTCGTTTTGTCGCGCAGGAAGTGCGACCGCTGATCGGCTGACCCCCACGCCGTCCGAGAAAGGAGCGAACATGGTGATCGAAGATCGCTCGTTCATCGTTGATCCGCAGCTGGCGCATCGCCGCGGTTCGGCGATCGTCACGGTACGGGCCGCCGACGGACAACCGCTTGCCAACACAGCTGTCACGGTTGCGCAGCGCAAACACAGGTTCCTCTTCGGCTGCATCGGCTTTGAGTTCATCGAGTTGGTCAACGGCCAGCCGTCGGCCAACGGCGAGGATCTCGAGAAGATGGCCAAGCTGTGGTTCGACGTCTTCAACTTCGCAACATTGCCCTTCTACTGGGGCAATTTCGAGCCCGAGCGTGGCAAGCCAGACACGCAGCGGGTGTTGAAGACCGCGAAGTGGTTCCAAGACAACGGCTGCCTGGTGAAAGGCCACCCGCTGGCCTGGCACACGGTGACGGCAGACTGGCTGCTGGGCCTTTCGAACGCCGAGATCGTCGACGTCCAGAAGGCCCGCATTCGGCGGGAGGTCACCGATTTCAAAGGCGTCATCGACGCGTGGGACGTCATCAACGAAGTCGTCATCATGCCGATCTTCGACAAGTACGACGGCTTCGAACGTCGCGCGTCCACGCACGACAACGGGATCACTCGCATCTCACGGGAGCTCGGTCGCATCGGCATCATCCGCGAGATGTTCGACGAGGCGCGAGCGGCTAACCCCGGCGCGACCCTGCTGCTCAACGACTTCGACATGTCAGCGGCGTACGAGTGCCTTATCGAAGGCTGCCTCGAGGCTGGCGTTCGCATCGACGCCCTTGGGCTGCAAAGCCATATGCACCAGGGATATTGGGGCGAGGAGAAGACTCTCGCAATCGTCGACCGGTTTGCCCGCTACGGTCTGCCGATCCATTTCACCGAGAGCACGCTGCTCTCGGGGCACCTGATGCCGCCGGAGATCGTCGACCTCAACGACTACCAAATCCCGGACTGGCCGTCGACGCCCGAAGGAGAGGCTCGGCAGGCCGACGAGATGGTGCGGCACTACCGCACATTGCTGTCGCACCCTGCCGTCGAGGCCATCACGTACTGGGGTCTGTCGGACGCCGGCGCTTGGCTCGGGGCGCCGGTCGGGTTCGTGCGCGCCGACGCCACGCCCAAGCGGTCGTACGACGCGCTGCGATCCCTCGTGAAGGGCGACTGGTGGCTCGCCCCCACGACAATGACGACGGACGACGAGGGTCGGCTCGCCGTCAGCGGATTTCTCGGCGACTACGAGGTGGCGGTCACCGGCGCGACCGCCAGCTTCGCGCTGGACCGGCCGGGCGACCAGGCCGTGGACGTGCGGCTCGACCGCTAGCCGCGTCGATCTCCTTCGGTTTGTCGCTTCCTCCAGACCTGAGCTACTGCCTAGCATGACCTGATGACCGTTCCAACCGCCATGGATGACGATCTTCAGCAGCAGTTTGAGCGCCACCGGCTTGAGCTGCGCGCGTACTGCTACCGGATGCTCGCCTCGCCGTTCGAGGCCGACGACGCCGTTCAGGAGACGTTCATCCGCGCGTGGCGTTCCATCGAGAGCTTCGAGGGCCGCTCGTCGCTGCGCTCGTGGCTGTATCGCATCGCCACCAACATCTGTCTCGACATGTTGCGCAGCTCGCAGCGGCGGGCCCGACCGGTCGACCTCGGCCCGGCGCGCGAACCGGTGCTGGCCAACCTCAACGAGTTGCCGGAGGTCACCTGGCTGGAGCCGGTTCCCGAGCGGCTCGTGGTCGCCGAGGGCGGCGACCCGGCCGAGACCGCGGTGGTTCGTGATTCCGTGCGGCTGGCCTTCGTCGCGGCCCTGCAGCACCTGCCGCCGCGGCAGCGCGCGGTGTTGATCTTGTGCGAGGTGCTGCAATGGCAGGCGAGCGAGGTGGCCGAGCTGCTCGAGACCACGGTCGCCTCCGTCAACAGCGCGCTCCAGCGGGCGCGGGCCACCCTGCAGGCCGGTAAGCCGGCGTCCGACGCGACGCTGAGCGCCGCCGAGCGCGAACTGCTTGACCGCTACGTCAAGGCGTTCGAGGCCTACGACATCAACGCGCTCACCGCGCTGATCCACGAAGACGCCAAGCAGTCGATGCCGCCATACGACCTGTGGCTGTCCGGCCGCGACGACATTTTCGCCTGGTGGTTCGGTCCCGGAATCGGCTGCAAGGGCTCGCGGGTCATCCCGGCCGAATCGGCCAACGGGCTGCCCACGTTCGGCCAGTACAAGCCGAGCCCGGGTGGTGGTCACGAGCCGTGGGCGCTGCAGGTCGTCGAACTGCGCGACGGCGTGGTCGGCGAGATCACGTTCTTCCTGAACACCAAGACGCTGTTCCCGCTGTTCGGCTTGCCAGACCGGCTCGACGACTGACCGTCACTCGGGGAGCACGTCGGCCAGGCCCATCAGCGCGACCAGCTCGAGCAGGTCAGGCGACCCGTTGCGCAGCCGAACGCGACAGCCGTTGCGGCTGGCGGCCAGTTGCAGCCGCGCCAAGGCGTCGACGCTGGTCGCGTCCGCCGGCACCCCGGCGACGTCGCAGTAGACCGGGTTGCCGCCGGCTGCCGACAGCAGCTCACACACGCGGTCGCACAGACCCGGCAGGTCGGCGCGCGCGATCGGCCCCCTGATGGCGAACGTGACAGCTGCGTCCGGGTGGGTGCTCATCTCGGGTTAGACGCGCCGCAGGCGCCGCAATCATCGGTCGCTGCCACGCAACGCGGAGGCGACACCGGCCAGCACGCAAAGCGCGAGCAGCACGACGAGTGCGGTCCGGTATCCGCCGACGTACTTGCCAAGCTCGCTGCCGGGCAAGTGAGACAGCGTGCCGGCGTACGCGGCCCTCTTCTCTGCGGCGTCCAGCGGGCTGGTCACGATTGCGAGCGACATCGCGGTGCTGACGACGAAGCCGGTGTTCTGCAGCATCGACCGCAGCCCGTTGGCGACCCCGCGGGTCGTGGCGGGGACGCTGCTCATGATGGAACTGGTGTTCGGGGTCATGAACGCGCCGGTGCCGACACCGACCAAAAACAGCGCCAGGCCCATCGGCCAATAGCCGGTTGACGGCGAGACCGTGACCGCCATCAGCGACAGGCCACCGGCGACGATCCCGATTCCCGTCGTGGCGAGTAGCCGGGCCGACAGCCGGCTGGCGAGTTGACCCGCGATCGGTGAGGCGAGCATGAGGCCGATCGCGAGTGGCGTCACCCGCACGCCCGCCTGCAGCGGGCTCAGCCCCTGGGCCGCCTGGAAGAACAACGACGCGAGGAGCAGCAGCGCGTAACGCGCGACGGCGAGCCCGAAGTTCGACGCGTACGCCACCGCTCTGGCGCGGTCGTCGAACAGCGACAGGTCGACGAGCGGGTCGCGAACACGGCGCTGCCACAGCACGAACGCCGGCAACGTGACGGCGGCGGCGGCGAAGCTGACGACGACCGCTGGGTGCGACCAGCCCTGCGAGCCGCCTTCAGAAAGCCCGATCACCAGCCCGGACAACCACACCACCGTCAACACCGCGCCGCGCGCGTCGAAACTCCCAGACCCGAGTGCCGACGTCGTCCGGCGAAGCGTGATGACGGCCCAGCACAGGCCGACGACCCCGACCGGGACGTTGAACAAGAACACCCAACGCCACCCCAGCTGGCTCACCAACGTGCCGCCCACGACCGGGCCGGCGATCTGCGCGGCCGAGATGACCGTGATGTTCAGTCCGAGCGCGGTGCCGAGCAGCCGACGGGGGAACGCGTCGGTCAGTTGGGCGGTGGTGTTGGTGATGATGGCGGACGCGCCGA